>Ga0247670_1000138_pt1 | contig 23499 bp, 25 predicted proteins | sample CNK11_metaG_FD_183042 | JGI IMG/M metagenome (GOLD analysis project Ga0247670, IMG submission 183042) | Soil microbial communities from Purdue University Martell Research Forest, Indiana, United States - CNK11 | ecosystem: Environmental > Terrestrial > Soil > Temperate forest > Bulk soil...
TGATCATCGGATCGTGGACGGGCGCGAAGCGGTTTTATTTCTGCGCCGCATCAAAGAGGTCATCGAAACGCCGGCGCGGATGTTGATCGAAGTCTGATCAACGCCAGCTCCGGCGCGCCGGGGGATTGAACGGGTTGGATGCGCAACCTCGCCACGCGGGAATCAAAGCGGGCGGACGCGGCAAAGAAAAAAGGTGCAAAACGTTGTGCCATGAATTGGCGCTGATTCAAATCCCTGAACTTTCCGCCGGCGCGAAACCAACCATGGAGGACTCAGCCGGAACGATTCGGTAGAAAAAAGTTTTAACCACGGATGGACACAGATAAACACGGATTGGGAACGGTTTTCTGAAATGAAAATGAGTTCACCGATCGGTGCCTCCTACCAAGTTCGCTGAAGTGGTCCTTTCTCCGGTCTTTCTCCGGTCTTTATCCGTGTCCATCCGTGTCCATCCGTGGTTTCACTGCATCGTTCCGGCTCAGGCTCCGGACGGAAACCGGGCGCAAACGGCGGCCAGTGCCTCGGACAGCTTGGATTTCAAAACCGCCTCGGGCAGCAGGAACGGCTTGGCGGTGATGGTGACTTCGGCCTTGCCCGCAGTGAATGCAAATGTCCCGGTTAATTTCCCGAGCACCTGACCGGTGAACTCGCCACAGAGCGCACCGTCCGGCTCAAAGCGATAAATCCCGCTCACCTTGGGCTGCTCCGGGTTGGGGTGATGGAAGTCCCCGGCAAGTTCATTGCCGTGGATCTGAACGCCATGACCGGCGGCCAGCTCTTGAAGTTCGCGGAAAGCGGGGACTCGGCCCAGCGGGTGTGTGACGGTGAAAGCCATGGATGTCTCCGGTTAATCCGCCAGCTGCGGCGATTGTCTTTTGCGCAACCACAGGAGCGTCACCACCAAGACCGCGATGAACCCCATGACCGCAAACTTGTTGGCGCCAGCCAGCCGGTGGATTTTTGCCAGCAACGGTTCCGGGTTTTGCAATTCATCCAGCTGCCGCTCGCAATGACCGATGATGCGATAAAGCCGGTTGATCTCCAGCATCTCTGCCTCGGTCAGCCTTTTCTTGGGAACCAGGCGATCCGTGAAGAAATACTTGGTCATGGAGTTGAATTCCAGTTCGTGCCCGGGGAATACCACGCCGGGATTCGCATCAGAGGTGACGTATTGGTGGCCTTCATAGGCAAACTCCTGGGTTTTGCGGACGTCCACGGTATCGAAGTCCGGCTTGGTGGCTCCCTCATGGAACCAGCCGGGACTGTAGAGAGACACATCCATGCCGGGCTTGCGTTTCAACGGGGTCACCGGCTGATTGACGATATGTTGAACCTGAAAGATGGCATCAATCATCTGCGACTTGACGGCGGCGATCTGCCCGTCCGGCGAGGCCGCATCCGCCGGGGTCACGCCAGCTAAATTCAGAAACAGCACAAATAGAAAAGTGAGACCCGGATCAATTCGTGTCCGTGACAAAACAGCCGCGCGGCGCCCGGGCTGGTCGGCTGATAATTGCCTGCGTGAGCATAGCTGCATGCGGAATTTGATAACAGCTTGCCGGACCCGCTTCCATGTTTTTCGCAATTCAAAATCTGGCGGAATATCACGCGGTTCACGCACCCTTTCACGGCAGCAGCTTGATCCGGTCCTGGATAAAATCCGCGTGCGGTTCCAGCATGGCGGCTTCGAGCAACAGCCGTTTCGCCGCGGAGGTGTGGCCGCTGGCGATCAGGGCATCTGCGTGACCGCTGGTGGCAAAGAGGAGATTCATGCGATGCCGCGTCAGGTTGCCGGCGTCGCGTTCGGGCTGAAACGGATAACCCTCCGGCTCCAGTTCCGGTCCGGGGGCCTCGGAACTGATCCAATCAATGTAGATTTGCTGAAACGGCGCAATCATCTCCGTCGCCGCTTTGAGCCGCGGTGTGAGCGAGTTCGCTTGCGCCGGATCAAAGGCGCTGGCTGTGTAGCGCGTTCTGGAAGCCGCCCGCTCAACACCCCGGACACAGCCGCCCTGCAACTGCGCTTCATACTCAATCAACGCCCGGCAAACCGTGTCCGCCAACTGACGCGGCCCGACACACGACTTCGACCACGCCATCGCCTCCTCAAACAGGCCGAGCGAGTAAAGACAATAGCCCACGCCCGCATAAACGCTTTCGGTGTCGGCAGCGGCATTGGAGTTTTGAGTTTCCAACTCCGCGATGAATTCCCGATGCCAGCGGAGTGCGCAGATGAACATGCCTGCATTCGCGTAAACCTCGCCCATCAGCTCGAAGAAGTCGGCGCCAAAGTAATCAACGACCGGGTTCAAACTGGCCGCCTCTTCCTCCGACAACAGACCGCACTGGCGATACGCCTCCACCACATCCCGCCGGGTGGCGTCCGTGCGGCCGGCCAGATGCGCTTCCTCCGCGGCGATCAACCGTGGATCGTCCATCACCGGATCTTCCGTTTGAAACGGCAGCACGCGGCGAAAATGGACCGGGTGCCACGCGCTGAACGCGTCAAACACGGCGGCATCACAGTACAACCGCTGAAAACCGGCGGACAAAACAGGGGGTTGGGCGTTCATATCAAATGCTCAAAAGAAAAACCATCGGGATGCCTTCAGCTTCGTCCGCAACAGATCGCGGCACTGCTCCATCTCCATCCGCGACGCGAACGCGCGTTTCGGAAACATCATCCACAGCGAGCCCTGCGGGTTCCACACAAAAAACGCCCAGCGATTCTCCAGATAATATTTGTAAGTGGACCAGACCAGGAGACCGCTGACGTCGCTGCCGGCATATTGAATGCCGTCACCGCTCAACGCCACTTGTTGCGGTTCCACAAACTTCTTTTCCGAACGCCACGAGACGAACGCGACCACAAAAAACATCGCTGCCATCATCGGTATCACCATCGCCAGCATGATAACAAGGGTCTTGCCACGTGAATTCACCGCGTCCGGAGGATCGGAAGCAAACAGACACACCCCAAGGATCAAGGCCAAAAAGACCAGTGCCATGCCCCGCGTCCCCCACGACGTGAACATCCGCGTCAGATAATCCCGGTAGCCCAATTGGACCGTGAGCGTGATTCCTTTGGCGGCGAACCTTCCCGGCGCAGAGGTTTCACCGGCCGACGACGCCGCCGTGTTCTCCAGTTGATTGGTCAGAGTGCGAAACCAGTCCTGCGATTTCTCATCCGGGAATGACCGCTTGGGCACGGTCCACAAGATGGTCCTGGCGCGATTGATCAGGACGAACAGCGCCGGTGATTCCAGGCACTGGCTGAACGCCGACCACGGCATCACCGTGCGCCCGTTGCTGCCGGTGAAGACCAGTTCACGCTCGGAAATTTCCAAGCGCGCCGGCTCATCCAGTTTTCGGCGTGTCTTCCGTTTGAATAACTGGAGCGCGATGAAAACCACCACCACGAGCGCGATGAACCAAGTGCGATCTTCCGGCGCGATCTCCATTTTGAATCGCAGATACACCAGCACGGCCACGACGGCGATAAACGCCCAGTAAATCACCTGCGACCGCCATTTCGGTCCGCCGCCGCACTGTCGCTGCAAATTGAGCGACTGCGCCTCCTTCATTTCCGCTTCCGTGCAGGTGTATTCCAGTTGCAGGGTCATGAATAGATATGCCTTGAGCAACAACTCAGTGACTGCCCATGCCATGGTTTTTGACCAGGCGATAAATCGCCGAGTCCTGGCCGTGTTGTTCCGCGGCGGCCAGCGTGGTGCGACCTTGCGCATTGGCCGCGTTCGGATCCAGGCCGTGTTTCAACAACGCGGCGAGAAAGGGTTCCAGTCCGTAAACGGCGGCGCCGATGCCGATCTCAGTCACCTGGCCGGGAGTTTTCTTCGCAATCAACGCCGCCAGCGCCTCGGGCCCTTGGTCGCGCGCGGCTTTCAATTCCTCAATCGTCGGCAGACCGGACACGGTGGATTTCTTCAGCAGGTCGCACGCGGACTTGTCAAATTGATCACGCATCTGCTTCATGATCTCGTCGGCATCCTTGCCGAACATGGCAAACATTTTGGCCGTGGCCGGGCTGCTTTGGTCATACTGGCTGTTCCACGTTTGTGTCAGCATGTTGATCGCGATGGGATAGCTGTCGGGCAAGGGAAATGGCGGAATATCGCTGCCGCCGGGTGGTTCCGCCTCCTTGCGCTCTGCGCCGCGGCCGACCGGTTCAAACTCCGCCACATCCGCGAGATTTTCCGAGCCCTCCTCGTCAAAATAATTGAAGCCGAGGCTGGCGCGCGTCTCGTCAATGCCCAGCAGTTTTGCCAGTTCGGTGACCGTTTCTTCAGCGAAGGTGGTAAAGCCATCCGCCGGATGAAGCACTGCATCCAATTGTGCGTGACTGATGTCGGCGAGGCAGAGCGGCAGCAAAATGTCCGTGTTGCCACGCACGCGGGCGCGGGTCTTTGCATCCACGCGGGCGCCAAAGTAATCCGGCGCGGAATCGAACTCGTCCGTCAGCCGGCCATTTTGGAAAAGCCAGTAGGCGGCAATGTCACTGTCGTGAACCAAAAAACCGAGCACATCCGCCTTTAGCACTTGGGAAAGTCCACCGGCGATTTCACGCAGGGTTTTGTCATTTTGATCCTCGGTGGCTTCGAGATAGACCGTGACCCAGCCATTGCCATCAGGCGAAACGTAGGCCCGTGAGTCAGTCAGTTTCGGCAACGCCGCACATACCGCCCTGGTGGAAGTCTTGCGAATTTGTAAATTGGTGAAGAAAGCGCCCATCGGCTTTTATTTACTGAATCGCGTCGGTTTACCCGTTTTATTTAACCGCGTCAACCACGGCATCTTTGCAGCGACTTGACTGACTTGACTCACATTAAATGTTACCGGGCCGGTGCTGAATTCCCCGCCGGTTAATTTTTCTCCGTGAGGCTTTTCAGATGTAATGCCCCGCCTGACAGCCCCGCGGTATCACTTACCCGACGGAGTTCAAAAATCAACGTGGGCAGCCCGCGCTGGTGTGCCTGCTGCCACAACTCGTTCTCGGCCCGGGCCACGCGCCGAAAACGCTCGTTGCGGGAAATGAGGCGCACCAATCCATAGCAGATGAACCCGACGGCGGCCGCAACGGTTAGCGCCTTTTTCCAGCCCAGCAGAAAGATCAAGCCCGCGAACAACAGCGGCACGCCAAAATACGCGCTCAAGGCAAACATCTGGATGCGCCGGTAGTATCGGGAATCCTCCGCGCCGACCGTCGCCTCCAATTCCGCCCGCGTCGGCGGGTCGAGATGGATTTCCCCTTTCGGCACGAGACAACGCAGCGCGTAATTCCCGCCGGGAACTGCCACCACGCTGCCGGCCGCCGCCAGCTTCGCCGGCCCGGAGCGATACTCTTCAATGCCACCTATCACCAGCCGGCCGCTCGGAACGAAAATCAGAAACTCGCGCTTCGCCGCCCGGCATTGCTTCCGCACGTCGTCCGGAACCGCGGAATCCACATAGACATCCACCGGTCCGCCACCATCCGCTCCGGTGCGGAGGAGAAATAGATTTCCCGCCGTGCAATCCTCTTCGAGCACCTGATCTAATTTCTTGCCCGAGACACCGGCGAGCGCGGCATCGTTCCGGCCCGCATCCCAGGCGCCAATCATCGCAATGTCGGTTCCGGCTTCGATACGGGTTTTCATTTTATTCCCACTGAAACTCCAGTCCGGATAATTTGGATAATGTCGCTTTCATCGCCGCATCGCCAAAACACACCAGTGAATCCTGCCCCAGCGCGACGATGAAAAATTTCTGCCCGTCGGCCCGTGCGGCCACCAGTTCCTGCAAGCGCGTGTAAAGTTCCGGTGCCAGCCAGTCGTCGCTCACTTCCAGATCCCAATGCACCGGCTGGCCGTCGAGTGTGAACTCCAACCACGCCTCGCCGTTCTCGATGTCCACATGATCGCGTAGGTCGGTGAGCGGGAGCTGACCTTTGGCAAGAATCACGAACCGCTCCAACACTTGGACATAGTCGCCATCCTCCACAATGCATTCCGCATCGAGGTGCCAGATGTCGTCCGACATGGGTTGATGCCCGGCGCGCTGCACGTCTTCGCCCAGCACGCATAACAAATTGACCCAATCCACTGGCGAATCCAGCGTGCCTTCGAGCGACAGCAACAGGTCATCTTCCGAAATGCCGGAGCGCCGGCAGATGCCGAGCGCGGCAAGCTGGTCCAACGCCTGCCGCACGGAAACCAACGGCATCGGCTCTTTTGATTTACGGGTGAAGAGCCACATGGAATCAATGCAGCGGCAGTTTCAATTCCGCGCGGACAACGCTCACGATGCGGGCGTGGGCATCGTCTTCTCCAGCGATGGTCAGCCGGACCGTGGTGCCGGCTTGACCGCGAATCAACTCAGCCGCCTTGGCGAGCTTCAGGTCTTTTGTGTCCACGGCGGGTCCGTCGTCCTGGGCAATCGCGAGGATGCGGTCGCCGGCATGGATGTCCTTCTGCGCGGCGGCCGGCGAACCGGGAATGATTTCCTGCATGATGATGTTGCCTTTGTCCTCGCGCAGCGCGACGCCGATGCCGACCACGGGCGCGTCTTCTTGCGCGGGCGGCATGAGGAAATGTTGTTTCAATTCAACCGCTTCTGTTCCGTTCGTGACGATTTTGTTTTGCGCGTTGAAAACGTAACGTTGGAGAACAATCGCATTGGCGAAGTCCACCCGATACCGATAGACGCGCAGCCCGTGGTCATCACTGCGGTCCACCAGATCAATCGCCATCAAATCGCCGAGACGCTTTACGGAATCCTTGATTTCCTTCTGTTTGGGCGCGACCTCCGCCTTCCAGAATTCGTCTGTGCAATCCTCGGGATGCAGGATGCCTTCGCCCGCGTCGTGAATCGTCGCTCGCAAATGCGCGGTCATTTCCGGCTCCTGGTCTGGAATCGGTTTGTATTTGTCCACCGCCAGCCGCTCCATGTTCAACGGCAGGGGCAGCGGGGCCAGCGCCAGTTGCTCTTGGATCCGCGCCATCTCGTAGTAATGACTCCCTTTCTTGAGTTCAGCCGCGAGATTCAACTTCACCTCGTCATCACGACCCGGAAACGGGAAGAGAAAAATATCGCCGGACTTCAAATCGAAAATGTTCGAATACTTCGTGGCGTAATCGCCGCCTTGCCGGGAATCCTTCAAAATGCTGAAACCCTCCGCCACGGTGACCTGGGGATTTTTCGCGAGCGCGGCATCCAGCGGCCGTTGTCCATAACCGAACCCGCGACAACGGTCGTCCTGCTCCACCAGCAGCTTGCCGTCGCGTGCGCCGATGATGACCGAAGCGCCCGACCGGTCCGCCACGAGAATTTTCGCGCGGAAGAATCCGGCTTCAAAATGACTGCGAAAAAACGCGACGGCCTGATCAATCGTCGCGCAGGTCTCCAGCATGCGCTGGCCGGAGTTGTAGCGCACTTCCGGCAGATTTCTGTCTAGTGCCCATTTCTCCGTATACCCCGCCACCCAATCGAAGGCCAGCCCCTCCGTGTTCATGCCGCCCTGCGCATAACCATTCGCGAAGCCGACATACACCGCGCCGAAACATCCCTCACCGGCGGGCAGAAACCAGATGCGCGTCTTCGGGTCCGACCAGTCTTCGTTGTTGCAAAACAACGCCTGATGGGTGTCGGTCAGCACGAAGATGGTGCAGGCGGGCACTCGTGCGGTAGTGAACAGGACACAGGCCAATATCAAAGCCAGACAGGGAATGCTCAGACAACTTAGCCGTCTCATGATCAAGGTTCCTTTCGGGATTATCATTGTGGATTTCCCGGAATTTAACCACGAAAAACACCAAATACACGAAAGCATTTTAAACCACGGATTAACACGGAGGGACACGGATTCAGAGTGACAAGTTCCATGAACCAAAAGGCGCTCACGCTAAACGCGACTGTGTCTTGGACTGCGGCAGCCCTCTGCCGCTTTCAACGGGTTGTGGCACAAAAAGCGCCAGAGGACTGGCGCACTCCAAAACCTGGCGGCACACAGACGGTTCTCCCTCCAGCCGCCCGCAGCAGAGTATCATCCGAAACGTCGGCGCGTCGGCGGATGCCGGGCACGGCGAGCCGTTCCAACGCCTGCCGCACGGACGCCACCGGCGTCTGGCTATTGGGTTTACGGAAGAAGGGCCACGTAGATCAATTTCTACTTTAGATAACCGCCGTGGCACCCGCCTATATCTTGTTCAAGGTGCCGCCGAGGGCGATGAGATAATTCATTCATTCCTCCAAATAATCATCTGACATGATCGGATGCGGTTCAAACGAGCCAAATCCAAAATAGAAATTTATTTTCCCTTCGTCATATAACTTCTTCCGTGCTTCCGCAATACGATTCGCCTTTTCACAAAAAGATTGAGGCAGGTAAAAGCGATTCTCCGACGCCCAGTTTAGAAGCATAGTTGCATCACGGTAAGAAATTTCGGTTTTGCTCAAAATTAAATCTGCTTCAGCTTCTTTTGATTTTAAAATATTCCGCGATATGCGCGGATTAAGCTCTGGAATCCATTCTGCCGTTCCATCTTCTGATACCACAACAACTACACAATCTTTTTTGCGAGCGTCCATTTGGGCGGCATATCGCAAGCTGGAATTATAACGAGCACCACGCGCTGGATTGCCAAATTCAACAGCTTCGCCATCCAGAATGACGCCAATTGCGTGACAAATCCCATTCGTGTCCAACATCACCGCGCCATCAATGGCTGTGACACTCTTTAACAACTTTGGCGTGAGCGAGACCGGCACTAGGCCTGTTGCTTGTGAGGCAAGTCGTTTCGATTCGCTGGCAGCTTCAGGAGTCATCACGAGAACAGTGCCATGACGCTGCCGGCATGCTTCTTCAGAAAGTTCAAAAAGATTTTTAATCGCACTTTGAGAAATACCTTTGAAAATCCGTTCAAGATCATCTGTAAATCGTTGCTGGTTTAGAGGTGGCAGAGGTAATGCAGGCTTGCCAAAATCTACCCGCATTAGTTTGTGATCAGCATGGCAAAGCTCCCATTTGTGGTATCCCGTAAAACGAACCCTTAACAAATCCGCCTTCGATTCATCATAGTTTCCAAAAAACTTGCCGAAACCTGTAACAGAAGCTCCATTTGTTAAAATTGCATCTCCGACAGAACTGATTTCCAAAAGTTTTCGAACCGCCCGATGTTGATGAAGCGATAGAGGTTTTTCGAGCGTTAGGGTCGCCTGAATATTTGGATGATCTTGACGCGCAATAAGCATTTCACCGACTGAGGTAGCGCGTTCGTAAGTTAATGATGAGATAAAATTGCATGCCTTAAATAATCCATATAAGCCTTCAATTCCACGGCCGGCAAAAATCGGCGCTTCCATGAGACGATCGCCAGCCCTTGCCAAAATCTCATCAGTTTTTAATCCGTCATAATCTGCTACGTTTTCAGGGTCTGGAACATAAAATGACGCGCAACACTCCTGAAGAAATAATTTCGCGACAGCTTCTGTCAACGATGCTGGCACTTGGTAACGATCTTCTGCATATACATGAGGTAATTGATAATGCGAAATGCCATGTTTATGATGCAGCCGAAAAACAACGCCGACATCATAATCTGCAACCGGCATGAATCCTGAAAAGAAGAACTCGTCATTTGCGTAATGATGCCGATCTTCAATAGCTTTCATTACCGCATTTTTCTCCGCGCGCCTTTCACGTCGTCTCTCAATGGAGCGTTGATGTGTTGGATGAGTTGCCATCAAGTTACGATCGGAGGCAACAGCGAGAAAATGTTTGGCGTCTTCTCGGACTGATGCGAAATGATGTGGTTCAAAACCGCATTCCTCTGGTTCAAGGCAAACCGGATGATTTGTGGGCGATTCGTTGCGAACCAAACCCAGCAGGAAAACTTCGACTTCAAAATTAGGATCAAGCGCTTTAAACAATTCTTCAACTCTAACTTTCAGGCTAATTTGAAAGTGTTGTTGGAATCCCCACATGAAAAGTTTGATGGTGTCCGATTCCATAAAATCTATTTGTTATCTATTTGAGGACGCGTCTGAGTCAAACGCAACGCTGCACATGCAGTGGATGTAAACCGATCTGTATCAATCCGTGCTCGTTCGTGGTTAATTTTCATTCTTGGCCACATCGGCAACGATCTGTTTATCAAAGCCGATGTAGATGCGGGCGTTGCCATTCCTGGCCAGTTCGGCGAGCGCTTCCAGTTCCAACATGCGCAGGAGGGCCGGGTGCTTGGCGTAGGCGGCGACGGTCATAGTGTTACATTTTTCCTGCCAGTGCCAGCACTTTGGGTTGGGCGGTGCGAAACGCATCCTGCAATTCCTGAATGTCGGGCAAGCGAACCCGACCAAAGGCCGCATTCAATTCCGCAGCTGACACTGGCTCCATTTTCAAAAGAAACTCAATGTCAGCAAGGTCTTCGGGATCGGCGCCGCGCATCATTTTGGTCAGGATGAGATCAAGCGTCGCGGGTCGGAATAATTTCAAATGGGTGAAGGTGTGCTGAATGGGCACGCGACGCTCCAGCCAATCCGGCAGGAGGAAGATGTCGGCTTCCGTGAACAGGTGTGTGATGTAGAGATCGCGTTCCGCCAGTTCCGCATTGGTGGCGTCCTTGGCTTCCCAAAATTGTTCATCCGCGTGCATTTGATCGAGCTGTGCCAACGGGATGATCGCATCCACGTCCTGAGTTGTGTCGTGCCGGGGCTCGTGCGCGGGAAAACCAAGTGCGAGCGCAGCGCGTCCGTAGAGCGTCAGCTCAACCGTGTGGTCCAGGTGGCGGTCCAACGTTTGCAAAATGAGAAGCGGATTATTCACGGCGTTCGAGCCATTGGGGCGGAGCGTACGAACCGTTGCGTGTGAGGCCGGGCAAAATGGCAAACCGTGTCCAATGCGGCAGGGCGTCGGTGCGCACGGCGCGCCGTGGATGAAGTTGTTTCTTTATCGTGGCCCACGGTTCGGAGATTTCACCCGCCCGTTCGCATGCGGCGGCAATGTGGAGCAGGATCGGTTCAACGCGCTCCATCTCCGCCAATCGCGCGAGTCCCTGCGGATCCACGCGCGGCGACGAAAGCAATTGCGCCGCCGCGCGGATGAACCACGGCTCAAAAGGCAGCTGGCCAAGGCAAAGAGCGACGCCAATTTCTTCGTCTGGAATGGCTGGATTGTCCGGTGGCAGGGATGGGTCGAAATCGCGCTGGTAATGTTTGGCACCGCGTTCCACGGCAACTTTCAGCAGCCATTCCGGCAACCGCCCGGCCGCGCCGCTCATCTGCGCCAGTCGAATGGCCAGGCCCGACACGTGGGCCGTGTCTCCCATCCTGCGAGCCAGAGTGGCTTGCGGCGCTTGGTCCTTCAGTTCCATTGGCGACAGAGTATCACGTTACGCAAAATTTGACTCGGACAACTTTTAGTTCAGAAAGGAAAATCTGCGTCCATCTGCGTTCATCTGCGGTTAATTTTCATTCTTTGGCCGCCTCGGCTACGACATGTTTATCAAAGCCGATGTAAATTCGCGCGTTTCCATTCCTGGCCAGTTCGGCGAGCGCTTCCAGTTCCAACATGCGCAGGAGGGCGGGGTGTTTGGCGTAGGCGGCGGCGGTGCGTTCGCGTTCTTGCAATTGCTTGATCTCCGCCTCGGTGTGCAAACGTTGCACTTCGCTATCGGCCTGCGCCGCCAATCGCTGGGAGTTGGCCTTGGACTCGGCTTCCTGACGTTGCGCGTCGGCTTTGCTCTGGGATTCGATCTTCTGCACGTCGGCCTTGGTGCGGGCTTCGACGAGTTGCACCTGGCTCATGCGCTCGGCGGCGAGCACCTTGTTCATGATCTCCTGCAAATTGCCGGGGAACACGAGGTCCTTCACGTCGGCGCGCTGGATGGTCACGCCGTAGCTGGCGGCGGTGCCTTTCACGTCGCGCAGGATGTCCTCGCTCAGGCGATTGCGGTTGGTGAGAATCTCCTCCAGCGTCATGCTGGCGAGGGAACGGCGCGCGGCGAGTTGGACGTCGCTGTAAAGCCGGTCCTCGTATTTCTCCACGGCGTGCAGCGCCAGCTTGGGATCCACCACGCGGAACTGGACGATGATGCTGACGCGCAGGGCGACCTTGTCGGCGGTGAGGATTTCCTGGCCCTTGATGATGAGGTCGCGTTCGCGCATGTCCACGAGCGTGACTTCCACAAGCGGGCCGGTGCGGCCGAAGACGCCTTCGTTCTTGGGAATCTCGTAGCGTCCGGCTTCGAGGGTTTTGGTGAGCACGCCGTCCTCATACCAGAGGCCGCGATGCGTATCCTTGATGATGATTTCAATTTTCTTGCTGGCCATAAAATTTAACCGCGGATGAACGCGGAGGGACCTAACGCGGCTGACGCCGCAACTGCAGCGGACCGCGCGTTGTCCCAAAGCGCAGCAGGTGGATTGCAACGACGACGCGCGAACTGTCCATGCGACCATGATAAATGACGCGCTGCGAGTTGGGACAACTCGCGGTCCGAGGATTGGGCGGCTTCACCTGGCATGGAGTTCTTGTCCCCATTGCTTGAATCTTTGTCTGGCGTGGTTCGCGGTTGAATTTCCGATATTTCATGCATCTCCCAAAACTGGTGCCCCGAAGCGAGGCCGATAGTTGAGCACGGCCGAGAACAGATCTGCATCTGCTGAGTCACGATCGCAATGAGTGACAACAATGCTTGTTGGTGGCCGCTCATTGACCTCGCCGGGGCAGGCGGAGTGAACACCCGACGCAAACGGAAGTCAATCGCGGCGTTGGAAATAGAAGCCGGCGGAGCGCCCCTCACCCTGCCCTCTCCCCCGGTGGGGGAGAGGGTGGCCAAAGGCCGGGTGAGGGGATTCAGGGGTTCAAAGCGCGAACTATCAGTTCGGGGAATTCTCTTCCCGTTCGAGGCGGAGAGGGAAGAGCTTTTCAGCCTTGGTGGCTTGCCAATGTGCTGCGGACGCAAGGCGTTTGCAGCCCGACTGCCCTGCCCTTTGGTGGATCAGCTGGTTTCGCCTATCGGACACGTTCAATGACCGGAGTTGAATTCGACGCCGGACGATACACCGTCCGGGCTGGTGTTCAATGCGGCTTTCACCTCGCGCAAAAACTCGTCGGGCGTGAACGGTTTTTGTAAAAAGCGGTCCGGTCGCACGGAACCAAACCGCAGATGATGTTGATTCAGACCGCTGGCCATCAGAATCCGGAGGCCGGGACAAATCTGACGACACAGTTTCATGAACCGGTCGGTTGAGAGCGAATTCCCGAGGTGGTCCATGATCAGAAGATCCGGCTTCTGCTCCTGCCGTTTCAAGGCGGCCAGCGCCTCGTTGCGATCATTGAAGGCCCGCACGCGGCAACCGGTCACTTCCAGCAGGACGGTGTAGAGTTCCGTCAAGTGCGGCTCATTGTCCACCACATAGATCAACGGCGCTCCGGCGCGTTGCCCGGCAACTGCGGAAGCGCTCGCCGGCTGCGGGGAAAATCCCGCAGGCGGTATCAGCGCTGACATCAGCGCCAGATCCTTGAACTCGAACGTGGATTTAAGGCACGGCAAGACCGGCGCGGGTGGCAACAGATTGGCTGACGGCATGGTTTTTCAGTCGGTTATTGGTGGTTGGCATTGCTTTAATTTTAGAACGATCACCGCAACTTTTAAGTGAGCGTCCATCGGGATAACGATACGACCGGTGGCACCGATCTGCTTGGCTGCGCGGTTCAATCATTCGACTGGGCAGGTCGCTTGAACGTCAGGTTCGCTGCTCGCATGACCAGGCAGTTTCGGGTGAATCACAAGGGTGTCTGCGGCTGGCGGTGCAACCTGCGCCTTGATCGTGCATAATCCACCCGCGCAGCCCGCCGCCGCTGAATCGGTTGAAAGCCGATCAAGGTCGGGAGCGGAAAAAAATGTCCGGCGCAAACGCTCCAAGGTGTAAGTTTCCCGGCTATTCCACGGCAACAGCGAAAGGAGACGCGCCATTGTGCAATAACCGAAGACGAGGAGGGCAATGGTTCCCACCACCAGCAGCCAATAAAACCAGCGCATCGGTGACGGATAACTGATCAGCATGAGAAGGAGATAAGCCGCCCGAATCTGAACGGAAATTGCCGCCGGACTGCGGTCGCGGACGAGCAGTATGATTCCCTGCCCCGCCGTCACCGCCATGGCGGCGCTGAAGGCCGGGTTGAAGCCGGACAATCCCACGATCAGCAGGACGGTAGTAACGGTCCATGCCCACCAAGTCCAATCGGTTAGATTGATGTAGAACAGTCGGCGGGAACGTTTCGTCATATTCTGCGCTGAGGTTTGTGGTTATCCATTTAAGATTCGCCCGCCCTGGTTGCTGGCCGACTGGTCGTCGCAGGATGGTTGCCGACGCGCGGCACGAACGCACGCGTGTTGCGTTTGTCATCGGCGTATTCGTTTATGGAAGCGCGTGAGTTAATCGGTCAGAGCGTGGGTGGCGTGCGTCACAGCGGCACCTGCCCGCAGCGAAGCGGCGACCATCGCGGCCTCGGTTAGCTCGGTTTCGGTGGCTCCGGCCTTGCGCGCGTTGTCGGTGTGGATGCCGATGCAATAGGGACATTGCGTGGTGAGCGCCACGCCAACGGCGATCAGTTCCTTATATTTCACGGGAATCGCCCCGGCGGCGACCGCGGCCTTGTCGAAGGCCCAGAAGGCCTTCATCAATTCCGGCGCGAGTTGGTTCATCTTCGCAATCCTGGTCAGATTTTCTTTTTTATACATGTGTTTGGTTGTGGTTGGTTTTGGATCATTTTTTGAAACCTGGTTTTGTTTCCCGGTCAAAGTCGTTGGGCCTTGACCGGGGCGCGTAAATCATCAGTTGTTGGCCTTTCGGAAGAAGAAGTAATCGGCGGTGTAAGGGACGCTGGCGATCTGCCCGATCACCGTGCCGGCCGCCGAGGGTGCCTTGCCGCCGGCCGTGTTCACCCGCTGGATGTAAGTCGTGTTGGCGAAAATCCCGGGGCCGGTGGTTTTCGCGGTGACTGCGTCAAGCCGCAGCCAGGGGATGGAATTAGAATCCACGATGACACTCTTCGGAGGCAGCGCCCCCACCACTTTACTGCCACTGTTGCTCTCCCACGTCGGGCCGGCGTAGTGAATCGCCACGACGTTGCCTTCGTCATCGAACAAGGTGGCGTCGGGCACGGCGGCTCCCCAACTGGCGCCATTCCAGGTGTAGATCTGGAAGCCCACGGCGTAGCCGTGGAAGTGAACCTTGTTGCCGTCCGGCACGGCGATGGTATCCGGGACCTCGGGGGCGCGCTTGTCGGCGGCGAGGGCGGAGGCGGTGGACGCAGCGGCCAAAGTCAGGCCGGCCAGGACCGGCAGCCATGCGCCGGTGCGAATCCATTTTGACTGATGTGTTGTCTTTGTTTTCATTGCGTTTGTTTGTGGTTGGGGCGCGGAGGCCCCGTTTTTGTTGTTTGTTTGTTCAGGCCCGTCCAAGGCGGGACCACGGCACACGCCGGTTTGAAAATTTCGACGCCGTCTCACGGTGCTGCCCATGTCGGTTTCCATTTGAAACGGGCGTCCCTGATTACGGTTCCGTGACAAGCACTACGCGGAAGCCGAGGTCCGTATCGTTGAGCGCGGGATGATTGGGATAGAAATAGCGGCGCGCCGACCGGCAGTCCGGTTCCGCGAAGTCGTAACTGCCGCCGCGAATGACTTTCCATCCGATTGGATTGGAGGCCGGCCCTTGCGGGTCGGTCACCGTTCCGCCGGGCAAATCGCCGAGCCAATCCTGGCACCATTCCCAGACATTCCCTTCCAGGTCGTAAAGTCCCCAGGGATTGGGAAGTTTCTGCCCGACCGGATGAACGGTGAGGCCGCCGTTCAAATAATACCACGCATGATTCGTCAGGCTGGCGTAGTCGGGATCGTCTCCGTAGCTGAACCGCGTCGAAGTGCCGGCGCGGGCGGCGCATTCCCACTCCGCTTCCGTCGGGAGCCGATAATGGCTGCCGGGAGAAATGTGTCCCGCCGCAAGTTCCCGCTGCGTCAGCATCCAGCAATAATTGGTGGCGTCGGGCCAGCTCACGCTGGAAACCGGCCGGCTGAAGTCGCCGGGGAAGTAGCTCGGGTTGGTCTCCGTGACGGAGAGATATTCTCCCTGCGTCACTTCATACTTCCCGATCCAAAAACCGCGGGTGAGGGTCACAGTGGTTTGCGGACCTTCGTTGACGTCGCGATGCAATTCATTCGCCGGACTACCCATGATGAACGTATTGGCCGGAATGAACACCATGTTGGTGGGCGGGGCTTGCAGCACCGCACGGTAAAATTTTCGCAGCGGGGCGTTGGTGATTACATCGTGGAAGTTGACGCTGCCAAGCGGGTTGGTTGCAACACCCACCGCGCTCCAAGTCGAGAGATTTGTGGAGCCAAGGATCGCGTAGACCCCCGGCGGTCCGGTGATGCCGAATTTGAACGCGCCGATGAGCGGCAGTGGTTTGACCAATTGGGCGGTCAGCGGATAAGTGAACACGGAGACGCCTTGATTCTGCAAAGCGTCAACCACACTGGCGAGTCCCGTGGCGGCCAAAGGTTCCGACAGCACCAGGGTCGCGAGCGGATTGCCATCGAGGACAAGGGTGGACAGCACGGTGAGATCCGGCGGCAATGTGAGATTGGTCAGTTGATTTCCAGAGACAACCAGCATGCTTAAATTGGTCATACCCGCCGGCAGGGTAAGGTTGCGGAGTTGATTTCCCGGAAGAAAGAGGAGACTCAGATGATTCAAACCCGCGGCTAGCGTGAGATTCGTGAGTAGATTGTCATTAAGCCGGAGGAAGATCAGGTTCGTCATGTCCGTGGGCACGGTGAAGCTGGTCAGTTGATTCGCGCCGGCGATAAGTGTGTTCAATCGCGTCAGGCCCGAAGGCAGGGTGAGGCTGCGGAGCTGGTTTCCATCGAGATCGAGATTGGTCAAACTATTCAGCGTCGGGGGCAATGTCAGGTTCGTGAGCTGATTCTGAAAGGCACTGAGGAGGCTCAGGTTCGTCATGTCAGCGGGCAAGGTAAGGCTGGTGAGATGATTGAAGCCGAGGCGAAGTGTGGACAACTTGGTCAGTCCTGCGGACATACTGAGATTGGTCAAACTGCCATCTTCGAGACGCAGCGTCGTCAGGTTCGTCAGCCCAGGTAACGTGAGCTGGGGAAATCGATTCTCGCTGAGGTCCAGAGAAACCAGGCGGGTCAGGTTGGTGGGAAAGTTGAGACTCGCGATCTGGTTGTCCTGGAGATCAAGTGAAACCAAATTTTGAGCCGCCTCCAGCCCTTGCAGGTTGGTTATGTTCTGGAAGATGGCGCTCAGGTTTGTCAGGCCGAGCATGTCCGTTTGCGTCAAAGGCCCGTTGGGTTTTTGCAGAGCCGTGCGAATCGCAGCGTTCAAGTTTGGATCGGGAATGGAAACTTCCTGCGCTGGGATCGTAGCCACGAAACCTGCCAGAACCAGCACGGCCAAAAAAAATGACCAGATACGGCGATGAATGCACGCAACACGCCGCTCAGCCGTGATGCCGTCCGTTTGCGAAATCGGTGATCCGCTATTGTTATTCATGGTGTTTGATTGAGAGGTGCAATTTCGTCGATTGTTCCCTGATAATTTCAGCTTCGCGTGGCAACGACCTCCAGATATTCGGCGGCGACTTCAGTCGTGCCGGGAGTTTTGGCGAGGTTGTTGGCGGTTTGGAGTTCAACCAACTCCCGCCGCAGTGCGTCCTGCGCAGAGACCTCGAGCGCGGCGAAGGCCTTTTGCGTCGGGCCGTAGTATTGGCGAAAGAACTCGACGGTTTCAGCCGGCGGGAACGGATAGCGCATCAAAGCGATTCGCCGGGCAAGACGCACGTCCGTGAAGCCGTGCGCGAGCCGCGAACGCACCGTGGGTTCGTCGCCCCAACCCATCGGCGACGGGACGCCCGCCGGTGGTGGCGGCAGATGCGCTTTGAAGACCTTGAACATTTTCCCGATGAACCCTTCGGGTGTCCAGTTGGCCAGCGCGATTCGTCCACCGGGCCGGGTCACGCGCAGCAACTCGGCGGCGGCGACGTGGGGTCGCGGCGTGAACATCACGCCGAACATGCTCACCACGAGATCGAACTGCCCGACATCAAACGGTAGCGCCTCGGCGTCCGCTTCCATGAAATTGATGCGCAACCCTTCCTCGGCTGCACGGATGCGGGCCTGGCAAATGAGGTTGCGCGCGATGTCGATGCCCCAGACCGGGCAACCGTGGCGGGCCGCGATGACCGCGAGGTTCCCCGTGCCGCAGGCGACGTCGAGCACGTGCGTGCCGGGCTGGAGGAGTTGCCGCGCCATGAATTCCCCGGCGACAGTTTCGATGGTGCGGGCGATCTGGCCGAAGTCGCCGGCTTCCCACGTCGCCTTCTGCTTCGCTTTGACGGCTTCGAGATTGGGGATGGTCGCGGCATTGAGATAAGCGTCCCTGTCTTGGCCGGCTCTCCGTTGGGTCAGGTTTTCTTTGTCATTCATAGTTCAGAAGCGGTTGGATTCATTTTGATAGTTTTGCATTTTACGGCACGATCTGAAATGGGTCTTCCGGCCCACTCAACACAAGCCGGGATGGAGCATGCCCCCCGATCAGGCTTTCGTTTAAATAAACAGATTTAACGGTTCGTGTTGGCATCAGTGATTCCGGTTGTATTGCGGGAATCATCATGGCAAAAACAAAAGAGCCGTGCTTTGCTGCACGGCTCAATCATTTGACTGGGAAGCCCACTAAGCGGCCGGGGCGGCCTGACGATAGGACAGCGGCGGCACTTCGAACCGCTCCTTGAAAACACGGCTGAAATGGGAAACGTCCTCAAACCCGCTTTCAAACGCGATCTCCGTGACGTTCATCCGGGAACTGCGCAGCAACGCGGCGGAATAATCGAGGCGCTTTTGGAGCAACCATTTGCCGGGCGATTCCTGAAAGTGCTCCTGGAAATCACGCTTGAAGGAGGACAGGCTGCGATGACAAAGCTTCGCGTATTCTTCCAGCGAAAGATTGAATCGAAAATTCGATTCCATGATCTCCTTCACCAAAGGCGCGTCGCTTTCACCGATCTGGTGGAAATAGGCGGCCAGCGCGGGATTTTTTCCGCCGGTGAGGACGCCGACAATCAATTCCTTCAACTTCAATCGCAGCAAGGGTTCCGAGGGCTTTTCCCGGCCGGAAAAATAGGTGCGCATGGATTGGAAGAACGCGGTCAGCCCGACATCATTTTCCACGCGCGCAGCAGCTCTGATCGGTTTCACGCCGGGAGTTTTAACGCCGGCACTGCCGCCCATTTCCCGCACCGTGCTGCGCACCAGCGCATCAGGGATGAAAAATGTGAACATGCAGACATCCTTTTCGAAATGCTGTTCCACAATGGTCGCGCCCTTTTTGACGAACAGCGTCTCGCCGGGCTCGGCTTTGCAAACGCCATCCATCGTGTGCCAGGTTTTTGCGCCCGTGACCACGTGCATGAGATAATCCGTATCCGTCCAATTCGGAAGCTTTTCCTCGCTGGCGCCGCAGGTGTATTCAACAAACAAAAAATCGCCGATCTCGAGCTTTTTATAGCTCGGATTCGTGCGGACGGCTTCGTAAAGATTCAGCATAATGAGAACGTTCAAGCCTAAACCAACCTCGACCATACACGAATTCCGGTGGCAATCGAATGAAACTTTAGGTAGTGTCCTGATTTGAAATTCGGAGCGCGGATTGTCCCCAATCCGCAGCACGTGAATAACCGGAGGAGCCTCTGAACAAAATCCATCCTCATGTCCGTCACCGCCGCTGCGAGTTGGGACAACTCGCGCTCCGATCAAATTAGGACACTGCCAAACTTTAGCCCCATAAATAGGCAGCTTGAAAACCGCCCGCCGGCGAAAAATTGTCCTTTAAAATTCCGGCGCTTCTGGCTCAATAAAACCATGACCCCGCCTGCCCTTGGCTACGTGATCGTGTATGTGACCGATGTCGCCGCCAGCCTCGCCTTTTATGAAAAGGCGTTCGGACTGGCCCGCCACTTTTTACACGACGACAACGGCAAGGCTTACGGCGAATTGGAAACCGGCGCGACCCGGCTGGCCTTCGCCAGCGTGGTCCTGGCAACCGGGCATTTGAAACAGCCTGTCGTGGCCGCCGCGCCGGACCAGCCACCGCTGGGAGTGGAGATTGCCCTGACCACACCCGATGTTCCGGCGTTGTTTCAGCGCGCACTCAAAGCCGGAGCGGCCGCCGTCAGCGAACCGGCGACCAAACCGTGGGGGCAGACCGTCGCCTACGTCCGGGACAACTCCGGCTTCCTCGTCGAGCTTTGCACTCCCCTGCCGTGAAGCGGAACCGACCCGGCAAGGAATTCCCGTCCGGCTATTTCTTCGGGAAGTTCGGGTCCGCCTTCACCTCCTCAATCTGCTTCGTGTGGCGTTCGCTATGCGCGGCGATGAACAGCACCCACTCATAGCCGTCGAGTTCTTTGCCGAGCGGACTGGTGATCGCGTGCCCGCGCAAATCCTTGGTTGTTTTCAGGAAAGAGATGGTCCTGGCGCGGCTGGCCTTGAAATGTTTCAAGCTCGCTTGCGGCGAGCCGAAACGGTTGTCCGGTTGCAGCGGCTCGGGCGCTTGTGCTTTGACCGTGCGGTCGGGTATGGCCTTGAGCACGAATTCATCAATGACCTTGACGTCAACGGCGTTAGTGCGCCCCGGAGCCTTCATCACCTGTTCCTGGATCAGGTTCATCAGAAAATCTTCGGCGGCGGCAATGTGCTCGGTCACCTCGGCCACCGACCAGCGGTTGGTGGCCGGTTTGAAATTCCATTGTGCCTCTGACAAACCTTTGGTCGCCGCCAAAACACCGGCTTCCGTTTTCTGGAGATACTTCACCGCCGAGTTGACCTCTTCCTTGGAAACGTTTTGCGCTTTTAGCGCCGGGGCAACGAGCAGCGTGAGGCACAAGGCGAATAACAGTCGTTTCATAGGCTGATGGAAATGTGGTTTTATGGCGACGAACGGAGAATAATCGCCCGCCAACGCGACGGACAAGGGCAAAGATGCGCAAAGATGCGCGAAGATGCGCGATCGTCCTCCAATCACCAACAACATGCTTGCATTTCCGCCCGCGCGATGAAACGTTTCTGGAAATTCAAATTCAGGAATCATCATGACCAAACCGATACCCGATGGCTTCCACACGCTCACGCCGCATATCGTCGTAACCGACGGCGTGGCGGCGATTGAGTTTTATAAAAATGCTTTCGGCGCGAAGGAAAATGCGCGGCTCATGACGCCCGATGGCAAAAACGTGATGCATGCCCAACTGACGATCGGCAATTCCATCCTCATGCTCGGCAGCGAAATGCCGCCGAACTACCTTTCGCCCAAAAGCCGCGGCGGCACCAGCGTCTATCTGCACCTTTACCTCGCGGATGCCGACGCCGCCTTCGACCGCGCCGTCAAAGCCGGTTGCACGGTGCGAATGCCCGTCTCCGATACGTTCTGGGGCGATCGCTACGGCGTGGTGGAAGATCCGTTTGGCCATCAATGGGCCATCGCCACGCACCGGCACGACTACACGCCGGAACAGATTGCCGCCAACGCCAAAGAATTCATGGCCAGGATGCCAAAGCACTGACCGCCAGAACGCGCGGACGCGGAGTTCCGATAGAATAAACTGATTTTAAGAACTCTTGCCAGGCTTGAGCGAAGTTCTGCTGGCGCCAGCCTGCGCAAGACCTCTGCGACCTGCGAATTCGTTTTAATTCATGTCGAAAATTTTTCACCCGGTTCGTCGGATCCGGCGGTGAAATGATTTCCACCTGAAAACCCATTCGTCCTCCTTCGCCGGCTCTGTGATTAGATCTTCCGGCTGCAACCCGCCCGCGCAGATGATTCGCGCCAGTGATCAAACAATTGCCTGCGGAGAATAATTGCTTGCCCAAGGAAAGATTGATCGGGCACCGCAACTCCCACGACAAAATTATTTTTAAAGTAATTCCCGCCACCGTTACGTTCGCAATCTGAGGCAGCAAGTGAACGTTTGGAAAAGTTCACCCGTGGCTTTTATGCTGTAAACGACTATGAACGAGGACAAGTTTTGTCCGACCGGTCCGGATCCGCTCCGTCAACTCCGGAACGATTTCAATCCGGTTGGTGATCCGGTCCCAGCCCACGAACCGGAAGGAGCGAAAATTCATTTACGATGGCACGCGTCTCGCTAAGGGCAGGTCCCGATAAAAATATTTATGAACATCACAACTGAATGGTCTGTATCTGACACTCAGCCGCACACGGTAACACCCACCCCAAGTGAAGCCCTCCGGCCGGATGAATTTCCTTTGCTCCGTTCACCCCGGCAATGATTTTCCAAAAGCACCGATTAAATCCGGCAACCAACGCCGGCCCATTGGAACACAAAACACCCGCCAGAGCCTGGCTGCAAAGATTGGGAGCGGCTCTGGTGATTCTTTGGAGCATGCCCATGCTGGCGGCGCTGCCGACCGGCAGTGTCACCCTGATGTGGTCTCCCAGCCCCAGCCCGGATATCGCGGGATACAACGTTCTTTACGGCGTTGCCAGCGGCGTTTACACCACCAGGGTTTCGACGGGCAACACCAACAGCGTGACCCTTTACGACTTGGTCCCGGGAACCACCTACTATTTTGTGGTGACCTGTTACAACACCGCCGGCGATGAGAGCGCGCCTTCCAATGAGGCGGTCTATACGGTGCCAACAGACCCGTCGAGGCTGCCCGTCCTGTTGGGAAACGCTGTTTCGTCCGCCGGAAGTTTTAGTTTCACCGTTCCTGGCGGATCCGGCACCAACTTCGCAGTGGAAGCCTCGGTGGATCTGGTGAACTGGGTTCGCGTGGCGATCAACACCGCGCCCTTCACCTTCGTGGACACCAATTCCAAGCAGTTTGAACAGCGATTTTACCGCACCGTCTTGCTTGCGGATGGGGCGCCGTCCAATACGACGAGTGCAACTCCGCTCGCGCGGGTCAATTCACCGCTTTCCGTCACCCGGCACGGGCGGATGACCGCCCCGCTGCGGAAGCCTTCGCGGAGTTGATCCACCGGACCTGCGTGCGGCGGAGAGGGAGAAGAATTTTTCGCGGGACGATTTCCCGCAGTTGAAAGTGCGGGCTATTATCTTTCGCCCCCCGTCGGGCTTGCCTCGCGCCAACTCGGGCAAGTCGCGTCAAAAACTTTTGGCGTGCCAGATCAAACCCGGTTCGCGCAACACGCCGCCCGCGCCGGACAGATTCTCCGGCTTCATCTCGACCTGATCGCGTTTATTTCTTGAACGTCCGCAGGTAGGTGACAGAGGCCTTGATGTCGTCATCCGGAAGTTCCGACGGCTTCATCAAGGTTTTGTCGTCTTTCTTCATGCCTTCCTTGATGGATTTGAACGCCTGGTCGTCGGTGAAGGCCGCCTGCACGGTGGCATCGGTGTAATCACGCGCGCCGAGTTTCTGGCCCATCTTGGTG
>Ga0247670_1000139_pt1 | contig 23441 bp, 18 predicted proteins | sample CNK11_metaG_FD_183042 | JGI IMG/M metagenome (GOLD analysis project Ga0247670, IMG submission 183042) | Soil microbial communities from Purdue University Martell Research Forest, Indiana, United States - CNK11 | ecosystem: Environmental > Terrestrial > Soil > Temperate forest > Bulk soil...
CGTCGTGTGATTTTTTCCGCTCACCTGCCAGAGGCCGGTCAAACCCGGCAACGTGTTGAACCGTTCCCGCTGCCATGGCAGATATTTTTCGTATTCGTAGAGCACGCAGGGGCGCGGGCCGACCAAACTCATGTCGCCAAAGAGGACATTCATCAGCTGGGGCAGCTCATCAAGGCCGGAGGCCCGCAACAATCGGCCAAGGGGAATAATCCGCGGATCACCTTTCGAATCCATTTTCAGCATCGGCACATCCGATTTCATCAGCTGATTCAAGTGCCCCTGATGAACCCCCGTGTCTGCGTTGACGAACATGGTTCTAAATTTATAACACAAAAACCGATTACCCAAATAACCAATCCGCTCCTGTTTAAAAATGGCCGGCCCAGCGGAAACCATCCGGATGATCAAGGCGATTAACGCCATCAGTGGCAGTAGCAGCGGAAGCGCCACTGCGACCAGAACGATATCCAGCCTCCGCTTCCAGGCAGGATTCGCACTGGCCGGATTTGTCCCCGGCATCTGATCTATGTTTGAAGGTGAATTGATAATGTTAGAATTGTAGGGTTTTGTCCCAAAACAGCGAGGCAGTGTGTCACAAAATGAGACGAATACTATTTCATACCGGTTAATCTTAAGTTAAATCATTGTTAAATCACTCGATCATGACATCTACGCGATAATGGCTGCTTTAATTCAAAGCTCCGCACTTGCTCGTCTGGCTAAATTTCAACCAAACCAGCAGTTTCCCCTCCAAAATTGACTTTGGAGGACAAATTATTTGCTGCACCTTCAACTTCCACCTGAACGCGCATCCTCTGCCGGGGGATGCCGCCAAATTCGGCGCCTGATCGGCAACCGTGTTCTTTTCCAGAACTGCCGAAGCCCAATTCACCGCTACCCAAGTGGGGGCCACCCAATACGTCCAGCAGGATTTGCACCCTCTACGTGGCTGGCATCACCCCCCTGGACTTTTGCCTCCATCCCTGCGGGCTCCATCGGCAACGATTACCTCGTTGGCTGTTGCTAACCGGTCCTTGATTGTCATGGTTCCTTCTGCTGCAAAATAATGCTGCAGTTCCTGAATGATCGTGTCCTCGACTTGGGAATTTTGTGCCCGAACCGCACCAGGCTGCCGAGCCTGTTGGTATGCTGAACTTCATTCACACAATGGATGAAAATGCAGCAAGGAAACAGTGGTTCAACTAAACGGGCAACCCCGCGCTGAGTGACTCGTGGAACCCGCAATCGAGGATTAACCACTTTCAGTTTTGGATTTTTGCGCACATTTGCCGCAGCCATATGCTCAGGCTTCGGCTTTTTCCGGGCGCCATACCAAGCTGGAATTTCTGTGTGCATCCGGGATCGTGTGAATAAATGGTTAATATATGCTTAAATTCCCCGTGCCGCTTCAGCGTTTAGCCAATCAACCTTAAAGCTTTTGCCACGCCGAAACCGCCCAAAACATCCTGTTTATTAAGACCGAGGTTGACTCCATGGCCGAGATTTTACTTGAAGGCTGGAGAACTGTCTGTCGCTGAATAACACTATTATTAAGTAGTGGATTTCACCACAAATGAACACCATTAAAATCATCGTAAGATTCGAAATTATTGGTCAGCTATCCGTCTGCGTCCGCAACGGCCTTAAATTTGACCAAGGCTGGCACTAACAGCAATGGGGTGAATTCCCCATAATGCTTGCACTATTACGCCCTGAAGCCCTGCGGATTCCGTCCCGCGAATTATATTGGTCAGTATTTTGGATCATTTGACCAACGGATGGCGCACTGGAGTAATTCAATGGCGTTTTTCAAATTGAGCTTCACTTTGATCCTGGCCCGATAGGTTTCCACCGTGCTGGCATTGATGTGAAGCGTGGTTGCAATTTGTCGGGTGCTTTGCCCGGCACCAATCAGTTCAAAGACTTGAATTTCTCGGTCGGTCAACCCTTCCGCTGAAGAACCATTGCCGGTCCGGGAGGAGCGGGCAACTTTTGAGACCACGCGCGCGGAAGCCTTTTCGCTCAGGTGAATTTCGCCGCTCAGCACCTGGCGAATCGCCAGCAGAATTTTTCCGGGAGACTCTTGCTTGGAAATAAATCCCCGTGCCCCGGCTCGGATGACCCGCTCGGCATACAGCGTCTCATCCCGCATTGATAGCACCAGGATTTTAATTTTCGGGCAACGGTTCCCGAGGTCTTTGATGAGTTCCAGCCCGTGCGAATTTTTCAGGGTCAAATCAACAATGGCCAGATGCGCCTTGAAGGCTGCGGCAAGTTCCAGAGCCTGTTCACGGTCTTCCGCTTCGCCGCAAACGGTCAAATCAGATTCCCGCTCAATGATTATCTTTAGCGATTCGCGAACCAGGGGATGATCATCCACCACCAGGACGCGAATGATATCACCGTTTCCAGTATGGCTGGGATGGGAATTTTTCATCTGGTTTCCGCCAAAAACATTTAACAACAGTGCCATCTCAACGACACCTGTCATTGGGATGATAACGAAGCGTCACGGGACATGCTATTGCAATCTCAGCAAACTCCAGCAGGAACATACCCCATTGATCAGAAGACCCCTGTCCTGAAGAAACACTCCGTCGGATGGTTGAAGTTCGAATCCAAAAAGCGTGTCACCCGCCAGACACGCATATTTGCAACCGAAAGAACCTGATTAAAAATACCGCCCCAAGTGTAAATCACCCACCCTTGGTATCCAAACCCAGGAGACCAAGCCGGGAAGAAAGAACGTGCGGAAGACCAAATTTAAGACTTCACCAAAAAAATTCCATCACAAACCCGAAACCAGTGGCCAGCGATTGTCCTGAATGTGTTCAGAACGTTGCCAGCTTTGGGACACGAGGACAACACCCGCCACTCACCAAAAAGGAGGCCAGCTGACCTTGTTCGCCGCGCGGTCCTGGCCGATGTGAAAACCGCTTTCATCCTGATAGCCAACGGGAACCTGAACTTTGAGCTTGGATATGATCGCAGCGACAATCGCAGCCAGCGGCAGCATGAAAGCGATGATGTAAAAATACGTTTTATGCATACACCCCAAAATGAGCACCGGCCATGCCAACCATCCAAAGGACCGTTCTCCGTCTATTCGCAATCAGCTTTGCGGAGTGTCGCGGCGGCTGGCTTACGGCACGGATCATCGTGCGGTGATTGGGGCGGCGGGGACTTTCACGGAAATGGTGCAACGCTTTCTCAACTGGAACGAACCATCCAAGGGGCGCTGTATTGAAAATCACCTGCAATGTTCTGTTCGTGCCCGGTGGCGTGTGGCTCATTGATTCAGCCTGACGACAACGACAGCTTGACGACGGGCGTGCGGCCGTCTAAGTTCATTTCGCTGTATGACGAAATGAATAAATAAACCATGCGCGAATTCATGAACCTCACCAAGGCGCTGGCGGATGCCAGCCGCGTGCGCACGCTGCCGGCCTTGCGCCGGGGCGAGTTGTGCGTCTGCCAGGTCACCGAATCATTCACGTTTGCCCCGTCCACCGTCTCGAAACATCCAACCATTCTCTTTCAGGCCCGGCTGGTGGGGTCGCGCAAGGAGGGGCGCTGGATTTCACCACCAACTGCCGGGTGGGAACGTTCCGCTGACGGTGTGTGAAGCGCTGGACTGGATCGGGGAATCACAGGCCAGCGACCCGCAAATGTTGGCAGGCGACAAACAACTAAAAAATGCTCAAACCAGACCCGGTTGACTTATGCCATCGGCAATGCAAAAAATGAAACCCACTGTCCTGATTCTCTGCACCGGCAATTCGTGCCGCAGTCACCTCGCCGAAGGCATTTTGCGCGCGGTCGCGGGCAATACGCTCAACGTCCAAAGCGCCGGCTCGAAACCGGCGGGTTATGTGCATCCGTTGGGTATCCAGGTGATGAAGGAAATCGGGATTGATATTTCGAACCATTACTCCAAGCACATGAATGATTTCCTGAACCAGCCGGTGGAAACGGTCATCACGGTTTGCGGCAATGCGGACCAAGCCTGCCCGGTTTTCCCCGGCCAGTTGAACCGTCATCATTGGAGCTTTCATGACCCGGCGCATGCGACGGGCACAGACGAGGAAAAGCTGGCGGTGTTCCGGCAGGTGCGGGACCAGATCAAGATGGTCTTTGAGGCCTACGCCGACGGTCGCCGCGACCAGGCGAAATCCAAATAAACGATACGAAACTGACGACGCAAATCCTCCATGTATTCGATCCCGCCATGTGCGGCTCTACCGGCGTGTGTGGGCCTGACGTGGATGCCGGGCTGGCGCAATTCGGCGCCAACCTCGACTGATTTCTCATTCCGATGACGACTCCCCTTGTCGCTCCCAAACGTCTGGCTTTCTTTGAACGCTACCTCACCGTGTGGGTGCTGGTCTGCATGGTCGTGGGCGTCGCCTTCGGCAAACTGCTGCCCGGCGTCACGTCCGCGTTGAGCCAATGGGAATTTGGCCGAGGCTCACAGGTAAATGTGCCGATCGGCATTCTGTTGTGGCTGATGATTTATCCGATGATGCTCAAAGTGGATTTCAGCGCCATCGGCGGTATCGCAAAACGGCCCAAGGGACTGATGGTGACGCTGTTTGTGAACTGGCTGGTGAAGCCGTTCAGCATGGCCTTCCTCGCGTGGCTGTTCATGCAGCATATCTTCGCGCACTGGATTGACGCCGAAACGGCGAAGAATTACACCGCCGGCCTCATCATCCTCGCGGCGGCGCCCTGCACGGCCATGGTGTTTGTCTGGTCCTACCTGACGGACGGCGACCCGGTCTATACGCTGGTGCAAGTGGCCGTGAACGACCTGATCATGCTCGTGCTCTTTGCGCCCATCGTGATGTTTCTGTGCGGCGTGGCGAACGTGGTGGTGCCGCCCAAGGTGTTGATCACTTCCGTGATTGTGTTCATCGTCGTGCCCTTGACGGCGGGCTGGTTGACGCGCACGCTGCTGCTCAAGTCGCGCGGCAAGGATTGGTTTGAAACGAATTTCCTGCCGAAGTTTCATCCGGTGATGATGTGGGCGTTGCTGCTGACGCTGGCGCTGATCTTCGCGTTCCAGGCCGACAACCTGACGAAGAAATGGTTCGCGGTCATCCTGCTGGCGATCCCGATTTTGATTCAGGTTTATTTCAACTCCAGCCTGACCTATCTGCTCATGCGTAAATTAAAAGTGCCGCACAATGTGGCGTCGCCCGGCGCGCTGATCGGCGCGAGCAATTTCTTTGAACTGGCGGTGGCGGTGGCCATCACGCTGTTCGGGCCGGGCTCCGGGGCGGCGCTGGCGTGCGTGGTGGGGGTGCTGGTGGAAGTGCCGGTGATGCTCTCCGTGTGCAACCTGTGCAATCGTTCGCGCGGCTGGTATCAGCCGCGGGTTGTGACGGGAGGAGTGACCTCATGAATCATGACGAAAAGTGAATTTGCGAATAACAAACACACGCAACCGGGAGACCCTGTTCCGGGCCACACAAGACCCCTGACGAATCCGACCGCGCTTGGGAGGAAAGTCCTTTAAAACATTGTCTCATCCCGCCCGCATGGAACGCATCAGATGGACGTTCTCAGCGGTTGGATTCAGCAGGAATTGACAAGCCTGAATTTCCCTTATGCCCCCTTCGCGGGGCAAAATTTCCGTAACCCAATCGTCACATGTTTGTCGCCGGTTCGTTGCCGGATTGAAATTGTGTGACGAATTTGCGCGTGCCATGCTGCGGATGTGAAGCAGAAGATTTTAGTCGTGGACGACGAACCGGAGGCGGTTGAACTCGTGGAGTTCAATCTCAAGCAGGCGGGTTACGCCGTGGCCACGGCCGCTGATGGGGCGGAGGCTTTGAAAAAAGCGCGGTCACAATCGCCCGACCTGATCGTGCTGGACGTGATGCTGCCGGAGATGGACGGCTTTGAGATCTGCAAAACGCTGCGGCTCGACCCGTCCACGGCGCGCGTGCCGGTCCTCATGCTCACGGCCAAGGCGGCGGAGATCGACCGCGTGCTCGGCCTCGAACTGGGGGCGGATGATTACCTGACCAAGCCGTTCAGCCCGCGCGAACTGATGCTTCGGATCAAAAAGATTCTCGCGCGCGGCCAGGTCGTGGAGAAGCCCCAGGACCAGCTGCGTTTCGGCGATCTGAACATTGACGTTCCCCGCCACATCGCCACCTGGAAAAACAAGCCCATCGAACTCACGGCCACGGAATTCAAGCTGCTCACCCTGCTCGCCCAGCGCTCCGGGCGCGTGCAGTCCCGCGACCAGCTGCTCCGCGACGTGTGGGAATACGACAGCGTGATCGACACCCGCACGGTGGACACGCACATGCGGCGGCTGCGGGAAAAGCTGGGCGCGGCGTCAAAGCATCTGGACACGGTGCGCGGCGTCGGGTATCGGTTTGTCGAGTGAAACGGGAACATTCAACATTCAACATTCAACGCCGAACGTTCAAGGGTGAATGCGCGCAAGCCATTGGATGTTGGGCGTTGAATGTTAAATGTTCGAGGTTTCTTCACTTTCCATTTTCCCCATGTGGCCGTTCCTGACCATCCTCGCACTCTTTAGCGCCGTGGGAATTCATTTCTGGTGGCGGAAAAAATATCTCGTCCAGCAGCAGCAGATCCACGCCGAGATGGAGGATGCCCGGCGCCGCCAGCAGCAGACCACGATTGATGCGCAGGCGCAGCAGCAGGTGCTGTTCAATTCCATGCTCGAGGGTCTGCTGCTGCTGGACCGCACCCGCCGGATTTATCTCGCCAACCGCGCCTTCAAAAATCTTTTCGGCCTCAAAATCGAACTCCGCGGCAAGACCATCATGGAAGCGTTGCGCCTGCACGAACTCGCCGATCTCGTGGAACGTGTCGAGACCGAGGGGCAGGTCTTTGACTACGAATTGAAGCTGCCCGAATTGAGCGGGCGCTGGCTGCGGGTCAATGCCGCCGTCATCTCCAATTCCGCCGGCGAACGCGAAGGCACGATCCTCGTCTTCCACGACCTTACCCGGCTCAAGCAGCTCGAACGCACGCGCGAGGATTTTGTCGCCAACGTCAGCCACGAACTGCGCACGCCGCTCTCGCTCATCAAGGGCTACGTCGAGACGCTGCTCGACGGCGCGCGCGACAATCCCGAAGTCGCCGAGCGCTTCCTGAAAATCATCGCGCGCAATGCCGAGCGGCTTGATCTGCTCATCCAGGATCTGCTCACCATCTCCGCGCTGGAATCGGGACGGATGCAGTTGAACCTGCACCCGGTCACACTGCATTCGCTGGTGGAAAAAGTGTTTGCCGATCTTCAGGCCAAGGCGACCAATAAAAACGTGCAGCTCGTCAGCGCCCTGCCGGAACTTGCCGCCAGCGCCGATATCAACCGCCTGGAACAGGTCCTCGCCAACCTGGTGGACAACGCCATCAAATACGGCCGCGAACAGGGCTCGGTGCGCGTCGGCGGCAGGAAACTGGAAGACGGCAAACTGGAAATCTTCGTGCAGGACGACGGCCCCGGCATTCCGCCGGACTCGCTCGACCGCGTGTTCGAGCGGTTTTATCGCGTGGACAAGGCGCGTTCCCGCGACCAGGGCGGCACGGGGTTGGGACTGTCCATTGTGAAACACATCGTCCACAGCCACGGTGGCGAGGCCTGGGCCGAAAGCGAACTGGGCAGGGGCGCGACGTTCTTTTTCACCCTGCCAGGCGTGTGATGGTTGATTTTGACGGAGTGCGGCCGTCCCGGCCGCTGCAGCAAGGAAGAGACAGGGCTTGAGAACATTCCACGGCTTGATTGAAGTCAGTCGCAGCGCCGAGGACGGGCGCGCTCCGGCCCGGCCCCGTTCCTCGGCGACTCAACCGGGGTTGGCCGTGAGCCAGTAGCGGATGTCGTCCGCCTGCGAGTTGTGCGGATCCAATTCCAGCACCTTCAAATAATGCCGCCGTGCCTGCGTCGGGTTGTGAAGCTGCTGGGCGTAAAGATTTCCGAGTGCCAGCTGCGCGCGGGCTTCATCGGGATTTGTCACGAGAATTTTTTCCAGTTCGTTCACCGCGTCCGTCACATACCCGGCCGACTTGAGCGTGAGGGCGAAATTATAGCGTGCATCCGTCGAGCCCGGCTGAATGGCCAGCGCCGTTTCATAGGCGGACAACGCCGCCGGATAATTCCGCAGGCGGTAGGCCAGCACGCCGTAATTATACTGCGCCTCGAACCAACCCGGGTCTGAGGTCGACGCGCGCCGATACCATTCCATCGCGTCGGTCCAGCGTGAACTCTGCTCATACACCCGGGCTTTCGAAAATTGCGCCGAGGCCGCCACCCGGTCGCCCGCTCCGGGAGTGCGCGGCGACAAATACAGGTACCGGGGAAAGATCGGGACGGCCGGCTGAAGCATTTTGAACGACTTCGGCTCAACCGTCGGTGCAGGTGGCGGCAGGTTGTATTTCGGCAGCAATAGCGGCGCGGCGGTGGACTGCCCGCCGTTGGAAGGGGACGATGGCAACGGCGTTACTCTCGACCTGGAATAATTGGACGGGATGGAGGTATTGATTCTGGTGACCGGCGGTTGCGTCACGGCCACGACAGGTTCGGGCGCCACGACGATTTGTTCCGCCGGCGGAACCACCACCAGTTCGGGCTTCGGCTCCGGCTTCGGCTCCGGCTTTGGTTTTGCGACCGGCGCGGGCGCCGTCGTCACAAGACGCGGCGGGAGAGCGGGATTTGAATGCGCCACGGCTGGCTTGGCCACCACGGCTGCCGGACGGGCGACCGTTTGAGTTTTCGGCTCACTCACGACGGGTACGGGCGCGGGCGTTGCGGGTGGCGGCGCGGCGGCGGCAACCGGGGCCGGCTGTTCGAGATTCTTTTCGAGGTGATTGGCAAGGGCATTCACGTCGTCCCAGTTTCCGGGGCGCGGCAGCAAGGCCAGATACGCGCGATAGTTTTGCAGCGCGAGTTTGTTGTCGTGCAAATCCTGCTGCGCCACCGTGGCCAGATTCAACAGCGCGGGCGCATAGTCGGGATGATACTTGACGGCGGCGGCGAAAAATTGCGACGCCTCGCGCGGGTGTCCGCGCCGGACCTGGACCAGCCCGAGACCGTTCAAGGCTTCGGCGTTGTTGGTGTTGAAATAATACGCGGTGCCAAAACTTTTTTCCGCCGGGGTCAGTTCGCCAAGGCTCAACTGCGCCGCGCCGAGCTTGAGCCAGCCTTCCGGCTCGTTGCTCCGGCGCAGGGTGTAGGCGGTGAACTCCGTCTTCGCCTCGGCCGGCTTGTTCTGTTCCAGCCAGAGCGACCCGAGGTTGTAATGCGTCTCGATCAGGTCGCGGTCCAGCGTGAGGGCGCGCTGATACGCCGTGACCGCCTCGTCCGGCTGCCCCGCGCGCTGGCAGGCGACGCCATAATAATTCCAGGCCTGCGCGCTCGTGGGCAGCAGGGCCGTGGCTGTTTTCAGTTCCAACACGGCGGCGGCATAATCCCCGCGGTCCAGCAGCTTTTTACCCTTCAACAAGGCACGCGGGCCGGGCGGCGTGCAGCCGGAGAGGAAAAGGGCGAGCGTCAGTAAAATGAGTGCGCCGCAAAGATTGCGATTTTTTTTTGCCAGCATCGGCGATGGTGTTAGCATCCGCGCTTGAAAGTGTCAAGAAACGCACGGATTCAAATCGTTCGAATGTTCCGCCGCCTCGCCGCCGCGGGCATGGTCGGCCTCGCCATTTTGCCAAGCCATGCCGCCGAACCGCCGCCAAGTCTCAACACCCACGCGCAGGTCGTGTGCGTGGAAAACCCCGGGGCCATCACGGATTTTCAGGCCAATGATGCGGCGGTGCAGGCGATGGTGGATTGTGGCCTGACGAATCTCACCGGCAAGGCCACCGTGGCGGAGGCCTGGCGCAGCGTCGTCTCTCCGCAGGAACTCATCGGCCTCAAGGTGTTCTCCGAACCCGGCATGTTGACCGGCACGCGTCCCGCCGTCGTTTCGGCAGTGATTCACGGTCTGCTCGCCGCCGGGGTGCCGCCGACAAACATCATCATTTGGGACAGGCATGAGGCGGATTTGCGTTCCGCCGGTTATTTCCGGCTCGCCACACAGCTCGGCGTGCGTGCCGCTGGCAGCCTGGAGGCCGGCTGGGATCCGACGAATTTTTACCAGCCCGATACCGCCATCATCGGGAACCTCATCTGGAGCGATCTGGAGTTCGGCCAAACCAACATCAATGCCGGACGGCGATCCTTCTTCTCCAAGCTGGTCAGCCGGCGGATGACCAAGATCATCAGCATCGCGCCGCTGCTCAACCAGGAGGACGCCGGCGTGTGCGGACATCTTTACGGACTCGCGCTCGGCAGCGTGGACAACACGCGACGATTTGAATCCGACTCCTTCCGGCTCGCCAATGCCGTGCCGGAAATTTATGCCCGTCCGCTGCTCGGCGATCGCGTGGTGCTGAACATCACCGACGCGCTCATCGGCCAATACGAAGGCGGCGCGCGCAGCCTGCTGCATTATTCCTGCGTCCTGAACCAGCTCTGGTTCGGTCACGATCCGGTGGCGCTCGACATGTTATCCGTCAAGGAACTCGACCGCGAACGCCGCACGCTCGATGCGCCGCAGTTCCGGCCCAACCTGGAACTTTACAGCAACGCCCACCTGCTCCAGCTCGGCGAGAACGACCTGACGAAGATTCATGTGGAAAAGATTAGGTAGGGAGGGCAGTCCCCTGCCCGCCGCGAATTTGGCAAAGCAACCGTTTGCCGTGACGCCGGGAAAAGCGGTGGAGGGCCACCGCACTCCAAGACGCTGCGCGCGGAACGACGATTTCTGAAATACGCGAAGCGTCTTGGACTGCGCCAGCCCTCTGGCGCTTTGAGGGAGAGACATTCCCGTGTGAATTGGTGTATTCCTATCTCAAATTGAACAGACAAATGCTGGACAGGCATTCAAAGGCGAAGCAAACTTACGACCGTGGAACAGGAGAATCTACAAAACCGGCCGGAGATTATTAGTTAGGCGGCAACACACGTATGAACTTACTCGACATCTTCCGGCGAAAAGAACGTGCTCCACAACAGAAAGAGTTGGTGTCGGAAAAACCCGACAGCAAGTTGATGAGAGCAGCACTTAAACGAGTTGTTATTCCAGAGCTTCGTCGCCGAGGTTTCGTTGGCACATTTCCGCACTTTCGCCGCACGATTGGCGAGCGATTAGCCATCATGTCTTTCCAGTTCGACAAGTGGGGAGGCGGCTTTACCATAAATCTGGCGGTTGCACCAGCGACCGGCTTCACCACGCGTGCAGGCTCATTTATTCCACCCGACAAACTCAACGCCTACTATGACACCGGGCCTAAGACGAGAATTAATGCCGGCAGTGATGGTAGCACAGCGTCTTGGTTTCGTTTTGATCGCCCAAGCAGAAGTCCATCACAGGATATTTACGAGGAGGCTGCCCACGAAATGGTGCCACTTTTAGCGAAAGCGGAAGAATGGTATGCACAGAACACAGTTGCCACCTAATCCACAGGCAAGCTGCAAATTTCTATCCGTTCAAAAATTTCCCTCCGCAATTCTCATTTGCATTTCAACCCTCCGTGACGCAGCTTCGCTCCGTCCATTAAACCATCATGAAATGTTCCAGGCATCAAAGTGAAGCCATCGCCGTGTGCGCCTATTGCGGCCGGGCGCTGTGTCAGGATTGCCTCCCGGCAATCGCCGCGCCGCGCATGATCTGCTCCGACAACTGTGCCGCTGCCCTCAGCCGCGCGGACAAGGCAATGGAATTGATCCTGCAGAAGAGCCTGCAAAGCGCCCAGGCCAGCGCGTTTTACTCGTATTTGTGCGGCGGACTTTCGGTGGCGGGCGCGGTGGGTGCGTGGTTTTTTCTGCCGGTGCCATTTCTGGTCTGGTTCACCGCCGGTTGCAGCGTGGTCTTCATCACGTCGGGCATCTGGTATGGCCGGATCGCGCGAAAGAGCGATCCGGTCCGGTGACCGTCACTCGATCTTCGCCGCAGTTTCGCGCGACACCCTCGCCTTTTCCGCAGCCGCCCGTTGCTGCTCCAGACATTCCGTGCAGATCCCATGCGTGGTTGGGGTATCGAAGCCTTGCTTCATGAATTCTTCCAGCCGCATCCACTCACCCTGGTAATTGATCCGCCGGCACCACGCGCAGACGCGCATGAATTTTTCCAGATATTGAACGCGCTCCAGAATCCGGCGGGTCGAGGTGCTGACCAGAAACCAGACCCCCAGGATGAGCAGCATGTCCAGGGTGGACTGCCGGAACAGGAAATCGAACGGATGCCCGGAAAAGATCAAGGATGGCAGTTTGATCAGTTCGTCGATAAAGCAGAGAATGATAATGGCCAGAAACCCGAGGTTCTGATAGAGAACAATCCGGGTCATTTGTTGATTCGTTTTCATACGATAGATAAAGTTTTGCGGCAGGTCTCACGTGTCCCAAACACCCAAACTCCAGATTCCGCAGTTATGACTGTAAATGGCCGCATTTAATATGCCACCAACATTTTACGGATCGGTTCTGGCAGTGTCGCTGCAATGAGACAAGACGCAGGGCAAACCGCCAAAGTTTCGGGCATTTTTTCGGGCATTTCGCCCGGAAAGAATTCAACGCCAGACCGTCCGACACCCGGCAAAGTCCACGAACGGGACAAGTTGGTGGACAGACACCCTCCTGCTGAATGAAAAGCGGGGCTCAGGCGTGATGCCGGCGCACATGAGCGGCGCGGCTTCCACGGCGGACAAATCCCCCGGCACGAGCGCGAGCGCGATGGCGGGCGCGACCATGTAATCCGCATAACCGCCGTCAAACGAAATGCCGGTGATCTGGAGATTGACGGTGCAGCCGAAGAAATCGCCATTGCGGCAGTTGTCGCACACGCCGCAATGTCCGCCATGCCAGCCCACGCCGACACGCTGGCCGGGCTTGAATTGCGTCACGCCCGCACCGACGCCGTCCACGACGCCCACGATTTCGTGGCCGGGCACGCGGAGATATTGCAAGCCGGGCCAGTGGCCTTCCTTCACCAGCGAATCGCTGTGACAAATGCCGCAGGCCTGGACCTTGATCCGGACCTGACCGGCACCCGGCTGGGGAATTTCGCGTTCCACGATTTCAAACGACCCGCCGGGGCGGGTGACTTGGACGGCGCGCATTTTAGGCATAAAAAATTTGGATTGGTTTCCTCACAGCAACGACGACAAAAACCTGACACACAATTCGCGGCTGACAACCGGAAATTGTTCACCGCGGCATCATTGCGGGTGAAAGACCAAAGACCGGAACGACTCCCCGATAAGGGGGGTGCAAAGACATATCATTTGTCGGTAAGTTTTACTTGTCCCTAAAACGCCTTGGTTTAGGTTCCATCATTAAACCATAAGACCCATGATGCCATTTATCTGCCTGCACCCATTTTCTCTTCGGTTGAAACACACCAGCCGGCACCTCAGACCCTGTCGTTTGGCAATCGCAGTTTGCTTTTGCGTCCTCAGCATGGCACCGATCCAGGCTCACGATTTCAGCGTCCTGGTCTTTTCCAAGACGGCCGGTTTCCGCCATGACTCGATCACCAATGGCATCGCAGCCATCCGCCTATTGGGCACGAACAACGATTTCACCGTGGATGCTTCCGAAGACTCGACTGTGTTCAATGACGCGACGCTCTCAAATTATCAGGCCGTCATCTTCCTCAGCACGACCGGCGACATCCTGAGCCCCAACCAGCAGGACGCATTCCAACGTTACATCGAGGCGGGTGGCGGGTTCGTGGGGATTCATTCCGCCAGCGACACCGAATACACCTGGCCGTGGTATGGCGGACTGGTGGGCGCGTATTTTGCCAGTCATCCCGCCGGCACGCCGACGGCCACGATCAAGGTCGCCGACCGGATCAATCCTTCCACGGCCTCGTTGCCGAAGCGCTGGGTGCGGACCGATGAATGGTATAATTTCCAGACCAATCCGCGCGGCACCGTGCATGTGCTGGCCACTCTGGACGAGACGTCGTATTCCGGGGGCACGATGGGCTTCGATCATCCCATCGCGTGGTGTCATGATTATGACGGCGGCCGCGCCTGGTATACGGCCGGCGGTCACACACCGGAGAGCTATTCTGATCCGCTCTTTTTGCAGCACCTGTTGGGCGGAATCGAATACGCCGCCGGCGAAGTGAAGGTGGACACGGGCGTGACGATTGACACGAACTACCAGAAGGTCATTCTGGATGCCAGCCCGTCCAACCCGATGGAACTGGCAGTGGCGCCGGATGGCCGCGTGTTCTACGTCGAACGCGCCGGCAAGCTTAAGATTTTCCTGCCACAAAGCTCCTCGACCGTTTTGGCCGCACAACTCGGCGTCTTCAGCCAGATCGAAGACGGGTTGCTCGGCATCGCATTGGATCCTGGATTCGCCACCAACAACTGGATCTATCTATACTACTCGCCGGCCGGCCCGACCCCGGAACAGCACCTTTCCCGGTTCACGATGGTGGGGAACTCGCTCGATTTGAGTTCGGAAAAGGTGCTGCTGGTCGTCCCGACGCAACGCGACCAATGCTGTCATTCGGGAGGGTGTCTGGTCTTTGGTCCGGACGGCAATTTGTTCCTCTCGGTCGGGGACAATACCAACCCGTTTGAATCGGACAGCTACACGCCAATCGACGAACGGCCGGGCCGCTCGGCTTGGGACGCGCAAAAATCGGCCTCCAATGCCAGCGATCTGCGCGGAAAAATCCTGCGCATCCATCCGGAGCCGAATGGCACTTATACGATCCCGTCTGGCAACCTCTTTCCCAGTGACGGCTCGGCGGGCAAACCGGAGATTTACGTAATGGGCGATCGCAATCCGTTCCGCATCTCCGTGGATTCTGCAAACGGCTGGTTGTATTGGGGTGAAGTGGGACCCGATGCCGGCGCCGACAATCCATTGCGCGGGCCGAAAGGATACGACGAATGGAATCAGGCGCGGTCAGCCGGAAATTACGGCTGGCCTTATTTCGTGGGGAACAACAAGCCCTACATTGATTACAATTTCGCGACGAGCAATTCCACCACGGCGTTCAACCCGGCGGCCCCCGTCAACAATTCACCGAACAACACCGGCCCCGTCAACTTGCCGCCCGCCCGGCCCGCGTGGATCTGGTATCCGTATGACAATTCTCCGGAATTTCCCGAGGTCAACGGTGCCGGCGGCCGCACGGCAATGGGCGGTCCGGTCTATCATTACCAGACCAACCTCTATTCGCCGCGCAAACTGCCGGCCTATTATGACAACACGGTGTTCATCTACGAATGGTCGCGCAATTTCATCAAGGAAGTGAAGCTGGACGACAACGGCGACATTTTGAAAATCAATCCGTTCCTGCCGACGTTCACCTTCAACCGGCCGATGGACATGAAGATCGGTCCCGATGGCATGATGTATATGATCGAATGGGGCACTGGTTTCGGCGGTGATAATCCCGATGCGAAGATCATCCGCATCGAATACACCGGCGGCAATAATCGTTCTCCCGTCGCCGTCGCCAGCGCGACGCCTACCAGCGGTTCCGCGCCGTTGCCGGTGCAGTTTTCCAGCACGGGCACCTACGATCCCGATCCGGACGGGCCATTGACCTATCAATGGAGTTTCTTTGGCAATGGGACGATCGATTCCACCAACGCAAATCCTGCTTTCACCTACACCACGAACGGAAATTACACCGCCCAGTTGAAGGTCAGCGACACTTTGGGCAACCTCGGATTCGCCAGTGTGGCGATCACGGTCGGCAACCATCGGCCGGTGGTGCAGATCAACTGGCCGCCGAACGGCGGTATCTTCGACTGGAACAAGCCGTTTTCCTACAGCGGCCAGGTTTCTGATATCGAAGACGGCTCGACCACCAATGGCACGATTGATTGCTCCAGTTTTTCCTGGGATTTGAACATTGGTCACAACGACCATTCGCACGGCGATTCTCATGCGAATGCGTGCGGCGGGATTTTTGAAGCGCCCGCCGCGCACGGCGGTGACGGCGACAATGTCTTTCTGGTGGTGCGTGCGTCTTACAGTGATCTCGGTGCTGCTCCGGCCGGCTCGCTCACCGGCGAAGCCGTGGACATCCTGCAGCCGCGCCGCAAGGAGGCGGAAAATTTCACCCATCAGAGCGGCGTCACCAACGTTCCCACAGGTGACATCGGCGGCGGCCACGATGTCGCGGGCATTGACCATGGTGACTACATCAGCTTTTTTCCCGTCAATCTCACAAACATCACGGCCCTGAACTTCCGCGTGGCGGCAACGGCCTCCGGCGGCCAGATTGAAGTGCGGCTGGACTCTCCGTCGGGAACCCTGCTTGGCGCCGCGGCCGTGCCAAATTCAGCCGGCAATTACACCAACGTGACGCTTTCCCTCGCCGATCCCGGCGGCACGCATGAACTCTATCTGGTGTTCACCCGCAGTCCGCAGGCGACGGATCTGTTCAAGTTGAACTGGATGGAATTTGTCGGCGACGGCGTCTCGCTGAACCAGACGCCCTATGGCGGCGTGCCGCATCCGATTCCCGGCACGATCCAGGTGGAGGACTTCGACAGCGGCGGCGAAGGTGTGGCCTATCACGACACGGACACGGCGAATAACGGCAATGAATATCGCACCAGCGGTGTGGACATCGAAAACTGTTCTGACATCGGTGGCGGCTACAGTATTGGTTGGGCGGCCGAGGGTGAATGGTTGGAATACACCGCGGATGTCGCCACGCCCGGCCTCTACCGGATGGATACGCGTTACGCGGGCTTCGGCGGCGGCGTGTTCCATCTGGAAGCCGACGGCATCAACAAGACCGGGTCGATCACCAACCTGAACACCGGCGGCTGGCAGAATTGGCAGACGCTGGTCAGCAGCAACGTCGCCCTGAATGCCGGCCAACAAGTCTTGCGACTGTCGCTGGATAAGAACGGTGGCAGCGGTTTCGTGGGCAACTTCAATTATCTGATGTTTACTTTGCTCGCGAGCAATCATCCGCCGTCCGTGACGCTTACCAATCCCGGCAATGGCTCGGCATTCTCTGCACCCGCTATCATCACCCTGAAGGCGTCCGCGTCAGACCCGGATGGCTCCGTGAGCAAGGTGGAATTCTTTGCCGGCAACAGTCTCATCGGCACCGACACGAGCAGTCCGTTCAACCTGGTTTGGACGAACTCGACGGTCGGGGTTTATCTGCTCACGGCACGCGTGACCGACAGCATCGGCCTCACGACGGTCTCGGCTCCGGTGAGTGTCACGGTGATCAACGGCCAGGCTCCGTTCTATGGTTTGCCCCAGACGATTCCGGGAATCATTCAGGCGGAGGATTTTGACGGCGGCGGCGAAGGCGCGGCCTATCACGACAGTGATGTCTCCAACAACGGCAACCAGTATCGCGACACCTTCGTGGATATAGAAAACTCGGGCGACACCGGCGGCGGATACAATGTGGGTTGGACGGCGGGCGGCGAGTGGCTGAAATACGCGGTCACCGCGACGGTGGACGGCATCTATTCCATCGGCGCCCGGATTGCCTCGCAGGGCAATGCCGGAACCTATCATCTCGAAATTGACGGGCAGAACGTCACGGGCGCCGTCACCATGAACAACACCGGCGGCTGGCAGACCTGGCAAACATTGACCAGGACCAATGTCAGCATCAGTGCCGGACCGCACGAAGTGAGGTTGTCGCTGGATTCCACCGGCGCGAATGGCACGGTCGGGAATTACAATTACTTCCTCTTCACCGCCACCAGCACCAATCCACCGCCGGTTTACCTGCAATCCACCGCCAGTTTTGCCAGCGCCTTCACCGATGACAACGCCGCCGCCGTGAACACCGCGACCAAGACGATCACCATCCCCAAGAGCACCAGCACCCGTTTCTATCGCCTGCGCTCCGCAGGAACAACCAGGATCCTGAACGTCCAAATCACCGGCACGAACGTGGTGATGACGTATCAATAGCGGCTGGATCAGGCGGCAGGGACGGCCAGTTGCGCTGCTCCATGGTCACCAAATCAGCGCGCGCGATGACCCTACCCGCGCTGGCGGGTCGCCTCATAAAGAAACACGCCCGTGGCCACGGCCACGTTCAGCGAATTCATGTGACTCGGCATCGGGATTTCCACCGCGTCATCGCACGCCACCAGCGCAGCCGGCGTGAGGCCCGGCCCTTCCGCGCCGAACACCAGACAGCAATCGCCGCGCAAATCCACAGCGGAAAGTTTTTTCGCACCGGGCCGCGGATGCGCCGCCAGACAACGCACGCCGCGCGCCCGCAAGGTCGTCAGCGTGGCCACCAGATTGTCCGCCCGCACCAGCGGCTGTTCGAAGATTGTTCCCATCGAGCCCGCCACGGCGCGACGTTGAAACGGACTGCCGCACGTCTCCCCCACGATCAGGCAATGCACGCCGAACGCCGCGCAACTTCGCACCACCGCGCCCAGATTCTCCGCACTGGCGATGCCCTCGACGGCGGCGAGCAACAATGGACGCGGTGAATGTTGCAGCCGCGTTTCCAGATCCGGCAACGGCGGGATTTTGGCCACCGCCAGCACGCCCTGATGCATCACATAGCCGGTGATGGTTTCCAGCAGTTTCGGTTCCGCGACGTAGATGGGAAGATCCGCCTCCGCTCGTGCGCGCAGTTGCAGTTCCAGCTTTTCCAGCCAGGCGGGCGTGACCAGGGCGGAGACCACCGTGTAGCGGCTCGCCAGCAGACGCTTCACCGTTTTAAAATTCGCGGCCACGAGCACCCCGGCGCGCTCGTGTTCCTCCACGCGTTTGAGCGTCCGATACAACGCCAGCTCCGGCGTGTCGAGGGATTGGACGGGTTGGATGTGCAAAGTCGCCACGCAGGAATTAAAGCGGGCGGCGGCGGTAAAGAAAAGCGTGGAGAAGGGATTGAACCGGAAACGCGGAAATCTTTGACCCAAATTAATCCAGTATTTGCGTTATAATCGTTTCGCATGATAATGTGACCCCATGGGTGGACCTGCAAACCAGACCGGAATTCAAAGTCTCGCTTACATCGAACAGTTTTACGCCGATTATCGGCGCGATCCGGATTCGGTGCCGGCTGAATGGCGCGAATATTTCGCCACGACAGCCAATGGCTCCGATGGCGCGGTGCAGATCGGCCCTTCCTTCAAATCCCGCAGCCTGTTCAACCCGGTGGCCGCCGACACCGGCGGGCAGATCCCGTTTCAGCCGGATCCGCGCACGGAAAATGTCAGCGAGCGGCTGCATCAGCTGATCCACAACCATCGCGTTCGCGGCCATATGATTGCCGCCGTCAATCCGCTGGGTGCCACCCATCCGTGTCCGCCGGAACTGGAACTGGATTATTACAGCTTCTCGGAAAGCGAGCTGGGCCTGCTTGTGAACTCGCCGATGTTGCATTACGAAACGCCGCTGACCGTCCGCGAAATCTTCCAGCGGCTGCGCGCCACTTATTGCCGCTCCATCGGCACCCAGTTCATGCACATTGGCGATCTGAAGCGGCGGCAATGGCTCCAGCGCCGGATGGAAGCCTCGCAAAATCGCCTGGAGGTTTCCCGCAAGGAACAGCTCCGCATCCTGATGCGGCTTACCAGTGCGGTGGCGTTCGAACAGTTTCTCCGCACCAAGTTTCTTGGCGCCAAAACCTTTTCCCTCGAAGGCTGCGAAACCCTGTTGCCGCTGCTCGATCTCGCCATTGAAAAGTCCGGCCATCTGGGCGTGAAAAACGTCATCATCGGCATGGGGCATCGCGGGCGGCTCAACGTGCTGGCCCACATCCTCGGCAAAAGTCCGTGTGAGATCTTCCAGGAATTCACCGATGACCGGCCGGAGCTGTGGCAGAAACGCGGGGACGTGAAATATCATCTGGGCCACAGCGGCGACTGGGTGATGAGCGACGGCCGGAAAATTCACCTGTCACTGTGCTTCAACCCGAGCCATTTGGAATTTGTCAATCCCGTCGTGGTCGGCCGGGTGCGTGCGCATCAGGATCGCTTCGACGACCGTGATTGCCGCAAAATCCTGGGCGTGCTCATCCACGGCGATGCGGCGTTTGCCGGCGAAGGTGTCGTCCAGGAAACGCTCAACCTGAGCAAGCTGGCCGGCTACTCGGTGGGCGGCGTGCTGCATGTCATCGTCAACAATCAGATCGGTTTCACCACGCCGCCGGACCAGGGACGTTCGACGACTTACGCGACCGACGTCGCGCGCATGTTGCAGGTGCCGATTTTTCACGTGAATGGCGAAGACCCGGAGGCCGTGGCGCAGGTCGTGCAACTGGCGATGGATTTCCGCGCGGAATTCAAGTCGGACGTGTTCATCGACATGTATGGCTACCGTCGCCTGGGCCACAACGAGACGGATGAGCCGACGTTCACCCAGCCGCTGCTGTATAAAAAAATCGCCGAACGTCCCAATGTCCGTGAAGGCTATCTCGGCCATCTGCTCGAACTCAAAAATGTTTTGCGCGCCGAGGCCGACAGCATCATGACCGAATGTCACGCCAAGCTGGAGGAACAATTGCAGGCCGCCCAGGCCGGCCAATGCGAAGTTGCCCCCGAACGACGCAATGTCTGGAGCGATTATATCGGCGGCCCCGAACCCAGGGATGAAACGGTCACCGGCGCGGACATTAAAACGCTGTCCCGGTTGCTGCATCAACTCGCCGCGCTGCCGGCCGGATTTCACGTGCATCCCAAACTGGAACGCGCGCTGGAAGCGCGGCGCGAAATGGCCGCCGGCAAACAGCCGCTCGACTGGTCCGCCGCCGAAGCCCTCGCGCTGGCGACCCTGACGATTGCGGGCGTGCGCATCCGCCTGACCGGACAGGACACCGGACGCGGCACCTTCAGCCAGCGCCACGCGATTCTTTATGATCAACAGGACGGTCACCCTTTTATTCCGCTGAAAAACCTCGACCCCGGACAGGGACCCGTGGATATCGTCAACAGCCCGCTCTGTGAAACCGGCGCGCTGGGTTTTGAATATGGTTACAGCCTGGACTGCCCGAAATCACTGGTGCTTTGGGAGGCGCAGTTCGGTGATTTCGTGAATGCCGCCCAAGTCATCATTGATCAATTCATCACCAGTGCCGAAGACAAATGGCGCCGGCTGTCGGGTCTCGTGCTGTTGCTGCCGCATGGATTCGAGGGCATGGGCCCCGAACATTCCAGCGCCCGCCTGGAGCGGTTTCTCACGCTCGCGGCGGAGGACAACATTCAAATCGTCCAGCCGACCACGCCCGCGCAGTATTTTCATGTGCTGCGACGGCAGGCGCTCCGCAACTGGCGCAAGCCGCTGATCATTTTTACGCCCAAAAGCCTGCTGCGCCATCCGCAGGTGGTCTCCACCCTGGAAGACTGTGCCGGCGGCCATTTCCAGCGGGTGTTGCCGGACGATGCCAAACCGGCGGATGCGAAACGCATTCTGCTTTGCACCGGCAAAGTTTATTATGATCTGGCGGCGTATCGTGAGGAACACAAACGCGGCGACGTCGCCATCCTCCGGCTGGAGCAGCTTTATCCGCTGCAACCCGGATTGCTGGAGCAGGTGCTGAAGCCCTACGCGGAACACACGCGGGCGCTCTGGGTCCAGGAAGAACCGGCAAACATGGGCGCGTGGCGCTTTCTGCATGAAAAGTTCGGGAAGAAACTTTTCGACCGGTTTCCCTTCGCGCTCGTCAGCCGGGATGAATCCGCCAGCCCGGCGACCGGTTCCTCGCATGCGCACAAGCTGGAACAGATGAATCTGGTGCAGCGCGCGTTTGGCGACCCGGAAACCAAGCCGGGAGCAGGCAGCGGCAACAAACAATAATTCAAAAGAGCGTCATGAGGGGATTTTTCAATGGACTGGTGTTCGGCGTCGTTTTAGGCGCGGTCGGTTTCTGGTTTGTGCAAAAAAAGGCCGCGGAACATCCCGAGGCGCAACAACGCTACCAAGACGCCGCCGCCACCGCCTATACCAATGCCAGCGTGGCCGCCGCCAGCATGTCGGATGCATTGAAGGCAAAACTGGACACGCTCGACTTGCACCCCGATAAAATCAAAGCTGAGCTGGCGCGCACCGGTAAAATTGTCCGCAGCAAAACCCAGGACCTCGGCGCAAAAGCGGCCGATGCCGCTTCTGACGTGCGTGCCGTGACCGAAATCAAGGCCAGGTATGCCGCGGATTCAACGCTTTCGGTCTGGAGCATTTCCGTTGGCTGCACGGACGGTCACGTGACACTTTCCGGCACCGTTTCATCGCCGGAGGACATCGGCCGCGCGGTCGCCGTTGCCTATGACGCGGACGGCGTTCGCGACGTCACCTCCACCTTGACGGTTAAACCCAAAGAATAAATTCTATGCCCATCGAAATCACAATCCCCGCCGTTGGCGAATCCATCAATGAAGTCCAGATCAGCGAATGGCTGAAGGCCGAAGGCGACAGCGTGAAACAGGACGAGGCGATCGCGGTCGTTGATTCTGAAAAGGCGACCCTTGATCTGCCATCGCCCCAAGCCGGTAAACTGGTGAAGATTTTGCATAAGGCCGGTGAAACCGTGGCCGTGGGCGCGGTCGTCGCGCACCTGGAAGCGGAAGGCGAAACCGGCAAATCCAAGTCCGAAACGCCGGCCACGCCCGGGGCAACCGCCGGCGACAAACCAAAAGCGAAAGCTGAAAAGCCGGAACCAGCTCAAGCAACCAAGGCGGAAATGAAACCCAAGCCGGAAGCCGGACCGGCCGCGGCTCCAAGTTCCACGGACGCGGCAAAATCTGAACCCAAAGCAGCAAAGCCGGAACCGAAACCCGTTTCCAAAACCGAAACGAACGCTTCCGCGCCGAATGTGCCGGCCGCGAAAAACTCTTCCGCCGGTCGCGAAGAAGAAATTGTGCCCATGACCATGCTGCGCCGCACGGTGGCGAAGCATTTGGTCGAGGCCCAGCAGACGATGGCGATGCTAACGACGTTCAATGAAGTGGACATGTCCGCCGTGCAGGCCTTGCGCAAGGAACATCAGGAGGCCTTCGAGAAACGTCACCAGGTGCGGCTGGGCCTGATGTCCTTCTTCGTCAAGGCCGTGATTGATGCCTTGAAACAATTCCCGCAGCTCAATGCCGAGGTGCGCGGGAACGACATTATTTATCGCAATTATTTCGACATCGGCGTGGCCATCGCCAGCGAACGCGGTCTCGTCGTGCCGGTGTTGCGCAATGCCGAGCGCCTGAGTTTTGCGGAACTGGAAAAGGCCATCGGCGATTTCGCCCGCCGCGCGAAAGACGGCAAACTCAAGCCCGACGAACTGACCGGCGGCACGTTCACCATCACCAACGGCGGCAGTTTTGGTTCCCTGCTTTCCACGCCGATCATCAATCCGCCGCAAACCGGCATTCTCGGGATGCATTCCATCCAGGAACGGCCCATCGCGATGCAGGGACAGGTGGTCATCCGGCCGATGATGTATCTG
>Ga0247670_1000140_pt1 | contig 23087 bp, 15 predicted proteins | sample CNK11_metaG_FD_183042 | JGI IMG/M metagenome (GOLD analysis project Ga0247670, IMG submission 183042) | Soil microbial communities from Purdue University Martell Research Forest, Indiana, United States - CNK11 | ecosystem: Environmental > Terrestrial > Soil > Temperate forest > Bulk soil...
CCGTGAGTGGTCTATTCACAGCAGCAGACCATCAGCGCCGACGGCTACAGTGGTCAGGCTTACAATCCGCATCTCCCGCACACGACGAGCGGCGTGGGCACGACCAAAAACTGCGAGGACTGCCACATTTCCAAATCAAACGATAATAACGCATGGCTCGCGTCGCTGCTCGGCTTCGGCACCGGCACGGTAAATTTTTTCGGGCGTTACGCCTACGTCGGCGAGGGCAGGGGCGGACTCGATGCTGTGATCTGGACCGAGCAGGAGGAACCGCAGGCCGCCATCGGCAGTCATTTGCACAAGCTCGCGTATCCCGACAATTACCAAAAGCACGTCGGGGAAAATCACGGCGTCTTGGAACATGGCGAGCACAAGGCGGCGACCGATGTTCTCGACCTCGTGCAGCGTGGCGAATATCTCTACACCGCGAATGGTCCGGACGGCTTCGAGGTTTTTGACATCGCGAACATTGACCAGAAAGGTTTCTCCGAACGCATCGCCACCGCGCCGGTTTCGCCGCTCGGCCAGCGCACCTACGTCCGCACCAAATACGCCACCAGCGTCACGCTGCCCAGCACGCTTGGCGTGGATCCGCTGCGGTCGCATCAGCCGGAAAACGAGGAGCAGCCCGTCAGCCCGATTTATGCGTGGGTTTTCATCACCGACCGCGAAGAAGGTCTGGTCATGGCCACCGTCGGCACGTTGCTCGACGGCGATCCCAATAATAACTTTTTCGACAAGGAAAAAATCATCCGCTTCAATCCGGACGGCAAGCTCACCGGGGCGATGCACTCGTTCATGGCGGGAACCAATCTTTACGTCGTCGGCAAAAACGGATTGTTCGTCGTCGGTCTTCGCAATGACGCGCTCGAAGCCCCGATTCTGGCGGGCGAACTCCTGTCCGGGGTGGCAGCCGACGTGAGTCGGCTCAAATCAAGCGGAACCGTGAATGCCGCCGAAAACTCAGATGGAGCCGACTCACGTCGGCTGCTACTCAAAAACCCGCGCGCTGTCGGTGTGCAATTCCGCTACGGCTTCGTGACTGACGAGGAAGGCTTCAAGGTTCTCGACCTCACCGAGCCGACGAAGCCGAAGCTGATCCCCGGCGCGTTCGTGCCGCTGAAGAACGCTCAGCGCTTTTATCTCGCGCGCACCTACGCCTACGTCGCCGACGGCGCAGACGGATTGGCATTCATCGACATCTCCAATCCCGAAAAGCCGAAACTCGAACGGCTTTACAACGCGGATGGAAAGTTGAACGACACGCGCTCGGTGCAAATCGGCTCGGTCAACGCGTCGGAATTCGCGCTGGTTGCCGACGGAAAAAACGGGCTTCGCGTCATTCAGCTCATCTCGCCCGAAAATGTTCCCGAACACATGGGCTTCAGCCCGAAACCAAATCCGAAGCTCATTGCCACTTATCCGACCAAATCGCCCGCCGTGGCCGTTGGCCGCGGCCTGGACCGTGACCGCGTGGTGGATGAGAGCGGAAACGAAACCGTCGTGTTCGGACGGCGCGGCTCGCGTCCATTCAACCTCGCCGAGGTGCAAAAATTCTACGAGCGCGACGGCTCGCTCTACACCGTCCAAAATGTTTTCACGCGCGATGGCCAACTGGTCACGAAGTCCGGCGGGGAAATGAAACCCACGGCGGAATTTCAATCGGTGGATACCGAGGCCATCTCTCCGCCGCCGAGCAACGAACGCCTGATGCGCCGAGGCCAATGAAAAAACTGTCAGCCATATTTTTGCTGCCTGCGAAATCGCGCGACGGAGCGCGGGCTCTAGCTCCTGTCATGACCCACATCACAGAGATGGCGTCAGAAGATGAATCCCAAAGGGATTCTGGCCCAAAGCCCAAGGTTGCGAGGCACGAGCGACCTTGGGTGAACGTCGGCCGGGATTTTTCCAACCCCAACGGGGTTGCGACTTCTCTGCGGTCAACCCGGCCGCAACCCCGTTGGGGTTGGCGCAATCTGCTGCGGCTGACCCAGGGTAGCTCGTACCTCGCAACCCTGGGCTGGAGGACACAATCCCTTTGGGATTGGCCGCAACCCCTTGCCGAGATATCGGCAAAGAAAAGACCCGAAGGCCGAGCGTCTATATTTTCCGCTTTGCCGAACGCTTGTTCTCTGGCTTCGGCTTTGCTGTTCTTGCTTGCCATGTCGCTGCACGCGCAGGACTCTGTAACAACCTTGGCTGGACAAGCGCTCCTCAGCGGGGCGGTGAATGGCTCGGGCACGAACGCGCTCTTCAGCGACCCGGCCGCGATGGTCGTTGACGCGAACGGGAATCTTTTCGTGGCCGACTCACGCAACCACGCCATCCGCAAGGTTACGACCAACGGCGTGGTGACAACGTTCGCAGGACAACTCGGCGTGGCGGGAACGGCCAATGGCACCGGCACCGGCGCGCAATTTGATTCGCCGAGCGGGCTCGCGTTCGACAAGAACGGCAATCTTTATGTCAGCGACACCGGCAACAGCACGATCCGCAAAATCACAACGTCGCGCGTGGTTTCCACCTACGCGGGCGTCGCCGGTTCCAGCGGATTTCTCGACGGCGCGACGAGCAGTGCGCAGTTCAACGCGCCGCTCGGGATCGCCGTGGCGCCCAACGGCACGGTTTACGTGGCCGACAGCGGCAACCATTGCATCCGCGCGATCGCCGCGGGCAGCGTCAGCACGTTCGCGGGCAGCCCGCAAAATTGGGGCGGCGCGAATGGCAGCGGAACCAACGCGATGTTCAACGGCCCGGTCGGGCTCGCGTTTGACACCCGCACGAATCTGTTTGTGGCCGACGCCAACAACGACACCATCCGCAAGATTGCGCCCAACCGGACGGTCACGACCTTCGCGGGCACGGCGGGCGTGGATGGTTCCACGGATGGCGACTTGACGGTGGCGCGGTTCCGCAGCCCGGCGGAGCTGGCGTTCGACCAGCGGGGAAATTTATTCGTCGCGGATTCATTCAACCAGACCGTGCGGAAAATTTCCACAGACGGAATCGTCAGCACGGTGAGCGGCACGGCGGGGTTGGCGGGAGCCAATGATGGCGTGAATGGCGCGGGCAAATTCTTCAATCCCTACGGCCTCGCGGTGGGTGCGGACGGCACGCTGTTCCTGACGGACACTTACAACGAACTCGTGCGCGCGGTCCTGGTGCCGTTCACGCTGTCGCTGCAAATGTCAGGCGCGACCCATGCCGCGACGATTTCCTGGGACGCGATCATCGGCAAAATCTATCAGGTGCAATTCAAAAACGATCTGACAGCGGATTGGACGAATCTTGGCCCGTCCGTGACGGCGGCGAGTTTAAGTTTGAGCGCCACGGACAATGCGCCGGGCCAGCAGCGCGTTTACCGGATAATGGTCACGCCGTAAAGGTGCGACAATAAAGGCGGAACAAACGCAGAGGCATAGCGTAGCGCGGCATAGCCGCAACCGAAACGGAGCGCGACCGGTCCCCGGTCGCAGCGCTCCGCCAGACAGAGAATCAAAGGATAATCCGGGCGTCCACATTGCCCTCCACCCGCTGCGGACGGAGACCGTCCGCCGTCCGGGAAAAATCTTCGCAGCGCGCGACGAAGTTGGGAGATAGCACTGCAGAGACACGCAATGAAGTTGAACCGCTAATGAATTCTCTGCCGGGCGCAGGTTTTCTTCTGGGATGATGCCTCTGGCCAACCGCCCAAGCCACCCTCTTAGTTTGTCAAAGGCATAATTCCAGTTTTTCCCAATCTTTGCGGCTCTTTGCGGTCTCCGTGCCTCTGCGTTTCATCTGGCAACCAAGTCTCAAACAAATCACTTCGCATCCATCTTCCAGACACCATGCCAGTCCGCGGGCGGATGCGCGATGAGTTCGGCACAGCGCGCGGCGAGGGTTTTGCCGGGGCCGTCCGAAAATTCCTGTGCCAATTTTTCAAATTGCTTTTGGGCTTCGGCGAACCGGCCGAAATGGTATTCGTCGTAGGCGGCTTTGTAGCGACGGCAGAGGTCCGCGTAGTTCGGCGGCGTGCAGGGATTTTCGCACTCGTATAATTCCACCGGCTCGCTCTTGCCCTTGACGATGACGCGGTCGAGCAGCCGCCGGGTGCCCTGGGTCTGGAACAGCGCGAAGGTGTCCCGCGTCACGATCATCCGCGCGCCGTAATACTTCGTGAGCGCCTCGACGCGCGCGGCCTCGTTCACCGTGTCGCCGACAAGGCCGTAATCCAGGCGGAGCGCGGAACCTTTGTTGCCCACCAGCACGCTGCCGCTGTGTAGCGCGACGCCGTAACCGAACAATTTCTGCACCTCCGGCGTCAGCGTGGTGCGCAGTTTTTCCATGGCGGTGATGAGCTTCATGGCGGCCCGTTCGGCGCGGTCGGCGGCGTCCGGCTGTTTTTGCGGCGCACCCCAGTAGCTCAAAAACTGGTCGCCGAGGAAATGTTCCAGATTGCCTTCCTCGCCCATGATGGCCGTGGTCTGCGCCTCGAACACGCGGTTGAGCAGCTCGAACATTCCCTGCGGGCCGAGCGCCTCGGCCAGCGGCGTGGAATTGCGCAGATCGGTCAGCAACAAAACGACACTGGCCCGGCGCGGTTTCATGGAACCGGGATCCGACAGCACGGCTTCCATGACGCGCGGCGAAAAATACAGGCCCATCGTATGCCGCAGTTTCACACGCTCCAGCCGTTCCAGAACAAAATCATAGGCGAGGACAACCAGGCTGCTCACCACCAAAACCAACAGTGGCACCGCGAGTGGGACGACGGCTCCGGCATGATCAAACAGCCATTGCGCAAAAACCGCGTAGCCGACGGTCAAGCCCGCGACGCTTGACAACCGCCGGCCGGGCTGGCGCACCAGAAAACACAGCGCCCAGGCAATAATGCCGGACAAGGCAAGAATGAACAGGCTGGCCACAAGGGATGGTTCGCGCGGAAATTCGCCGCGCAGCGCGGCGTTAAGAATTTGCAGATGGATTTCCGGGCCGCCCATCGGTTTCGGATCGGTGAATGGCGTGTTGTGAACGTCGTGAAAAATTTCGGCGGTGGGGCCGACCAGGACAATCTTGTCCTTGAAGAACTGTCCGCCGTTCAAATTCTTTTCCCAGAATATCGGCGAGAGCACATCGCCGACCGGGCATGGTTTGTAAGCGTAACCCGGCGGAGCCGTGTAGCGGAACAGCTGGGAATCCGAACCGGTTGGAATGAGATCAGCCCGGCCAAATTTTCGCAACGCTCGGGCCGTGAGCGATTCAAGCACGACCTCGTCCGGAACCAGATGACCCACCTGCTCGCCGGTCTGGCGAAAACTGACCCGACGCAAGGTGTCGTCAAAATCCGGCCAGAGGTTGACGTAGCCGAGCCGCCCGTCTTCGACCGCAGAATTTGTCGCGTCGGGGGCAAGCACCGATGGATTGGGCAGCAGCAATTCCTTGAAATCCCCGCGTTGCGTATTGCCGACGCTGATGTTGTAGCCGATGACGACGTGGTCCTTATACTTCTCCAGCGCCTGATGGAGTTCATCGTCGCCTCCGCCCGGCGCGGCGAACACGAGGTCGAACACGATGACTTTCGCGCCGGCATCGGAAAGTTTTGCGATCAGCCGCGCCCAGACCGCGCGCGACCACGGGAAATTATTTTGCAGGTCGCGCAACACCGGCTCGCGTTGGAGTTCCGCGTCGCTGAAATCCGAAGCATAAACCGGCTTGTCGATGCCGATGAGCACGAGCCGGTCGTCCACCGGCGTTTTACGGCCGAGCCGTGTCTGCCAGTCCTGGGCGAAAAATTCCATCTCCTGCAACGGCACAAAGCCGCGCGCCCACAGCACCAGAAACACCAACGTGCAGACCGCGCAAATGGCGAGGACGATGAGCGGACGTCGATTGGCTGGTTTCATCGAAGGATGGTTGAGGCATGGGACATGCGGACGTCAGGTTATTGCCCGTCCGTCGCCTTGACAATTTAATACAGATGTTAAGCTCGTGGCATCAACCCTGCTGCACAACAACCATGATTAAAAGATTTCTTCTGGCCGGAATCGTCGTTTGCATGGGCGTGCCGGCATTTTCCTCAATCTCACTCACGGAAAGCACCTTCACGGAAATCATCCGGGTGGCGAATGTCGTGACCGCCGCCGACAAGGCCGTGGCGCCCGCGCGCAAGAACGAAGTTTTCAAAGCACCGGATCTGGTGCGCACCGGCACGGCTTCCCGCATCGAAATGACGGCCCCGGATAAAACCATCACCCGGGTCGGGGCGGACACGGTCTTCACGTTTGCGCCGGGCGGCCGGGATATTCTGCTGGAGCGCGGGAGTGTTTTGTTCCATTCGCCCGCCGGGGCCGGCGGCGGCGCGATTAAAAACCACGGCACGGCGGCAGCGGTGCTGGGCACCACGGAGATCGGGGCCATTCTGCCGGACGGCAGTTTCAAAATCCTCGATCTCGAAGGCAAGGTCCGCGTGACGCTGAAGAATGGTCTGTCCATTGACTTGAAGGCCGGGCAGATGATCATCGTCTCTCCGGATGGGAACACGTTCAGTCCGTTAATGGCCTTTAATCTGGGAAAGCTCGTGCCGCATTTGCTGCTCGTCGTGGGGTTCTCGGAACCATTGTCCTCCTTGCCGCTTATTGATGCGGCCATCCAGGAGCAAAACCAGGAAATCGCCGATGGCAAACTAACCGACTTGGTTTCCTTGCAGATGGCGTTCTTCGGACTGGACGTCATTAATCGGAATGCGGACGACCTGTCTGGATTTTTGAACTCATTCGATCAGACGACCGTGCGGATTTCACCGGTGCAAAACTGACCGCGTGCCGCGCGGCGCTGACGACCAGGGGTGGTTGTTCTAAACAACGAATGAACTGTTAACTCCAAATTCTAAAACCTGCGTGAATATGAAAACTCAATTGCTGTGGGCCGTCGCGGCCGCCGGTCTCGCCCTGCCGCTGCGCGCCGCGCCGCTGACCGAAAGCACATTCACCGAAGTCATCCACAGCGTGGAGGTTGTCGCCAACGCGGGCAAGTCCGCGACGCCGGCCAGGGCGGATGAGCTCTTCAAGGCGCCCGACCTCGTGCGCACCGGAACCGATTCGCGCGCAGAATTGACCGCGCCGGATCACACCATCACGCGTGTCGGGGCGAGCACGGTTTTTTCTTTTGAACCCGTGGGGCGCAATCTGAACCTGGAGCAAGGAAGCGTTTTATTTCATTCGCCGAAAGGCAGGGGCGGCGGCACGATCAAGTCCGGCGGCGTGGCGGCGGCGGTTTTGGGGACGACCCTGATCGTGTCGGCCACGGCGGACGGCGGCTTCAAGGTGATTTTGCTCGAAGGCAAGGGCCGGGTGGCATTGCCCAACGGGCAATCCGTGACGCTCAAGGCCGGGCAACTGGTGTATGTCCAGCCGGGCGGAAAAACTTTCAGCGCCGTGCTGGACATCAACCTCGACAAGCTCGTGGCCGGTTCGCTTTTGATCAATGGCTTCAGTCATGAACTCCCGTCGTTGCCGCTGATCCGGCAGGCGATGGCCGCGCAACATTCGGAGATTGCGTCCGGCAAGACTGTGGACACCGGCATCGCGGCGGATCATTTTGTGAATCCTCCGGCGCACGGCAACGGATTGGACACGATGGATCTGGGCACCTACGAGGTGGCCGTGCCGCAGCCGCTGACGCAAAAGCAATTATCCCAGCTGGTCAACAACCAGGATCCCGCCAAACCGGTGTTCGGCAACCCCGGTGGCCGCGGATTCACACCGATCGGTTCCGCTCCCAAGCCGCAGTGAAACCTTCATCAACTCATTAACATGATGCACACGAAATGTATTGTGGTTTGCGGCGCATGCCTCGCAATGGCGTTGGGGATTGCCCGCGCGCAAAATCCCGCCGCCGGCCAGCAGGTGGATAGCGCCGCGCGACTTCGCCAGGTGCAATCCACTTTCCCCGCCGGCACCAACGCCGTGCCGGAATTTTATGAAGGCGAGACCAGCGATGTCGGCCCGCAATCCGTTTTGCAGGTCCGGCGCCACCGCACCTGGTTTCAGGCATTCGCCGACGAACAGTTCTTTTACACGGACAATGTGTTCCTCGCCAACCATCACGCGCAGGGAGCCAGCGTGCTCATCAGCACCGTGCAGGCCGCGCTCGCGCCATCGCCATTTGAAGTCGCCGACGGATTCCTGTCGCCGCGCCTCGGCTATCAGCAGCAATGGTTCACCTACGGCCTCGCCGACTCGGAAACCGTGCGGGTCTATCCTTCGTTGAAAAAAGTCGACCTCAACCAGTTCGACTTCAATGCCGCGACCGTCTTCAGCGACATCGGGTGGCGCTGGCAGAACTGGACCTTCACCATCGGAGGCGATTACCGCCGGCTGCTGACCTCTGACGATTACAGCGAATTCTACCACGAATTTGTCCCGCGCTGGGGCGTCCGCCGCGATGTGCCGTTGAGCGAATCCGTCAGCCTGTCCCTCGGCTACGAAGGCGACTATCGCTTCACCTACACCATCCCGCCCGCCGTGGTGACGCCCACCTCGCCGAACTACCCGGACACGTTCAACGACCGCACCGACCAAAGCCTCGTGCTGGTCGGCAACTGGCAGATGTGCCCCCGCGCCATCCTGCAACCCTTCTATCGGTTGCAGTATTCGCATTTCACGCAGATTGACCGCGACGACTGGTTGAATTCCTTCGGCCTGACGCTTTATTGCCCGATCACGAAATGCATTTCTCTCCGCACCTTTGTGACTTACGACATCATGAACACCGACGGCTTTTACGTACAGAATTTCTCGAAGCTCGATGCCGGAGCCGGGCTGAACCTCACCGTGAGTTTTTAAAATCCTCCTCGTCCTCGTCCTCGAAAAACTTCACCGCGCAACAAGCCCACCATGGTGGAACGTATGGCAGGTCGCGCAGGTGTCCACGACGCCACCGTGCGGACTATGGCAGGTCAGGCAGGTTTCCTTTGCCGGCAACAAAATGTCCGCCGTATCCTTGCTGCGGGCCGCGTCATGGCATTGCGCACAGGAAATGTTCGCGTGCTTCGCGTGATTGAACTTCGCCTGCGCCAGCCAGCGTTCCATCATCATCGGTGGCGTGATTTTTGGCGAACCCGACCCGGCCGCTTTCACTTCGTGGCAATACGCGCAGCCCGGAAATAACGCCCGCGTGCTGCCGCTCAAAGTGCCGATCTGCGTCTCCGACCCGAACGTCGCCGTGCTGAAGAAAACGCGGCGCTCCAAATCCTCGCCGCTGCCGAACTGCGTCCGCAATCCCATGAGTTTTTGCTCAACAAAGTTGTTCGCGGACGCAGGATTATGGGCCAGGTTCAAATACTGCTTCGGCAAACTCCGCAAAAACGCCGTGACAAACTCCGCGCTGCCGTGCGGCAGGGTCAGCTGCGGCGTCTCGGGGTCAAATTGCAGTGAGTGGCAGACGCGGCAATTCTTCTCAAAGGCCACCGGCCGCATGAATGCGCCCGCCGCATCCGGCTGATGACAAAACGCGCAATCCAGTTTTTCTCCGCCCGGCAGTTTCGGAATCGTCGCGCCGGTCAGATGCAACGCGTGATTGAATTTTAACGTGTCCGGGTCGCGCAATTTTTCCGTGATGAACCGGAACTGCGGATGATCGTCCGAAAAATGATGGATCACTGATCTCGTAGCAGCCGACGTGAGGAGGCTCTGACTATTTCCGCTTTCCACCTTTGAATTGAGCCTCGTCACCTCGGCTGCTACGGAACTGCGGGCCATCTTTGCCGCGTCGCCGTGGCAGAAGCTGCAGTTCGCGTCCGTCGTCGCCGCCATCATCAGGCCCTGATGTTCCGCGTGGCAGAACGAGCAGGAAACCGGCGGCGCGGACGGCTGGTGAAAATTTCTGTCGGCGTGACATTTCACACAGGACTCGTCAATCGCGGTCGTCGCCGCCAGCTTGGCGGCCGCGAGTTTCTTCAAATCGAACATTCCCGGCTCCGCGTGGAGCGCGGCATGAACCATGCCGTTCGGTCCGGTGTTTCCCGCGACATGGCACGCGCCACAGTTTTGGTTCAGTTGATTCGTCGCTGCCAGCGCGGCGAACAGCGCGCCGGAATGAGGATTGGAAACAACGCCGGGATTGATGAAGTCATTGCGCCACGGCGGACGGCCCAGCAGCACCAGCAGCACCGCGCACGAAACGGCGACCACGGCGAGTGTTACGCGACCACGCCAGACGCGCAATGTCGGCACGGGCGAACATCTGGCGATCGGACGACAGCAGCTGCCATCGGGCAGCGGGCCGGATTCGCACGCGCCGCCGGGACGCGTGCAACGCCAGCGGCCTTTCGTTTCGCCCGGCTTGATTTCGAGAATGGGTTTGCACTCGGCGGTCGCGCAGCAGCGGCCCTTGGCATCGGGACCCTGGCGGCAGGCGTTGCCTTCGCAGGCATGGCCGCAAATCCAGTTCTGGTTCGGCCGCGCGTAATTTTGCGCGTCAAATTCCGGCGCTGGCAGTTGCTCGCTCATCGCGCACCTCCGGAAAAGGGCTGCCGATTGAAGCCATCCTTGAATCCAACGTGGACGCTGTCTCCGAACCGAAATGCGAGCCATCGTAGCGCAGACTGGCAGTTTGCCGTGTCGCGGATTGGCAATCCGCAACCATTTGAGCAACCAGCAGCCGGCCGACTGCCAGTCGGCGATACAGCAGGTTGCCAACCTGCGCTACGGTCAAGCTTGCCAGCAATGAGTCCCAACGTCGGATTTAAGAACGCCCTCATCGCGCACCTCCGGAAAATCCGAACACCAGAACGATGTGCAGTGCCGTGAAAATCAGCAGGCCGTAGGTCAGCGGAATATGGACGAATAACCACAGCCGCAGCGCGAGCTGCAGGGCTCGGTGATAATCCAGCCCGTCCTTCTGGTGGAGCAGCGCGGCGAGGCGCTCAAGCGTGGCGTGCTCCGTTTCGCCGACGAAACGGCGCAGATCTTCGAGTTCGACATTCAGCGCGTTGAGCAGGCGGCGTGATTCCACGAGATGCAGCCAGAAATTGTTCGGGCCGGCAAAAAACCAGGCCAGCCGCTTTGTGTAAAATTCCGCGATGACCGGTGATTTCGCGTCCGCGCCGAGGGCGAGCCTTTCCACCTCGGCTTTGAGCGCGTGGCGCAAACCGGGGATTTTTTCAAAGATGACTTCCCCGCCGCGCGTCGCCAGTCGGCGCGGCAGCGTGCGGCTGAAAAACAATCCCACCACGCCGCTGGCGCTGACCAGCGCAAACAGCCAGGCGAGCGTGATCTCAAACCAGCCGTGCGGCGCGCGGAAATTCAGGTGGATTAGAAATAGCACGACGGTGAAAAAGCCGAGGTAGATGTGAATCTGCAACCACGTCTCGGCCTTGCCGAGCGGCAGGAACGGTAATTTTTTCCGCGCATTGAAAAACGTCAGTACCAGCATCGCGGCAAACAAAACCCAGCCGGTGAGATAGGCGTAATCCGGCAGCGCGTGATGCAGACGCCGGTGCGCCCACAACGCCGTCACCGTCGCGGCGAGCAGCGCGAACATGCCGAAAAAAAATTGGCGGCGGAAGCGGTTCATGGCGCGCTTGGCAAACAAAGAGAAGTTGGATTTACGCCCGCCCTCACCCTGACGCTCTCCCTCAGGGAGAGGGAACAGCCGTTGTCCGTTTTCAGAAATTCGGATGTTTGTTGAGCAGAAGCTGCGTGTGACTTCATCAAGCGGCGGGAAACAATTCTCCCTCTCCGCTCCCTCGGAGGGAGGGGAGAGGGCCGGGGTGAGGTGAGGGCAGGCATCGCCGAAACACAAGTATGTTCAACGCTGCACGTCATAACTTCAGCCATTTCGAGAGCGCATCGAGGTTGTTCAAGTTCAACCGCGAGAGCGCGCCGTGCGGGCACGCGCGTTCACAGGCGGGGCCGCCGTGGCTCTCGACACACAGGTCGCACTTCGTCGCCTTCGCGATGGGTTTCATTTCCTGGTCCACCAGAAATTCTCCGCGCTCATCGCGGACTTCGACCATGCGGATGGCGTCGTAGGGACAGTTGTTGAAGCACGCCTTGCAGCCGATGCAGGTGTCGGGATTGATGACGACCTGGCCGGCGAAGGATTCGCGGTGGATCGCGCCCGTGGGGCAGCCGATCATGCAGACCGGATCGGCGCAATGCATGCAGGCATTGGCGACCATGAGGCTGCCGGCGGTCGGGCCGTGACGGAGAAAACGCGGGTTGTTGTCGTGCGTCGAGGCGCAGGCGCGGACGCAATCGTCGCAGCGCGTGCAGCGATCGAGATCAATGACCATCGAAGCGGTGCCGTTGAAAAAACGGTTCTCGGTGAGAAATTCCAGAACTTCCGCGCCGACGGTTTCGGGTTTGGGGTCTGGCACCTGGGATTCAGGGTCCAGGGTCCCGGCTTTGGGGACGAAGCGGGGCAGCGGCAATTCGTTTTTCGGCAGCGACGGCAGGACAATTTCCTCCATAACGCGCGTCGGCACGATCAGCAGATGCGTGTAGCCGATGGCGCGCAGTGAGAATTGAAAATTCACCGGCACATTTTTGTCCCGCCAGTTGTGGGCGATTTCGTCCAGCCCGAAAATCTGTCCCGCGCCGATGTAATTGAGCGTGCGTTCGCCGCCGCCGAATTTCTGGCTGACACGCGCGAACCCGGCACGCAGCAAAACGATGCCGTTTGGATAATCACCTTCCTGCACGATGACTGGCTCCTTTTCCGGACGCACGCTGCCGGATTGGGCGAGGCGCTTGTATTCGCCGGACCAGTCGTAGTCGCCGTAAGTGGCAAACTCAATCTGTGCGGCGACGCGGTCGAGCTGCTCCTTGCTCAGGTGTTGGAACAGCGGCGTGGCGCGGAGATACGAGGCCAGCGCGCGTTCGCGGTAAATGCGATTGATGTGTGCGCGCAGGGCGTCGCCATACTTCATCAGATCGCGCAGGCCCTGCCAGCGGATCTCGAGCAGCTCGGCATCGTCGCTGTCGGCGAAAATCGTGGACGTGCGCGGCATCCGGCTCAACGCGGCGATTTCGCCGAACAGATCGCCCGCAGTCATCTGCTCGGTGCGGTGTTCGTTGAGCACGCGAGGCAGGTCCTGGAGAAAAACGCGCACGTCGTTTTGCGTCTGGCGCGCGCCGAGGCCGGCGGCCTGGCGGAGTTGTGAACGCGAAAAAATTTCCGGCGGACGCCGGCCGTTCCAAAGCTGGGCGAGTGTCCGGAAAATGCCCTTTTTGCCCGGCGCCTGCCGGCCAAGGAGCGTGGGCTCCAGATCGGGTTTCAACACGACGCGCGTCACCCCTTTCAGAATCAAGAACGCCGATGTACCGTAGTCGCCCTGCCGCACGATGATTTCGCCCTTGCGGAATTTGAGGAGACGCGTGTCATTGCGGAGGATGTCGCGGAGCGGCGTGCGTTTGGGAAATTTTTCCGCATCCATCTCGTTGAAGGGCGCGGTGGTCAGCAGGCGCTCCACCGCCGCGTCGGTCATGTCCGCGTCGAACGCGGCGTCCCAGCGTTGCGGGCGTTCGAGGATGGTCGGGGCGGCGGGCATTTAAATAAAGGGGGGAAACACTGAACATTCAACATTCAACGCCCAACATTCAACAGACCATCCAGCCCCTTTAACTTGGGTGTTCGGAGTTGAATGTTGAATGTTGAATGTTTTCAAATTTTTAATGTTCACGCATCCAAAACCAGGTCATTTTTCGGCCGGCAGACGCAGGTGAGGCAGGTGCCCGCCTCCGGTTCGGCGTCGGGCTTCTTCAGATAATGCACCTCGCCCGATTTGATGGCAACCACGCACGAGCCGCAACTGCCCGCGCAGCAGCCGGAATCAATCTTTACTCCCTGCGCCCGGGCAAATTCCAGAATATTTCCCGCCGCTGGCTCCCAGCGGATGGTCCGGCTGGACCGGCTGAAGGTGACATTGATCTTCGCCAGATGCGCGGTTTCTTCCGGCGTGGGTGCGGCGGTTTTTTTCTTCACGGTCGCCGGGCCGAACGCTTCGAAGAAGACATCCTTGTCCGGCACGCCCCACGCCTCGAGACCGTCGGTGAGGCTTTTCATGAACGCGCCGCTGCCGCAGAGGTAATATTCAAAATTGTTCGACGGCAGCAGCTCCTTCAAAAGTTCAATGCCTACGCGGCCTTCGTGATGATAATCTTTACCCTTCGCGTCCTTCTCGCCGGGCTTGCTGTAACAGACGTGCAGATGAATGTTGTCATTTTCCGCCGCGAGCTTTTCCAGTTCCGCCTTGTGGATGTGTTCGCGCCGGTTGCGGACGCCGAAGAAAAACCACGCCTCGCGCTTCGAACCGCTGGCGGCGATCGCATTGGCCATGCACAACATCGGCGTGATGCCGACGCCGCCGGCGATGAGCACAACCGGATTCGTCTTCGTCATGTCCAGAGAGAAATGGCCGGTCGGCGCCTTCACGTTGAGGATGTCGCCCTCCTTCACACCGTCGTGAAAGAAACTGGACCCGGCACCGGGCGGCACCTCGGGTTTGTCCGGCGGCGCTTTTTCCCGTTTGATCGTGACGCGGTAATAATCCTTCTGGTGCGGTGCGTCGGAAAGCGAGTAGCAGCGGATGAGCGGCTTGTCGCGGCCGGGCAGGTCGAGCTGGAACGTGAGATATTGCCCCGGCTTGAATGCCGGCAGCGTGCGGCCGTCGTGCGGCTTGAGATAAAATGCGCACACGTCGTCGCACTCGGTGATTTTTCTGGTGACGGAGAATTTGCGCAGGCCGTTCCAGCCCAGCTGCGCCTGCCCGGCTTCACGGCAGCGAAGCCTGGTTTCATGCAATTGCGCGCGCGAAGTTTCCAGTGCGACACGATTTTGAAGACGCTCGGTGTTCAGGCGCAGCAGGGCGCGGAAAATTTCCAACAGGAGCCAGATCAACAATCCGGCCAGCAGTGCCAACCCGACGGCAAGGCTCAAACTTCCTCCACTGGCATGGCGCAGGGATTCAATTAGGGTTGCATTCACGCTGTCACTCCATTAACCAATTTGACGCCGTGAGTAAAACACTTTGTCGCCAAACCGCCGGTTTTGTCACCGGAGTTTTTTTCGCGGTCAGCACAGTCCGCGGCGCGGAGACGCCACCCAGGTTTCTCGGCGCGAATTCCTGCGCGAATTCCAGCTGCCACGGCGGCGGCGGCCAAAATCAATTCCTCGTCTGGTCGCTGAAGGATTTTCATTCACACCGTCCCGCCGCCACGCTCACCACCGCGCGTTCAAAACAGATCGCCGACGCGCTCGAAATCAAGGACCCGGCCACCGACGCACGCTGCACTTCCTGCCACGCGCCGCTGCGACAAGTGCCGGAAAATTTGCGCGGCGAAAATTTCAAGGTGAGCGAAGGCGTCTCGTGTGAAAGCTGCCACGGCCCGGCGGAAAACTGGCTGCGCGCGCACACGCGCAAAGACTACACGCGCGCCGACCGCACCGCCGCCGGGATGCGCGACCTGGAAAATCTCTATGTCCGCGCCAACACCTGTGTCGCGTGCCACCAGAAGGTGGACGCCGACATTCTCAAGGCCGGCCATCCGGAATTGATTTTTGAACTCGACGGCCAGAGCGTCGCCGAGCCAAAGCACTGGAGCGCGGAGAAGAACGGTAACGGTGCACAGGCGTGGCTCGTTGGGCAGGCGGTGGCGCTGCGAGAAATGAGCTGGCAGATCGCGCATGAAAAATCACCGACAGAAAACGAAATCAACCGGTGGGCTGCGCTCGTTTGGCTGGTTGAAACAGCCGCTCCGAAGAATGCAAATAAATCCATTCCGCCTACCACACCCGCAGAAGTTGTAAAAATAGCCCGACAAATTCAGCCAGAGATGGACAAAGATGCTCGTGAAGCAGCCAACGAAGCTCCAGAAACGAGCGACACACGAGCAATATTGTCAGGGTTGGCAGCAACGGGGGACTCTTTTCGTGACCGTTCCATTTTGCAACCCGTTAGCGCGCGCCGCGCCGAGCGCCTCGTGCTCGCGCTCGACCGCCTCGTGGCCGCGCTGCCGGAGTTGAAAGACAAGGAGCCGATTCAATCCGCGCTGAATCAATTGTTCAAGCTCGCGCAATCCGTTCCCGACTTCGATGCGAAGCAGTTTGCCGACGCGCTGCAAAAGTTTTCCGCCGCCATCGCCGCCAATCCTTGATCCATCCAGCAGAGTGTGCGTCGCCTCAAATCTGGTGCATGATGAAGCGCCATACCGCCCATACCGCCACGATGTGCCAGATGTTGTCCACCACGATGAGGCTCCATGGGGCGAACGGCGGTTTCACAAACTCCGGCTGGTGATTAATCTTGGTCATCCAGAACTCGATGATATTAGTCCGGTCTTGAATAAAATGTGTGATCCACAGAACGGCAATGGCGGGTATGGCTACCCAACCGGCAAAGAGACAGACCGAAAGTGTCCAGAGCGTGCAGTGGACGGCGCAGGGCAGCGTGCGCTTCTTTTTGTTGAGGGCCATCCAGTCATTTTGCAGCAGGTAGTCGCCTACCAGATGTCCGACGATTGCCAGAGTCAGTGTCATAAAAGCCGGCGAGTCCGCCAGGGATTCGCGCGAATGGCTGCACTTTAGAAGGGCAACTCAATTTTGGCCAAACAATTTCGCAACCTGGGTTTTCAATCTGTCCCGACCATTTGGTTTATCAGCGACGCCTCTGGACTGATCCGGCGTAAGAACAATCGTTGGTCATGGCCGTCCAAGCTGTTGTCAGAATTGCTGCAACCGGTCTGTAGCACCCGACCAATCGCCCCTCAGCGGTGAAAAAGTGGAGCCAATGGCCGGGATTGGCCGTTCATCCTAGCGTTTGCAGGTCAAATGTAGTTGATTACATTGGGGAATCAAGCAAATCCGATTCTGTCCAACTATACCGTTTTTAACTCGTTTGGTATCCGCAAAAGCCGCCAAAGTCATGATGGAATGTTGCAAACTCACGTTGAGTTGATCCATCGCGTCTTTGTGCCGTCTCCACGGCACTCTTCCTCAAAGTGGCTGGTTTCGATGGCGTGGTATGGCATCCCCGTTTTTATCCGAGCGAGCCATCCTATCTGGGAGACTGTTATCTCGCGGAGTTGTCGGACGTGATTCTCCACGCTAAGTCTCTTGGTCTCATATTCTGGCTCTATGATGAAGACGGTTGACCGAGTGGCACGGTGGGACGGCAACTATTGAAAAAGTATCCGAACGACACTCAGCGCTGGGCCGATCTTGTCACCGAGAAACCGGATCGCTGCCTCTTCGAGTTCGAGCGTGACGGAAAGAAATGGTTCGTCGCGGAACGCATCGGCTCGGGCGTGGATTATTTTAATGCTGATTTGGCGCGGCATTTCATCCGGCTCACGCACGAACGTTTTCGCGCAGGGTTCGTCCGCCGCGCGGCAGTTCGGCAATGGTCGCTGCATGGTCGAGGCGTTCGGCGGGGCATGGTGGGGCGCGTCGCCCGAAGATTTGGAGTGTTATCTGCTGTGGCTCGGACGAAATGGCCTCACGGATTTTGTCATGCACTCGAGCCAGCATAGGCTCGACAGCGCGGCGATGCGCGATTGGCCGCCGTCACAACCACTGCACCTGACGTGGCGTGAAGCTCATGCCGAAATTCTGCGCCGCGTGCGGTGTGAGTTACAGAACCATCCACGCCCCGTCGCCGCTACGCTCGTTATCGCCCCGAATCGCGGGATAAAAGAGTAGCCTCAAAGATAAACTTCTGAACAGGGCCGCCGCAATTGTAATTGGTGAGCGAAGCTTGAAATGCAACCGAATTTAGAGCGTCATGCAAATTCCGAAGGTCGTTAGTAGAAAAACGGTCAGACACTTCAAAGCGATAGGCCTCTTTGCAATCTTCCAGCGGGCCTCCCAAACGCACTATCTCTCGTTCCTTGTGCTTTTGATATTCATAGGCGGCATAGGGAGCAAGAGGAAGTGGAACCATAACGTCGCCTGACCCAATGCAGCCAGCACAAATAAATTCAATGATGCAACTGAAAACCAAATTTCTGGATGAGTCGCGTGACCTATAAGCAGGCTAACAGTAAATCGGCTCCCACTTTCGGAGCCTGTCAGTTTTCATGCAACCGACCCTATTTCAGACTTTCCCGCTTGTCCATGAAGATTTAAAACCAGGACGAAGTAAACATGGCTTCAGGAAACACGGCGGCAGTGCAGGTGTTAGACCCATTGTAGTGTCCGGCCTGTGGCCGGAAACAGATGGTTCCGTGGGACACAAGTCGAGGCACAGCCGCGACGCTACACCATTTGCAGAGATCTCAATCTTTCAGACTTCTCGTTTCGGTTTTCGCCACCGCGTTCGTTGCTGCGACGGCCATAGCCTTTTGCCGCGAGGGAAACGGCAAGCGAGGACGCGAGGCATAGCAGAGATTTCACATAGGAGATGATGTAGATGATGCGGTTTTGGGTTCGGAAAAGGACCTGAACAAACGTTCACTGCCCGTTGCACCCGGATTGATTCAGAATCGGTAAATCTCAATCATGAATACCACCGAACAAAATCCTCTTTCCCGTCGCAAATGGCTCGCGGCCGCCTCCACGGTGGCCGCTTCCGCCGGCGCAGGTTTTCTGGCGGCGAATGCCAAAGCGGCGGAGCCGGGAAAAGTTATTTCATCCGGCAGCCCGGGCGCCCGCGTTTACGACATCCGCGATTACGGCGCGAAAGGCGACGGGATGACGCTGGACACGCCGGCCTTGCAGGCGGCGATTGATGCATGCAACCGGGACCAGGGTGGAACGGTGCTGGTTCCCGCCGGCGTGTTTGTCATCGGCACCACGGAGTTGAAAAGCAATGTCACCCTGCACATCGCAGCGCAGGGGGTTTTGCTCGGCAGCGGCCATGGCAAAGATTATTTCGCCGCCGAGGCGATTCCGCTGCATGGCGATTCCACACTGGAGGATGGAAACACCGGACTGCTGTTTGCCGTTAACGCCGAGAACATCACCGTTGAGGGGCCGGGAATGATTGACGGGCGCGGCTCGCAATTCCACGGTCCCAAGCGCGGCGATCCGTCGCCCGCCGGCATCAGCGGCAGCCATCGCCCGTATCATCTGATGTTTTGCCGGTGCAGGCATCTGCGGATCCGGGATATTTTTCTGAAGGACTGCGCGTTTCATTCCATGCGGATCGTCCAGTGCAGTTACGCGTGGTTCACGGGCATCCATCTGCGCAGCCGCGTGATCAGCAACAACGATGGATTTCATTTCATCAGCTGCGAATACATGCATGTGGCCAACTGCGACATCCAATGCCAGGACGACGCATGTGCGCTGTTCGGCAGTTGCAAGTTCGTGACAGTGACGGATTGCACGTTCAGCACACGCTGGTCGGTGTTCCGTTTCGGCGGCGGCACGGCGGAAAACATCGCCGTTTCCAATTGCATCATGGATGTCGTCTTCGGCTGTCCGATCAAGCTGCACGGCGGCCCGAATTCGCATTTTGAAAACATGTCGTTCTCGAACCTGATCATGAACCATGTGACCGGGCCGATTTCAATCGGCCTCGGCGTGCGCCGTCGGCGTTCGGAAAATTCCGCCAGCGGACAAACCAACGCAGTGGCCGGTGCGGCTTCCAGCGCGAACACCAACGCGCCGGCAAACACGTCCACGAACAATCTGCCGGGTGGATTCGCGCCGGAGCCGACGCCGGAGGAACTGGCGCAGACGACGGGCATCATCCGGAACATTTCGTTCCGCGGCATCCGCGCCACCGTGGTCAAGCCGTTCCCGCTGCCCGAATCCGAATGGACGAGCAATTACAATCCGGGCGAAGTCTTTTCGTGCATCGGACTCAACGCTGTCGGCGCCTGCTGGCTCGAAAATATTTCCTTCGACGATGTTCACGTCACCTTTCCCGGCGGCGGCACGGCGGGGCAGGGGGCGGTCCGCGATGTGCCGAAAGCCATCGGTGAATATTACGCCGCCGGGGTTTTTCCCGCTTACGCGCTCTACGCCCGCCAGGTGCGCGGGCTGACGCTCAACAATGTGCGCTTTGAGATCGCTGCGTCCGATTTGCGCCCGGCGGTCGTGTTCGACCACGTCACGGATGCGACGATCAACGGCTTCAGCGTGCAGGGCGACAACGGCGCGGAATCCGTTTTGCGCTTGATAGATTCACAAGATGTTTTGATGAGCGCGACCAGGCTGTTGAAGCCCGCACCAGTTTTTCTGCAAATCGAAGGCGCGGCGAACGCAGGCATCACCATTGACGGCGGCGACATTTCCAAAGCGGCTAAGCCGCTGGCATTCGCGAACGGAGCGGATGAAACGTCAGTGAAGCTGCGCGGGTAAGGTCGGAAACGTGGCGGCGGGCGTCCCGCCTGCCGTGGAGGGCGGCATCCTGCCGCCCGGAAAAACCGGTCGCGTTCCGGTCGCGATCCCATTCAACGGGAGTTGACCGAGGGGCAGCCCAGCGCCCCGGCGCTGGCAGATATGATTTGCCGGGAGCGCCGGCGTCCCGCCGGCATGTGGCTTGCAGCAAATGGAACGGCAGACGGGCGTGATATGGTTTGGAGCGCCGGGCACCTTCCCGGCTCAAGCCTGAAATCCCGTGTTGGCGGAGTGCGGCCGTCCCGGCCGCTGCGGCGTGAAAGGCGCGGTTAGTTGGAAATTTTTTCCACGGATTGGATGAAGCGAGTTGCTGCGCCCGGGGACGGGCGCACTTCGGAAGCATCGGAGTGGCGTCAGCGGAACCGCCCCCGGAGCGCCGGTCTCCGACCCGGCCGGCATTGAATTTGGCCCGGAAACTCGCCGGATCGGAGATCGGCGCTCCGTAATGCCCGCAAGGCCGAGGGTAGTGTGGTGATGCGCCCCGGCGGAACGGATCGTGCAGTCGGAACTGGACAAAGCGGGGTGAACGGAGGAAGACTTGCAGCGACGACCCAAGGGCGAAAATAATGTTCCAATAGCAGAGATACCTTTATGCGCTTCATCACCGGAAATAAAGCACCCCGTGAAACGGGAATCAGAAGTTTTGAAAAAGATGGCGAAGCAGCAAGCGGACTACGGAGAGAGAAGGATGGGGCCCCCTTCAAACAAAACGCGCCATGCCAAAAACACCATCCAAAAATCTCTAGCCTCGCAGAGTCGCCGACGGCACCAATCCGGACGCTCTGACATCCGGCGGTTTGGGAGCAGCGCAGCGAATTACAAAACACAGAATGTCAGGCTAAATTTGCGCTCACGTCTAGCCCTGTCTCTGCAGGATTCAGATTGCGGAACGCAGCTAGCGCCTCACTTTGAGGTGCGGAACAATATGCGCTGGCCGATTAAAGACGATTTTGTCTGTCCTTTCGCGGCCGAACTGGTTCGGATTGGTCTCCGTGTCTGGTATGACGAATGGACGCTGAAAATCGGTGATGGCATGCGACAAGAGATTGATTATGGCTTGGCCGCAAGGTGGAAAACCGCGGCAAACGCGGCGTTCAGGAGAATTCAGGCTTTTGTGCAATAGTAAGGTCTGACCAATTTTCGGCTCTAAGACAGGCAAACCCGCCGCTCGAATTTAATATTTATATTCATAATCGATAGACACGTCAAAACTCATGCCAACATCGTCTTGATCGTCGCCACCACTATCTAAAACAACTGTATTGTCCCCAGCCCAATGGCAACCAGAAGGAAAAACTTTACTACGTATTTGCCCGCCTATGGTGGCAGCATTTTTATCCGAATCCATCGTTGTCAATACTCGGGAAATCTTGCCAATGCCCGGGTGCACAAATTTCCACTGTTTTGTTCCGTAAAATTCGGTTAGGTCACCTTGCTCTTCGCGATCCCTAAATGAAACGGTTACAACAATAGTATCGTCAGATTGTAAAATTGAACGACTGACCGCATAATAAGTATTGCGACCACCTTTGCTGTAGATGTCGTTATCACCTTTTAATTTAGTCCACCCTCCATAAAAGACTAAATTGGTTCGCACGTTTCCGGTTTTAACAACGAGCTTTTTTTCCCATTTGGGAAGCCCCCGCTTATGGCCATCGATATCAATATCCTTAAGAATTTGCTTAACCTTTTCCACAGGATCAATGAATGGGTCCTTATTAATTATTAATGCAGTATTGTCAATTGTTAGAAGGCTATCCCTTGACCATTTATTTAGATCATTTACGGCTTGGATATCTGGAATATCAAATTGAGCTTGATTAGCAGATACATATTCTGTGTCCCGTTTCAACGTATCCACCTCGTCCCGGCCTTGTGCTAAGGTTTGCAACGCAAGGCGGGCAAAGTTTACGTCTGGAACCGGTCCCGGGTGCGACCGTTCTGTTGTCGCATAGTTGTAGGTCGTTGCAAGGATCGGTGTGGGTGGGGCGTTTGTTATGGCATTCGGAAAGTTTACAGCCATTTTTTGCAATTCATCTGGTGTCACCACAAAAGCGCCACCGTCAACGCCTCGACGCAAGATTTTGACACTCAGACTGGTTTGTTGATTAATTTCTGAAAACGCGTTCTGAAGATTTCCGCTGGCATTAAATTTAGCTATCGATAAAGATAAGCTTGCCCTTAAATCACTTTGCTGACTTTCCGAATTTGAAGAAAATTCAATTAAACCATACAACTCACCGCCGTAGGTAATTGAAGCAATAAATTCGTCGCCATATGCTTTATAAAAGTCAGCTAATTTGTTCCTGCGAAGTAATCTGTTGGGCGCATCGGCCATTTCGAAAACCTTTAGTTGCTCAAATTTTGTGTAAACCTTTGCTTTTACCATTAAGTAAGTTCTATAACTCGTTGATTGCGACTGATTGGCATATTGCATTGAAGTATCGAATCCACCCCAAAGACCAGAAAACGAAGCTTGGGCGGAAATATTTAATGATTTTTTGAGATCGCTGAAGCTGCTAATAAGTTCAAGGGTAAATTCAGCCTTATTTAAAATACCGCTTGATAGCGGGCCGACCTCGACTGCTTTACCCATCAATTTGCTACTGAAGGTATCATAACCTTGACCAAGTGTCGCGGGCGATTGAGGATCAATCTCAAATGAATTATTAGCAGTTGACAGTTCTTTGGCAAAATAGAGCTGCGAAACTTGTGAGTCTGCACTATTAATCTCTGGTGGTGATGAAATTGTCTCTAGA
>Ga0247670_1000141_pt1 | contig 23079 bp, 16 predicted proteins | sample CNK11_metaG_FD_183042 | JGI IMG/M metagenome (GOLD analysis project Ga0247670, IMG submission 183042) | Soil microbial communities from Purdue University Martell Research Forest, Indiana, United States - CNK11 | ecosystem: Environmental > Terrestrial > Soil > Temperate forest > Bulk soil...
ATCGTCCCCAACAAATGATTGCCAGCTTGTCTCCGGGCGCGGCCGAAGTGGCCAGGCTCGCTCAATCAGGTGTTGGGGACGATGTGATCCTGGCTTACATCGGACAATCGCAAGGCTTCTACAATCTTGCCGCTGCCGACATCACAGTTCTCAAAAATGATGGGGTTTCTTCTCAAGCTGTGACCGCGATGCTCAACCATGACGGTTCGTTACGCACCCGGCAGGCTGCCTCTACGGTTTCGCCACCAGTGTCAATGCCGGCAGTTGCACCACAATCAACCACCACACAATCCGCCGCAGTTACCCCGCCGACAACCGCTAATACGACCGTGGTCGTGCAATCAACGCCGCCGCCGCCGCAAGTGGAAGTTGTTCCAGTTTCCCCCGCTCCAGACTATCTGTGGGCACCCGGTTATTGGTCTTGGAACGGCGGCGTCTGGATTTGGATTGGCGGACACTGGCACTATCCATCACAACCCGGCCATATCTGGATCGGCGGGTATTGGGGTGGTCACGGACGGGACCATTATTGGATTGGTGGCCATTGGCGGTAATGACCGAAGCGCTGCTTTTGTTGGCCAGACTCAACCCTTGAAATTATGAAGGGGGATAAAAATTTCGCAAGATTCGTGAGGCCGTCAGCCGTCGCCGTCCTTGATGGTTGCGCCAGCACCAATCACCCGGTGGCGGCCCCGGTGGATGCGACGAATCATCCGCCAGGCACCGCCACTCCAGCCGTAACGGCATTCCCGCCGACGGTATTTCCAGTTGAGTGCGCCTTTCAAAAATTGGATGTCAATACCAACGGCGTCGTTACCCTCGACGAATGGCGGCAGTTCGACACGACCATCCTGGCAGCGAATCATTTCAACACGCTTGACGAAGACGGCAACGGCCAGATCAGCGCCGCCGAGTTTCAAAAACTGGCGTCGAAACACCCGGTTCACCACCCAGTTTTCGGCGGCACAAATTCAACCGACCAAGCCGGCTTTCCGCCGGATCCAAAAGACTCGCCGCTGCAAGGCTGGGAGTTGTTCTCGATTCAATTCTAAAACCATGGCCGGGAAAACCACCCGGGCGGGTAACCCGCGGCCCTTTGAAAATATGAGACTCGATCATGAGAAATCCAGCGCGCATCTTGCCGGCAACGGCCAACCCGCGGAAGCCAAACCTCGCGTCGAAGCGAATCCCCGCGCCCACCGGCCATCAATCGTGTCAAAAAAGCCTCTCGTCTTTCTCGTCCTGCTGGTCGTTGCGACCCTGGCCGGCTGGACGGTTTATCATCGTTCACATTCCGTCGCCGCTTCGCCTTTGGGCGCGGCGCGCGGTGGAAACTTTCCCGTTCCCGTGGTGACCGGCCGCGCGCGGCAAAAGGATGTTCCAATTTATCTGGATGGCCTCGGCACGGTGCAGGCGTTCAACACCGTCACGGTGCATACGCGGGTGGATGGCCAGCTGGTCAAAGTCGGCTTCACGGAAGGTCAGGAGGTGAAGACCGGCGACCGGCTCGCGCAAATTGACCCCGCGCCGTATCAGGCCGCGCTGGATCAGACGGTGGCGAAAAAGGCGCAGGACGCGGCGCAACTCGCCAATGCCCGCGTGGATTTGCAGCGTTACGCCGACCTGTTGAAAACGGACAGCATCAATCAGCAAATTTACGACACTCAAAAAGCGCTCGTGGACCAGCTCGAAGCCACGCTCAAAGCGGATGATGCCGCGATTGCCAGCGCGCAGGTGAACCTCGACTACACCGACATCCGTTCGCCGATTGACGGGCGCACCGGCATCCGGCAGGTGGATCAAGGCAACATCGTTCACGCTGCCGATGCCGGCGGCCTGGTCGTGCTGACCCAGCTGAAACCAATTTCCATCGTGTTCACTTTGCCGGAAGCGGCGCTGTCGAAGCTCCAGGATAACCAGGGCGAAACCAATTTCACCGTGCTGGCCGTGGCGCGCGACAACACCAATGTTCTCGCCACCGGACAACTGGCTGTGATTGACAACCAGATTGATTCCACCACCGGCACGCTCAAGCTCAAGGCGAATTTTGCGAACGAAAATTTGCGCCTCTGGCCCGGACAGTTTGTCAATACGCGGTTGCTACTGGACACGCGCGAAAGCAGCGTGGTCGTGCCCGCGTCCGTCGTGCAACGCGGGCCGGACGGCGCATTCGCGTTTGTGGTGGCGGGCGACCCGGCCAATCAGACCGTGAAGATGCGCCCGTTGAAAGTGGCGCAAATTGACGGCGGCGAAGCGTTGATCGAAGACGGGCTGAAAGCCGGCGAAGTCGTGGTGGTGGACGGCCAGTATAAATTGCAGGACGGCTCTTCTGTGAAAGCGGTTGAACCGGCCGGTGGCCCTGGCGCTTCGCCGCGGAAAAAATATCAGCACCAGAATCAGGACCAGAAGCCGTGAACATTTCCGAGCCATTCATCCAACGACCGGTGGCCACGTCGCTGCTGATGGCAGGCGTGATTTTGATGGGCGCCCTGGGTTACCTGTTGCTGCCCATTTCCGCGCTGCCGCCCGTGGATTTTCCAACCATTCAAGTCGTGGCGCAGTATCCCGGTGCAAGTCCCGACGTGATGGCTTCATCCGTCACCACGCCACTCGAACGGCAATTCGGCCAGATCAGCGGACTCGGCACGATGACTTCCGTCAGTTCTTTCGGCGATACCGCCATCACGCTGCAATTCGTTTTGGACCGTGACATTGACGCCGCATCGCAGGACGTGCAGGCCGCGATCAACGCCGCGCGCGGGGTGCTGCCCGCCGGGATGCCGAACCCGCCGACTTACAACAAGGTCAATCCCGCCGACACGCCCGTTCTCACGCTGGAACTCACGTCCGACAGTTTGCCGCTCGAAAAAGTCAACGACCTCGCCGACACCACGCTGGCGCAAAAACTTTCCGAAGTCAGCGGCGTCGGCCTCGTGACCATCGAGGGAAATCAGAAACCCGCCGTGCGTGTGCAGGTGAATCCCGCCGCCATCGCGTCGCTCGGTTTGAGCCTGGAAGATGTGCGCAGTGCCATCATCGCCAGCAGCGTGAACGCGCCCAAGGGCAGTTTCGACGGCGCACGACAGTCCTACGCCATCAATGCGAACGACCAGATTTTTTCCGCCGCCGATTACAAGAACGTCATCATCGCCTACAAAAACGGTTCGCCCATCCGCGTCAGCGACCTCGGCGAAGCCGTGGACAACGTGGAAAATGTCCGGCTCGCCGGTTGGGTCGGCGGCCAGCCGGCCGTGTTGCTCGATGTTCAGCGCCAGCCCGGCGCGAACATCATCCAAACCGTGGACCGGGTGAAAGCGTTGCTGCCGCGGCTGCGCGCCTCGCTGCCGCCGTCGGTGAAGCTCACCATCTTCGGCGACCGCACGGAAACCATTCGCGCCTCGATTTCCGACGTGCAATTCACTTTGCTGCTCACCGTCGCGCTCGTGGTGATGGTCATTTTTCTTTTCCTGCGAAAATTCTGGGCCACGGTCATTCCCAGCGTCGCGCTGCCGCTGACCTTGATCGGCACCTTCGGCGTGATGAAACTGCTCGGCTTCAGTCTCGACAATCTTTCGCTGATGGCGCTGACGATTTCCACCGGCTTCGTCGTGGATGACGCGATTGTGATGATTGAGAACATCGTCCGCTACATTGAGGCGGGCGAAACACCGATGGCGGCGGCGCTGAAAGGCGCAAAGCAAATCGGCTTCACCATCGTGTCGTTGAGCGTGTCGCTCATCGCGGTGTTCATTCCACTGCTGTTCATGACCGGCATCGTGGGGCGGTTGTTCCGCGAATTTGCCATCACCTTGAGCGTCGCGGTCGCGGTGTCGGCGGTCGTGTCGCTCTCGCTCACGCCGATGATGTGTTCCCGGCTGCTGCGCAGCGAGCGCGAGGAAAAGCAGGGAAGATTTTTCCGCGCCACAGAAGGGTTCTTTCGCGGAATGTTGAACGCCTACGACCGCAGCCTGCAATGGGTTTTGCGTCATCAACGGCTCACGCTCAGCGTGGCCGTCGTGACGGCGGTGGCGACCGTGCTGCTTTACGTTTTCGTGCCGAAGGGGTTGTTGCCGGAGCAGGACACGGGCTTGATCAACGGTGTCACGGACGCGGCGCAATCCATTTCATTCAAGGCCATGTCGGCGCGCCAGCATGAAATCGCCGAAATCGTCGGGCGCGATCCCGACGTGGCGGGCGTGGCATCGTTCGTCGGTGCGGGCACGGTGAATTCCACGGTCAATTCCGGCCGGCTCTACATCAACCTCAAACCACGCAACCAGCGCCAGGCGGACGCGCGGCAGATCATCCGGCGGTTGAGCGACGCCACCGCGTCCGTGCAGGGAATTTCGCTCTTCATGCAGGCCGCACAGGACGTGCAGATCGACAGCCGCGTCAGCCGCACGCAATATCAATACACGCTGGAAGATTCCGATGGCGACGAACTCGCCGCGTGGTCGGGAAAGCTCCTGGCGAAATTGCGCGGGCAGCCTGAACTCGCCGATGTCGCCAGCGACCAGCAGGCCGGCGGCTTGCAGGTCAGCGTGTCGGTGGATCGCGAGAAGGCCGCGCGTTACAACGTGCTGCCGCAGGCGATTGACGACACGCTTTACGACGCCTTTGGTCAACGGCAGATCGCCACCATTTTCACCCAGCTCAACCAGTATCGCGTCATCCTCGAAGTGAATCCGCAGTTCCAGCAAACGCCCGGTTCGCTGGATAAAATTTACGTGAAGTCCACGACCGGCGGAATGATTCCGCTGACCTCCTTCGCCACGGTCAAAATCGGCACAGCCCCGCTGACCATCGCGCATGAAAGTCAATTTCCCGCCGTCACGCTTTCGTTCAACCTTGCGGCGAACGCGTCGCTCGGCGCGGCGGTGGATGCCATCAACCGTGCGGCGAAAGCAATCGGCCTGCCCGACACGGTGGCGACTTCGTTCTCCGGCAGCGCGGAGGAATTCCGCACTTCGCTGACCAGCGAGCCATTTCTCATTCTCGCCGCGATTCTGGTCATCTACATCGTGCTGGGGGTGCTGTATGAAAGTTACATTCACCCGCTCACGATTTTGTCGAGCCTGCCGTCAGCGGGCGTGGGTGCGCTGCTGGCGATGATGCTTTGCGGCACGCCGATGACGTTGATTTCGCTCATCGGCATCATCCTGCTCATCGGCATCGTGAAGAAGAACGCCATCATGATGATTGATTTCGCGCTGGACGCGGAGCGCACGCAGGGGCTGTCGCCGGAGCAATCCATTTATCAGGCGTGCCTGCTGCGGTTCCGCCCGATCATGATGACGACAATGGCCGCACTGCTCGGTGCGTTGCCGCTCGCCTGGCAAGGTGGCAACGGCGCGGAACTGCGCCGTCCCATGGGCATCTCGATTGTCGGCGGGCTGCTGCTCTCGCAATTCATCACGCTCTATACCACGCCGGTGATTTATCTTTATCTCGACCGCTTTGCCGCGAAAGCGCGCCGCTGGCGGTTGTCGAACGCGGAAAAACTTGCGCCGGAAACTCTGGCGCAACCGTCACCGGAATCGCCATGAACCTTTCCGCGCCCTTCATCCGCCGTCCGGTCGCCACTTCGCTGCTGGCACTCGGAGTTTTTTTGAGCGGGGTGCTGGCGTTTCACTTCATGCCGGTCGCTCCGCTGCCGCGCGTGGATTTTCCGGTGATTTCCGTTTCGGCGTCTTTGCCCGGCGCGGATCCGGCAACCGTCGCGTCCTCACTCGCCACGCCCTTGGAACGTCATCTTGGCCAGATCGCGGGCGTCAACGAAATGACTTCGGTCAGCACGCTCGGCGGTTGCAGCGTGTCGCTGCAATTCGACTTGAGCCGGAAGATTGACGCCGCCGCCCACGACGTCCAGGCCGCCATCAACGCCGCCGGGACGGATTTGCCGATCAATCTGCCCAACCAGCCAACGTATCGGAAAGTGAATCCCGCCGATGCGCCCATCATGATTCTGGCGCTGACGTCGGACCGGCTGCCGCAGTCGGAGGTGTTCGAGTTCGCCGATGAAATTCTTGGCCAGAAGCTGAACCAGGTTGACGGCGTGAGCCAGGCAACCATCAGCGGCGCGGAAAAATCCGCCGTCCGCGTGCAGATGAATCCCGGCGCGCTCGCCGCCGCGAATGTCAGCCTGGAAGATGTCCGCTCGCTGTTGAGCCAGGCCAACGTGAACCTGCCGGTCGGCAGTTTCGACGGCGCGGCCGTTTCGCACACGATTGTCATCAACGGGCAGATGACCGACCCGCAGCCGTATCAAAAACTCATTCTCACGCAGCGCGGCAACACCCCGGTGCGTTTGGATGCGTTTGGCAAGGCGGTCGAAGGCGTGGAAAACAACCGGCTGGCCGGCTGGTCGGGCACCAATCGCGCGGTTCTCGTCATCATCCAAAAGCAGGCCGGGGCGAATGTCATCGAGACGGTTGACCGCATCCGCGCCGTGCTGCCGCAGCTGGAACGCTGGATGCCCGTCGGCATCCAGCTCACCGTTTTGAACGACCGCACGCAGACGATTCGCGCGGCGGTTCACGATGTTGAAACGTCCTTGCTGGTGAGCATCGCGCTGGTGGTGATGGTCATCTTTCTTTTTCTGCGGCGGTTCTGGCCGACGTTCATCGCCAACATCACCGTGCCCCTCGCGCTCTCCGGCACGGTCGGCATCATGTATCTGCTGGGTTACAGCCTCGATAATCTGTCGCTGATGGCCATCACCATTTCGGTCGGCTTCGTGGTGGACGACGCCATCGTGGTCATTGAGAACATCCACCGCTTCATCGAACACGGCGAGAAGCCGGTGCCGGCGGCGTTGAACGGCGCGCGGCAGATCGGCTTCACCGTGGTTTCGATGAGCCTCTCGCTGATCGCCGTGTTCATTCCGCTGCTGTTCATGGGCGGTCTGGTCGGACGGCTGTTTCATGAATTCGCCGTGACCGTGTGCCTGGCCATTTTTGTTTCCGGCATCCTATCGCTGACGCTCACGCCGATGCTGTGCTCGCGCTTTCTGCGCGCGGAGGCGGATCTGCCGCCGCCCAATCCATTCAGCCGCGTCTGTGAAAAAGCGTTTCAATGGCTGCTCCGCCACTACGAAGCCGGATTGAAATGGGTGTTGCGGCATCACGCGTTCACGCTCGGCGTGGCATTACTCACCATGATCGCAACCGTCTGGCTTTATGTGATCGTGCCGAAAGGATTTTTCCCGCAACAGGACACCGGCGGGCTGATGGGCACGACCGAGGCGGCGCAGGATATTTCGTTCGCGGCGATGGCGCAGCTCCAGCAAAAAGTTTCCGCCATCGTTCAGGCGGATCCGGCCGTGGCGACCATCGGCTCGTTCATCGGCGCGGGCGCGGGCAGCGCCACCATCAACAACGGTCGCATGTTCATCACCCTCAAACCGCGCAACCAGCGCGACGCCACCGCCGGCGAGGTGATAGCCCGGCTGCGCAAAAAAATGTCGCAGGTCCCCGGCATCAACTTGTTTCTTCAGGCGAACCAGGACATCCGCGTTGGCGGCCGGATGAGCAAGGCGCAGTTTCAATACGCGCTGCAAGCGTCCGACCTCAACGATCTCGGGGAATGGTCGGCCAAGCTCGTCGCCAGACTGCGTGAATCGCCGTTGCTCAAGGACGTGACGAGCGACCAGCAAATGCTCGGCCTGCAAATGAACGTCGTGGTGGATCGCGACACCGCCTCGCGGCTGGGCGTGTCCTTGTCGGCGATTGACAACACGCTCTATGACGCCTTCGGCCAGCGACAGGTCTCGACCATTTACACGCCCTACAACCAGCATCACGTCGTGCTGGAAGCCGATCCCAAATTGCAGCTGGATCCATCTTCACTGGACAAAATGTATGTGCGTTCCGCCAACGGCCAGCAAGTGCCGTTGAGCAGCGTCACGCAGTTCAAGCCTTCCAACACCAGCCTTTCGGTGAATCATCAGGGCGAGTTTCCGGCAGTCACCATTTCATTCAACCTGGCCCCCGGCGTCGCGCTCGGACAGGCGACCGAAATCATGCGGCAAGCGGTGAATGATTTGCATCTGCCCGCCAGCGTGTCAGGCAGTTTTCAGGGAACGGCGCAGCAATTCCAGGCTTCGTTGACCACCATGCCGCTGCTGGTGCTCGCCGCGATCCTCGCCATCTACATTGTTTTGGGCATGCTTTACGAAAGCCTCATTCATCCGCTTTCCATTCTTTCCACCCTGCCTTCGGCAGGCGTGGGCGCGCTGCTGGCGATGATCGTCAGCGGCAACGAACTGACCCTGGTGTCGTTCATCGGCATCATCCTGCTCATGGGCATCGTGAAAAAAAACGCCATCATGATGATTGATTTCGCGCTCGACGCGGAGCGCCGGCTCGGCCTCCCGCCGGAAGAAGCCATTTATCGGGCCGGCGTCATCCGTTTCCGTCCCATCATGATGACGACGATGGCCGCGCTGCTCGGCGCGGTGCCGCTCGCGCTCAATCTCGGCACGGGTTCGGAATTGCGCCAGCCGCTCGGCATCGCGGTCGTGGGCGGACTGATCCTTTCACAAACGCTGACCCTGTTCACGACGCCGGTGATTTATCTGACGATGGAAAAACTGCGCCTGCGCGCCGCGGTTTGGAAGCGACAATTACTTTCGCCCGGAGCCGCGACCGTTGGCGGCGCGCCGGTGATCCTCACGCCATGAAAACGCATTTGGAAACTCGAATTCTGAAACCGGCAATTTGCCTGGTTGCGATGGCGGCCCTGGCCCTGGCCGCCGGTTGCGCGGTCGGCCCGGATTATCATCGCCCGGCGGCGCTGGGCACGAATGCGGTGCCGGCCCAATTTGGTGACGTTTCCATCACGAATGAATGGAAAACCGCCGAGCCGGCGGCGCAACTGCCGCGCGGCGCGTGGTGGAACATTTACGCCGACGCGGAACTCGATCGTCTGGAAACGTTGTCCGCCTCGAACAACCAGCAGGTTGCCGTTGGCGTCGCCAATTTCGATCAGGCACGGGCGGCCGTTAAAGTGGCGCAGGCGGATTTCTTTCCGCAGATTTCCGCCAATCCGGCCGCCACCCGGCAACGCACCAGCGCGAACGCATCATCCGGTGGTGGCAGCCGCACGAACTCGTCGTTCAGCAACAGCAGCCGCACTTTCAACACGTTCAACGTCTCGGCGGATGCGAGTTGGGAGCTGGATGTTTTTGGCCGCATCCGCCGCCTGACTGAAGCCGCCCGCACCCAATTCGAGGCTTCCGCGGACGATTTGGAGTCGTTGAAACTTTCGATTCAGGCCGAGGTTGCCATTGATTACTTCACGCTGCGCTCTCTCGATGACCAATCGGCCGCGCTCAACCAGATGGCCGACGCCTATGAAACGTCGCTGCGGCTCACCCAAAACCGCAAAAAGAGCGGCATTGCCGATGATCTCGACGTGGCCCAGGCTGAAACCCTGCTCAACAGCACGCGGGCGCAGATTCCCGCCGTGGACTTGCAACGCGCCCAAACCCGGCATGCGCTGGCCGTGCTGTGCGGTCAGGCGGCGACCACGTTTGCGCTGCAACCGGCCTCCGCTGGCTCATCCAATCCGCCCGCCATTCCTTTGTCTGTGCCGAGTGAATGGCTGGAAAGCCGTCCGGACATTTCCGCCGCCGAACGCCAGATGGCCGCCGCCAACGCCAACGTCGGCGTGGCGACCGCGGCATTTTATCCGCGCATTTTCTTGAACGGCTCGGGCGGTTTTCAATCCGTCAGCGCCAGTGATTTGTTCGCCTGGCCGAGTCATGTATGGGCGGTTGGTCCTTCGTTGCAACTGCCGCTCTTCACCGGCGGAGCCAACCGGGCTCAACTGGCGTCAGCCAAGGCAGCTTATAATGGCGCGGTTGCCACTTACCGGCAGACCGTGCTGACGGCATTCCAGGATGTGGAGGACCAGCTCGCCGCGCAGCATTATCTGGCAAACCAGCTTGACGAAGAAGTGGCTGCCTTGGCTTCCGCTCGCCGTGCGCTCGCCATCGCCAACAACCGCTACAAAGCCGGCGTGGAGCAATATCTCGATGTCATCGTTGCCCAAACCTCCGAGCTGACGCACGAACAAACCGTCATCCAGCTTCGGGGCCAGCGGCTGGCCACGAGCGTCGCTTTAATCAAGTCGCTGGGGGCAGGCTGGAAACCCGCTTTCACAGCGAGCTTGGAAAGGTGAATGGCAGTGCGGTGGGAATGTTGGAAAGCCGGGTCAAAGCGCAGTTTCAAAAGTTGAGTTGCCGTGTCGCCACCGGTCCCCGGTTTGAAGGCCATCAAAGCTGGAAAAACCGTTGGAAACATTGACGAAAACCATGGTGTGTCATCCATTGTCACCGTCAGTCACGAAATTGAAACTGGAGGAGAGAGGGGGATTCGAACCCCCGGTAGTGTTACCTACGCACGCTTTCCAGGCGTGTGCCTTAAACCACTCAGCCATCTCTCCACCAAGGGACACACTGTGACCGAGCCCACCGCTCTTTTCAATTCAAAACTCCGGCGATTCGGGAAAGGCTGGCACGGAATGGATCCCAGCCCGTCGGGCGCATCCGCCCCCGGAGCGCGACCGGTCCCCGGTCGCAGCGGGTGGAAAGCACAGAACGGCTGGGAAAATCCGGACCTTGGCCTGCTGGCGTGACCGCTGCGGGCGGGGGACCGCCCGCGCTCCGCGGGAGTGCCTCAAGCTGCGCCCAGCCCCTCCAGTTTCCGATTTCCCCCTTGATACACCAGTGCGGATGGGTTACGCGTGTGCAGGTTCATGAAATTCGGCATCAACACGTTCCTGTTCGCCTCGCCATTCACCAGCGCGAGCACCAGGCTTTTCCGGCAGTTCAAGGCGTGGGGCTTTGACGGCGTGGAGATCGCCGTGGAAGACCCGGAAAACTTCGATGCCCGGTTCGTGCGCACGGAACTAAATCGCCACGGTTTGATTTGCACCTCGGTTTGCGCGTGCTTCCCGCCCTCGCGGGATTTGCGCGGCACGCCGGCACAGCAGCGGGCCACAATCGCCTATTTGAAACAGTTGGTGCAGATCGCCGGCGTGCTGGGCACGGATGTCGTGATCGGCCCGCTCTATTCGGCGACCGGTCGCGCGGACGCCGTGCCAGCCGCGGAATATAAAAAGCAATGGCGCACCGTCCGTGGTCATCTCAAAACCATCTGCGACCACGCCGAAGCGCACGGGAAAATCATCTGCCTGGAGCCGCTCAACCGGTTCGAGACGGATTTTCTGAACACCGTGGAGCAAGGTTTGCAGATGATCGCGGAAGTGAACCGTCCGGCGTTGAAACTTCTGCTCGACACGTTCCACATGAACATCGAGGAGAAAGATCCCGCCGCCGCCATCCGCCGCGCCGGGAGACACGTCGGGCATTTCCATGCGAGCGCCAGCGATCGCGGCACGCCCGGCAACGACCACGTGGATTGGCGCGGCGCGGCCGAGTCGTTGCGCGACATCAACTATCAACGCGCGGTGGTCATCGAATCGTTCACCACCGACGTGAAAGTCATCGCCCGTGCCGCCGCCATCTGGCGCAAGATCGAACCGAACCGTGACGACATCGCCCGCGATGGCGTGAAGTTCTTGAAGAAAACCTTCGCCGCCGTAACCTCCAAACGCACCTTATGAAAAAACTGTTCCTTGCCCTCGCCTTGCTGGCATGGTTCACAACCGCACCCACTTTCGCCGCCGACAAAAAGATTGTCCTCATTGCCGGCAAACCGAGCCACGGGCCGGGCGAGCACGAACACAACGCCGGCTTGTTGTTGTTCCAAAAATGTCTGGCGGCCGTTCCCGGCATCAACGTTGTGGAAATTTCCGGCGGCTGGCCGACAAATGAGGCGATGCTCAACGATGCCGCGGCGATCGTGATCTATGGCGACGGCGGCGGCGGCCATCCGGCCTTGCAGGGCGACCATCTCAAAACCCTGGACGCGCTGATGGAAAAAGGCGTTGGGTTGGTGTGCATTCATTACGCGGTGGAGCCGACGCTGGACCGCGGCGAAAAGGAATTTCTCTCCTGGCTCGGGGGTTGTTTCGAGATCAACTGGTCGGTGAATCCCGTCTGGCAGGCGGAGTTTAAATCCTTGCCCGCGCATCCCATCACGCGCGGCGTGCAACCGTTCGCGCTGCAGGATGAATGGTATTTCAACATGCGCTTTGTGGACGGCATGAAAGGCGTGACGCCCATCCTCACCGCCGTTCCGCCGGCTGCAACGATGAGCCGTTCCGACGGCCCGCACGAGGGCAATCCCGCCGTGCGCTCGGCGGTGGCGGCCGGCGAACCGCAGACGGTGGCGTGGGCGTTTGAGAATGCGTATGGCGGGCGCGGCTTCGGCTTCACCGGCGGCCATTATCACAAGAACTGGGCCGACGCCAACATGCGCAAGCTGGTGCTGAACGGAATTCTGTGGACCGCCAAAGTCGAAGTGCCCAAAGACGGCGTGGCTTCCGAAGTGACAGCCGACGATCTCAAAGCCCATCTCGACGCGAAAACGCCGGGGGCGAAGCGGTGACTTTTATTTCGCCGCGCAGCCCGGCCGGGGCTTGCCGGTGGTGGTCAACAACAAATTCAACCGCCTGCGACTTGCTGACATTCCCGCTTTCCGGCAGACTCTCCGTCCGATGAAAAAGAAACGCGCCGCCGCATGGGCCATGTTTTATCCTACCCGTTTCAATGAAAAAAACATTAAGGAAACGATTGGGAGTTTCTTTGCAATTTTTCTGTTATGCGGCATTTCTTTTATTTCCTGTGGTGACGAGTATCTAGAGAACGCACGATTTCAGATTTCACCCAGCCAGGAGATCACACTTTCTTACCCAAGTAATATGACGTGCGATCAATTTTCCAGGCCCGGGGACCTTTTTCACCAAGCTCTTTTCTTCGCCGCAAAGAACGTGGACGAGGATCAGTCTGACGCGCATATGGAGGTCAACGTCTGCGATTTGAGCTTTATTTTGACCATGCGTAAAGGTAATGAAGCATTACCTGCAGGACAAGGAGCGATGGATGACGCCGTGGAGAAAATGGTTGAGGATTTGCACAGGAGTTTTAACACCAATTCCATATTTCATCTCAAGCTCACTAATGGAACAGGAAGTTACTACCAGTTTGAAGACGTCCAGTTTGTGAAGGCTCATCAAGTGCTACCCGGACGCCTCAAATGGGCAACCTTAGGTCTGCTTAATCTCGGAAGTCAGGGAATTATGATAAGGGGGTATTCGCGAGCGAAAGACGATCGTGACTATAAGGCCATGCTCAACATCATTGAGAATCTCGCAATCGTCGTAATGCCTACCAATAGAACCGATGCGGCTTTGATCGAGGCTTCTTATTCCGGAAATTACGACGAAGTGAAGCAGCTACTTGTCAAGGGTGCAAACGTTGATGCTGTTGATTCGTGGGGATGGACATCCTTGATGTATGCTGCAAAAGAAGGTCACGCAAAAATCGCCCTCCATTTAATCGACAAAGATGCGGGCGTAAATCGAAGAACGACTACCGATACTGGTAGCACCGTTCTGTGTTTTGCGACCGAGGGCAACAAATTGGAAGTTATCGAAGCACTGCTAAAACGTGGCGCTGATGTCAATGGACGGAGCAAGAATGGAATGACACCGTTGGCATTCGCGGCGCAATCCGGCTTCGTCGAAGCAGCGAAACTTTTGATCTCGAAAGGAGCCTTGGTTGATTTGTTCGGGCCGCAAGGTGAACCCGATTCGGTTCGAAGTCCGCTCATGTGTGCAGCTTTATATGGGGGAATTGAAATGATGGAGCTGTTGCTGACCAACGGTGCAAAAATCGATCTTACGAACAGCACGGGGAATACGGCATTAATGCTTGCCGCCAAGCGTCCACGGCCCGAGGTCTTGGAATTCTTGATTAAAAATGGAGCTCAAGTAAATGCCAGGGGTGTATATGGCCATACTGCTTTGATTTATGCAGCGTATAATGGTCAAGTTGATAATCTGAGAATTCTGTTGGATGCCGGTGCGGATCCTTTTGCCACTGCGACTGACGCAAAGGATCCAAATGACGGGAAAGCACGATATGGGGCAGCCGATGTTGCTGAACAGCAAGGTCAATTTGAAGCTCTTGCTATTATTCGTGCGGCGCAAGCGCGCCGAATCCGATTGTGACATGTCGTGTTCTGTGTTCATTCGTAAGTAACGATTATTCCCCGCCTTGCCCCCATGCCATTTTTCCGCCACAATTTTCGTCCGATGAAAAAGAAATCCGCTGCTAACAAAGCCATCAACATGCGCCCATTCTCTAGCCAACTCGTGGACGGTCCCGAACGCGCCGCCGCGCGCGCCATGCTTTATCCTGTCGGTTTCACCGAGGAAGATTTCAAGAAACCCATCATCGGCATCGCCTCGACGTGGAGCAACGTCACGCCGTGCAACATGCACATCGATAAACTCGCGCTCGAAGCCGAAAAGGGCACGAATGCCGGCGGCGGCAAGGCGATCGTCTTCAACACCATCACCATCTCCGACGGCATCTCGATGGGCAGCGAAGGCATGAAGTATTCGCTCGTCTCGCGCGAAGTCATCGCCGATTCAATCGAAACCGTCGTGGGTTGCGGCGGCATGGACGGTTACGTGGCCATCGGCGGTTGCGACAAAAACATGCCCGGCGCGATGATCTGTATCGCCCGCATGAATCGCCCCGCCGTGTTCGTCTATGGCGGAACGATTCTGCCCGGCTGTCTCACCGCTGCCACTGCGCCCGCCAACTCGCCGAACAAAGACAAAGACCTCGACGTCGTCTCCGTGTTTGAAGCCATCGGCCAGCACGCCGCGGGCAAAATCAGTGACGAAGAACTGCACGCCGTGGAATCTTGCGCCATTCCCGGCCCGGGTTCATGCGGCGGCATGTATACCGCCAATACCATGGCCAGCGCGATCGAAGCGCTCGGCATGAGTTTGCCGAACAGCTCCGCGCAAAATGCCATTTCCCCTGCGAAGCTCGACGATTGCCGCCGCGCCGGCGCTGCCGTTGTGGAAATGCTTCGGAAAGGCATCAAGCCCCTCGACATCCTCACGAAGAAAGCGTTTGAGAACGCCATCACCGTCGTCATCGCGCTCGGCGGTTCGACCAATGCCGTGTTGCATCTGCTCGCCATCGCGCACGCCGCGAACGTGAAGCTCACCATTGACGACTTCACCCGCATCGGCAAACGCGTGCCCGTGCTTGCCGACCTCAAACCCAGCGGCAAGTTCAGCATGAGCGCGCTCGTCGCCATCGGCGGCATCCGTCCGCTCATGAAGACGCTGCTCGACGCCGGATTGCTCCACGGCGATTGCCTCACCGTCACCGGCGAGACCATGGCCGAGACGCTCGCCAGCGTGAAACCGTATCTGCCGGGCCAGACCATCATCCGTCCGCTCGATCAACCGATCAAAAAGGACAGCCACCTCGTCATCTTCTACGGCAACCTCGCCCCCGAAGGCGCTGTCGGAAAAATTTCCGGCAAGGAAGGTCTGCGCTTCGAAGGCAAAGCCATCGTGTTCGAGGGCGAAGAAAAAGCGTTGCAAGCCATCCTCAAAGGCACAGTCAAGAAAGGCCACGTCGTTGTCATCCGCAGCGAAGGACCGAAGGGCGGACCGGGCATGCGCGAAATGCTGTCGCCCACCAGCGCCATCATGGGCCGCGGCCTCGGCAAAGACGTCGCGCTCATCACCGACGGACGCTTCAGCGGTGGCAGCCACGGCTTCGTCGTCGGCCACGTGACGCCGGAAGCCTACGTGGGCGGCCCGATTGCCCTCGTGAAGAACGGCGACCCCATCATCATTGACGCCGAGAAACGGGAGATGACTCTCCAGGTCACCGGTAAAGAACTGGCGGCCCGCCGCAAGGCGTGGAAGAAACCCGCGCCCCGCTACTCGCGCGGTGTGCTGGCGAAATACGCCGCCCACGTCACGAGTGCCTCGCTCGGCGCGGTGACGGATGCGGATTTGAAGTTGTGAACAATGCTAACGGAAACCGACATCCATTATTTGGTCGGGTTGCTGTCCTTGGCCTCGAATCCCGACAATGTTGAGATTGAGTTAGGCAGTAGAGTTTTGGACACAACAACTGACACCGAACGTGATGTTGATGTGACGGTAACTGTCAAGGATGATGGGCGGATTACTGCCTTCAAAGGGTTAGAGGTCAAAAACCATTCGCGCAAACTTGATGTCACGCACATCGAGCAACTTGCTTGTAAGCTTAACGACATGCCGAGCATTACGGAGAAGGCGATTGTGTCTGCTTCGGGATATGCTAGGCCAGCAATTCGCAAAGCAGATGCTCACGGCATTGGACTCTTTGAGTTAATTGATTGGAATTTTTCAAAGCAGGGCTTCGAGCATTTCCATTCTGAGTTTGTGCCTATGGTTCAAAGATCCTTGGAATGGATGGCTGGTCCTCACGTGCGGTTAAACCCAACCGATAAGATTTCCGAGGAGGATCAACAGTTCATAATGGCGAATCCAAAAATCTACTTTGGAAGCGATGAATCGAAAACTGATGTTCCCGACCTGAATAGTCTATTGGCCAACCTGCGTTCAAAGGTTCAGCACGAACTTTACGAGCGACTGCAAAACAGTGCGGTCACCGCTCAAGCCCCCAGCAATGTCAACGTGACTTTGAACATCTCAGATTCACCTTACGTGAAAACGCGATCTGGAAAGATTATTATTGGACAAGCTTTATTTACTGGTCAGGTCGCGTGGATTGAAACCCAAAAGCCCACTCATTACAAAGTCCTAAAAAGGCTCGGCGACGAAAAGCCTTTCGCGGGCTGCATGGTTGCGGAACTTGGGACTTGGGGGTTGATGGGCCTGATGGTTTCTAACACTGATCGCACAATCAGGTGGATACACGTTCCTATCTCCGACAGAAACAGGAACAAAATCTTCAAGCAAAGAGTCCGTTGAGAATCCCAACAGTCTTCCATCCCTCGGCCCAGGCTTGGTCCGAGCCGGACTGGCATCCGTGCCGGATTGGCCACCAACGCAACGTAGCGGCGTCTCGGCAGAGCGCCGCACTATTTTTCCAATTTGCGGCCCTCTCCCGAAAGCCGCCACGACGTATCAGAGCGCCGGATTCCAATCGCTTCCTAAAATTTGCGGCCGTCTGCCGACGTGCCGCTACGGCAAAAAAGATTTTTCACTTGTTCCTTTTCTAATGGCGGCGCTCTGCCGAGACGCCGCTACGCGGGTTCACTTCGCCGCCGGCGCAGCGGTCACGGTTTTGCCGAGGTCGGCGAGGCCTTGCTCGAATTGCGGGCCGACCATCTTGTCGCAGTCCATGAACAGGCTGACGGCCTTGCCCATGAAACCGTTCTTGCCATACATGGCCCAGGTGACGACGGTCTGGTCGCCGTCGGGCTTGAAGGTGAAGTCCACGGTGGCCACGCCGGCCATCGGGCGTATCCAGTCCATGCGCATGCGGACGAGTTCGCCGGGCTTGCTCTCGGTGATGGTGGCCGAACCCGCGCCGATGTCCTTGCTGCCGTCCCAAGCGCACACCGCGCCGACGCCGGAATCCGGCCCGCTGTAGGTGTTCTTCACGTTGGGATCGAGCTTCAGGAACGGATTCCACGTGTTGAATTTGTGGTGGTCATTCACCTGCTCGAACAGCGCCAGCGCCGGTGCGGCGATGCTGGCGCTGCGTTCCACACGGAAATCAGCGGGGCGCGTGACGACGATGAGAAGGAAGATGACGATGACGGCGACGAGGCCGAGAAGGATTTTCTTGATCATGGTTGATGACAGTTATGATTTCTCAGACTGCGGTGTGACTGGAGGGAGCATACACCGCGGGTTTTTTTGCTCAATCGTTTTTTGGGATGGCCACCGGCCGGATACCAAACGGGATTCCATCCCACAGCCCAGGCTTGGTCCGAGCCGGACTCACGGGGAGCTTGCTCATTCGGCTGATGCAATTTGCTTTCTAAAGTGATTTCTTCGGTTACTGTGCGTTCACTATTTTGAAGCCATACCTTGCCCCTCGCCTGCGCGCCTTCGCTTCCAGCCTCATCGTCAGCGCGGCGGTTCAACTCCAAGCCCAAAATTTTATCCTGACCTCCACGAATCTGGCACCCGGCAGTCCCAACTGCCTCACGGTGGCGGATGTGAACGGCGATGGCCGGTTGGATTTGATCAGCCCGAACGCCAGTGCCAACACGCTGCTGGTGTTCACGAACAAGGGCAACGGCAGTTTCGCCCCGGCGACGAATTATCCGGTGGGCAGCGCGCCGTTTTGGATCACGGCGGCGGATGTGAACCGCGACGGCAAAGTGGATCTGATCAGCGCCAATGCGAATGCCAGCACGCTGACGGTATTGACGAACAACGGTAGCGGCGGGTTGGGTTCCAATGCCACTTACTCGGTGGGCAGCGGTCCGCGCTCGGTCATCGCGGCGGATATAGACGGCAGCGGCCGGCTGGCTCTGATCTGCGCGAATTACTACGGCGGCACGCTCTCGGTGCTGACAAATAATGGCAACGGCGTTTTCGGTTCCAACGCGACCTACACGGTGGGTGTCAATCCGGTATCGGTCATCGCGGCAGACATCAACGGCAGCGGCCGGCCGGCGCTGGTCTGCGCCAACGCCAATCCGGCGAATACGCTTTCGATTTATACCAACAACGGCTTCGGCGGCTTCGGTTCCAATGCCACGGTCAATGCCGGTGGTGGGACGAGTTCGGTCACGACGGCGGATATCTACGGAAACGGCAAGCTCGCCCTGGTCTGTGCCGATTATTATGACCACACGCTTTTGGTGCTCACGAACAATGGCAATGGCCGCTTTTTCTCGAACACCGTGGTCAATGCCGGCCTCACGGTCACCTGGGGTGCGGCGGCGGATTTGAATGGTGATGGCAAGGCGGATTTGATCGCGGTGCTGAACTACGGCGAATCGTTGGTTGTCTTCACCAACAACGGCGGCGGGATTTTCGCCTCGAACGCCAATTACTCGATTGGCAGCCATCCGGGGAACAATTATCCTGTGGAGGCCGTCGCGGCGGATTTGAACAACGATGGCAAGCCGGACTTGATCAGTGCGAACTTTTTCGACAACACGCTTTCGGTGTTGACCAACGCCACGGTTTTCCCGGTGCCGGTTTCCACACCGACACTGGTCATCAAAAGTTCGAACTTCGGTTTGCTGGTATCCTGGCCTTCGGCTTCGGCGGGCTGGGCATTGCAACAGAACCAGGATCTGGCAAACAAAATTTGGCTGCCCAGTGGGCATACCGGTTACGGCATTGCGGACGATGGAACGAACAAAAATTTCGCCATTGCGTCGCCGACCGGAAATTCATTCTTCCGCCTCTTGCATCCCTGAAACTCGGGAATCAGCACTGCGCGCTAGTGTCGCAAAGTTGAGCAGCCTGGTTCACAATGGCAAGGGGCTGTCTTGAATCTGGCTGGTTTTTCCAGATTACCCACCGCCAACCGTTGGCACGCAATTTGCGAAACGCCTGCAAATATGAAGGACAACTCATTTGCACTGGCCATGGAAAAAATCGTCGGCCAGGCCGAGGCCGAAAAAGAGCGGGAAATCCACGCGCAAAAGCGCGCCGTGAAGGTGGCGCGCGCGCGCAGCATCTTTGTTTTCATGCTGCTCTTGACGGTCGCCGTGTTTGCGTTCTGCTACCGCGAAAAGATTCAGAGCCTGGTGTTCACCAAGCCGGCCACGGATACGGGTGGTCAGACCTCCGCCTCTTTGGCTGCCGCCAATAAAAACGCCGCCACGCGTGACAGTGTGATCAACGAAATCGCGAAATAATCACCGTCTCGATTGACCCCGCCAGCCGCGAGCCGCGGTTCAAACGGCGCTGCGCCCGGGTGGCTGAGGTTCGTGTCTAAAAATTGACCTGAACATGGGTGATCCCGTCGGATTTTGTCCGGGATTTAGCCGCCGTGGCGTGCTTTCCTGCATGGAAACCGCTGGCACGCAAACTGCGGAGGTTCACGGCATGAGACAGAGTGTTTTTGCCACGGGTGGGATCAGGTTCGTCGGGGAAAGGGAGCCGGCTCGAAAAATGGAACGCCGCCGGCGGGATCGCGGTGATGTGATTGACCGGCTGCTGGGCCGGGTTCGGAGCATGTTCGTCTTTCTCTTTGTTGCGACGGTTTTTGTCTTTGCCTTTTGCCACAGCACGGACTTGCAGAATTTTATCGTTTCCAAGCTCTACAAGTGGTCGCAGGCGGAGTTGAAATCCAGCGCACTCCGTCAAGGCGCTCTCGATCACGAAAACGAAGTAAACCAAGTGGTGCAATAAATCTCCGCGTCAGGCGGAGACGCCGCCGGCGATGTATTGTTCCATCTGTTCAATGGCGGAGTTTTGCGACGAGATGATCCAGTTCACGAGGTCGCCGATGGAGATGATGCCGAGAAGTTTTCCTTGTTCAACCACCGGCAGGTGGCGCACGCGGTTTTCCGTCATCAACCGCATGCATTCCTCGATGGATTCTTCCGGGGAGACGCACACGACCTGACTGGACATGATCTCCCGAACCTGGGTGTCTTTGGAGGATTTTCCCTGCAACGCGATTTTGCGCGTGTAATCGCGTTCCGTGATGATCCCCACCAATGAGCCGCCGGACAGCACGGGCAGGGCGCCGATATTTCTGTCGGCCAGGAGTTTGATGGCGTCGAAGACGGTGGTGTCGGGTGAAACCGACCAGACGGCCGAACCTTTATGATGCAGCAGGGAGCTGACGGGGATGTAGTTTTTCATAGGCTTTATACTGTTATCCGCCCGTTGGCCGAATCTTGCAAGGGAAATTTTCCAGGAAAATGAAAAAACGGATTAGCTTTCCGCCCGCTGGGATTTGTGGTTTCATGCGCACCGCTTGGTCCTGTTTTTCAACGGCGCCCGAAGCGTGGAAAACCAAACTGTTTACAAACTATGGAATCATTGACGACTGTTTTGTTGAAACCGGGCGAGGGCGACCGCATTGTCGCCGGCCATCCGTGGATCTATCACGGCGAAATCCTCCGCCTCACCGCGCCCGTCGTGGACGGTGCGCTCGTCCAGGTCAAAGACCATCGCCAGCGGCTGCTCGGCGTGGGGTTCTACAACTCCCGCTCGAAGATCAACGTCCGCCTCCTCGCGCCCGACCGCGTGGAGGTGACGGAAAAGTTTTTTGAGGACAGCATCCGGGTCGCGCTCGCCGTGCGGCAGAAGCACATGCCCGGGGCCACGTCCTTCCGCGTGGTGAATGCCGAGAGTGATTTCCTGAGCGGCCTGATCGTGGACAAATACGAGGACGTGCTGGTGGTGCAGATCTCGGCGCTCGGCATGGACCAGCGCAAGACGCTGATCGTCGCCGCGCTGCAAAAGATCTTTTCCCCGCGCGTCATCATGGAGCGCAGCGACGTGTCGTCGCGCAAGTTTGAAGGATTGCAGGAATCCAACGGCGTGCTGTTCGGCGAATTGACCGGCCCGGTTTCCGTGAATCTGAACGGGTTGAAATTTGAAACCGATCTGGTCGGCGGCCATAAAACCGGCATGTATCTGGACCAGCAGGCGAATTACGAGGCCGTTTCACACTTTGCAAAGTATGGAAATGTGCTCGACTGTTTCAGCTTTCTCGGCGGGTTCGGTTTGCACGCGGCCCGGGCCGGAGCGGCGCACGTCCATCTGCTCGACCAGAGCGCCGATGCGATTGAAGCCTCCAAACGTAACGCCGTCACCAACGGGCTCGCGGACAAATGTTCCTTCGACGCGATCAATGTGTTCGACTGGCTCAAGAACAACACCGCCGTCAAGCCGCACGAACGCGTCATTCCTCGCTTCGATCTCATCATCCTCGATCCGCCGTCGTTCACGCGCAACCGGGCGTCCGTGCCGGATGCGTTGCGCGGTTACAAGGAGATTCATCTGCGGGCCTTGAAGCTGTTGAAACCCGGCGGCACGCTGGCGAGTTTCTGCTGTTCGCATCACGTCAACGCCGAACTGTTCCTGGACTCGCTGCTGTCGGCGGCGTATGACACGCGCCACATTTTGCGCCGCGTGGCGACCTATGCGCAAAGCCCCGACCATCCGATCATCCCGATGATTCCCGAGACGGAATACCTGAAGGGGTTTGCATTTGAGAAGGTGCGTTAAAAAAGCTCCAAGCACCAACTCCAAGCTCAAGAGAAACTTCAACCTCCAAGCGCCAATTAGGCGCGGGGCGTTTTTTAGCTTGGATGTTGGCGCTTCTCTGGAGCTTGGTGATTGGAATTTGGTGATCCTGACTTACTGCACGCCGACGCGGTAGAAGAACGGGCCGCCGTTTGTGGCCGTGAGGTCGGTAAAGGTGGTCGAGCCAGCCTGGCCGACGAGGTTGCTCTGGATGGGATCAAACGCCGGCAGATTGGTGCTGCGCTGCAAATAATACGTCACGCCGCCCACGCTCTGCCACTTCACCTTCATGCCGGAAACGCTATTGGATGGTGAAGACAGTTGCAGCACGAAAGCCGCGTTGGTCGGAATCGTGCCAGACTTCCATTCCTTCCAGTTGTTCAGGCCGTCGCCGTCGGAATCCAAATCATCCGCCGAGCCGTCCATGGGCAGGCCGTATTGCTGCAACCAAGCGTAGGAGATAATGGAAGCGGGCGATTGAAATTCATACGCGCCAATGTCCACCGTGCCGCCAGCGATGCGCGGATCGCCGTCGAGGTCTGGAGCGCCGGGCGCGTAGGCGTTCCTGCCGGTATTGATGCAGGGAGAGTTCGATTGGAGACGAAGGTTTCCACCTGATCGGTCAGCAAAAATAGGCGGGTTGGTAACATTAGAATTCCCAAACACTGGCGGGGTCGTGCAGCAATATTCCATCTTGGCTCCCGAAGGATCGGCCCCGGCGGGCGCAGAATTGTAGTAGGCAATGGAGTTGTATAACGATGCGCTGCCATAGACGCCACCACCGCTGTTGGTCGCAACATTGTCCGCGATGGTGCAATTAAAAAACTGCCCGCCATAACTTCCGCCACCTTGGTTGGCGCGGTTTCGCGTAATAACGCAGTTGGTGGAAATCCCAAACTGGGTGCCGCCGCCGGGCCGGCGGTATTTCCAGTCAGCAGGCAATTG
>Ga0247670_1000143_pt1 | contig 22780 bp, 27 predicted proteins | sample CNK11_metaG_FD_183042 | JGI IMG/M metagenome (GOLD analysis project Ga0247670, IMG submission 183042) | Soil microbial communities from Purdue University Martell Research Forest, Indiana, United States - CNK11 | ecosystem: Environmental > Terrestrial > Soil > Temperate forest > Bulk soil...
CAACAACTGCAAGCCCCCCTGCAATTGAAAACCAATCAAATGGATGAGGTCTTTGCGATCCTGACCAGGCAAGCGGAGGCACAACTGTCCAACCTGGAGACCAACGCGACATGGACGCTGAACGATCGCGCTCAATTTCACGACAACACTGAGGCATTCCGTGATGTATTGACACCGGCCCAATTTAAAAGATTTCAAAAACTGCGGAACCAGCAATCACCTGCGGACTCGTCTTTCCTGCAAGAATTATTGCGGGTCCTTGGGCCCGCTTTACTCGCTGGCTCCCTGGCCGGGCGTCACTGACTTCATTCGTGTTGATTCGTGTCCTTGCGTGGTTAAGAATCCCCGCATGAACATTCAAGTGGCGGTGCTCTGCGACGCGGCGACCGAGGACAACGGCAAGCTCAACCTGCTCGGTTCGTTCGACACCATCTACGCGCCGCAACTGCCCGCCGTCCATCCGCAGTGCGCCGTCGCCCTGCGGGTCACATTCATGTCCGGCGACGAGGGCGCGCGCCAGCTCAGGCTGAACTTTGTCAACGCCGACGGTCGCGCCATCATGCCGTCCATTGACATCCCGGTGGCGGTTTCGTTGCCGGACGACGTGCATTTTCTCACGCGCAATTTCATCGTGAACATCCAGCAGTTGAAGTTCGCCGAGGCCGGCTTGTATTCCGTGGACGTCCGGCTCGACGACCGGTCGCAGGCCAGCATTCCGCTCTCGGTCAAACTGGTGGAACGTCCGGTGGTGTGAATGACGGGGCGCGGATTGTCCCAATCCGCAGCGCGTCGCCAGACATGCCAGCGTTGAAATCGGCCGAAATTCTTCTTGTTCTTCCATCCGCTGCGAGTTGGGACAACTCGCGCTCCGTTTGAAGTTTGGACTTTGAACTTCACCCTCGAAACTTTATTTTTCCGCCCGCTATGAACGAACCCATTTTACAACTCGACCTGCCCGGCATAAAAAAAGTCCGCTCCGGCAAAGTCCGCGAAGTCTTCGACCTCAGCGACAGCTTCCTGCTCGTCGCCAGCGACCGCATCTCCGCCTTCGACGTGATCATGCCCAACGGCATCCCGCGCAAGGGCGAGGTGCTCACGCAGATCTCGCACTTCTGGTTCGAGAAATTTTCTGCGCTCGTGCCGAACCATTTGTTGCGTCGGGCGAATGAACCGCTGGGAGTTCCGGCTTTAGCCGGTCTGCCTGCCGCGCAACTTGCCGACCTGCAACGCCGCTCAATGATCGTGAAAAAGGCCAAACCGCTCGCCATCGAATGCATCGTGCGCGGCTATCTGTCCGGTAGCGGCTGGAAGGAATACAAGAAATCGCAGACCGTCTGCGGCATAAAGCTTCCCGCCGGCCTGACCGAATCCGCCGAGCTGCCCGAACCGATCTTCACGCCGTCCACCAAAGCCGAGGCCGGTCACGACGAAAACATCTCCTTCGCGGAAGCCTGCAAGATTGTCGGCACCGGCCTCGCCACGCAGGCGCGCGACCTGAGCCTGATGATCTACCAGGCCGGACGCGATTACGCCAAGCAGCGCGGCATCATCATCGCCGACACAAAATTCGAGTTCGGCCTGGAAAGTGGCAGCGGTGCCTCACCGCAGGGCAAGCTGATCCTGATTGACGAAGTGCTCACGCCTGATTCCTCGCGCTTCTGGCCGGCCGACCAATACGCGCCCGGCCGCGGCCAGCCGAGCTTCGACAAGCAATTCGTCCGCGACTACCTCGAAACGCTGACGTGGGACAAAACCCCGCCCGGCCCGAAACTGCCGGCCGACGTTGTCGCCAGAACCAGCGCGAAGTATCTGGAGGCGTATGAAAAGCTGACGGGGAAGAAACTGTGAAACGCGGTTAATCGCAAAGGCCCAAAGTCACCAGGGAAATACGTGATGGGGCGAGACTCCGTCGAGCCCTGACTGAAAATCAAAGCCGCAAATGGGCTCAAGGGACTTTCGCCCCACCTTTATGTCTTGGCTTTGCTGGTGTGGACAGCAACCCCCACTGAAATCTCTGGGATTATGCCTTTGACGGAAGCACAGCGCGCGTTCGTCACCAGTCCCAAGGCCAGAAACAACGCCGCCACGAATGTCGGAATCCGGAAGAAAATTGTCTGGTTCATAAATGGTTCAAAATGGTTGCAATCAGTTTGGACGTGCCCGCCTGCCACCGGTTACAACCAAAGCGTTCATTTGCTGACGAACCACCGGCAATCTCGCGGATCGGAAATGACCTTCAAAGGTCGCAAGGGAAATCCCGCTTAACCGCCGGTAGAATTTTCATGCTCGATTGATTCTTCTGCGGAGGCGGAAGCATTGCCGCCAGCAATTCGTTGTCGAAGCCAATCGTCATATTCCTGAACTTGATTCAAATCCTCAATGGAAAGCGAAACGCCAGATGAAGAATGAGCAACACATCTTCGCTTTTCATTCAGTTCTTCCATCCAGAGCGTGCCTTTGTCTTTACCAACACCTTTCTTGCCGTAGGCAAAGATTTCTGAAAGCAACTCCCAATTATCAGTGACGATCTTTCGGTAATGGATGAGATCAAAATAATTTTCTTTCCCGCCACGCTTGCCGTCGTCTTCCTCAAATCGCTTTGTCACTTCAAGCCGAACTTGTTTGGGCACACCTTCCATCCACCAGTCAGATTCATCTTCACCAAATTCTTCCTTTAATTCTGAGATAATTACCTTCTGTAAAACTACCTCAATTCGGTCGATAATCTCTTTTGCTTTACTGTTAGTCTGCGCCTTTTCCTTTTCCAAGAATTCATCAAGACCGTCTGGATTAAAGTCAGGAAATTTTTCTCTGATAGCTTTTTCACCATGTCGCACGCGAGTGCCGACGCCTTGTGCACCACGAAGGTCTCGAAACTTCTTTTTTTCATCTTCCGACAAAGAACCAAGGTATACTGACAACGCTTCGCCGTATTTCTTTACAAGCTCGAACAGGTCGTCGCTGTCGCGATCAATAAGTTCCTTTCCCTGTTTTTCCAAATGTTGGAACACGCTTTTCAATACTCCAATGCCAGCACCGACCCCATCATTCATGGCAAGCCCACCGCCTGGCAACGAACCCTTATCCCACCAATCAGAAGCAGCATTACGAATCAGATCGAACCATTTGTTCAAAACGAAATTTGTGCGCTTGAGAGTTTTATCATTATCTCCAGTCCATAGCGGCCCGTATTCGAGAACGTGGCCACTCTTTTTCTTGGCTATGTGGAATGCGGCTTTTTCTATAGCAACGGCAAGGCTCGTTATCGTAATGCACCGTTTGGGGTCTTTTGTGTCCTCGGAAGTTTGAATCCGCTGATAGAAAACGGATTCAGGATTGGCGTCTAGTTCTTGAATTGATTTTGAAATGATCGCCCCTAAACGCACTTCGTCAGAATCTGCATCCCAATTCAATTCGGCCACCAAAGTTTGAAGCAGAATTTGAGGGACTTTTTTTTGCTTGGAATTTATTTCAATAAAAAGCCGCGCTTGCTGGCTTGGCGCTAGCCCTGAAAAAGCCGTAACTGAAAGCTTTGCCTTCTTTGCACGGTCGTGTCCCGAATAACCGAATAGACGATGTTGCCCGTCAATGATCCAAGCTGATTTGTAGGCAGGACGGATTTTCAACCAACCAAGAAGTCCAGATTCTTCTGTTTCGCCTTCTTGGTGCACTTGATCGAACTGAAGATGCTTCGTTTCAAGATTAACAACAATGCTGGTAGGAAAGTAACCCTTATTGCTGATGTATTGCTTAATTTTATTCAACCGCGATTTACTCACCATCCGCTGATACGCATTGATGTCTGATGCTTTTCCTTTTGAACGATGAGACACGTAACAAATTTTTAAAAGGTAATCCGGTGTGAGTGCAAAATTGTAACAGTGTTTTTCACCCATCTTAAAGCGAATTGCCGGAACGCAAATCTCTAACCCCGGCACCTCCTTGCCAGGCAGCATGTCGGCGAAAAACTGGTATTTTGCAGCGGTGCCAAGATGCCCAACCAAAGTTTCATAGTAAGATAAATCCTGCTCATCAAAGAGGATGACATTTGCCTCTTTTGCCCTGGCTTTATCATTGTCAGAAAGAATGATGTTGGAATGAAACATCGCCAGAACTATTTGGCGTTTGTGTTCGCCTTCGAACATTTTTTTAATTGCTGTCGAGAACGTGCCCCGAATTAGTGCGTGCTTTCCGAGTTCTTCCTGAAAATTCGTTCGCTTTGAAAGTGTCTGCGCCGACTTGCATTCAACAGCCAAAGCGATTTCGTAGTCTATTCCGATAACGTCAATTTGTGACTTTGGACTTTCACTGTCCTTGGGGTTGAGAGTCAGAAGGCCGCCTCCATGGTCTGACAGATGTGTGAAGCCCATTCGATAGAGTAACGTCCAGACTCGATCCTCTAACAGCTGATTGTGGGATTTGTCCCTTCTCAGCCTAACTGAATTCTCGTTTTTCTGATCCTCTACCCATCCGTCGGTTGTATTTTCCTCAACCAATTTGTTGTGGACGGTTTTTGTTTCATAATCGCGGCTCTTCTTTCGGGCCAAACTTCCTAAATCTTCGACAAGTTTTAGATTATCCAACATACATTTATTTAGTGAAAACAAATTCTGCGATATGCTTTCTGGCTTTTGGTAATCCACCAACTGCGGAATGGCGGACTACCGTTTGAGTTTTGAAACTTGAATAAATTTCTGCAATCGAAGCGTGTGCCGCATTGCTGATAATTACATAACAACCGCGTTGGGCAAGCTTCTCAGCCAACTTTGCTAATCTGATTTGGCCGGCCCATGAGAAAATTCTTTCGTTATATTGGATGAAGCCATTGTTTCCATGAGCAACCGTATACGGCGGATCAAAATAAACTAAATCGCCTTCTTTTGCATTTTTGACTGTCATTGCAAAGTCTCCGCAAACGAATTGAGTTGCTGCAAAAGATTTACTGACACTTCTAATTCTTTCGAAATCGAACTTTTTATCCGCCTTATCGCCGTATGGGACGTTAAACTCTCCACTGGAATTTACCCGATAGATTCCGTTAAACGAAAGTTCCATCAAATAGAAAAGGCGAGCGGCGCGTTCAATCAGGCTGGTTGGAACCTTTCCTCTGATTTTATAGTAATCAGCTTTTATATTTTCTAATTTTCTCAAAGCAGCGATTACTTCTTCAGGGCTTGCCTTGACTTGTTTATAACAGTTAATCAGTTCCTCGTTTGTATCACCAAGCGTTGCATTTGCTGGATTCAATTCAAAAAATAATGCTGCTCCACCACAAAATGGTTCATAATAATGATTATACTTTTTCGGGATAAGCGGAAGGATTTGGCTTAAAAGACGACGTTTGCCACCAGCCCAGCGAAACAACGGTTTTAACTTTTCAAAATTACCATCAAGGTGCAGCTGCGAAGCGGCTGACTGCGTTTCTTTCATCGCCCGACCCCCATCAAAAGGTCGGCAGCTGTAATGTCCAAAGCCTTGGCGATGAGAATGACGTTCTTGATGCCGGGATTGCGGACGCCGCGTTCGATGTCGCTTAGGTAAGTGCGGTCGATGTCGGCCTTTTCAGCGAGCGCCTCCTGGGAAAGCCCTTTTGATCGTCGGTTTTTTGCCACGCTCTGACCAAAGGAGCGTAAGATGGGGTCGCGCTTTTGCATTGCACATACTGCACTACTTTGTCGGAAATGAGTCTATCGGTGATGAGTGACAATATTTGCAGCCCAAGACGGCGCCTGAAACACGTCATAAATTTTTGATTCGTTTCGCGCTTCCGTTTCTCCAGTGTTAAAATCACCCCGCAAGCGGAGCAATCGATTTCAGCGAATCGCGGCGCGGCGGAAAATCCGCCCAACCGGTTCGGGTATTCACTTTTTATTCGCAATCCACGCTGGGCGCAGTAAGGTTTGAGCCATGACGACAACGCACATCGAAATCGAGAGCGAGGTTTTGAAATGGTCGCCGAGCGAGCGCGTCAGCCTGGCGGAACGACTGCTGGAAAGCGTGGACGGCTTCGCGTCGGAAGATGTGGATCGCGGCTGGCGCGACGAAACCGCGCGTCGCGTCGGCGAGGTGGAGTCCGGCAAGGAGTCCGGCCTGCCGTCCCGCGACGTTTTTGCGGAGGCGCGCGAGAAATTGCATGAAGCCCGCCAAGCATCATCCGCTCGCGCGAAGTGAGCTGATTGCCTCCGCGCTGTTTTACGAGGAACGCCGCCGTGGGTTGGGCGAGCGGTTTCTGCAAGCCGTGGAGGCGACCGAAGTCCGCATCTGCGAACATCCGCTTCGGGGCCAGCCGTTCGAGGCCGGGACGCGAAAGCAGCGCGTCAGAAAATTTCCGTTCGCGATGATCTACAAGGAATATCCCGGCTTCATCATGGTTTTTGCCGTCGCGCATTTCAGCCGCAAGCCCGGCTATTGGTTGGAGCGCCTCTGAAATTTTTCGCGCCACACGTTCAAGCTGGCGTTTGATTCGTTTCGCACCTTCATTTTCGCCGAGTTAAAATCATTCCGTGCAAGCCACGCCATTGATTTCAGCCCATCGCGGCGCGGCGGAAAATCCGGAGAGGGCTTTCACGTTCCCCGCTTTTCTAAAAACCCCGCGGCTGGATTGGTCAGATGATGGTTCGCACCGCCCAAGAATGCGATTGGTGAAATCCTCTCCTGGGGGAGAGGACACAGGTGAGGGCGGACGTTTAAACCATCCCGAAATATTGATTCCTTTCGCTCCTCCGTTTCCCCTGTGCCAAAATCATTCCGTGCAAGCCACGCCATTGATTTCAGCACATTGTGGTGTGGCGGACAATCCGCCCAACCGGTTCGGGAATTCACTTTTTATTCGCAATCCACGGCGGGCGCAGTAGATTTTGAGCCATGAGCGTGGAGCAACTGGAAGCCACTTTGTTGAAGCTGCCGCCGGCGGAACGCGCGGCGTTTGCCGACTGGTTTGACGCGCACCGGCATGAACTGGTCGCGGATGACTTGAGCGAGGCGCAAAAGGCCGAACTGCTCCAGCGCCGCCGCGAATACGACGAACACCCGGAACGGTTTGTCCGCATGAACAAGAAATCCCTCGACCAGATGTTCAACCGCGTCCGCAAAAATGTTGCCGCTCGACTTTCATCCGCTCGTTGAAGCCGATCTGGCCGACAGCGCGGAATGGTATGGCCGCCAGCAGCCTGGTCTAGACGACCGTTTTCTTGCCGAGGCCCACGGGTGTTTTGTTGATCTTCCGGCCAAAGCAGCTTTGTATGCGGTTCGTTTTGCCGACATCCGCCGCGTGAACCTTCCTGTTTTCAAACACGGCGTGTTCTACTTCATCGCTGACGATGCGGTTGTAGTGCTGGCTGTTTTGCACGGTCACCGCGATTCAAAAGCTGAACTGCAAAGGCGCAGAAAAATATTCCGTTGAACAAAATTCGGTTCGCTTCGCACCTTCATTTTCGCCGTGTTAAAATCATTCCGTGCCAGCGGAGAAATTGATTTCAGCGCACCGCGGCGCGGCGGAAAATCCGGGGAGGGCTTTCGCGTTCCCCGCTCTTCTTGAGAACCCTGCGGCGGGATTGGCCGGATGATGGTTCGCACCGACCAAAAATGTGATTGGTGAAATCTTCTCCTGTCCGTCTTCGCGGTGCTTCGACGCGATCGCGCCGAAGTTAAAGGCGGAGGCGGAGGGGAGAGGACACAGGTGAGGGCGGACGTTTAAACCATCTCAAACTTTGATTCCTTTCGCCGCTTCATTTTCCAAATCAATCAACAACGGGGTCGCGTTTGACAATCGGTCCAGTTCAAACGATTTTGCAGCGTCGAATGAATTGAACGCATTTATGAAAACATTCAGTTTTCAAAAGTCATTTTGGGCCGTGGCCATCATCGGGCTGGCGCTTGTGCCGCTGGCCGTCGCGGCGCAGGATGCAGCGGCCGGCACCGCGCCGCCGCTCGCCTATGGCGTGCCGCAAATCCTCCAACTCGCGCAGGCCAAGGTCGGCGACGATGTCATCATCGCCTACGTCCACCAGACCGGGAACAGCTACGGCTTGGACGCCGAGCAGATCCTCTATCTGCGGCAACAGGGAATTTCTGACCAGGTTCTCATCGCGATGCTGACGCGACCGAAACCCGCGTCGACACCCGCCCCGGCCATGCCGGCGACGGTCAACCCGGCTCCGGTGCAGACCCAGGCCGCTTACGCACAGCCCGCGCCGGATTATGTCCAGTCCGCTCCTTCCTCCAGTGTCTATGTGATGCCCAACAACCAGATTTACTACAGCAGCTGGTATCCGGCTTATTACCCGTATTATTCGTATTATTCGTATTATGGAGGATATTATCCGTATCTGACGTTTTCCTACGCTTGGGGCCGGGGCTATTGCGGCGGCAGATACTACCGTGGCGGCTATGGTTACCGTGGCGGCTACTACGGCGGTGGTTATTACAACGGCTATCGCGGTGGCAATTACGGTTATGTCGGCCGGGGCGGCTATCACGGCGGAGTGACCTATGCCGGTCGTGGTGCGGGATTTCACGGCGGAGCGGTCTTTGCCGGTGGCGGTGCGAATTATCATGGCGGTGGTTTTGCCAGGGCTGGTGGAAGCTTTCATGGCGGCGGGGGTTTTGGTGGTGGATTCCACGGCGGCGGCATGATGCATCGTTGATTTGGACCGGATCAGACGCCATCGTCGCCAAAACCACCGCGAAGTATCTGGAGTGCGTATGAAAAGCAGACGGGGAAGAAGCTGTAATCCGTCAACGCCGCTGTGCCAACGCGCGGGCAAGGAATAGTCTTGATCCGCCAACAGTTCCCGCCTTTGCTGACCTCGACGTGGCGAGTCAAATCTTGCGCGCCGCCAAATTATTGATTCACGACCTCCCTCACCCAAGCCCTACCCATGATCCGCGTAGCAGCCGACGTAAGGAGGCTCCATTTGAACGCCGTCGAGTTAGAGCCTCCTTACGTCGGCTGCTACGGTTCAGGGGCACCCATCGCGGCTTTTCGCGGGCCGTGGAATCTCTCCCCAAAGCGAGGGCTTTCACGTTCGCCGCTTTTCTGAAAACCCTGCAACTGCATTGGCCGGATGATTGTTTGCACGATAGCGGCGGAGACCTGAATCAGTTCTGGGTAATGACATGGACCCGGTCCGATTTCACCTCCACATCCAGGCCCGCATAGATGCTCTCGGCGGAAACCACTTCGGCCGGATTCTGCTTCAAGTTCTGCAATTGTGCCTGGAGCGCCGAAGGATTGTTGAATTTCCGTTCCACCACCACCCGCTCCGCCACGTCGATGCGGAAGCGGTTTTCGAGCAGGGCATAGTCCTTGTTGGCCTGATCCAGGCTGGCCCTGGTGGAATTGAGCTGCTGCGCGAGGTTGGCCACCTGGTTGGTCATCTGCCCGGTCAAATCGGTGACGCGCGTTTTTAAAGTTTGGTTCTCTGATTCCGCCCCGGCAACCCGCCGGTTTAGATTGGTGATCTGCTCAGCATCCTTGGCCACGGTGGCCTGGGCTTCCATCAGCTGATTGGAAAACGTCACTGCGGCCGACAAGGTCGCGTCGAGGCTGTTGGACAAGGTGAGAATCCGGCCATTGCCGATGGCGATGTCGGTGTGCGCCGAGTCCAGCCGGTTCGAATAGTCGGTGATCACCGCGACATCGCTGTCATGTTGCGCATTGTCGCTGTGCTTGACCATGACCAGGGATATGACCAATACGACGCAGGCCAAGGTGAGGGCTGTGGAGAGATATTGTTTCATAACGGAAAAGCGGGTTGCTGGCGCGGCGGATTCTGCCGCGTCGGGGCCGGACTGGTTGCTGTCAGGTTGAGTCGCATGAGAATTTATCCGCGGATGTATCTTGAAAAAACCTTGTCCGTTTGGCAACGGCAAACAATGACGGCATCCGGACAAGCGGTCCTTGCGGCCGGACTTTGGGCGTGTCGGGCATGGGCGAGGCATCACGGCGGAAAACCGCCAGAGAGCTGGCGCATTCCAGGACGCTACGCGTTCATCGCGCGTCACCAAACTGCGCCCCCGGACAATCGCCACATCAAAGATAAAATCCGGCAAAAGCACCCAGTGATACCTGATGCCGGTTTGTTATTTCACGCCGGTTCCGCCCGCTGCGAGTTGAATCATTGTTTCACCGGTTCTTGCGTCAGCAGAATGATGGTGAACACGCCCAGCACGGCTCCAAACGGCATGAACAGACATTCAACTCCCGCCACGACGAGACAGAACGCTTTAACCTCAATCCACACCATTACAAAGTGGGACTAGACATATAACGCGAAAGCCCAACCAAGCCCAGCACCTAACGGCAATTCTTCCACGCCGTCGAGCGATTCGGGAGCCACACCGGGGCCACCATCAATGAACTGAAACGCAAGGTCATTTCCACCGCTGCCTCCCCAACAAAAAACCCCGCAGGTAAATGCCTGCGAGGTTTGTCTTTGAAAATTGTCGGGCGGCGGGTCAGCCGTTGTTGCCGATGGCCTCGACGGGGCAGCCTTCCATGGCTTCCTTGCAGCGCGCCTCTTCATCAGGCGTGGTCGGCTGCTTGTAAACCAGCGAATAACCGCCGTCGTCGTTGCGCTTGAAATTGTCGGGGGCCGTTTCGCGGCACAGGTCGCAGTCAATGCACTGGTTGTCCACGTAGTATTTTCCAGGAACGTTTTCGGGATATTTGTTTGCTGCGTCTGCCATAAAATTTAATTCAAAGTTTAGGGAATCAATATGCCCGCCGTTCGGAATGATGGCAAGTTCGATTTGAATCCGGCCACGGAAGGGGGCGCATCTCAATTTTTGCGGGGGTCGCCGTGAAGGATGTGGGGGAAGAGCAGGTGCCAACGGTGATTGCGCCAGAAAGTTTCCAGACACATCAATCCTTCATCGCCCGCACAACTCCAGAACTGGCCGGGGCGCTTGAACCGGCATTGATACTGCCGACAAGTGGACTCCATCGCGCCGCTGCCCTGCGGCTCGCCAGCCCGCCGCGCTGCCGCATAGTCCATCCGTCCGCGATGACTTTCCAGATAGGTCACTTCGGCTTGAACGGCCTGACGTTTCTTTTGGCGCAGCCGTTTGGCCAGCGTGCGCAGGTCTTTTAACAGGGCGGTCGTGCGCCCACGCTTGAGTTTCTGGAGCAGGGGCGCGATCCAAGTCCGCGCCGCCGCCTCGTCCTCCGGGTGCAGGGCGTGCGCCACGGCCCACAGATGCTGGCTGGCATGGTAGTAGTCCAGCCGTTGCTGGGCTTGGGGAAAACGGTCGCCCGTCAGATTCCAAATCCACACCGCCCCATCGGCCACCACCAATACTTTGGCCGCCTGCGCCAATCCCTGTCGTTGGGCTTCGGCAAAGAGTTGTTCGCGCAAATCGTCCACGCCGCCGCGGGTCATCACCGTGCCGCGACTTAAAATGCGCGCGCGACCGCCGTCGCTTTGGACCCGATGGTCCAAACGGAAACAGGTGCCGCCATAGACCCAATGCCAGCGGGACGGCTCCCGACCGGCGTCGCGCTGTTTGGCGCTTTGCCCCCAATCGTCACGTTCGCGGATGTTCCAGGCGTCCAGTTCGATCACCAGGGTGAACGGTTCTTTTGGTAAGGGCACCCTTTGCGGGGCCCCTTGGCCGGCGCCCATTTGCTCGTCGAGTTGGGCGCGCTTTTTGTCGGCGCGCTGCCCTTGCCGACGCGCCTCCCGGTCCAGTGTGGCGGGAGGCAGTTTCACGCCGGTCAATCGCTCAATCACCGCGCTGGCTTCCTGGACGGGCATTTTGCTGACCGTCAGCGCCGCCATTTCCTGCACCGACGGCGACGCGCCGCCGGTTTGGCTTAAACCCAGGACGTGATCAGCGGGAAAGCACCACGTCTGACAGCGCCGGCACCAACCACGCAGCCGTTTGACTGTCACCAGCCCAAAGCGGCTCTGAAAGGTGCGCTCGTGATCCCGGGTGCAGCGACTTAGTTTGTGGCCGCACACCGGACAGACCGGCGGACTTTGATCGGCTTTCTTCTGGGCTGCGGCTTCCAGGAGCTGGCGCTCCAGCCCGCGGGTCGCCTGCAGAATTTCCTCCTCCAAATGGCCGAGGTTTTGGTCGGAGGCTTCAACGCTTCGGGATAAACCCGCCGTCAGACGCGCCTGCCAGTCGGCTACCGGACGGGCGAACGTCTCGAAACTGCCGTCGGTTTGAGGGACCGATTTCATGCAGCAGTTGCTCATGTCTCCGCTTATATCATTTCCTCGCCAGATTTACCCCTTCAAATTTTGAGATGCGCCCACAAGCCAGCTTGTCGAAAATCAGGCGTTGACAGTCTTTGGAAATCTGGTTTAATGCTCGACCCTTTGCGGGGAATCAATTTTATGTATGCTATTTTAGAAACTGGTGGCAAACAGTATCGCGTCGCGTCGGGCGACACGCTGGAAATCGAACGTCTCGAAACCGAGGCGGGCAAGCCGGTCACGTTTGACCGCGTGCTGCTCGTCAATCGCGACGGCAAACTGGCCGTGGGCACGCCCACCGTCAGCGGCGCCACGGTTGATGCCGACGTTGTGGAACACATCCGCGGCGACAAGAAACTCACTTTCAAGATGAAGCGCCGCAAGGGTTATCATAAAACCATCGGGCATCGTCAGGAACTGACGATCGTCAAAATCAAAGAGATCAAAGGTTAATTTTTCAGGCTTATGGCACATAAAAAAGGTCAAGGTAGCGTAAGAAACGGCCGCGACAGCGTCAGCAAGCGTCTCGGCGTAAAAGAATTTGGCGGCACGGTCGTCACGGCGGGCAGCATCATCATCCGCCAGCGCGGCAGCAAATTCATCGCGGGCAAGAACGTCGGCACCGGCCGCGACTGGACGTTGTTCGCGCTCACCGACGGCAAGGTGAAGTTCGACAAGAACAGCCGCCGCGTGAATGTCATCGCGGAGACGGCCGCCGCTGCGAAAAACTAATTTTCGCCAACCGATTTCAAGGCGGGGCTTCGGCCTCGCCTTTTTTTTGTTGGCGCGACTCCATCATGTTCATCGACGAAATAAAAATTGACCCGCAGGCGGGACGCGGCGGCAAAGGCTGTGTCGTGCTCCCGGTTTGACCAACCGCAACCTATTCACTAGATTGGCACCATGACGCTGACCTTGCCGGAAACAAAATTTAGCGAGAGCGAGTTGAAGCAGGAACTGGCGCTGTCGCTCTACGCGGCGCGCAAGGTCACGCTCATCCAGGCGGTGGACATCGCGGGCGTCGGCTTTTTTGAATTTCAAGGTTTGCTGAAAGAGCGGCAAATTCCACAGCATTATGGCTTGAAGGATTTGGAAGACGACATGCGCAATTTTCCACGTCAAAAGTCATGATTGTCGTGGCTGACACTTCGGTCATTCTGAACTTGTGCCGCATTCAGCATGAACGTTTGCTCCAGCAACTTTTCAAGCGCGTTCTGATTCCCGATGAAGTGGCCGGCGAATTTACGCGCCTCACGAAAATGCAAAAGCGATTTTCAGGTCTGCTTCTGCCGGATTGGATTGAAACCTTACCCGCGCCAAAATCATTTCCGGTCGAAGTGATTCAGGCTGAACTGGACGCGGGCGAAGCTGCTGCCATCGCCTTGTTCTTGCAACAAAAGGCCGAAGCGTTGCTGATTGATGAATTGCTCGGACGCAGCGTGGCGGAGCGCCTTGGCATCCGCACAATCGGAATTGTCAGAATTTTAATTGAAGCACACGACCGAAAATTGATCTCCAGTGTGAGAATTTTATTGGATCGCCTGGAGAACGAGGCGAATTTTTGGGTTTCAGCGGATTTGCGGCTGCGGGTTTTACAAATGGCGGGAGAATAATTTCATGTTCATTGACGAAATAAAAATTTACGCGCAGGCCGGGCACGGCGGCAAAGGCTGTGTCGCGTTCCATCGCGAGGCTTACATCACCAAGGGCGGCCCGAGCGGCGGCAACGGCGGACGCGGTGGCAGCGTCATCCTGCAGGCCGACCACGACCTCAACAATCTCATCGGGCAGTATTACGTCCCGCGCCTCATCGCCCAAGTCGGCGAGGGCGGCATGGGCAAGGGCATGGACGGCCACGCCGGAAAAGATCTCATCGTCAAAGTCCCATGCGGCACCCTGGTCTGGAAAATCCCCAGCGTCACTCCCACGCCCGTGGAAGAAGGCTCCGAAGACGAGGATGACGATACGGGCGAAGACGCGGGTAAAAATCCGTTGTTCAGCACCGGCACCAGTCAGCGACCGGTTTTGCGCGCCACCGCCGGCATTCGCGGCATGGAGGTGGACTTGTCGCAGGAAGAAGAGGGCGAAAAAACTGCCATCATTACGCCCAAAGGCGAACTCGTCGCCGACCTCACGCAGGACGGGCAGCAGTTCGTGTTGTGCAAAGGCGGGCGTGGCGGACTGGGCAACCGTAATTTTGCCACCGCCGCGCGCCAGACGCCGCGTTTCGCGCAGCCGGGTGAACCGGGCGACGAAGGAAATTTTCTGCTGGAACTGCGCATCGTCGCGGAAGTCGGCCTCGTCGGTTATCCGAACGCGGGCAAATCCACGTTGCTCACGGCCATTTCCCGCGCACGTCCGAAGGTTGCGGCGTATCCGTTCACCACCCTGCACCCGCAGATCGGCATCCTCGAATACCCCGACTGGAAGCGGCTCACAATCTGTGACGTGCCCGGGCTCATCGAAGGCGCGCACCAGAACGTCGGCCTCGGCCACAAATTTCTCCGCCACATCCAGCGCTGCAAAATTCTGGTGCTGCTGCTCGACATGGCCGGCACGGACAATCGCGCGCCGTGGGACGATTACAAACAGTTGTTGAGCGAACTGGAGCTTTACGATCCGTCGCTGCTGGAGAAACCGCGCCTCGTCGTGGCGAACAAAATGGACGAAGCCGTGGCCGAGAAAAACCTGAAGCAGTTCAAAACTAAAATCAAAAAAGTGAAGGTGCTGCCGATTTCCGCCGCGTTTGACCAGGGCATGGAGAAGTTCCGGGAGACCATTCGCAAAGAGGTTGAGGAAGCGGAAGAGGATTGATATTGCCTGGAGGGTCGGACGTATCTGCCACCCCGCGTTCCGTCGTCAAGCCGGGGCCACCATTTTCAAGTTGCCGCTCCCGCGATTCGGGATAATGTTGAAGCGCACGGCAACGTGGCATGCAACCTTATCAAGCCTATGCGCAAAACAATCTGCCTCTGGTCGTTGATCGCCTGTTTGGCCCCTTCCCTTTTGGCACAAACCAGCAGTTCGGCGGACGGCGTCACTTTCACCGATAACAAGACCTACGTCATTCAAGGCGATCAACGGGAGCTGATCACCACCAACCTTCAATTTCCGCGCGATGTCGAGATCAGCACCAACGGCACGTTTACGGTCGGCACGGGGAAGGAGCGCAAGTTGGAAGAGGGTCAGATTCTTCGGCGTGACGGATGGTTGTTAAGCCCGGACGGTTCCTTTCAGCCCGTGATAGATCATGTGATCAAGAAGGAGGGAAGTGTCCTGATCGTTCGTGATGGCCAGGCTGAAAATCTCCCGCAAGCGATAACCTTTCCGAATCAGGCCGGCGTTACTCCGGACGGATTCTACACTTATCCCGGCAGCGGTCGTCAGGTCCGCTTGAACGACGGCGAGTGGTTTGAATTGGATGGAACCCCCATACCGAATGAAGACGCGGCGACCCTGATCAACGGGCAGGTCGTGATGCAACGAGGTGGCTCGCGGATTCCGCTGCAAACGGCGCAACGAATGGGCATGGATGATGGGACGTGGGTGTCGTGGGATGGCACCATTCAGCCATTTACGGGACCCGCCTACAAACTGCGCGAGGGGCAGACCGTTCTCATTACCGGTCCAAACATCAAGCGCTGACCATCTCCGCCGCGTTTGACCAAGGCACGGAGCAATTCCAGGAGAGAATTCGTGAGGTGGTGGAAGCAGCGGGAAGTTAAGTTCCAAATTCCAAGCTCCAGAGAAGCACCAAGGATCAAACACCAAAACGTGCGCCGTGTGATTGGAGCTTGAAGTTTCTCTGGAGCTTGGATGTTGGTGCTTGGAGCTTTGAGTTAGAGCCTCCTCACGTCGTCTCCTACGTTCCCACTTCCAGAAATCGCATCACGGTGTCGCCGTGCTTGAGCATTTTGACTTCCGACCACGGCGGCATGATCTCCAGCGTGTCGCGCTTGGTGTGGCCGAGCACCAATCTACCGCCAGGAGCGATCAGTCTCGGCAGATTGGGATCGTCGAGCAGTTGCTGGGCGAACGAAGTGGAGCGGCGATTCACGTTTTTCTCGCCATAGGGCGGGTCCGCCAGAATCAAGTCGAACTGCCGGCCACTTTCCGCGAGCTGGCTCATGACCGGGAAGACATCCTGCGTCCGCGTTTCCAGAATCTCCCCAAACCCCGCCGCGTCGGCATTGCTGCGAATGAACTCCGCGTGCCGGTGCGATTTCTCGATGCACATCACGGAAGCCGCGCCCCGGCTCAAACATTCCAGGCTTAACGCACCGCTGCCCGCGAACAATTCCAGCACGCGCGCATCCACGACGCGGTCGCCGAGGCTGTTGAAGACGGCCTGTTTGACGAGATCGGGCGTCGGGCGGACGTCCAGTCCCTTGGGGACCTTCAGAATCCGCCGTGCTGCATGGCCGCCGGTGATGCGCATAAATTATAGCTCCAAATTCCAAGCTCCAACATTTTGGGGATTATTTGAAAATTTCCGCGAAGAAATCCTTCATCGCCTGCCACGAGCGTTTGTCCGCCTTTTCATTATATTTCGCGCCGGGATTGCTGAAGCCGGGATCGGGCTGGGTGAAACTGTGAACCGCGCCACCATAAAACGTGATTTCCCAATCCACCTTGGCATCGCGCATTTCGTTCTCAAAGGCGGTCAAATCTTCGGGCTTCTGGAATGGATCATCCGCCCCGGCCTGCACCGAAACTTTGCATTTGATATTCTTGCCGTCGGCGGGCGCTGGCGAATCCAGTCCGCCGTGAAAGCTCACGATGCCCGCGATGTTCGCACCGCTCCGGGCCAGCTCGATCACCGTCGTGCCGCCGAAACAATAGCCGATGGCCGCGACGCGTTTGGGGTCCACGAGCGCGTTCTGCTCCAGCACTTCGAGCCCCGCGTTGACCCGTGCGCGGAGCAACGCGCGGTCGGTTTTATATTTTGTCGACTCCGCGCCGGCGTCCCCAACGTTTTTGGGGCGGACCCCTTTGCCGTAGATGTCCGCGCAAAACGCGACGTAGCCGAGTTGCGCGAGCTGCTGGGCGCGATGCTTTTCATACTCCGTCAAACCCAGCCATTGATGCACCACAAGAACGCCGGGCCGTTTGCCGGAAATGGCATCGTCATACGCGAGATACCCTTCCAGTGTGGTTTCGCCTTGTTTATATTCGACCGCTTGGGTCACGATTTTCGCGTGGACGGACAGCGCGCCCGCCAGCGCCAGAGATACCGGAATGAACTTTTTCATAACACCTCATTCATAAACCGCAAATTGTCCGAACGCCAGCACTCTTTGATGACCGGAGCGCATCCCGGTTTCTTGCAGACGAAGGACCTATCCGCTCATTGGCACCCAATTTCACCCGGTGGTTTTCCGAGGCTACCTTCCACACTTTGCAAAGTGTGGAAGGCTCATATGTGCCCGGCTTTCGCCGGGCCTGATTTTTTTTATCGGCGGATTTCGGGGTTCGCGCTTACACTCTCCGCGCGTGAAACCACTTGAACCGCCGGATTCGCATCACCTGGACGCCGCCATTGGCTGGCTGGGGCTGGGTTGTGCCGGCGATGCGCGCGCGGAACTCAACCAGATTTCACCTGAACACCAGGAACATGCCGGCGTCCTCGAAGCGCGCTGGACGATTAGCGCGCATGAAAAGCAATGGAGCGAAGCCCTGGAGATCGCCTGCTCCGAACTCCGGATTGCGCCGGACGAATCCTCCGGCTGGCTGCACCGGGCCTACGCCTTGCGCCGCGTGAATGACGGCGGGTTGTCGCAGGCATGGGACGCATTGTTGCCGGCGGCGAAAATGTTCCCGGCGGAACCGATCATCGCCTACAACCTGTCTTGCTACGCCTGCCAGATGCAGCAGTTGGACATCGCGCGCCATTGGCTGAATCGGGCGGTGGCGGCGGGCCAAAAGGAAGCCATCAAGAAAATGGCGCTGGCGGACGCCGACCTGCAACCGTTGTGGACCGAAATCCAGGAACTGTGATTTAAACTGTTTCCACTACGAAATCCACCAAACACACGAAAGAGAACATGGGAACTGACGACCGCATTTTAAGAACCTCAAAAGTGGCTGGGAATGAATTGACGGTGCTTCATTTCGTGTGCTTCGTGTATTTTGTGGTTCAAGGAGATTGCTTCATTTGAAAACTGCCAAAACCATTTTGTCCGTGGACGGCCTGCGCATCGAACGCGACGGCACGGTGATTCTTGACGACCTGAACTGGCGCGTGCAGCGCGGTGAACATTGGGTGATTCTCGGCGCAAACGGTTCGGGCAAAACTTCCCTGTTGAGCGCGCTTACGGGTTATCTGATGCCGACGGCGGGGGAGATTTCCCTGCTCGGTGAAACTTACGGCCAGTCCGACTGGCGCGAGTTGCGGAAGAAAGTCGGCCTCGTCAGCTCGTCCGTCCGGCAGTTGATGGCCGACGGCGAACCCGCGCTCGAAACCGTCGCCAGCGGCAAATACGCGATGATTGATTTCTGGGGGCGGGTGACCCGCGCCGAAAAAGCCGCCGCGTCACGCTTGCTGCGATCCGTCGAGTGCGAATATCTGGCTGACCGGGCGTGGGGCGTGCTCTCGCAAGGCGAACGCCAGCGTGTGCTCGTGGCCCGCGCGCTCATGGCCAGACCGCGCGTGCTGATCCTTGACGAACCCTGCGCCGGTCTGGACCCCGCCGCGCGCGAACATTTTCTCCAATTCCTCCAGCGCCTCGGCGCGCGGAAAAATTCGCCGACGCTGGTTTTGGTGACGCATCACGTCGAGGAAATCATGCCGGTGTTTTCGTCGGTGCTGATCTTGAAAGCCGGCCGCGTGCTGGCGGCAGGTAAAAAACCGGACGTGCTGCATTCTAAAAATCTTTCCCGCGCGTTTGGGACACCGATGCGGTTGCTGAGAAAAGGAAACCGTTATGCGCTGACAGTGACGGCCAAATCGGGCGTTATGATGTGAACGCAAGACCGTTTTAATCCAGCCGGCAATCCGCCGCCAACCCCGCAATCCGCCCTCGCGACCGAACCGCTTGGCTTGTAACCGCCGGACGGACTGGTCGGGTCGAACTTGTCATCGTTCGCCGGTGCCGAGTATTCGATTGCCGACCTCCCATTCAACTGGTTCAATCGCCGCGCAACTGAACATGCGAGCCTCCATCACGCGCAAACCCTGGTATCGCATCCTCTACATCCAGGTTCTGATCGCCGTCGCGGCCGGCATTCTCGTCGGCCATTTCTTTCCGGACAGTGGGAAATCATTGAAACCGCTCGGCGACGGCTTTATCAAGCTCATCAAGATGCTGATCGCGCCGATCATCTTCTGCACCGTGGTGCATGGCATCGCGTCCATGAGCGACCTGAAAAAGCTCGGGCGCATCGGCGGCAAGACCATTCTCTACTTTGAGGTCGTCTCCACGCTGGCGCTCCTGATCGGCCTCGCGGTCGTGAATCTGCTGAAACCCGGTGCGGGCTTTAACATTGATCCGGCGACCCTCGACCCCGGCATCAGCCAGGCCTATGCCCAGAAAGCCCACGCGTTAAGCGCGGTGGATTTTGCGCTCAACATCATTCCGAACACGCTGTTCGACGCATTTGTCTCCGGCGATCTCCTGCAGGTGCTGTTCGTCGCCATCCTTGTCGCCTTAGCCATCTCCTTCATGGGCGAGCGTGGCAAACCGCTGTTGCACGGCATCGAATACGGCTCCCAGGTTTTCTTCGGCGTGATGCAAATCGTCGTGAAAGTCGCGCCCATCGGCGCATTCGGCGCGATGGCGTTCACGATTGGAAGTTACGGTCTGGGCTCATTGAACCATCTTATCGCGCTGATGGCTGGATTCTATCTCACGGCGGGATTGTTTGTCGTCGTGGTGCTGGGGCTCATCGCGTGGTGGAGCGGGTTTTCCATTTTCCGGTTTTTAAATCACATCAAGGAAGAACTCCTGCTGGTGCTCGGCACCAGCTCCTCGGAAACCGCGCTGCCGGGAATGATTTTGAAACTGCGCCAGCTCGGCTGCAGCCAATCCACGGTTGGGCTCGTGATTCCCACCGGCTACAGTTTCAACCTCGACGGCACGAACATCTACATGGCCATGGCCGCGGTGTTCCTCGCCCAGGCCACGAACACGCCGCTCGACCTCCGCCACCAGATCGGCCTGCTGCTGATCGCCATGATCACCTCCAAAGGCGCCAGCGGTGTCACCGGCGCGGGCTTCGTCACGCTGGCGGCCACGCTCGTGGCCGTGCCCAGCGTGCCGCTCGCCTCGCTCGCGTTGCTCGTCGGCATCGACCGCTTCATGAGCGAATGTCGCGCCCTCACCAACCTGATCGGCAACGGTGTCGCCACCATCGTCATCAGCCGCTGGGAAAATGAAGTCACCAAAGAGGCGCTCAGAGTGAATCTAAAACATCCGCTCGCTCTGCCTGACAAGATTTGATCAATCCAAGCGACAATACGCCGCCAGCCCCTGCAATCCGCCTTCGCGACCGAAGCCGCTTTCCTTGTAGCCGCCGAACGGACTCGTCGGGTCGAACTTGTTGTAGGTGTTCGCCCACACGACGCCGGCGCGCAGTTTGTTGACCATTTTGAAAATCTTGCTGCCTTTGTCCGTCCACACGCCCGCGCTCAAGCCGTAGGGGATGTTGTTCGCGCGCTCGAACGCCTCCTCCGGGGTGCGGAACGTCATCACGCTCAAAACCGGGCCAAAGATTTCTTCGGAAGCGACCCGGTGTGCATGAGTCACACCGGTCAGGAATGATGGCGCAAACCAATATCCCTTTGCCGGAAGCGTGCACTGCGTCTGCGTCAACTCCGCGCCTTCGTCCACGCCGCTTTGCACCAGCTCGCGGATTTTTTCGAGCTGCGGCCGCGAATTGATCGCACCGATGTCGGTGTTCTTGTCGAGCGGATTGCCGACGCGCAACGTCTGAATGCGATCGCGCAGTTTCTTGATGACCTTGGAATAAATCCCTTCCTGCACGAACAACCGCGAGCCGGCGCAGCAAACGTGGCCCTGGTTGAAATAAATTCCGTTGATGACGCCTTCGATGGCCTGATCAATCGGCGCGTCCTCGAATAAAATGTTCGCCGCCTTGCCGCCGAGTTCGAGCGTCAATTTCGGCGTAGCTGCGTTCGGCAGAACGCGGCTAACTTTTCCGGTTGAGAAGTCACCGGCGCTCTGCCGAGCGCCGCTACGTTCTGCAATCGCCCTCGCAATCGCCTTCCCAACTTCTGTGCTTCCCGTGAAAGCAATCTTATCAATGTCCGGATGATTGACGAGCGCCGCGCCGGTTTCGCCCGCGCCAGTGACGATGTTCACCACGCCTTCGGGCAATTCCGCTTCCTGGAAAATCTGCGCCAACCGCATCGCCGTAAGACTCGTGGTCTCGGCGGGCTTGAGCACGACGGTGTTGCCGGTCGCGAGCGCGGGCGCGATTTTCCACGCGGCCATGAGCAGCGGAAAATTCCACGGGATGATCTGCCCCGCCACGCCGAGTGGCTGCGGCGTTTTGCCCGGGAACGCGTATTTCAACTTGTCCGCCCAGCCCGCGTAGTAAAAAAAGTGGGCGGCCACGAGCGGCAAATCCACATCGCGGCTTTCCTTGATGGTCTTGCCGCCGTCCATGGTTTCGAGCACGGCCAGTTCGCGCGCCTTTTCCTGGATGATGCGCGCGATGCGATACAGATACTTGCCCCGCTCACGCCCTGGCATCTTGCTCCAGACCTTGTCGTAGGCTTTGCGCGCAGCCTTCACCGCCGAATCAACGTCCGCCTCATTCGCCGCCGCGATGGTGGTGAGTGTCTGCTCGGTGGCGGGGTTGATGGATTCAAAATATTTTCCCGACGATGGCGCAACGAACTTGCCGTTGATGAACAGCTCATGCTGCGGCGCGATGACGTAATTCTTGGAATCCTCCGGCGCGGGCGCAAAGTCCCACTTGTTGCCGAAGTTTAATTTGCGGTCTTTCAGCGGCACGACAGCATGAGTTGTAGCAGCGACGGCGCGCTTGGTGGAAATCTTTACGGGTTTGAGTCTTGTTTTCATTTCAATGTTTTCTTTTTCGCGGAGAAGTCAAAGCCGCCTCACGTTGTTGGCTGCTACGATATTCCACCGGCGTTTCGTGTAAAGCGAACAAGTCGGCGGTTTCCATCGGCGGCGGGATTTTTTGCGCGCCGGATTCCAACATTTCGCGCAACGATTCCGGCCACGGTTCAGGCGGAAACGGCAGCGCATCACGCCGCAGCAATTGTCGGTTCCCCTCGGGCACAACCTCGCCAGCGCGCACGAAGATCGGAGTGAGATGAAGTTTTTCGAGTTGCTCAATTGCACCCGACCAAGTGCCGCCTTCGTTGTAACCGGAACTGACGACGAGCCCAAAGTCTGCCAGCGCGTAAATTTGTTTGTTGCGTTGCATCGCATTGCCGACATTGAATCCGGCCTCGGGATCGAACGCCGAGACAAGCGTGAGCCGCCGGTCTTGAATTGATTCCCTCGCGTTGCCAGATGTGGCTGATCGAAGGAGACTGTCCGCCAGCACACCCACAACTGTCCCGCCGGCTTCGAGGGCGGGACAGT
>Ga0247670_1000144_pt1 | contig 22515 bp, 17 predicted proteins | sample CNK11_metaG_FD_183042 | JGI IMG/M metagenome (GOLD analysis project Ga0247670, IMG submission 183042) | Soil microbial communities from Purdue University Martell Research Forest, Indiana, United States - CNK11 | ecosystem: Environmental > Terrestrial > Soil > Temperate forest > Bulk soil...
TGACCCAATGGCCGTTGCCGGAAATCATCCCGCCCACCGAGGTCACCACCTACGGTTACGAGGGCGAAGTCGTGTTGCTGGTGCCGCTCACGCTCGCCGCTGATCTGAAACCCGGCCCGCTCGTTTTGAAGGCGGATGTTTCGTGGCTTGAATGCAAGGAACAGTGCGTTCCTGGCAAAACAACCGTGGAAGCCACGTTGAACATCGGCGACGAAACCAAGCCTTCCGCCGACGCTGCCCTCATTGAAACCTGGCGGGTCAAAGTTCCGCGGGCTGACACCAGCTTTCCCTTCCGTGCCACCTGGGAGCAAATGGCGACCAATGACTCGCGTTCCCTGCTTTTTGAGTTGCCGGCGTTCGAGCATGCCAAATGGCTGCCGATCACCGGCGCAGATTTTTTCCCCGACGCCAGCGACAACTTCGAAGTCCAAGCGCCGGCGGAAAAGATCGCCAACCCGTCCGCCGAATTTGAATTTCGCAAGCAGGTGAAAAAATTCTCCGGCGACTGGCCAAAGGAGATCAGCGGCGTGATGATCATCGCGCACAATGGCAGTCGGGAAGGCTACCAAGTCAAATTGGCCATCGGCGATTCCGCGTCAGCAACCGCCCCCGGCACGACGCCCGCCGTGCCCGCAACCACTCTGCCCCCCGAACCACTTTGGAAGATGCTGGTTTACGCCTTCATCGGCGGGTTGATCTTGAACATCATGCCGTGCGTGCTGCCGGTCATCGCGCTGAAAATTCTCGGCTTCGTCAGTGAAGCGGGCAGTTCGCCGCGCCGGCTCCGCGCGCTTGGCGGTCTTTATGCCGTGGGCGTGCTGATGTCGTTCGTTGTCCTCGCGGCCGTCGTCATCGGCATCAAAGCCGCCGGGCATCTGGCCGGCTGGGGGATGCAGTTCGGCAATCCCATCTTCCTCGTCTGCCTCACCACGCTGGTCGCGCTGGTCGCGCTGAATCTGTTCGGAGTGTTTGAAGTCACGCTCGGCGGCCGCGCGCTGAACGCAGCGGGAACGCTTGCCTCCAAACACGGTGCCGCAGGCGCATTTTTCAACGGCGTGCTCGCCACCGTGCTCGCCACGCCCTGCACGGCACCGATCCTGGGCACGGCGCTCGGTTTCGCATTCGCCCAGGGTGCGGTGGTGGTGCTGCTGATTTTTCTGACGGTCGGCCTCGGCCTCGCCGCGCCCTACGTCTTGCTCTGCTGGAATCCGAACTGGCTGAAATTCCTGCCCAAGCCGGGCGCGTGGATGGAAAAATTCAAGATCGCCATGGGCTTCCCCATGCTCGCCACCGCTGTCTGGCTCTTGAACATCGCCGCCAGCACCTATGGCAAAAATGTTTTGTGGCTCGGCATCTTTCTCGTGGTCCTCGCCTTTGCCGCGTGGATCTTCGGCGAGTTTTTCCAGCGCGGACGCAAGCAACGCGGCCTTGCCCTGATCATCACGCTCGTGCTGCTGGTTGGCGGTTATGCTTACGCCCTGGAAGGTCAGTTGCGCTGGCGCGAGGCGGCAGCCGAAACAGCCGCGACCGGTTCACTGAAAGAATCGCCGGATGGCATCGACTGGCAGCCCTGGAGTCCCGCCGCCGTCGCCCAGGCGCGCAGCGAAGGCCGGCCGGTGCTGGTGGATTTTACGGCGGACTGGTGCCTCACCTGTCAGGTCAACAAAAAGACCAGCATTGAAATTCCGTCCGTGCGCGCAAAGCTGAAGGATCTGAATGCCGTCGCGCTCATCGGTGATTACACGCGCACGCCTGACGCCATCACGACGGAGTTGAACCGCTACGCGCGCGCCGGCGTGCCGCTTGTTTTGGTGTATTCCAAAGACGCCGCCGCCCCGCCCATCGTGCTGCCGGAGGTTCTGACGCCCGGCATCGTCCTCGATGCGCTGGACCGCGCCAATAAACAGTAGGAGACGACGTGAGGAGTCTCTAATTAATTTTGGTGGAAGTTTGAGCCTCGTCACCTCGGCTCCTACAAAGAATTTTTGAACCTAATGGCCATGAGTTGCGTCTCTTATCTTGGCAACCAAAACTCAAAACCAAACCAAACCATGAAAAAATTATCCATCCTTTTAGCGGCCATGGCGTTCGTCGCCACCACGTTCGCCGTGGAAATCGGCAAGCCCGCGCCGGACTTCACCGGCACCGACATCAACGGCAAGACCATCAAGCTCTCGGATTACAAAGGCAAGATCGTCGTCATCGAATCCTACAACTCGGATTGCCCCTTCTGCCATAACCATTACCAGACCGGCGCGATGCAGGAATTGCAAAAAGATCTGGCGGCCAAAGGCGTCGTGTGGCTGATCGTGGATTCCGTGAACACGAAAAATTCCAGTTACCGCACCCCCGAACAGGCGCGCAAGGAATGGGCGGATGAAAAGATCACCGCGACCGCATGGATTGACGACCACGAAGGCACCATCGGCCATCTCTATGACATGAAGACCACGCCGCACATGTTCGTCATCGCCAAGGACGGCACGCTTGCCTACGACGGCGCGATTGATAACCGCCCGCAACCGTTCGGCGACCCGCGCGCCGCGAAAAATTACGTCCGCGCCGCCGTGGATGAAGTGATCGCCGGCAAGCCGGTGACCGTTGCGCAGTCCAAGCCCTACGGCTGCAGCGTCCACTACGCAAATTAAAAATGTAGCGGCGTCTCGGCAGAGCGCCGCCAGCATCAAAGTTAAATTGCGGCTCTCTGCCGAGACGCCGCTACGCCTTTTTTTCCTTGGGCACGAACGCGCGCCGCACCCACTTCGCTGACTGCAATTCCGGCGTCAGCTTGAAACCAAATTCCTTCAGAAAAGTTTCCGTGGGCGCGAGAATGGTCACCGGCCGCCGCGTGAAGGTGTCCTTGTAAGCCAGCCGCACCGCGCGCAAGCCCAGTCGAAACCCTTTTTCCACCCGGCCATAAATCTCGTCGCACATGATCGGACTGCCCGACTCCGCCAGATGCATGCGAATCTGATGCGTCCGCCCCGTCAGCGGACTCGCCTCGATCAGCGTGAACCGCTCGTTGCTCAGCAGCACGCGGAAATGCGTCTCGGCCTCCTTACCCTCCTCCGTGCGATCCACCCGCATCCGTCCAAATTGTTTTGGATCCGGTCCCAGCGGCAGTTCGCAGATCCATTCCTTCTCGCGCGGCACGCCTTCGACGACGGCCAGGTAGGTTTTCTCCATCCGCCGCGACTCGAACATGTCGCCCATCGCGCGCATCGCGCCTTCGCTTTTGGCGAACAGCATCACGCCGCTCGTGTCGGCATCCAGCCGGTGAACGTGCCGGAGGTAGCGCAGATTGCGCGAGCGCGCCCAGAAATCATCCGCCCGGATGGACGAATCAATCGCCGTCTGCAAATTCCAGTTCGTCTTGCGCCACGAATCCGGCACGAGCATCCAGCCGCGCGGCTTGTCAATCGCCAGCACCGAGCGGTCCTCGTAGATGATGGGGATCGGCTCGCAGCCCGGTAGTTCGATGAAATTGGGTTTGGCCATTCGCGCCAGCTTATTTGAAAAGATGAACCAACGGAAGCTTTGCGGTGCGCGCCAATTCAGCTTGAGCCACATCGCAAGTGATAAAAATTTCCGCGCGCAAATGCTGCGCCGCTGCGACATGAACAAAATCCCACGTGCCCGCCGTAAAATCCGACGCATGACGCGCGCTCAATTCATCGCCCCATTCCAGATAATCATTCAACCGGTGAACACCCGGTTTTAATCGCTGCGACGTTTCAGCGGCACGATAAGCGTGCCACGCCACCGCTGCGTATTTGCCGGAAAGCCGGCGCAGATTGTGCCGCAGTTCCGCCCGCAGCAAAGGATTCCAGTAAAATTCCGGCGCGCGCCCACGACACCATGCCGTCACCGACGAGGCAAATTCATCCGCTGGATTGAACCACGCGACCAGCGCGGAAGTGTCGGCGTAAATTTTCATCGCCGGCGACGCTGCCGCTCCTGCAGCACCGGATTTCGCACGCGGTCAGCGCTCTTGATGCTTTTTTGCGCCTGCCACACTTCGCCCATGATGTCCGCCCAGCCAGCCGACTTGGGAGCGGTCAAAGGCTCAATCCGCCCGATCGTCCGGCCATTGCGCGTGATCACCAGCGATTCACCCTGCTCAAGCTGGTTAAGAACCGCCTTGGTTTTCTGGTGCAAGTGTTTTGCCGTGATGGTGCTCACGCAGGAAAAGTAACACCGTGAAAGTGTCACCGCAAGATTCAAGTGCAGCCAATCAAACTGGAATCGGCTCGCAGCCCGGCAGTTCGATGAAATTCGGTTGGCCATGACGGCAGCTGAAAGGGTTGGTAATCCGCCCGCAAAATTTCCTCTCACTGAATCGCGGGCAAATGCCACAAATCACCGCTTGACCCCGAAAAACCTTTCTGACACTGCTCTTCCAGCGATGATTAAACCCAATTCTCCCCAACTCCAGGCAACGTCAAACAAGTGCGCATGAGAATCCCCAGCATCATCAAACGCGAACCCTTGCCCATCGCCACCGCCGTTTCAAAACTTTCCAAAGTGGAGTTCGCCCGGAATCCCTTTCCGGCATTGCTCAAGGAACCGGCGAATTTCTGGGATGAGATTTTCATCGCGAATGAAGCCTACATCCTGGAAGAGATCACCCACCCGCGGATCCGGGAAATGCTGGCGTATGACGCCACGTCGCATCAACTCTTCCTCGAATACGTCGAGGGCACGACCCTGCAGGATCTGGTGAAAACGGGAGAAACGCTCAAAGATCCCGCCCGGACCCATCACCTGCTGCAAAGCGTGGCGGAAACGGTGGCCGACATGCACGCCGGAATCCTGTGCGACCGGCCAATCGTCCACAATGATTTGAAAAGCATGAATGTGCTGGTGCCTGACGCCTCACCCCGGGAAACCGTCCTGATCGATTTTTCGCACTCCTATTTTGAACATCATTTGCCGCCGTTCATTCTTGATAAGAAGAATAATCCGGTGGGCACGGCCAGATACATGGCGCCGGAGAAGTGGGCTGGCGACTTCACGCACGGTTTTAAAAGCGACGTCTTCGCCTTTGGCGTCATGGCCTATTATGCCTATACCGGCAGACATCCATTTGAAGGCGAGCTCGCCCAGATCGAGCAACAGATCCGGGAAGTGACGCCGCCATCGCCGATTGAATTGGGGGTGGATGTCCTGCGTAATACTTTGGCCACCATGATGGCGTGCCTGGCCAAAAAACCCGCGCAAAGACCGTCCATGGAACATGTCGCACGAAGTTATGCGGATGCGGCCAGCCTTTACCGAAAAGATTCCACCAAGGTTTCGCAATGATCATCATCGGCCCATAGCTCGACAGTTCGATGAAATTGGGCTTGGCCATTCGCGCCGTGGTAGCAGCCGAGGCGAACCGGCTCAAACAATTCAAAATATAGACGAAAACTATTGCGAACGGAGGCGGTAAAAGCGGCCGGGATAATTTGTCCATTGCGAATCGCTGAAATAGGTCGAAGCGATCGTGAGCATATTTGTTTGCACCGGCTGCCAATCAAGGAGATTTGTGCTGGCTTCCACCACCACCGTCTGTCCACTGGCCCAATTGATGTTGAAGCCAAATTGATTTGTCCGCACACCGAAGTCGGCATCGGTCGTTTGCATCTGCGGCAACCAGAGCGCGGTTGAAGCACCAGCGAACGTCGTATCCCAGCCCGTAGTGCCTGGCAGGTAATAGATGATTGCATTAAAATCATATTGGAAAACATACGGATAGACATAGCTAGGAGCGTTACCGGCAAAAAAGATTTCCTTTAGATTGGGGCAGTCAGCAAACGCAAAACTCCCGATGTTTGTGACGCTGTTGGGAATGGTGATGCTGGTCAGACTGGCGCAGCCACCGAACGAATCGCCGATGCGGGTAACGCCGTCGGCAATAGTTACGTTAGTCAAACTAGTGCAGTCACCGAACGAATCGCCGATGCGGGTGACGCCGCTGGGAATCGTGACGCTAGTTAGGCTGGTGCAGGAATAGAACGCCGAGTCTCCGATGTTGATGACGCCACTGGGGATCGTCAAGCCGGTCAGCCCGTAGCATTGGTAAAAGGCCGCATAACTGATGTTCGTCATGCTGTCGGGAATGATGATATTTGTCAGGTCAAAACAATTGAGGAACGCCACCTCACCGATAGAGGTCACGCCATCCGGTATCACATAGCTTCCTGACCGTCCTTTCGAGAACAATACAATTGTCTTTTGATTTTTATCAAACAACACGCCGTTCAAACTGCTGTAAACGGAATTGGTCGCATTCACCGTGAATGAATTCAAACTGTCGCACCACAGAAACGCATCCGGCGAGAGATTTGTCACACTGCTCGAAATCGTCAGGTTGGTCAAAGCGGAACAACTATCGAACGCCGCGCTCTCGACGGTAGTAATGCCTTCGGGGATCGTGATATTTGCCAGACTGAAACAGGCATCGAAAGTAACGCTTTTAATAGTGGCGACAGTTTCCGGAAGTGTGACGTCCGTTAAATTGGGGCATGACGCAAATGCATAGCCGCCAATGGATATGACGCCATTGGAAATGGCAACCATATTTAGGTTGTAGCAACTGCTGAATGCGCCAACCCCGATGTTTGTCACACCGCTCAAAATAGTGACATTGGTCAAAGTATAGCAGCCCATGAATGCAAAATCGCCGATGTTGGAAACGTTGTCTAAAAAGGATAGATTGGACAGCTTGGAGCAACCAGCGAACGCATAACTGCCGATATTGATTACGCCGTTAAGCAGAATAACGCTCGTAAGATCAGAACAATCGGAGAACGCATGGTCGCCAACAGTGAGAACGTTGCTGATAATCATGGTCACGTTGGTCAGGCTCCAACAATTAAAGAAAGCGTGGTCGCCAAGATTTGTAACACTTTCAGGAATCGTTATGTTAAACAGGTTCGTGCACGCAAAAAATGCTCCGCCTCCAATGCTGGTAATATTGGTTCCTAAATCCACACCAGCAAGACTCAAACAATCAGAAAAAACGCCAGTTCCTATACTCAAATGGCTGTCGAGAATTTTGACCTGTGTTAGATTGCCGCAAAGCATGAACGCAAAATCTCCTACATTCGTGACGCTCCCGGGAATAATAATATTGGTCAGCCCCGTGCAATCAGAAAAACAATAACTCCCAATATTTTCGACGCCGTCGGGAATCGCAATGTTCGTCAGTCCACTGCAATATGGAAACGCATAGTCACCGACACTGATTACTCCGCCCGGCATTGTGTAGCTGCCGCTCCGGCCCTGAGGAAATTGGATGAGCAAGGTTTTGCTTTGGTCAAATAAGACTCCGTCCTCGCTGCTGAAGAATGTATTTGCGGGATTTACGGTAATGGCAGTCAAGGCACGACAGTTAGCAAACGCTTGGTCTCCGATGGACTTAATACCACTTCCAAGAATGACATTGGTAAAACTATTGCACGCAGAAAAAGCCCATAGTCCCACATTTGTAACGCTGTCAGGAATTGTGATATCCGTCAAACTTGAACAAAGAAGAAACGCCTGAGATTCAATGTCGTTAACACTGTCGGGAATAGTGATGCTGGCCAGATTGGCACATCCGGCAAAGGCTCCAAATCCTATGCTCGTGACACCGTATGAGATGATTACGTCCGTCATTCCAACGGAATCAAACGCATCATCTCCAATTGCGGAAACTGGATAACCATTGATTGTGGCTGGAATGACGACTGTGTTGTCACTGCCGGTGTAGCCGGTGATAGTAATGGTGTTATCGTCATTCGTCGTGAAAGTAAATTGCGCCTGCACCACAGCGGGGAACAGCAGTATGCACAGAAAACAACTGCGAATGAGAATTAATTTATTTTTCACGGGTTGCGCAACATCAGGAATTCAAACGCCATTTTTCGCAATCGTCCATCTCAAAATGGTTTTTGTCGCTTCCTCCACTCCGTCTTCGGCGGCTCCGGCAAACCTTGGGCGCGCAGTGCCGTGCGGAAATGCAGCTTGGAAATTTTTCCCAACTCCCCTGCGCCGCGTTCCTCCACAAATTGCTTCGCCGCCGCATCCACGGCCGCGCTCGCGCCCTTGGGCAATTTCACGGCAAACTCCTGTTCCAGTTTCGCCAGGCCTTTCACAAAGCCGTCGCGCGCCAGAATCGAGGCGGCCGCCACGGCGATGTCTTCTTCCGCCTTGTGCCGCTGCACGAGCTGCAGTTCCTTGCCCTGTGCCATCAGCGCTTTTTCAATCACGCTCTTGCTCGCGGCGAACTGGTCGCTGATGGCCTTCACCGGCGGCGGGTTCATCTGGTAACGTTTGCCCAGCAGGTTCTCGATCACGCGCGCGTGGCCCCACGCGAGCAGCGTGTTCACGCTCCGCATCTTTGTGTAAAGCCGGTTGTAAGCCTCGTTGCCCACGACGACGCAATCCGTCACACAACCGGGCGTGGTGCGGATTTTCTCGGCCAGCTCGGCGATCTTCTTGTCGCTGGAAATATTCTTGGAATCGCGGATGCCGATCTCTTTCCAGGCATTGATGACGCTCTCGTTCACGTAAACGCCCGCGATGGACAGCGGCCCGAAGAAATCGCCCTTGCCGCTTTCGTCCACGCCGATGCGCGGCAGGAGCAGGTCGGGATTCAAAACGGTTTCGTAGCCCAGCCTGACCTCCTTGAGGATCTCCGGCTCCAGCACGAACTCGACAAATTCCGCCGTCCCCTTCCCCTGCACCACCAGCTTGCCGCTCTCATAAAAAACGATGTTCGTTTTGTCCGATTCAAACGCGAACCGCGCATACGGCACGGTGCGTGGCTTCCAGTTGCGTGACTTCAAAGCGGCCAGCAACACCGACGCCTGTTCGTCGGTCAGCTTGGAGGTATAAATGGTCAGCGGTTTCACTGCGGAAAAAATTAACCGCAAAGGAACGCAAAGGACACAAAGATTTTAAACGCAGAGACGCGGAGACCGCAGAGATTTGCGGAGAAATTAAAACCGGTTGGGTTCGCCGGCTGACGATTTCCTCCCTCTTCTCTGCGTCTCTCTCCGCGTCCTCCGCGCCTTTGCGTTTCTCCCGCAAATCTTTCTTCGTTCATTTTTCGTGTGTTTCGTGTATTTCGTGGTTCAACAAAAATGACTGCCGCCAAAAAATCCAAAGTTCAAAATCTCGTCCCGCTTTTATTGGATTGGTTTGCTAAAGACGCCCGCGACCTGCCCTGGCGGCGCACGCGCGATCCTTACGCCATCTGGGTTTCCGAAATCATGCTGCAGCAGACGCAGGTGAAAACGGTGATTCCATTCTGGAGCCGCTGGATGAGGGAATTGCCGACGATTGAAGCCGCCGCGAAAGCGCCTTCGGCCAAAATCCACAAGCTTTGGGAAGGCCTTGGCTATTACACCCGCGTCCGCAATCTGCAGAAGGCCGCGCAAGCCATCGTGGAAAAACACGGTGGAAACTTTCCCGAAAAATTTGACGACGTGCTCGCTTTGCCCGGCATCGGCCGCTATACCGCCGGCGCGATTTGCAGCATCGCCTTCAACCAACCCACACCGATTCTTGATGGCAATGTCATCCGCGTGCTGACACGCGTCTTTGACATCGCGGAAAACCCAAAGGAGAAAGCCACTAACGCGCGGCTTTGGCAACTGGCGAAAGAACTGGTTCAAAATTCAAAATTAAAAATTAAAAATTCAAAAGCTTGCTGTTCCCATCTTAACCAGTCGCTCATGGAACTCGGGGCGCTGATCTGCACGCCGCGAAATCCGCAGTGCGTGATCTGCCCGGTCAAGAAGCTGTGCGTTGCGTTCAAGGAAAACCGTATTGAAGATTTGCCGAACCTCGGCAAACGGGAAGCCGCCACGGCGCGCCGATTTATCGCCTTTGTCATTGAACACAACGGCAAGTTCGTCGTGCGGCAGAGGCCGACGGGAGTTGTGAATGCGCATCTGTGGGAATTCCCGAATGTCGAAGTCGGAGCGCGGTTCCGTGAGCCGCAGCACATTGTTAAAGAATTCAACAAGCTACGGGTCACAGACCTGCGCTCCGAACGGCTTGAACCGCTTTGCACGGTAAAGCATTCCATCACGCGCTACCGCATCACGCTGGAGGCGTTCCTGGTCCGGTTAACAAGGTCTCCCGCAAAAAACGGCGGCCCCTGGCAGACGCCCGCGCAGCTCCAGCATCTGGCCTTCACCAGCGCGCATCGCAAGGTTTTACGCGCCCTGGTCGCCGGGGCCGCCCATTGAGGGCGGCTTTACTTCTCCGCGATCCACGTTAGCTTGAACGCCACATGATGTTCCTTCGAGTTGACATGATGTTCCTGCGAGTTGTTCTGGCGTTGCTGACCTTCGCGTCAGCGTCACATGCCGGAAGCCTGCCGCCGGTGCAAACCGTGTTCGTCATCCTGCTCGAAAATCACAACTGGTCTTCCTACAAAGGCAGTGTGGATGCGCCGTTCCTCAATGGAACGCTGCTGCCGCGGGCGTCGTATTGCGCGCAGTATTACAATCCGCCCGGCCTGCATCCGAGCGAGCCGAATTACCTGTGGCTGGAGGCGGGAACCAATTTTGGCGTCTTGAATGACAACAATCCCTCCTCAAACCACCAGAACTCCACGAATCATCTGGCGGCACAACTGCGCCGCGCGGGCATCTCGTGGAAATCGTATCAGGAGGACATCACGGGTCTGGTCGTGCCGCTGACGGCGGTCAATGGCTATGCACCCAAGCATAATCCCTTCGTCTATTTCGACGACATGACCGGCACCAACAACGCGAATAACGCCTACGGCATTGCGCACAACCGGCCTTACACCGAACTGGCGGCCGACCTGGTGAATCATTCCGTGGCGCGGTACAATTTCATCACGCCCAACCTGTGCGACGACGGCCATGATACTTGCGCCCCCCAGGACAATCCCGTGCGCCAGATTGACGACTGGCTGGCCAATCAGGTTCCCAAAATTCTCAACTCCGCCGCATATTCCAACAACGGCGCGCTGTTCATCACCTGGGATGAAGGCGCGAGCGGCAGCGACGGGCCGATCGGCATGATTGTCCTTTCACCGCTGGCGCGCGGCGGGGGCTATTACAACCGCATCCATTACACGCACAGCTCCTTCGTGCGGACGATGCAGGAAATTTTCGGGGTGTCGCCGTGGCTGGGTGACGCGGCGAACGCCACGGACTTGAGCGATTTGTTCACGCAGTTCGCCATCAATCGGGCCAACGCAACCAGCAACGGGGCATTCCGGTTGAACGTCACCGGGGTCGTGCCGGCGCGGACAAACTTGGTGGAAGTCTCGACCAATCTCACGACGTGGAACGTCATCAGCACCAACTGGAGCTCCAGCAATTCGTTTTCCGTGGTAGATAGCGCGGCAACAAATCATGCCTGGCAGTTCTATCGCGTCCGGGAATGGCCGTAAGCTTTGGACACCGCGATTAAAATTCTCGCCAGTCGCCCGCGCTCAATTATCATGTCAGGCCGATGATTTACTTCGATTACAACGCCACTGCGCCCGTGATGCGCGAAGCGCGCGAAGCCTGGCTGGATGTCACCGAGAAGACCGGCGGCAATCCGTCGTCCATGCACCAGGCCGGCACGCGCGCTGCCGTTGCCCTGTCCGACGCGCGCGAGAAGCTCGCGGAATTTCTCGGTTGCCATCCGCAGGACCTCATCTGGACGAGCGGCGCGACCGAGGCGAACAACATGGTCACGCACCATTTCGCCAAGACGCTCGGCGCGCAGGACGAGATCTGGATTTCCGCCATCGAACATCCGTGCGTTCACGACTCCGCGAAGTTCTATTTCGGCAAACGCGCAAAATTGATTCCGGTCACGCACGACGGCGTGGTGGACATGGAATGGCTCACGATGGAACTGGCGGACAAACGCCCCGGATTGATTGGTGTGATGGCTGCGAACAACGAGACCGGCGTCATCCAGCCGTGGCGCGAAATCCATTCGATCTGCCAGGCTTACGAGGTTCCGTTCTTCACCGACGCCGTGCAGTTCATCGGCAAGATGCCCATGAAAGGACTGGGCGACTGTGAATACGTCAGCGGCGCGGCGCATAAGTTCGGCGGGCCGCGCGGCGTGGGCTTTTTAAAGATCCCGCACCGGAAGTCCATCACGCCTCTGCTCCACGGTGGCAAACAGGAAGGCGGAAAGCGCGCGGGAACGGAGAACGTTGCGATCATCGCCGCCATGATGGCCGCGCTCGAGGTCCGCGAGAAACAGATTTCGCACAACCAGCATCTGCTGCGCGGCGTGTGGCGCGATAATTTCGAACGCGAACTGCTACGCACCCTGCCGGGCACAACCATCATCGGCGGGAATGTGCCGCGCTTGTGGAACACGGTTTCCGCGCTGATGCCCGAAGGCGACCGCAAGCATCAATGGGTCATCCGACTGGACAAAGCCGGGTTCGCCGTCAGCACCGGCTCGGCCTGCACGACCGGCAAGGAAGAACCGTCGCACGTTCTGGCCGCGATGGGCATCAAGGCGGAAAAGGCCGTGCGCGTCGTCCGTTTCAGCGCCGGCTGGGAGACCAACGAAGCCGATTGGGATGCACTCGTCAACGGCGTGGCCAAAGTTCATGGCGAGATGCATCATGCCCACACGGCGTAAAATGTTCTGGCCCATCTGAACGGCTGGCAATGGCAGGTGTCGAAGTTAAAGTTCCGAGAACCAAGAACCCAAAACCAGGACCCGATTATGATGACCCGACGCCAAGCCATAAAAACCACCGCGCTCGCCAGCGCCGCACTCGCGACCCTGCCCGGAGCCATCGCCCAACCGACACCCGGCAATCCTGTGCCGATCTTGATCAGCACAGCGCCACAGCCATTCACTCTGCCACCGCTGCCTTACGCCTACGACGCGCTCGAACCGCACATTGACGCGCGCACGATGGAGATTCATCACGACAAACATCACGCGGCCTACGTGGCGAACTTGAACAAGGCCGTTGCCGATTATCCCGACCTCGGCAAAAAGTCCATCGAGGATTTGATGAAGGATTTGAATGAGGTTCCCGAAAAGATCCGCACCGCCGTGCGTAATCAAGGCGGCGGCCATTACAACCATTCCCTGTTCTGGCAGATGATGAAGAAAGGTGGCGGCGGCGAGCCCACTGGTGATCTGGCCAAGGCGATTGACGCCAGTTTTGGCAGTTTTGGCGAGTTCAAAGGCTCATTATCCAAGGCCGCGCTCGGGCAATTCGGCAGCGGCTGGGCGTGGCTCGTGATTGACGGCAAGACATTGAAGATTGAACCCAGCGCCAATCAAGACACGCCGTTGAGTTCGGGTAAAACGCCGTTGCTCGGCCTTGATGTCTGGGAGCACGCCTACTATTTGAAATACCAGAACAAGCGCGCGGATTACATCACCGCGTGGTGGAACGTCGTGAACTGGGACTTTGTGTCCGAGCGCTACGCCAAAGCAAAGGCGTAATTACTCCCCCGTGATGAATTCGTAGGAGACGACGTGAGGAGTCTCTAATTTCTTTAGATTGAGTCTCGTCACCTCGACTCCTACAAAATTCATTCGCCGCGATACACCGCGCGCGCCGTGCAGGTCTCGGCCACGACGACTTCCGTGAGCAACGGCAGCTTGGGCTTCAGTTTTTTCCAGATCCACACAGCGACCACTTCGCTCGTGGGATTTTCCAGACCGGGAATTTCATTGAGGTAGTAATGATCGAGCTTTTCCCAGATCGGCCTGAACGCCGCGGAGATCTCCGCGTAATCCATCAGCCAGCCCAGCTTCGGATCGCATTCGCCGGCCACGACAACCTCCACGCTGAAGCTATGGCCGTGCAGCCGGCGGCATTTGTGGTTTTTCGGCAGGAGCGGCAGCAGATGCGCCGCCTCAAACTGAAACGATTTTCTTAATTCCATTTTCATATTTTAGTCTGTCGTCAATAGTCAGTGGTCAGTAGTTAGTAGTCAGTAGTTTCGTGCCATGGAACTGTTGGGTCGCCGACTACTGACTGCTGACTACCAACTACTGACTGTTTACATTTCAAAATCCGTCCAGGTCACCAAATCTCCCAACGACGGCCGTCCGTCATGCCGCCATGTCAGCGGCGGGTTTTGCATCCGGCCGAGCGGGCAGATCCGCGTCGCGCCCCAGCGCGCCAGTTGCGTGGTGATTTCCTGGGCCTTGTCTTCCGGCACGGCGATGCCGACGGTCGAAACTTTCCCGCGGATGTCATCGGCGCCCTGCAACATCGCCGTCACATCCGCCACCGCCTTGACATAGACAAACCGGTTCAGGCACGACATTTGAAAGTGCGCGTCCGCCTCGTAAACCACCGTCCACGCCGTCGAATCCTTGCTGCACCAGTGCTGCGTCGTTCCCGGTGAATGCGCCGCGCGGACCTCGTAAATACCGCGCCGGGTCGCGATGGCCGCCGCGTCCTCCGCCGGCAATGCGCCGCGCGGCTCAATTTGTTCGCGCCGCTCCAATTCCTCCGCCAGCAACTCCGCGAATTGCTCCGGCCCGACTTCACCGCCGAGCTGGACATAAATGACGTGCGGTGAAAGGCAGCCCAGTTGATTCCACGCCACCACGTCATCCGCCGCCCGCGCCACGATTTTCTTCGCGCTCGAGCCAAACAAATCGTCGCCCGACACAAAGCCAAAACTCACCCGGTGACCATGACCCAGGAAACGGACTTTGACCGGCAACTGCGCGCGGATCGCCGCCAGCGTTTCGTCGCTGCCCGTCGCCGTCACGCAATCCGCCTCGGCGAACAAGGTGCTTTCCAGGGCGGCATTGCCACCGCGCCATTCGGCCAGTTCCAGACACGCGCCGAGTTTCGGGTCGGCTTCGTATATCGAGTGCGCAAACAGTCGCGGCAGAAACGCGGAACCGCTGCCACACTTTACAAACTGTGCCGAGCGCGTGAGCAGGCCGAACACCATGCTCATCAAGGTCGGGTTGGGGATGTTGCCCGCCGCGATGTGCACCTGAAATTCCGGCGCGTTGATGATGGCCGAGCGATTATGCCGCTGGTCGGCGGGCGTGGCCGTCAAGGCGTCGAGTCGTTTCGTGTCGCCGAATTCCTGCACGAGCAGCGCGTGAAAATCATCGCGCGTGAGCTGGGCGAAAAAATGATCCAGCCCGCGGGCGAGGGTTTCGCGGGAGAATCCCGTTTGCTCCGGCCCCAGTTTCAAGGCGAATTGACGAAAAGGATTTTCCGGTTCGAGCCAGCCGTCGGCCACGCGGCTCAACGTTTTAATCAGACTTTCGGTGGAACGGTTCGCCAGGTATCGCTCGCGGTTATGCTTCAAGGTCTGGCAGGCCTCCGTGATCAACGTGGGTGTGAGGGTGGCCTCCGGCGGCAGATCGGCGAGAAAATAATTGGGCAGGTTCATTTGGTTAGGTGTTCACGTTTGCGGATGGCGTGCAAGCAGGGCAAGCCGGCGAGTGATACCAGCAACAGTCCGGCGAGCGCGCCGTAAAGCGGGAAATAACTTTGCACCTGATGCGCCGAATCGCCCAGCCGGTTCACCTGAGAGCCGGCGAACCAGTGCGCCAGCTGGCCGACCAATCCACCGACCGTGATGAACATTCCGTAGATCCGCCCGCGCACGGCGTCCGGCACGGACTCCATGAGCGCCGCCTCGACCATGGGATAACTGGCCAGGAAGAAAAATCCGATCGCACCCAGCACGACAATCGCCCAGCGCGCCGGCACATGGGGAAACAAGGCCAGCAACGCCGTGGAAATCAGCAGCACCGCGAAGGTCCAGCGTTTGCGCCCGGTGTCACTCAAGCCGCCGAACAAGGGATTGCCGATGGCGCTGGCCAGATATAATACGCTCAATGCCAGCCCGGCATCGCGTGTGTCGAAACCACGCGCCTTTTGCAGGAACAACGAACTCAAGCTGCCGGCACCGGCACCGGCAAAATCGCGCAGACCAAACGCCAGCGCCGCGGCAAAGAAGAAAACATACAGCGCCGTCGTCGGAAAAAGTTTATCGGCCTGAACCGGTTTGCGCGCGGCGACCGGTACGGATTTTTCTTCATCCGCCAGCCAGTAAAACAGCGCGGCCACCAGCACACCCAGCAGACCCAGTTCAAAAACCGGTTCGCGCCACGCTGCCGCGCCGCGCGTCGCTTCCAACATTCCCGCGCGCCAGCCGCTGAACAGCGGCCCGAAGCAAAAGCCCACGCCGGCCCCGATGCCGACCAGCCCGAACGCCTTGCCCGTGCCGGACGGAAACAACCGCGCGATCATCGCCGTCGCCGCCGGATGATAAAAGCTGCCGCCCAGGCCCGCGACCACGCACGCCGCGACCGCACAGACGTAGTTCGGCGCGAACGACAGCGCCACGAAGCCCAGTCCGTTCAGCGCGAGCCCGAAGCTTAAAAGTTTTTTCCGGTTCAACCGGTCGGCCAGCACCCCGAGCCAGTAGCTCGGCACGAAATACGACAGCATCAACACCGTGACCAGCGAGGTCGCCTGGCCTTCACCCGCGAAGCCGAAGTCGCGCTTGATGAGCAGATAGAGCGGCAGCAGCGCGACGTTGAAGATATGCGTCATCGCGTGCAGCATCCCCAGCAGCCACAGCGTGCGCGTCTTGTGTTGGGCGTCGGCGCTCATTTTTCCACCTGCAACGGTAATCCTTCGAGATGCGATTTAATTTGCGAATAGATCGAGCCACCCCATTCCGGAAGTTTGACAAATTGGGGAACGGATTTTCCTTTGCGGAAATCCACAGGCGTGATGATGACGGTGACATTCTTCAATCCGGTGTCTGCCGCCAAAACAAACAAGTCTTCCGCCGCTTCGTTGCCCATCGCGAGGCAACCGATGGAAACCGAATTACCGTGAATCATGATATCGCCACCTAGATTCGTGCGGCCCTCTTTTGACGCCTGCAAGCGGTCAAAATCATTGGGATAGCCGACCCGCAGGGCGACATGAAAGAGGCTGTTGGGATTAAGCGATTCAATCGGATAAATGCCTTCCGGCACCTGGCCATCGCCTTCGCGCAGCTTCGGTCCGGGATCACCGCTGGCCGCGAGAATGGGGTAGGATCGAATCCAATGATTGCTTCCTGATTTATCACCCGCATAAACTTCCAGCACATGCTCAAGTTTCACCGCCACGAGCTTCACGTTCGCTGGAGGATAAACGGTTTGCGCATTGCTGAAATAAGGTTTCCATCTTGCACGGGCTGCCTCGCCAAATTGGCCAAGCCTGTCGGCAATGGTTTTGCTATTGGTGAACTTGTTCGTAACCGGCGCAATCACCGTTCTGATATAAGGCTTGAAAACATAGGCCAACACCACCAACGCCAGGAGAGCTAAAAGAAAATAAAACCGTTTCATAGTAGGTTCAAACGGTCATCAAGGAACAGCCGCGCGGTTCGGCCAGTTGCGCGCGGCCGATCAATTCAAAGCCGTCGCCACGGCGAATCCCCAAGTCCTCCGTCTGGATGGCCGCCACCGAAAACACATTCGCCAGGTCAAAGATGCGGATCAAACCCGTTTCGCCCTCGCCGACTTCGCGGCCGGTTTCCGGCGAGACGATTTGCACGCGCGCCCACGGCGGGAAGTGGAACTGGCGTTCCGAATTTTGAATTTTGAATTTTGAATTTTGAATTTTCAAGTCATACGCCTGCGAACTCAATTCGCTCATGCCGTATTCGCAGATAATGTTCTCAGCCGTGACCCCTAGATGCTTCGTGATCAGTGCGTGCAGTTCCGCTTTTGGCATGGTGCGCGACCGGTTCTTGTAACCGCCAGTTTCCATCACGCGCGAGTCCACTGGCAGTTCAAACTGCAAATGATTCTCCGCCAGATAATCCAGCAGATGCACAAAGGAAAACGCGGTGCCGAGCAGGAGCAAGGGTTTGGCGTCCGGGGTCTGGCGTGCGGGGGAAAGCGCGTCAACGACGGCGGTGAAATCCAGCGTCCAAGTGCCATCGGATGCGAGCTTGCCGACAAATACTGATTCCGCCGCACCAAGTTTCTGCCGCACGGTTTCAAACATGTGAACCAGCGACGAATGCGGCACTTGCTCCGGCGGCGGGGTCAAAACCAACAATTTTGAATGTTGAATTTTGAATTTTGAATTGGCAAAAATATTTTGCTCGAACCACGCCCACAGCGATGCCTCGTAGACTGCCAGCGATTCGGCGCAGTGAAAATGGCTGCTCGGCTTTTGTTCAGTCGTGCCACTGGAATGAAAGACAGCGATGCGTTCGTCCGGCGCGAGGCTGGTCAGTTCCAGTTCCTTGAACGCGGCGGTCGGCACGGAGGGGATTTGCGTCCAATGCCGGACCACTTGCGGCGTCAGCTTGCGCACCTCGCATATTTTCCGGTAGGCGGCGTTGTGTTTGAACTGAAGTGCGAACAGCTCCAGGGCCATCGAATCAAATGTTTCACTGTAGGAGCCGACGTGAGGAGGCTCTGAACATTCCCGATTTCCGATTTCCGATTTCCGATTTTCAGGAATGAGCCTCGTCACCTCGGCTGCTACCAGAGAGGAAATGAACTCGCGCAGTCGCTCGGCGAAGCTGGAAAGTGGTTGGTTCATGCGGTGTTTGTTTGCCGGCTGGTTTTCCGCGACAGCCGGCAGGCATAATAGCAATATTCGCCGCCTCGGCAAGGGCGATTGCCTCAACTGGAATCAAGGCACTCGTCATTGACAAACCAATACAACAGCCCTCAGACTCATAGAAATTTGGCGGACATATATTTACAAGGATGATCACCATGCGAAACCTGATTCAATTCTGCCTGCTTGGTGTGATGCTAATGGCACTGCCAGCCTCGGTGCAGGCGCAATTCACTTTTACTACCAACAATGGCGCGATCACCATTACGGGCTACACCGGGAATCCGACGACGTTGAACATTCCCAGCACGACTAATGGCTATCCGGTCACCAGCATCGGGGATAATTCGTTTAAATTAAAAACCGGCCTGACGAATGTGGTGGTCCCGGCGAGTGTCCTCACCATCGGCAACCATGCTTTCGACGGCTGCTACAAACTGGCCAATGCTTCCTTGGGTTCAGCCGTCAGCAGCATTGGAGATTATGCCTTCAATGTGTGTTCCGTTCTGACCAATTTCACCCTGCCCAATAATCTGACCAATATCGGCAATTGGGCTTTTGCTGATTGTTATGGCCTAACGTCTTTGGTTTTTCCTGACAGTGTGGTCAATATTGGTGTGGATGCTTTTGTCAGTTGCGATCATTTGACCAATGTTCTGATTGGCAGCGGCGTCACCAACATTGGCAACAATGGCTTTGATGCCTGCAAACAGCTAAAGTCATTTTCCGTGAGCAGTTCCAATGCTGTCTATAGCACCGTGAATAATGTTTTGTTTGATAAGCAGACGAATACGCTCGTCTGGTGTCTTCCGCAGAAAACGGGCAGTTATACAGTTCCCAATAGCGTCGTGCGAATTGCCAATTCAGCTTTTGCTGGATGTGGGCTGGATACCATTGATATGGGAAACAGCGTCAAGAATGTCGAGAGCTACGCCTTTGCCTCCCAAAATCTAGTGAACGTGACCATCGGCAATGGCGTCACCAACATTGGCGACTATGCGTTCTCCTGCACCTTCTCAAAGCTGGCCAATGTGCAGATCGGAAGTAGCGTCACTCGGATTGGCCAGCGTGCCTTCAATTCCTGCGTGGCCTTGGGCAGCGTCGTAATTCCCGATAATGTCCTCAATATAGAGAGTTATGCCTTCTATACCTGCACCGGCTTGAACCATGTGCAAATCGGTCACGGTGTTGTGAACATCGGGATGAATGCATTCGCCCGTTGTTCAAGCCTGGTCGAAGTGACGATCCCAGACAGCGTCACCAATCTCGGGTTCGACGCCTTCGGTTATTGCACCAGCCTAGCCGATGCCACGATTGGCAATGGCGTGACGACCATCACGGATCAAGCCTTTTATTTTTGCAGCAATTTGAAGCAAGTCACCTTTGGAAGTGGCGTCACGCAAATCAATAGTATGGCGTTCTCCCATTGCCGCAGCCTGACCCGCCTCACATTTCCCGCTAGCATTACCAATATTAGCTTCTACGGATTTCAGGACTGTGGTGCTTTGACGGAAATTTATTTCAATGGCAACGCCCCCAGTGTCGACGGCACAGTGTTTGAACTCGATACCTTGGCAACGGCCTATTATTTGTTTGGAACAACCGGCTGGAGTGACTTTGCCAATACCACCGGACTTCCAACCAGGCTATGGAATCCTCAGGCGAAAACAAGCGATGGCAGTTTTGGGGTGCGGACGAATCGGTTTGGCTTCAACTTCACCGGTGTAAGCAATACGGTCGTTGTAGTCGAAGCCAGCACAAATCTGCTCAATTGGCAGCCGGTGCAAACGAACACGCTCACGACCGGCTCGGCCTATTTCAGCGATCCGCTTTGGACGAATTATCCCGGCCGCTTCTACCGTCTGCGTTCGCCCTAAAACGTGACGGGCCTGCAACGCTTTGAATCCGGTTTGCCTTCGCGTCCTTTGTCCGCCACACTGCGCGCTCGATGAGCAAACGGTTTTACATCACCACCGCGATTGATTACGTCAACGGGCAGCCGCACCTCGGCCATGCCTACGAGAAGATCATTGCCGACGTCATCACCCGCGCCCGGCGCAGCCTCGGCCAGGAGGTTTTTTTCCTGACCGGCCTCGACGAACACGGCCAGAAAGTGCAGCAAGCTGCCATCGCCGAGGGGAAAACACCGCAGGCTTACTGTGATGCGCTCGCCGCCGACTGGCAGGCGTTCGCCAAAAAACTGGAGCTGACCAACGACGATTTCGTCCGCACCACGCAACCGCGCCACAAAGAGTTCGTGCAGGCGATCCTTTCCAAGCTCAATGACGCCGGCCATTTCTACAAGGCGACCTATACCGGCTTTTATTCCGCCAAGGAAGAAACGTTCCTCACGGAAAAAGATCGTCGTCCGGACGGCACGTTCGATCCGAGCTACGGTGAAGTGGTCGAGTTGAAGGAGGACAATTACTACTTCAAGCTCGGCGCACAGCAGCAATGGCTGATTGATTACATTGAGGCAAATCCCGATTTCATCACGCCGAGCTATCGTCGCAACGAAGTACTGGGGTTCCTGAAGAACAACACGCTGGAGGATCTCTGCATCTCGCGCCCGTCGTCGCGTCTGAATTGGGGCATTCCGATTCCGTTCGACCCGAACTTTGTCACCTACGTCTGGTTCGACGCGCTGGTGAACTACATCAGCATCGCCGCCGCGCACGGCGATCAAACGGTTTTGTCTGCTGCCGGCAACTCTCAACTCTCAACTCTCAACTCTCAACTGTCCCTGTGGCCTGCCGACATTCATGTCATCGGCAAGGACATCTTGAAATTTCACGCGGTCTATTGGCCGATCATGCTCAAGGCGATGGGCCTGCCACTGCCGAAACAGATTCTCGTCCACGGCTGGTGGCAGAAGGACGGCGCGAAGATCAGCAAGAGCACCGGCAACGTCGTGGACCCGATTGCGGTCATCAACGAATGGGGCCTGGACGCCTTCCGCTTTTACGTCCTGCGCGAACTCGACATCGGGCCGGACGGCAACTGGACGGATGAAGGTTTCGCAACGCGCTATGATTCTGAACTAGCAAAGAAGCTTGGCAATCTTCTGAATCGCGTCCTTTCAATGCTGAAAAGTTATCGCAAAGGTATTGTGCCCGCGAGACATGATGAACTTGCGGCGGACGCGGCGAAGGCGGCGGATGAAACGCGCGCCTTGTTCAAGCAGAGCCAGCTTCAGTCCGCGCTGCAAAGCATCTGGGGTCTCGTCAACCGCGCGAACCAATACGTGGATCAGACCGCGCCGTTCAAGCTGGCGAAAGACCCGGCGCAGGCGCAGCGCCTGGATGAAGTGCTCTACAACCTGACGGAAACGTGTCGCGTGCTCGCGGTGTTGCTCTGGCCTTTTCTGCCGGGAACCGCCACGAAGATTTACGCGCAGCTTGGACTACCAGGATCACCGGATAAATTGGACGCCGCCAGTTGGGGCGGATTAAAGCAAGGCCAAGTGATCGGCGAACCCGCGCCATTGTTTCCGCGCAAAGACGTTTGAGTCGGCAGGCCTGCGTTGCTGCGCAGCCCAAATGAATGAGCGGCGGCGCAGCGCCACCCTGCCGGGCCACAGACCTTTTGCGCTTTGCCAGCGGTCGGTTAAATTGCCTCCATGAAAATAAACTTTGCCGGGAAGTCTTCCCTGGGCGCATCCGGGCACTGCCCCGGAGCGCGGGCGGTCCCTCGCCCGCAGCGCTCACGCCCGCCTAAAGTCGTCCGGATTTTCCCACGCGTTCCTTGCCGTCCACCCGCTGCGACCGGGGACCGGTCGCGCTCCGTCGGGGGCGGCGTGCGGATGCGCGCGTTTTCCCTGCTTGCGGTTCTGTTCCTGATCACCGGATTCATCGCCGGTTGCAAGTCCACACCAACAGTGGATTGGGATGGACGCGTGGGCTCTTACACCTACGACCAGGCGGTGACGGATCTTGGCCCGCCGAACACACGAGCCA
>Ga0247670_1000145_pt1 | contig 22416 bp, 20 predicted proteins | sample CNK11_metaG_FD_183042 | JGI IMG/M metagenome (GOLD analysis project Ga0247670, IMG submission 183042) | Soil microbial communities from Purdue University Martell Research Forest, Indiana, United States - CNK11 | ecosystem: Environmental > Terrestrial > Soil > Temperate forest > Bulk soil...
GACGCCCATCTCTTCGTCACTCCCGAACAGATCGAGCCCGAGATCGACCGCGAGCTGCGCCTGATCAAGGAGATCTACGACATCTTCGATTTCAAGGAGGTGCGCATCGCCCTCTCCACCCGCCCCGAGAAGCGCCTCGGATCGGACGCGCTCTGGGACAACGCAGAGAGCGCGCTGGAGAGCGCGCTGAAGAAAAACGGCGTGGACTACCACATCAACCCCGGCGAAGGGGCGTTCTACGGCCCGAAGCTGGAGTTCCAGGTCACCGACGCCATCGGCCGCCCCTGGCAGCTCGGGACCATCCAGCTCGACTACGCGCTGCCGGAGCGCTTCCAGCTCCACTACATCGGCGCCGACAACGGCGAGCACCAGCCGGTGATGATCCACCGCGCAATACTCGGCTCCCTTGAGCGGTTCATCGGCATCATCATCGAACACTTTGCCGGAACGTTCCCGTTATGGCTGGCGCCGGTGCAGGCCTCGGTGCTGCCGTTGTCGGAGAAGTTTCTCGACTACGGGCGCGAGACGGCGACCAGACTTCGGGCGGCCGGCTTGCGGGTCGAGACCGACGAGTCGAACGAGAAGCTCGGCGCGAAGATCCGCGACGCTCAGTTGAAGAAGATCCCGTACATGCTGGTCGTCGGAGAAAAGGAAGTGGCGGCGGGAACGGTGTCCGTCCGGAAACGGACCGGCGGCGATCAGCCATCGATGACCGTCGACGAATTTGTCGCCGAGGCGAAGCGGGGCATCGAAGCTCGCTCGTTGACTTTGTGATGGTTTATTCGTAGATTTCGCGCTTCCGCGCAACAGATAACAGGAGGATTTCCGCATTTTCCCACCACGACGAGGATCGCGTTTCGACCGGAGACCCGCAGAACCTGAGTCCAGAATCAATGAAATGATCCGCGGCATCCCTGAGGTCCGCCTCATCGGTGCCGACGGCTCCCAGATCGGTGTCGTCCCGCTCCAGCAGGCGCAGGACATGGCCCGGGAGAAAGACCTCGACCTCGTGGAGATCTCGCCGACGGCGAACCCTCCCGTCTGCAAGGTCATGGACTACGGTAAGTACGTTTTCCAGCAGAAGAAGAAGCAGAGCGAGGCCAAGAAGAAGCAGAAGGTGATCGTGGTCAAGGAGGTGCAGTTCCGCCCCCGCATCGACGACCACGATTTCGATTTCAAGAAGAACAACATCGTCCGTTTCCTGCAGCACGGCGATAAGGTCAAAGCGTCGATCCGCTTCCGCGGCCGCGAGATGACCCACATGGAGCTCGGCCGGGCCGTGCTCGATCGCCTGCTCACCGAGATCAAGGAGTTCGGCGCTCCCGAGAATGCCAACCCCGACGTACAGGGGAACCGCATGACGATGGTGATATCGCCGGTGAAGTAGGGTGTCGGAACAGGGTTGTTGGTTGTCGGTTATCGGTTGTCACACACCGACAGCACTGAGAACCGATAACTGACAACCGACAACCACCCACGGACGTCCAGGAATTCACCGCAGCCGCGGTAAGTTAGGAGCCAGGCTATGCCGAAGATGAAAACGCATCGTGGAGCCGCCAAGCGGTTCAAGAAGTCGGGTACGGGCAAGATTCAGCGCAATCACGCCTTCCACTCGCACATCCTCACCAAGAAATCGCCCGGCCGCAAAGCGGAGCTGGGGCGGGAGACTCAGGTGTCGAAGGCGAACGAGAAGACCGTGAGGCGGATGATCCCGTACCTCTAAGCTCTTAGCTGCCAGCTCTCAGCTCTCAGGAGACCGACGCTTGACGCCGTTCCCCTAAGAGCCAACAGCTAACAGCCAGGAGCTTTTTTCAACCCGAGCGTGGCGCGGTAATCACCACTCCTGACCCGCCCGCTCAGAACGAAGCAAACGAGGAGACAAGATGCCGAGAGTCAAACGAGGTCCAAAGAGAAAGAACCGCCGCACCAAGATCCTGAAGCTGGCCAAGGGCTACTTCGGGATGAAGTCGCGCGGTCACCGCATCGCGAAACAGCAGGTCGAGAAGGGGCTGAACTCCGCCTTCGCCGGCCGCAAGGATCGCAAGGGTGATTTCCGGAAGCTCTGGATCGCCCGCATCAACGCCGCCGCCCGCCTGAACGGGATCTCCTACTCGCAGCTCATCGCCGGCCTGAAGGCCGCCGGTTCGCTGGTCGACCGGAAGATCCTGGCCGACATCGCCGTCCGCGATGCCGCCGCCTTCACCGCCTTCGTCGACAGCGCCAAGGCTGCTCTGAACAAGCAGCAGCTCCGTACCGCACTCGACAAAGAGACTGCCACCAAGCGTCCCGCCGCGAAACAGGCCACCGCGTAACGCAACTCCTATCGATCGACACCAAACGCGGGCCTCGTGCCCGCGTTTTTGTTTGTACAATCGCCGGCCCGACATGCTCGACGACATCAAACGCATCAACCACGAATTCGACGCCGCCCTCGCCGGCGCCAACACCGCCGCCGCGCTCGACGAGCTGCGCGTCCACTACTTCGGCCGCAAGGGCGGCCTCATCCCCGCGCTCTTCGCACGCCTCAAGGAGGTCCCGAAGGAGCAGAAGAAAGACGCCGGCGACGCGCTGAACAAGCTCCGCGACCGCCTCGAGTCGGAGCTGAACGAAAAGCACGAGCGCATCGCCGCCGAGGAGTCGAAGCGGAAGGAGTCGCGCGACATCATCGACGTCACCCTCCCTGCCCGCCTCCCCAACCTCGGCCATCTCCACCCCGTGACCATCGTCCGCCGCGAGATGGAGACCATCTTCGCCGAGATGGGCTACTCCCTCGATCCCGGCCCCGAGGTCGAGACCGACTGGTACAACTTCGAAGCCCTCAACTTCACCCCAGACCATCCGGCCCGCGATACGCAGGACACGTTCTTCCTGGACGTCGAACCGTACCTCCTGCGCACCCACACCTCGAACGTACAGATCCGATCGATGGAGAAGTACAAGCCGCCGGTGAAGGTACTCTCATGCGGCCGCGTCTACCGCCGCGACGAGATCACCATGCGCCGCTCGCCGATGTTCCATCAGGCCGAGGGCTTCCTCGTCGACAAAGGGATCCACATCGGCCACCTCCGAGCCACCCTCGAGCACTTCATCAAGCGCCTCTTCGGTGCCGACTCGAAGATGCGCATGCGCCCGAGCTTCTTCCCCTTCACCGAACCGTCTGCCGAGGTCGACATGTCGTGCGTGTTCTGCAAAGGCGCCGGCTGCGGAACCTGCTCCCAGACCGGCTGGATGGAGATCCTCGGCTGCGGCATGATCCATCCCCAGGTGTTGCGCAACGTCGGCATCGACCCCGAGGAATGGAACGGCTTCGCCTTCGGCCTCGGCCTCGACCGCTGCGCCATGATCAAGTTCGACATCCCGAACATCCGGACGTTGTTCGAGAACGATCTGAGGGTGCTGCAGCAGTTTTGAGTGGGAGAGCTGCCCTCGAGGAAACCCATGCCGATCTGACGTCTCAGATGCCGCGACTGGACGCTAAGGATAAGTTGATCAGCGGAATTAGTATCGGCCTCTTTGCGTGCTAGGTCAAAAGCTGTCGAAAACGTGACGCCTTGAAGCATCAGCCAGAAGGCGACGAGCATGATCGACGCTGAGAACGGCCGCGGCACGCGGGCCTGTGGTGACGAAAGGCCGGCAAGAGGGATGAAGAGAGCCGCGTCTGTGAAGAGGCCGATCACAATGGCGGGATGAGGTCATTCTGCATCCCGCTACATTCTCCTCGCAGGCACCCGATTGCGAGAGGCTGTCACCTCGTCTATTTGAATTCCGAGGAGCTGGGCGTGGCGTTTGATCGTTCGCGATGGCAGGCCGAGCGCGACAAATTCATTCAATTTCGCTTCAACCGTCGCATCACTTCCGAAATACATGATGAACGCGTCGAGATTCTCTACACAAGGGCACCAGATGACCGCCGTCGTGCGCAAGTCGGCCGGTAGCTCCAGAGGGAAAGACGCTGGTCGCGGTTTTATTGGGATCTGCCTGTCCCCATCCTTGGGAAGGTAGCGTTCGCCTGGCTTGATACACCGTCCATCGGGCTGCGCGATCGCCCAGCCCGCAGGAGCGATCTGCTGGCGCACTGCGAAGAGAATCATGACGGTCGCCGCCATCGTCACGAGCCACCCGCACGCCAACCAAAGCCAGCGCCACGGAGAAACACTGAGATAAATACCTGTCGATGCTGCGGCTATTCCGGCCACACCAACGCACGCGCCAAGGATCACCTTGATACGCCGTCGCCGTTCGATCGACTGCAGTCTTGCCGTCGCCGGTGGCATCGATGACTCGTTGCCGGCGCGGGAAGAGGTGAGGGCCAGGAGAGCGACGGCCGGGTATCCATATTTCACGATGTTCTCGACGAGCGGTCCGACGAGATCGTCGAATCTCATCGGATTACGCAGCAGCCAGATCGCCGTGATTGCCGCAGATCCGAAAACGAACATCGCGCCGGCGATTCGCATCTTCCGGCTCCGTAGATGTTGTTCGAGCGCGAGAGAGACCGCCATTGCCGACGTCATGGCTACCAAGGCCGTCAGCGCAATGACCCACAAGTCGAAACTATGCGGTGATTTTGCGCCAATCGTCATTTCATTTCCTCAGAAACCTCAGAACAGATGCACGCCGGCCGATTCGGCAAGCCATTCGAACGGAGTGAGCACGCCCTGCGGCACGAAGGCCGCACTCGACAATACGGGCATACGTCCTAACGCGCTGCATGCGAAGTAACCGACGTGCTTGAAATCGCGCTCGGCGCTCCGAACCAGATTGCCTTCGCCGTTTTGCATCAGCCATTCGCGAACCGCGGTGCTGAAGCGTTGCTCGGAAGTGACATCAGGTTCTGTGACCGCGGCCTGAAGAGCGCGAATGTCGTTCTCGATTCCGACGGCGTCGATTTTCGTGACGATGACCGCCAGCGGAACAGGCATCCGATCCTTGTCGCCACGCTGCTCGCGTATCGTTAGCATCATCCGCGCATAGACGTTACCAGCCGGTTCCTCGCTCGCCCGCAGTTGTGTGGCGTAGGCGCTCAAGTCGCGGGCGCGATCGATGCGCACCTGCGCAAGCGAGAATGGATCGATCAAGAGCGCGACGGCGCTCGTGTGCTCAAGAAAGTTCTGCCGGCCGAGATCCGACGCACCGCTGTAAAGCTCCCCCGCAGCGTCGTAGATGTAAACGAGCGATTTCCCGCGACGCGTATCCTTGATCCGAAGGAGCATTGCATTTGGCGAGGCGCCAGCGGTCTTGTCGACGGGAACCCCGCGCGCGAAGCGCTGCGCCGCCGCCTCGAATGCGGACTGGTCTGCGCTCTCCGGAAACGTCATTTCCACGCTCGATTTCTTGCGGATCTCGATCATCGTGGCCGTGAGAAATGCCGTCTTGCCGACAAATGCGCCGCCGACGACCGGGATGTGGACATTGCGGGCGCTGCCGATGACCTCGTTCAAAGGCTTGCGGCACGATTCATGAGGACAGAACGCCGGCACGCTGCTGCGGCCCAGCAGAAAGAGCGTCGGAAGCCATGCGCCACACTTACAGCGGCGCCGCACGGTTCCATATGAGCCGGGCAACAAAGCGTGATGCTGTGCGCCGCACGATGCACAGCGATACAGCGGCAGTGCAATGCGGCGATGACAATCGCGATTGGGACAGACGAGATAAATGCGCCGTACGAACATCGACAGCAGTTCCATGCCCCGCAACGTGACTGCAGCGGCTGCGGTCGCGGCGAGCACAACGCCGATAAGAATAGCGTGTAGCGACGTTGCCACGGCGAAGATGACGAATCCGACGATGACCGCGATGCCGAACGCGACGAACAGGCCGGCGCCGAGAGGCCACATTACCAGCTCTGGCTCCCCGGAGATGACGCTGGCCAGGCGTCCTCCCACGGTCCGAATCCTCGTCAGCGCTGACGAATATGCGCCCGCCGTTGCAAGCCGAAGCTCGCTCCACGCCGCACTGTAGAAGTACTGCTTGATGGCCGGCTCCCGTCCCTCCTGAGAGCGCGGCATCTTGCGTACATTCGCCATCAATGCCTCTACGTGATCGGCAAGAATCAGAAAGACCGCTGCAACGCCACCAAGACCCGCGATCACGGGGACCGCATATACGAAATAAGCGAGGACCACCGAAATGTAGAGTGCAATGGCTAGAATAAGGAGCAGTACCCCCAGAATCGCTTCCATTACCGCGGCCTCATTCCGCGCAGGGAGCCGCCTTCCAGGACGACTTGTGCGATCTGTTCGAATGCCTGCGTCAGTTGCGAGCTCGTATCGAAGAGGGCGCTCTGATCTGCGCTGGCGATCTTCTTCAGGAAGTCATCATCGGCAGAGCCGAATCCGATGGCGATGACTTCACATCCCGCCTTCCTGCAACTCCGTGAGCCCTCTATGGCCGCCGGCTGGCATGACCAGACGCCGTCTGCAAGGACGACGATGAACTTGACGCCGCTAACCTTTTTCATCAACTTCTCGGCGTCGTGGAACGGATGATCGTCATTGCCGCCGCCAACCATGCCGATATGCAGCGAATCGATCCCGCGCAGCACCTTTTTTGCATCACGGACGGCATCAACAACGACGCGCGAGGAGTCGGCGAAGGCGATTACGCCGACGGCCGTGTTCGTGAGATCACTGGATTCCACGAAGCGCCGCATCGCTGTCTGCGCGTCTCGCAGCGGCTCACCGCTCATGCTGCCTGAGAGATCGACGGCGAGATAAACGGTTCGCGGCGGCAGAGGAGGCTTCCAGCCGGGCGGCCGCGTGAGCCACGTCATGTCCTCCGGCAGAGGCTCTTTTCGAACGTGCAGGAGCGTCTTGCCCCATCGGGGCACGGCTGCGACGTTGACGATACCGCTCTGGTCGTACTCATAATGGATGTCGATGATGTCACTGCGCTGCGCGAGGTCGATGACGTACTTGCCAACAAATGAGCAGTTGACTGGACTGTCGTCTTCCCCCTGGGTGACGTAGACGCTGACGCTGTCCTCGCCTGCCGACATCACGCGATACGGACGCGACTCGCTGCACGGAATGCGTTGGTTGCGCGCGAGAAGGATCGTATTTACATAGCGGTCGCCGTCCGCATTGATCGCAATCATGCCGAGGCTGTGACTCATCACGTCCCTGACTCTCAGCGCCGGCAGCGCACGCAATGAACGCCGTCCGGTGTCGTTCAGCGCACCGCAGACGGCAGCGCCGATGGCCACGCACTCATCTGGATTTACGGTCTGGTTCGGTCTTTTTCCCGTCAGCCGCTCGGTCAGCCCGTGACACGCCGGCATCCGGCTCGAGCCGCCGACGAGGAGGATGCTGTCAAGGCTCCCTGCGAGGGTATGCGTCTCATCGAGCACCTTCTGGACGAGTTGCTCTGTTTGCCCGAGGAGGTCGGAGGTGAGAGTCTCGAATCGCTCACGGGTGACGTCGATCCGCGTGGTGGTCCCGCCGAGCGCGAGGTGCATCGTGGACTGGAGCCGCGCTGAAAGCTCTTTCTTCACCTTCTCGGCTTCGGCATACAAAAGCTGCAGATCGGTGGCCTCGCTCAACGCGTCGTAGCCGGTGCGCATCCGGAGCTCTTCGGCCGCATACGTGACGAGGCGATCGTCCCAGTCCTTGCCGCCGAGCGTGTGATTGCCATCGGTGCCGACGATGTCGATCTCCTCGGCGTGCAAGCGCACGAGCGTGACGTCGAAGGTGCCTCCCCCGAGGTCGTACACGAGAATGAGACGCTCGTTCTCGACGACACGAAGACCGTACGCAAGCGCGGCCGCTGTCGGCTCATTGATGATCTGCAAGACCTCGAGGCCGGCGTTCTCCGCGGCTCTCCGCGTCTTCAGCCGGCCGGCATCGAGAAAATAGGCCGGCACGGTCACGACAGCGCGGTGTACTGGCCATCCGAGGTGTGCTTCAGCATCGCGTTTGAGTTTCGCCAGCACGGCGGCGGAAAAGTCGACAGGCGTGAACGGCCTTCCGCGGTATTCGTACCGCACGTCGTTTTCCATGTCGCGTTTGAAAAAGCGCGCGGTGTTTGCGGCTTCGAACGGGAGGTCGGTAAGCGCGCAGTCACCGACAATCAGCTCTCCGTTCGGCGCGACCTGCACGATCGATGGCGTGGTCCGTTTCCCATCGGCGTTCGGCACGATGAATGGACGGCCGGACTCGTCGATGATGGCCAGGACGGAGTTTGTCGTACCGAGGTCGATGCCCACAACGTCGCTCATCGCGCGCCTCCCTGACCCGAACCGCGACGCCGGAAAAGGCGGCCCAAGAATGTGGTCTTCTTCCCGCCCAGCTCCAGGCGCCAGACGTTCCATGCGGTTGCGGCCGCGTTATCCACACGCGCCAGTTCGTGTCCGACCTCGTCGACCCTCTTGCGCGGCCAGCCGCGTAACTGCGAGGCAAGACCTTCGGCAAGCAGCCACTCGCGATGCTCACCAGCGATCCGCCAGACCTGGAACAAGTACGCGGCCGTACTGACCGGGACGGCCGACGTGCAAAGCCGCTCGACCGCACGCCGGGCATAGTTAATGAGCAGATCTCCATGCACCGCAATCGCACGCGAGAGGTATTTCGTGTGTACGCGCGGGTCGCGGATGCTGAGGAGGTTGTTGGCGATGGCGTCTTCGAGCCAGGCAGCCGCACCGGTGTCGAGGTTCCGTTTGCCGAGCAGCGTGATCGCGGTTTCCAGCGGCTTGTACGGATCGGCGGCGTTGAGGTGCATCAGCGCTCGGCGCGCCTGGAAAACGGCGACGGGATAGAAACGGTTTCCGAGCGCGGTACGGTTTTCCATTTTGGCCAGAACGGCCGCGAGCTGTTCGGCTTCTTCGGGATGAGTAGTCTGCATAAACAGCAGCGGCGGCAACGCGAAGAGCAGCTTCGTTGCGGGCATCAATGCGGGATAGGTTTCGCTGATCCGCAACACATCGCGAACGTGTGGCGTGACGCCCCGCCAGACGATGCTGCAGATCTCATCGATGCGCGCGGCCGTGACGCTGCCGTCGAGTTGCTTCGCCGTCAGCACCGTGGCGTTGAACGCAGTGAATGGATCGCGCTCGAGCACGGTCAGCACGCGCGCATAGAAACCGATATCTTCGCTTTCCGCGACGACATCACGCGTCACGCCGCGCACTTGCTCGTCGCGAAGCCACGACTCGATTCGTTCCAACGGCATTTCGGCCGGCGGCATCGCGCGCAGCGCAGCGACCGTCGCGGCGAGCATCTCGCCGCTGGCATTTCGCGCCAAATGCAGAACACGAGCCTGCACCGATGCGTCGGTGATCCATCGCGCGGCAGCGGCGCCGGTGCGGCGCGGATCAGCAAGTGCGAAACCGAGAACGTCGCCGGATACGAGCAGAGCGGCGAAGCGAGGTGCAGAGGCCGCGCTGTCGATTGCCTGGAACCACTGCGGAGCGAGCGGCGCGGCTAGCCGGCGAACATTCTCTGAATGCGGCGACAACTCCGCGAGCCGTTCGCAGTAACTCTCGGACTCGGTGATTGCGGTTTGCGCCAGCCACGGCGCGATCTGTTCTTCCACCGCCGTCGCGACCGGCGTGCGGCGCGCCCGGTGATACAGTTGGAACAGCGCCTCGGCAAGATCGAAACGAAGAGCGCCATTGCCGATGACCGACGAAAGGACACGCCTCATCTGCTCGGAGTTGAAGCGTTCCACGCGCTCCGTGAGCCACATGATGTCGGCGGGTGTAACCGTACCCTCGAGCCGTCCGTCAGTGAGTGCGTAGCCGAACCATGTCTGATCGACCGCGGCGGCTTCGACGCCGGCATCGACGAGTTGGGCAAATGCCGCGAAGTTCGCCACGCGGTCGGCGGATTGCCTCCAGGCGGCGGCGACGCCCTTCGCGAAGCGCGAGGAAACGTCGATGGGAGAAAAACGTCCATGGATGAAATCGAAGACCGAATACTGATGATCGATCTCGAATTGCGTTCCACGAAAATCACTGTCGCCGGTCGTGCCGATGATGATGGCTCCCGATTCGTACGGCGACTTCGCGTACGTCGTGAAACTGGTCGCCAGCGCCAAGTGGCGAGGCAGCGCGTACGTTGCGGCGGCGATCCACTTGGCGATTGATTCATCCTCGTCCACAATCACCACGCGGCGCCCCGTCTTCAGCGCCAGACGAGTCGCCTCCACAATTCCGGCTACGTGTCCCGGGCGCTCGTTCACGAAGCTCCGGACTGCTTCCGCGTCGATCACTCCGGAAAGCGGAAATTCGCTCACATGAGGAAGCTCCCGCTGGGAACTTTCGGCGCTCATCCACGCCGGCGATTTCCAAAGCTCGATCGGCAGTTGGTTAGCGAGATCACGTTGCGTGTTTTCGGTGACCGCGTAATGCGTGAAGTAGTTACCCCACCGTCCGCTGTAGTCGAGACCGATGTAGCGCGACTGCGCGAGAACGCTTTGTCCGCCTCCGAGCGGCTGATAGAGAAGCACCAGCGGGAACCGCGCGAGCTCTTCGTCCGACGGTTGCACGGCTGCAGATGACGGCGGGGCATACATCCCAAGCCGCTCGATCTGGTCGAGCAGACGCGGATCGAAACCCGGTGTCGCGGCATTGAACTGAAAACCCTTCGATCCGCGCAGACCGGAGACACAGGAGGTGTAGTAGGCCTGCATGAAGCTCATGCCGTCTTCCTCCGTTGGCCGTCGATGACGCGCATCCGGTACAGCAGCCAGAGAAACGGGTCTTCGATGCGGAACGGCGCGACACCGCCGGCGATGCGGCCGTGCTCATCGGGTGCGCAACCGAGTGCAGACACGCCGAAGTACGCGTACTCGGCGAAGCGCTGGCTGACGAGTTGCTCGAGACCGGTACCGACCCACTGCGCAACATGCGTGCGCATCGTCTCGTTCATCTGCTCCTGATCGGTCAAATTGAGGACGCCTTGGTGGATACAGTCGCGGTGAGCGACGGACCCGCGAGGCAGGAGCTCGCGGATTGCGTCGAGTTTCGAAAACGTCAGGGCGACCGGGATGCGGATCCTTTTGTGGATGTCGAGCCCGAGAACGTTGCGGATCACCTCGTCGGTGCGGCTGACGACGTCGATCGGATTCGTCCGTTCCTCGGGGAAGACGCGCTTGCCGGCCAGCCGTGATTGGACCGCAGGGATCTGCAGCGGATCGAGAAGAAAGAGAATGCCCGATGCGCTGGCCATGTAGCGGTTGTGCGCGTTGAGCGTGTTCGTCGTCGTGAAGTTCTCGCCCGCTGTGTCGAAGAAAACGAGCGTTACGACGCGAAGGGATTTGTAGATCGTCCCCTCCTCGAAAACGAGGCGGTAGATGAGCGGATATGTGCGCGCGGCGCGCGTGGTCGGAATGGCCGTCTTTTCCTCGTAGACGTGCTTGCGGAACTCGGCTGCGTATCGCGTGCGCGTACGGTCATCGACGGCGTTGAGCGAAGCCCGGAAGCGCACACCGAAGTCGTTCGTGAGGGTATTGATCAGGACGGCGATGTAATGGCTCTTTCCGACGTCCTTCGCCCCGATCACCGCGATGATCAGGTTTTCCGTCGATTCGAGGCCGGTCGGCCACTCGTTGTGGCAGTGAGGGCAGAGCTTCAGACGGGTCTCGTAGCGACAACTGCACATCGCGCTGCGCGGCACACCCGGCCAGAACGGTCGGGGTGGCGTGAACGTTCTGGGCTTTGGCACCGGTGGCGAACCATCGCTGACGAAGCGCGACAGTTCGACATCAAGCACCATCGGGCAGTCGCCGGTCGGATTGACGCAGCGGAATTGCATCTGTTCGCTGGTGAATCTTGAGAAGCAGTACGGACAAAGAAGCTTGGCCATCGTTACGTGATCCTCGCGTCGGACGGCGGCGGGTCATGAAGCTCTAGCTCGTCGTATGCGCGCGAGCTGCTAAAGAACGCGCGAAGGAAGAACGGTCTGCGCGTGCCGGAGATCTCGAATTCGTACGAGCGAGGTGAGCGCGGCTGAAGCTTCACTGAGGAGATGCGTCCGATCTCGTGACCCTCGCTCGCGCTCTGCGGCTGACGGTCTCCGGGCGCGGCGATGACGATGATCTCCGGCACCGCTACGGCGTCGCCGCTTACGAGCGTGACCGTAACGCGGCGGCGAGTGAACAAACCTCGCGCCACGTGATACCGCACCGCGCCCCGGCGCAGCCGTACCTGCCCGTTCGCGCCGGGCCGGGCGCCGCTACTGAATGTACCATCTGGACCGCGGGCAAAGGCGCGGAATTGCCACGTGCCGGGCCCGGGGACGTCGATGCGTAAGGAACCGATGCGCAGATACTCGCCGCGCGAGATTTCCACGCATTGCGGTCCGGTTGCGGATGACGCAGGCGGCCCGCCAGCCGCCCAGGCGACGCGCACGACGCCGCACTCTTCGGGCCAGGTCCAGCGAACCTGTAGGTACTGCCCGAAGTCTTCGATCGTAAGTCCGCTGACGTCTTGGATGTTCGCAAATGTTTTCTCCGCTCCGACGACGCCGGCCGACCTCACGATCGTCACCGCGAGGTAGTGCGCCACGCCCGGCAACGGAAGCCGATCGATCGCCTCGCCATCGCCGAGCGACGCCATCGCTGACGCCAATGCGAGCTCCGACACGCTTACGAGATCGCCGCTCTTCCAGCGCGGCGCACTCGGGAATCGAAGGATGGAGACACTGCCACGCGGCACGGGTTGCCATACCGCGTGCACGCCATCCTCATCGACGCGCAGATCGAATTGCGTGAGAGGAGCAGGAAGGATGTCCGGCGTCGCGCTCAGCCGGATTCCGCGCGATCGGAGAGGTACTCGGCCGCTTCCATCGTATTCGACGATGACGCGGTAGACATAGGTGACGTCATTTTCGACGGTGCGGTCGATGAAGCGGCTCGAACTGACGTCGCTGATTTCGGTCTCCGCGCTCGAAGCGCCGCCGGAACGGTAAACGCGCACGCGGCCCGATGGGTGCGGCTTCCACTCGCCCTTGACCATGCTGCCGGTCGCGCGGACCGTCGGTTCGACGACATCTCCGTTGATGAAGCACGGCGGGGATGACACCCCTTCGGAAGTCGAATCGCCCCGGCGAACCATGACGGTGTAGACGGCATTCGTTCCGGCAGATGGAGAGGCGTCGACTGCGCTCGTCCCGGTCGTTCGTCCGAGGACGCTCCCCGTTTCGTCGCCCCGCGCAACGACGTACGAGAGATCGCCCGCGGCGAGACTCTCTTTCCAAGTCACAGTGACGCGTGTGCCGTCGTACGCCGCAGTCACTCGGGAGGCCGGTTCGGGCGGGCGCGCCAATCCCCTCCGCACCTCGGGCGCGTCGGCAACGATCGTCGCCGCCTGAGCATAAAGCAGGTATGCATCCCTGAACTCTCTGCGCGCCTCCAGCCCGGCTGCTTTCGAGATGAGCGACGCAGTCTGGGTGATCTTTCGCTCGACTTCTTCGACCACCATCGCCAGGGGTCGGCCATCAGGCGCGACCCATGATGGATGAGCGCGCTGCAGCGCACTCAACGCCTCGCGCGCGGCAAAGAGCCGCTTTTCGCGCACGGCATCCTGATAACGTGCCGTGGCCTCCGCGATCGTGCGGCGCACATCGTCCAGGCGGCGAAAAGCCGGAGCTGCATCTCCCTCACGTCCCCAGACGGACTCGATGCGAACAGCTGTCTCCTGTGCGGAATCGAGATCCCCGCCGTTGAGAGCCAGATCCATCTGCCGCAGCCAGAGCGCGATCTGTTCCCACTGGGCGAAGGAAAACTGACACTTCAAGCAGAAGAGAGCGACGGCCGCGTTCTCCGTTCCACAGCGGCGGCACGTCCGCCACAAGGGCGCATGACACACCACACAATTGCGGACGCTCGTATTGCCCCACCCCGTGCCGCATGAAGGGCAGACGACGCCTCCCGCAGCCGCGGCCGCATCGCCGGCGATGACCGCGCCCGCTGCCCGTGCCTGATCGATGATAAATTGCCGCGCGCGCGCCTCGGAGATTCCGAGTTGCCGCGCGCGGTTGACCAGCGCCTCGATCTCCGCCGGATCGATCCGCCTTTTTGCCAGCGGTACCTGTACATCGGGTTTGAAGTCATCGAGCAATTCCTCTTCGCGGAACAACTCGAAACGTACGGGGTCGCGGCCAATGAAGTGAGCCTTGATGACGCCGAGAACATCCTGCGCCGCGGTCTTGGTCTGATCCGCAGCGCGCACCGAGTTCTCGCGCGCGGCGGCCTCGTAAGCGCGCTGAATTTCCGCCTGCGTGGCCCTTCCTCGGATGCCCAGAAAATCGAGCAGGTCGCGTTTCTTGAGAATGGCCAACGACGTGCGAATCTGCGTGCGCACGGTCGAAGGGACCACGTCTGCGGGCGTTGCTGACGCGGCTTTTTCTGTTGCCTTGACCGGTACGCGGATCCGTTTTTCGATCTCCGCAGGAGCGAGAGCCGGGTATTGCTTGAAAATTTCTGTTTTTTCCTCGGGCGTGATGTAGCCCTTCGCTGCCGCGAGCTGCAGCGTCCGATCGAGTCGCACGAAATCGGCTTCGGAGTCTTTCTTCCGCTTCTTCTCGACCAGCGCCCGCGCCATGCTGCGAGCTTCGCGATCCAGCAGCGTCAGCTTCGATTCCGATGTCTCGCTCGTAGCCGCGAGGGCCGTGGCGATCTTGCCGCAGACGGGGTGGTTTCGCGTCTTGTTCCAGAAACTCAGCACCTCGTCCAGCGCTTTTTCAATGTCCGTCCGCGCCTCCACCGTGAGAGGGAGGTCATAACGGGTAAAGAGGTCCGGCAGCCCCTCGCCTTTGGCAAAGCGATCGGCCGCGGGCCTCAGAACGCGCGCGAGGTAATCAGGTTCGAGAGTCCACACGTCGTCCTTGTCCTCACTACGACACGTTCTTGCGAATGAGGTCGCGCCGCTTCTCGGCGATCTCCTTGTCGTTGAGTACTCCCTCGATCGACGCGTTCATGACTAGATCGCGCCCCGAGGACGGCTCGATGGCGCGAACATTCAGTGTGGCGTCTTCGCGGAGACCGAACGTCACGTGAATCGGAGCGCCCTTCGGCAGATTGGGCGGTAGGTTCGCAATCTCACCCTCGAGGATCTGATGGTTGGCATCGAGACTGGGCGATTCCGCATCATTCGACTCGACCACGCGGATGTAGACGGTGCTCTGGTTCGCGCGCAGCGTCCCGAATTCGGTATTGACCACCTCCGCCGGCATCTGCGTGTTCTGATGAATGAGGTAGACGACTTCCTCATTTTTTCCTTCATCGTCCGTTACGACGACGAGGCCCAATGCGTGGGAGCAGGCTATCTTCGCCGAGACCTTGGGCGTCGGGAAGCTGAACTTCCTCCCTTCGCTGACCTCGATGCTGATGGCCATCAATGCCGCACCTTTTGCGACGGCCAGGTCAGGCTCGAACAGTTGCGGGTCGAGGGAGAACGTCTCTTTGACACGGCGGGCGATGACCGGCATGCGGCTTGAACCGCCCACGAGCAGGAGTTTGTCGACGCGGGGAACACCCCTGCTTGCCGCTTCCTGCAACACGTTCTGCGTCAGCTCAATGGTTCGTTCGGTGAGGTCTCGAGTCAGTTCCTCGACGTTTTCGCGCGTCAGCTCGATCTGCGTACGTGCGCCACCAAACGACACGCCGACCTTGGTGCTCTCGCGCGCGCTGAGCGAGCGCTTGTAGCTCTCCGCCTGAAGGAGCAGTTCCTGCACTGACTGCGCGTCATCCCTAGGATCACCAGACGCCGGTTCAGCCTTCATGAACTCCTCGACCAGATAGTTGAGGATGCGCTCGTCCCAGTCTTTACCGCCCAGATGGTGATCGCCCCCCGTACATATGACGTTGATCTCCCCCTGCTCCAGCCGCATCACGGTGACGTCGAATGTCCCGCCGCCGAGGTCGTAGACGAGCACGACTTCATCGTTCAGTTTTTCGCGGACGCCGTATGCGATCGCCGCAGCCACCGGCTCGTCGATAATTCGTTTGACGTTGAGGCCGGCGAGTTTGCCGGCGTTCTTGGTGGCCTCGCGTTGCGGTGCGCCGAAATACGCCGGGCAGGTGATCACCACGTCGGTGATCGTCTCGCCCGTCATCGCGCCGGCGTCCTGCACCAGCTTACGCAGAATCAATGATGAGACCTCTTCGGGCGTGTACTTCTTGCCGTCCACGTCGAACGTGAACGAGGCATCTCCCATGTTGCGTTTCACGAATGCCGCGACGCGGCCGGCCTCGGCCTTCGTGGCGTTCTTTGCCGCAGTACCGACGACGATGTTGTCGGCGTTCTCGAAGAACACGACGGAAGGCGTCGTTTGTTCGCCCTCGGCGTTTGCCAGGATGACTGGGCGTCCTGACTCATCGACGTAAGAGATGCAGGAGTATGTAGTACCGAGGTCGATTCCATAAACGCGGCTGGCCATATCAAATATCTCTCCTTCTCAGCTACTTGAATCCGTGCGCGATGGCTGGATTGCGAGGCGGTAAACGTCGACGTCCGCGAAGCGGACGATCCGGCTGCCTGATCGGAAGCCGGGGCGACGCATGACGGCGATGCGGCGGTCGAGCGAAGCGTCGTCGATCGGGACCGCCGACACCGCGCGTTGCGCCGAGGGATCGAATGCATCGCCCGTGTCGAAGACGAAGAGCTCGACGTCGTATCGGGCGAGGATCTCGATCACTTCGTCGCGGAAATACACGAGATCTTTTACATCTGCGTTGTTTCCGGCGGACTCGCGCGCGGCTACCGCCGCCGCGAGCTGATCGTGCAGATGGATAAGATCGCGGATCAGCGGCGCGACCGCCTGCGTCAACTCGCCCCTACGCAGTTGCTGCACTTCGTCATGCAGGCGGGTGATGCTCTCTTCGCGAGCATGCGCCAGATCGTTCAAAGCCCGTATTTCCGCAGCGAACGCGGAGAGGCGTTCCGAGACTTCGGTCAACGTATTGGGAACGGTGGTGGGAGAAGAGTCTAGCCGGGACGTGTCGTCTCCGGCGTTCACCGAAACCTCAGCCTCTCCCTCGACGATCGACGGTTCTTCAGACATTGATTTTGGACTCCCTGATGCTTACCCTCAGATTAGGAGTGCCGCGAGCTGGAAATTTCCTACCCCAAGGTAGGGAAAAAACCGCGGAGACACACTCCAATAGAAGTGCTCCTGCGACCCTTACGCGGCCGGCGCCGCATCGATCAGATCCTCATCATCGGAGTTCCCGTCACGGTGATCGCAGCTTGCGGCGCGGTCGGCCTCTCGTTGCACAGGCAGCGCGTGCAGGCGATTACGGAGGAGCACCTGAAGGCCGCTGCGCAGTTCGAAGTGCCGACGCGGATCGCATGGAACGTTACGCTCGAGGAGTTCGCAGGCACATTCCAGGGGAAGCTGAACACTGGCCAAACGTCGGCCTGGCTCATTCTGGAAATCGATCATCCACGCATCGAGGACGAGTTCGTCACCTTCCACTACACGATCAACTCACCAACGAGACGCCGCTCCGGAAACGGTACCGCGTCGCTGGCGGGCCGATGGATCCACCTCGGCACGCTCAAAGGCCAGATCGTTCGCAACGGTGATGGATCGCTGACATTCCGGTCAATGCCGAGAGATGCGAAACCGGAATGGACCCTCGAGGCATCGCGATGAATCGGGGCGCGCCGATCGTAGCCCTCCTTGCCCTTCTGAACATCCATTGCGACACGCGGCAAGGGTCATCGGTTCAGCCGAATTTGACGGCGCAGAACAATGAGCTTCGCGCGAAGCTCGAAGCCGAGCGAAAGAAGAACACGCTCGAACAGCAGTACATCGAAGAGGCGACAAAGACGATCAACAGCGTGCACGATCAACTGATGGCGTTGCAGCCGATCGAGACGACGCTCCGCGGTGTCGAACGAGACAAAGTAGAAAGTGTGGCGATCTCTCCAACGCAGCGTGAGGACATGCTTGCCGCCATCGACGCGGTCCAGCAAAGCCTGCAGAACGACATGAAACTGCTCGAGGAGTTTCGCACTCGCACGCAGAACGCCGAAGGAAAGGTGGCGGGCCTCGAGGAAACCATCTCGAAACTTCAGGCAGTCGCCGACGCCAAGAGTAAGGAGATCGCCGAGCTGCGCGAGTCGTTTAGGCAGATGTCCGAGACCGTCACATCGCTCCAGCAGACCCATGTATCCGACCAGATGGAGCTGGAAGAGAAGTCCGCGGAACTTCGCCGTCTGACGACGGAGCTTACGGAGACGAATGCCCAACTCTATGAGGTGCGATACATCCTCGGTAGTGCCGACGGCCTTGTGCTCCAGGGAGTCCTTCAGGAAACGCGACATTTTTTTCGCCGAACGGTCGCCCTTTCCCCGAATCCTCCTCTCAAGCTGTTCGAGTCCGCCGATTCGCGCGGACTTAGAGAGCTTCCGCTCGCCGCGCCGAACACTGCGATAACGCTTTATCCGCCGCGCCCTAACGGTTCGTATCATGTGGTTGCGCAAAGCGGAAACGTGTCATCCCTGATCATCGATGATCCGGCCACTTTCTGGCAAACACGGTTCGTCGTGATCGCGATTGATCGGTGAGTCGGTGGTGACATGAGCAGCGTTGGACGGCGATCACAGACTGACTATTGCAACCGCGAATTGACACTCTTCAGATCCCCTTACTCCTCCTTCCTCCGCTTACGCATCGTTCTCGCTCGTTGGCAAAAACGCCCTCATACCCAAAGGTCGCGGGTTCAATCCCACCTGCGACCAATCGCAATTATTGGGACTCAGGGGTTTAGACTCTAGGCGGCCAGCCGCTGGCCGGCTCGACGCCCGCCACAAGGCTAAGTTGCAGTGTATGCGTTACCCGTCGCTTACGGTCGCAACGAGAATGGCAAGCCTGCCGTCTGGTTGCACGACGACCTCGTAGCTCTTAATCCAGCGCTCCTCGGAAGGAAAGAGGCTCATCTTCCGCTCAACGAGATCGGTGAGCCAGCGATCGGTGAGTGGAATCCCGCGGCTGACCGCGGCTTGAACAGCCTCTTGGATCAAGCCGTCACGATCCGGCGCGGGGACGAGGGACAGATTCCAGGCGATCGCACCCAATGCCACCAATGCTTCGTAGCTACTCCGTGTTTCGTCGTCGACCGCGTGTGGTGCGATGAGCTGCGCCAGACGTGTTGAATCCTTCCTGGCGTCGGGCTCAAAATTGATCGTGCCTGACCGATGGTGTTTCTTGCGAGATGCCTTGCCCACGATCAACTCGCTCCGACTTCGTCCGGCTAACGGCCCAAGCTCCCCCGCTTGAAGAGCCGCGCGCGAAAATGGTAACGCACTCGCGACGCAGCAACGCACGGCTCCAAGTCCGGTGCAGCGAAGAGTTGGGCCCAACTCGCTGTTCGTTTGGATCACGTCTGAGAATCAACTTCCGGATCGTCAACCGGCCTGGGGCACGATCGTCAGCCGCTCATTCGGCAGGCGGTAGTTGAACGCCGGAACCCTGCGCCACCGCCGGTTGTGGAACTGGATCATCCGCCCACGATCGCCTCACGCCGCAACAGCTCATCGAACCGGAGACCGGCGGCTCTCGCCGCCGCGATCATCGATAGTAGGTAGCCGACGTTGCCGCAGTTATAAGTTCTCTCTGGCGGCGGCTCGAGCGGTTGCGGCTGATATACCTGTCCGGCAGCGCACGTCGGCCATGGAAGGACCGCGAACGGCCGAAACTGGTAGGTCGGCGGACTCCGTGGGTCCGTTCGTGGACTCCACGAGGCCATGAATTGACTCCGCGAGTCCATGAATTGACTCCGCGAGTCCATGAATTGACTCCGCGAGTCCATGAATTGACTCCACGAGTCCATGAATTGACTCCACGAGTCCATGAATTGACTCCGCGAGTCCATGAATTGACTTCGCGAGTCCATGAATTGACTCCACGAGTCCATGAATTGACTCTACGAGTCCATGAATTGACTCCGCGAGTCCATGAATTGACTCCACGAGTCCATGATGTCCGGCGTCAACTAGAACTGAGGGTCCAAGCAGGTCCAATCGTCGCTGAACACCGTGAATTGACTCCAGGGGTGCGCCGCATCTACCGGTATTGGTGGTCAGCCAGCCCGTATCTCTCACATTTGAGGTCGCGTCGACCTGGCACACCGCCTGTCAATCAGTGCGAGGAACGAGGTTTCTGATTCGGGCAAGGAGGTTTCTCGTTGTTGGAGACCAGGTTTCTGGTGGATGGGGACCAGGTTTCTGGTCGGCGGAACGAGGTTTTGGTTCGACGGAACGAGGTTTCTGGTTCGGTCGAACGAGGTTTCTCGTCCGCGAAACGAGGTTTCTGCTTGGTCGAACGAGGTTTCTGATTCGCGGAACGAGGTTTCTGGTTCGGGGAACGAGGTTTCTCGTCCGACGGACCAGTTCTTTGGTTCCACGGACCAGTTCAACCTGCAAAGTTTCCAAATTCAAACCATATCGAGCCCACCTTGGAGGGGAAACGAGCCGGAGAGGTCTTTTTTTGCACTGGATTCCGCTTACCGATCGCTGGGCTCAAGATCGATCGTGCCTAACCGATGGCGTCTCCTGTGAAGTGCCTTGCCTACGGGTTAGGCCATGGTCAGACCTCGTAATCCATCATTCCGAGCCACCGTGCGAGCCTTCCAGAATGAACCGGATGAGTCGGGGCGATGCACGAAACGTCGTCCGTTCCAACTTATTCACGGCTTCAATCAAGTTGACCAATCCCCGCCGTGCAGCGAGGTCGATCACGCCCAGCGTTCCCGAGACTGCGAGTCCACGTTCCCTCGCCGCATGACGGGCTTTCCTCTCGTCAAGCAAGAGTAGGCCGATGCCGGTGGACTGGGCCAAACCGATAGCTTCGCGCTCACCGGCGTCGAGTTGCCGTAGGTCATCCGAAAGGTCCGTTACGGTGCGACTCTCCAGTCAATTCGGAGTGCTCGCCATCTATTTCCTGATCTTGGCAGGCGCCTCTGGAGATTGAAGCTCGCGCAAGACTGCGCCGGGGATCAAGACATGACCGAAGAGAGCGGGAAGGAGATCCTGGAGCTCTATGAGAACAAGATAGTTGATCGGAGAGGTGTCGGAAACGACCGTCATTGACGGAGGGCGAGATCAAGATCTCGGCGGTCATTGTCGAGATCCTCCTCCGTGTATTGGAGGTACGCCTGGCGCTGCTTGAGGAACGCTTCCGTTTCCCATAACGAGAGACCAAGCAGTTCCCCAACCTGGTCCCGAGTCAACGCGCCGTCGCGATAGCCCTCCAGGGCCACCGCCTCGAGCGCGCCTCGCGAGACGTCGCGCCAGGCACATTCGAGCCGCTTCGCGATTTCCTCGGGTAGTTCAACGGCGATTCTCGTCACTTTTTGATCTTACCGCATGTCCAAGCCGACGCTCTTGATTGCTGGCCAAGCCTGCAGCCGAACCGTGAGAGTCCGCAGGGGCATGCGAGGATTATGATGCTCCGATGGCTCGTGCAGCGAAACGCGTGGCGACGTATGACGATCTCCTGAAGGTGCCCGACCATTTTGTCGCCGAGATCGTCGATGGCGAACTGTTTACCAGCCCGCGCCCCGCGTTGCGTCACGCGACGGCATCCTCGGCTCTCGGTGCGCTCCTGGGCTCGGCGTTCATGTTTGGCCACGGTGGGCCCGGAGGCTGGTGGATCCTCTTCGAACCGGAGCTGCATCTCGAAGCCGATGTTCTCGTGCCCGATCTCGCGGGCTGGCGGCATGAGCGGATGCCCGAGGTTCCTGACGAAGCGTGGTGTGACATCGCTCCTGACTGGGTCTGCGAGGTCGTCTCTCCCTCCACGGGACGTCTCGATCGCGTGCGAAAGATGCCGAAGTACGCCATGCACGGCGTCTCGCATCTCTGGCTCGTCGATCCCGGCGTTCGAACGCTGGAGGTTTACCGACTCGAACAGGGGCGGTGGTCTCTGATTGCGACGCACGGTGACGATGATGTTTCCCTCATTCGCGCCGAGCCGTTCGACGCCATCGAGCTCGATCTCCGCCTGCTCTGGGGACTTCTCGCTCCGTCACCGAAACCTCGAACAGGTCGCAGACGACCCTCGAAGGGACGTTAGCCTTCGCTTACGGTCGCCACGAGAATGGCAAGCCTGCCGTCTGGTTGCACGATGACCTCGTAGCTCTCGATCCAGCGCTCATCGGACGGAAAGAGTCTCATCTTTCGCTCAATGAGATCGGTGAGCCAGCGATCGGTAAGCGGGACCCCGCGGCTGATCGCGCCCAGAACAGCATCCCGGATCAAGTCGTCACGATCCTGCGCGGGGAGGAGGGAGAGATTCCAGGCGATGGCACCCAAGGCTACCAATGCTTCGTAGCTACTCCTCGTTTCGTCGTCATCTGTATGGGGTGCGATGAGCTGCGCCAGGCGTGTTGAAGCCTTCCCAGCGGCGGGCTCGAGATCGATCGTGCCCAAGCGATGGCGTTTCTTGCGAGATGCCTTGCCCACGAGCAAGT
>Ga0247670_1000147_pt1 | contig 22365 bp, 23 predicted proteins | sample CNK11_metaG_FD_183042 | JGI IMG/M metagenome (GOLD analysis project Ga0247670, IMG submission 183042) | Soil microbial communities from Purdue University Martell Research Forest, Indiana, United States - CNK11 | ecosystem: Environmental > Terrestrial > Soil > Temperate forest > Bulk soil...
GGGATGGGCCTTGCGGGCGTAGCCGTTCAGGAAGGTGTTCGTGCTGATGAATACCGTGCAGTCGCGGTCGTAGAGCACCGCCGGCACCACGCGATAATGCAAGGGCGATGGATAGAGGAAAACATAAAGCCCGCGCACCAGCGGCACGAACGTCCCCACCGTGAGCCCAAAGCTGTGAAAGAGCGGCAGGCAGTTGAAGAGACGGTCCTGGTCGGTGAAATCCGTGACGGCCAGCATTTGGCGGATGTTGGCCAGGAGGTTGCCATGCGTCAGCTCAACGCCCTTGGGCACGCCTTCGGAACCGCTGGTGAAAACGATGACGGCGGCGGAGCCGGCAGATTGGCGATTGACGATTGGCGATTGGCGAATAAATGTGTGCCGGAGCAGCGTGAGGAATTTTTGAGAACCGCTGATGCCGGCGTGCACGTCTTCGAGATAAAGGAGAGTGATGCCTGCCTTCCCAAAATCTTCCGCATTGATTCTGGTCCGCTCGAGAAAGGCGTGCGAGGTGACTATGTGTTTCAAGCCGGCCAGTTCCGAGCAGGCCAGCATGATCGGCATGCCGGAGGAGAAGTTCAGCATGGCGGGCACTTTGCCCAGCCGCCACAACGCGAGGATGACCACGGGCGTGGCGTTGACGTTGGGCAACAACAAGCCGACCCGCTCGCCGCCCGCAATGGTATCCCGGAGAGCGCCCGCCAGCACATCGGCTCCCACCATCAGCTTGCGATAAGTGAGCGTTTTCAGCGTCGCATCTTCGAGGACGACTTGGCCCGGGTATTGGCCGGCGGTCTCGGCCACCGCCGAGAGCACATCCTGCGCGCCGAACTTCATCTCGACTTCGAACTGCTGGCGCACCATCTGATCGCGGAGCCAGTTGGTCAACTGCGCGCGCGCCCGGCCGGCGCTGATTTCGCCCAAGTCGGGCGCCGTCAGGACGGCGCTGAAATGCGCGGTCACCGTCGGAAAACATTTTTTGCGGTTTGGGTTGGGGGAAAACGGCAGGCGTTCGGCCCCGCGCAGGTGAGCCGTGATGACACGCGCCTTGGTTTTGAAAATTAAAAATCCCGTGCCATCGAACAGCTTCATCAAGTCGCCGGTGCGCGACAGGCGGCCTTCGGCAAACAGCACGAGCCGCCCGCCGCCCTTGAGAAATTCCGCCATGCGCTTCACCGCGTAGGGCGAACCGGGATCGACGGGCAGGGTGTAGTGGTTGATCATGATCATCCGATGCACCCAGCTCGTCTGCGCCGCGAGGCTGGAGGTGACCATCTTCCAGTCGTCCTCCAGACAAACCCAGAGAAACAGCCAGTCAAGCCAGGAGCCATGGTTCGGAATCAACAGCACCGGGCCCGGCGTTTTCAGCGCGTCCAGGTCGTAAGCACGGAAACGGAAGGACCCGGAGTAAAAAGCGGAGGAAAGTTTTCATGGCTTTGAGAAGTGCATCATTGGCGGGCGCACACATCAAACAAAATATGCTTTTGGTAGGGTAACACCCCATGGTCTTCATCTCCTCTCGTGGATTACCCTTGTAACATGAATAAAACCCGCATCCAAAACGGAGGCAACCTATGCCGTTAACTACTCTGGTTATCACCTTGATCGTCGTCGGCATATTGCTGTGGCTGGTGAATACCTACCTCCCGATGGACGGAAAGATCAAACAAATCCTGAACATCGTCGTGGTGATCTGCGTCGTCGTCTGGCTGTTGTCGGTCTTTGGTGTCATCGGTCATTCAGGCGACATCCGCGTTCCGCAGGTCCGGTAGCCAATCGTTCTCCAAACAGACTGAGATTATGAATCCATTGACCGACGCCTCCGGCAGCAAACCCCAGCCACGCTCACCGGGGTCTGGTCGCATCCGGGCCAGTCCCTTCTCGTGGCAGCCGGTCCTGAACCTTTCCACCCGGCAACCCGCCCGCGCACGGTGCGTCAGCCGCGGCTGGCGCGCATTGTTGATGGACACCCAATCGTGAAGGTCAAAGCATTTGCAAATGGTTTTCGGCTCAAGTCCCCGAGTTGCAGGTGATGGCGCTGCCTGTCAACACGCCCGCTGCCGCATTAAATTTCCGCGCATGGAATCGCCGACCGGAAAAGCCCGCTCGATCAACTGACGGGCCGGCAGCGCGAGGTTCTCCAGTTCATGGCCGAAGGCCAGACCACCAAGCAGATCGGCAACATCCAGAAGGTCAGTCCCAAGTCGATTGAATGTCATCGTTTGAAGTTGATGGATTGCCTGAACGTGCATGACATCCCGGGCCTGGTGCGTTTCGCCCTGCGGACCGGCTTGCTTCCACAGGAAAATTTTCCGCCCTCAATCGCCTTGTTTCCGGCGGGTCAGGGCTTCTTGAAATGACCCGGCAATGTGAACATTGGACCCGGCCGTCCGCTCGCAAGCCACCCGCAGCGCACCTCGTCGACCCGCCGGGGTGGCTGGTAAGTATCTCCAGTAGGGTTACACCCCATGGCTCATCGAATGACTTCGAGCCAGTATGGTGATGTGCAGCGGAACAATTTTTGGAACTGAAAGCAACTGTCTTGATGTCTGAGAAAAATGAAACATAACCATAATCATGATAATGCGCCCGGTTCGCAACTGGTCCCGGTGCGTTTTGAATACACGCACCCGACGGCCAGGATCGTTTGCGTGGCGGGAACTTTTAATCACTGGCAGCCCGAAGCCAAGACGCTGCACACCTCCGGCGTCGGCCACTGGTGGAAGGAAACCGCGCTGGCCCCCGGCACCTATGAATACTGCCTCATCGTGGACGGCCAGTGGATGCCGGATCCCCAGGCGCGCGAATCCGTGGCCAATCCGTTCGGCGGCAGAAACTCAGTGTTGAAAGTGGCCGCCTCGCTGGCCGCCGCCCATCTCGCCGACGCGGAAAATTTACCCCTCCAAAACTCCAACAAATCAAAAAAGAAAATATGAGCAAAGAAACACAAGCCATCAGCAATGACATGGGACAACTGGCCGTGGACGCGCGTGCGTTGATGGCCGCCACCGCCGACGTGGCCGGTGAAAAGGTCGGGGAAGCCCGCAAGCGTCTCGCCGCGGCCTTGGATAGCGCCCGGGAAATCGCCGGCAATGTCCGCGACAAAGCCGTCGCCGGCGCGAAGGTCGCCGACCAGACCGTCCGCGAGAATCCTTATCAAGCCATCGCCATCGGCGTCGGCGTCGGGGCGATCATCGGCTACCTCGTCGCCCGCCGCTGCACCCGCAATTGCGATTGATCTGGTTATGGAAGCATCCACCGTTGGCTTCAAGCCACTGGCCACGAGTTCAAAACAGTTTGCCCGGCAGTTGCTGACCATCGGGGAAAACCGGCTCGAACTGTTGGCGGTGGAAGTGCAGGAGGGGCGCGAGCATCTCCTGCACGCCCTCCTGATGGCCTTGGGCGTGGCCGCCTTTGGCATGCTCGCCAGCCTGACGCTCACGGCAGCCATCGTGGTTTTGTTATGGGCATATTCGCCGGTGGTGGTTCTCCTGACATTGACCGCGCTCTGCGCTGTGGCCGGGGTTTGTTTTTACCGGCGGCTTACCGGATTGTTGCGCGACTGGCAAACGCTTGCCGCCACGCTGGAACAGCTCCAAAAGGATCGCAAATGCCTGGAAGCACTTCTCGCATGAACTCGCTCGCCTCCCGGAAAAAACTTTTGATCGCGGAAAGCGAACTCAACCGCGCACAACTGGTCGTGGAACTGGCTGCGTTGACGGCGGACGTGCATACGCTTGCCCATCGCGCAAAATCTTTTGGAACCATCGCGTCGTCGGCCATCGTGCTGGTGGCGGGGCTGGCAGCCTTCCGGCAAAAAAAATCCGCGGATGCCGGCAAAAAACCGTCATGGCTCGAAACGATGCTCAAAGGTGCGGGGCTGGTTGCCTCCGTCTGGCAAACATTCCGCCCGCAAAGTCGCGATTCAAAAGAGAAATAGCCGGAACACAAATTTATGTTGCGCCGCGCCAAAAAATTATACGGAGACAAACTGGGGGCGTCGGAGGGCGACCTCGGCCAGGTGAAGGATTTTTACTTTGACGACCAGAATTGGATTGAAGACAGTCCTTCGATCGAATGGCACAAGCCGGTCTCCCGCCAATACGAAGAGGCGTATCACCGTTATTACGGGTGGCCGTTCTACTGGCTAGGCGACGGGTTGTGGGGCATGAGCGGCACGCCGATCTTGGAATCGCCGCCAAAACCTTCGACGGGCAAACAAAATTCCGCAACTGATCCCAAACCCAAAAACACCGATCCGCACCGGCAGGAAGCGCTTTCTCAAGGCCACAATCCGGCCCAACTCGACCACTCCATTCTTGAAATGGTTCAGCGTGGTTTCATTAAAGGTCCGAAGGTCATTCGCCCGGCCAAAGTGGTGGTGAATGGCTTGACAGCTGCCAAGCCACCCCGTCATGGCCGCTGAATTCAAAGATTATTATCTGGTGCTCGACGTGACGTCCAAGGCGACGGACGATGAGATCAAGCAGGCTTTCCGCACCCTCGCCCGGAAGTATCACCCCGATATCGCCGAAGACAAAAAATCGGCGGAGGAAAAATTCAAGGAAATCAACGAGGCCAACGAAGTCTTGAGCCATCCCGAAAGCCGCAGGCAATTCGATCAGTCCGGTGCCGTTTGGAAATCAGGATCGCGACCATCACCGGGCCGGTGCGGCGGTCAATCCGCTGCACGGGCAACGTGGGCCGGAGCAGACGAGTTCCAATTCGAAAGCACGGGATTAAGTGATTTTGTTAAACAGATTTTTGCCGGGTGCGCTGAGCAATCTCGTGGAGGCTCGCCGTTTGACCCACAAGAATTTTCCAACGGCCAACCGCAACCGCGGGCGGCATCGCGGGGCCAGGACCTTCAAGGCGACATTCTCATCACGCGGGATGAATTGCTTGAAGGCGCCATGCGTGCCATTTCGGTGCGACGCAACAATGCCCGAACTGGCCAGGAAGAGACGGAAACCTGCCAAGTGCGGATTCCGAAAGACGTCCAGGCCGGTCAGTTAATCTGTGTGACCGGCAAAGGAGGCGAGGGATTGAATGGTGGCAGTGCCGGCAACATCTATTTACGGGTTCGTTATGCCCGGCATCAGGATTGGTAAGTGCGCGGTGCCGATCTGTTGGGCCATCTGGAATTGGCCGCGTGGGGCGGTCTGTGTATCGCGAGGCATTCATTCAGGTTCCAACCCAGTCGGTCAAAGCGGACGGGCGCCTGTGGAAAGAACTGGCGGCGGCATCCACCTCCAATCCGCGGAAGGCCTCTTGATTGAATAACCGTTCTAAACTTGTCATGGGGTGTTCACCCCATGGCGGAGGCGTCGTGTTGCAATCATGTTAATTCAATGAAACATCAAGGATCGTCTCCCGGCCAAAAGCAAAAGCCCGGGCCGGTTCTGGCCGTCCAGCAGGTCAAACTGACGGACTTGAATCAAAACGCGGACGACTCGGTCACCTGATCCATTTGCCTCAAACAAGCAAACTCCCATTTATGGACCAAATCAAAACAACCCCGATCATGAATTCGGCGGCGAACTATCCTATCCTATAATGGTAAAGCCTATGACCCATGCTGAACTATGAATTGGACTCCGCTTAATCTCACCGTCCGCGTCGGCTGTCATCTCGCCTACGAAACCACCGTGCCGACGCCCGTGCTGTTCGTGCTCCGACCGCGGCTGGAAGGCAAGGTGCTCGTGATGCAGGAGAAACTTTCCTTCGGCATCGGGCTGCCGGCGTATGAATTTCAAGACAGCCACGGCAACATCTCCTATCGCTCGACGTTCATGCCGGGACGCAATGAAATCCGCCACGACGCGCTCGTCGCCGTTTCTTCGCAGCCGGACAGCCGTGAAATTTTTGGCAACCTCGTGCCCGTGGGACAACTGCCGCATGAGTTGTTGCGCTACACGTTGCCGAGCCGCTATTGCGATTCCGACAAGCTGATGAATTTCGCGTGGAATCAATTCGGCCAGATTCCCCACGGCCTGCCGCGCGTGCAGGCCATCTGCGACTGGGTTCACAATCATATTGAATATCGCCAGTTGTCCGGCCGGCCCGACCTGTCCGCGTCCGAGGTCATCGAACGGCGTTACGGCGTCTGCCGGGATTTCGCCCATGCGGTCATTGCGCTCTGCCGCACATTCAATCTGCCCGCCCGCTACGTGACCGGGCATCTGCCGGACATCGGCTGCCTGGATCCCGGCACGCCAATGGATTTTCACGCCTACTGCGAAGTTTATCTGGGCAACGAATGGCTCACCTTTGACGCGCGCTATAATGTCCCGCGCATCGGCCGCGTCAAAGTCGCGCACGGCGCGGACGCCGTGGATGGCGCGTTTGCGACGATCTATGGCGAAGCCGCTCTAACCTATTTTCAAGTCTGGGCCTATCAGGTGAATCCGCAGGAAGTTTCCGTGGGCGATCCCATCGATTTGTCCAAACGCCTCGATGGTAATCCGACCGTGCGGCTTAATTAGCGGGCCAACCGGAATCAGTGGTCATGCCGCACGCTTTGAGGCACACTCCAGCCTCATGAAAGAGCAAATCCTCCGGCTGTTGGAGCAAAAAGATTATGTCCCGTTGAGCGCGGAAAATCTGCGCCGCCACCTGCGCGTGCCGCCGGACCGCGAACCGGAGTTTGAGCGCACGCTGCGCAAGCTCGAGCGCGAAGGTCAGATCGTGCGCATCAAGGCCGATCGCTACGTCCGCACGAGCGACGCGGATCTGATCCCCGGCCGCATCCGCATGAACCGTGCGGGCAAAGGCTTCCTCCAGCCGGATGACACCGGCTTGAAAGAAATCGCCATCGCCGAAAGCGCCACCGGCACGGCGCTGCACGAGGACCGCGTGCTGGTGCGGCGCGATGTGCGCCGAAAAAATTTCCGTGACGGTGACCAGGAAACCGGCACGGTCGTCCGCATTCTCGAACGCAAGCGCACGCAGATCGTCGGCACGCTGGCGCAGGGCCGCAACTCGCTCTACGTCATTCCCGACGACCCGCGGATGCCGCATGATATTTATGTGCCGCCCGCGCGTGACGTGGGCCGGCCCGCACGCGTCGGCGACAAGGTCGTGGTTGAACTGCGTGAATGGGAATCGCGTCACACCAGCCCCGAAGGCGAAATCGTGGAAGTGCTCGGCGCACCGGATGCGGAAGGCGTGGACATGCTTTCCGTCCTGCGTCAATACGATCTGCCGCTCCATTTTCCCAAGGCCGTGCTCCACGAAGCGCACGCCATCGGCTCCACGGTTCACCCACACGATCTCAAGGACCGACTGGATTGCCGCGCACACAACGTCATCACGATTGATCCCGACGATGCGAAAGATTTCGACGACGCCATCTGTTTGGAGCGTGTGTCGCCCGAGCAATGGCGGCTGTGGGTGCACATCGCGGACGTGTCGCATTACGTCAAGCCCGGCACCGCGCTCGACGAGGAAGCGCAGAAGCGCGGCAACTCCACCTACCTCGTGGATCGCGTCATCCCGATGCTGCCGGAAGCGTTGAGCAATGAACTCTGCTCGCTGAAGCCGAATGTGGACCGCCTCACCAAGTGCGTGGAATTTCTCGTCGCCAACGACGGGCACGTATTGAGCACGAAGTTCCATTCTGCCGTCATCCATTCCCAACGCCGCTTCGCCTACAAACAGGTGCTGGAGATTTTGCAACGTGCGCCCACGGACGATCCGATTGAGCAGATGCTGCATCGGGCGCATGAACTCGCGCAGAAGATCCGCCGTTCGCGCTTCAAGAATGGTTCGCTGGAACTGGATTTTCCCGAGATGAAAATCCGGCTCGACGAACAGGGAAAGATTCTGCGCATCGAGAAAAACGAGAACGACGTGTCGCATCAGTTGATCGAGGAATACATGTTGCTCGCCAACGAAGCCGTGGCGACCCGCCTGATGCACTTGCGCACGCCCGCGATCTATCGCATCCACGAAGAACCGGACGCGCGCCGTTTGCAGGAATATCGCCAGGACGTCCTGAGCCATAATGTTCCGTGCGGCAACCTGAGCCAGCCCGCCGAAATCCAGAAGCTGCTGCACAAGCTCGGCACGCTGCCCATCGGCGCGGCGCTGAAAATCGGGTTTCTCAAATCGCTCATGCGCGCGCGCTACGCCGTCGAGCCGCTTGGGCACTACGGGCTGGCCAAGAAGAAATACACGCACTTCACCTCGCCCATCCGCCGCTACGCCGACCTCGTGGTGCACCGCGCGTTGTTCGACAAGAACGCACCGAAACTCGGCGCGCTCAAGCCGGTCGCCGAACACATTTCCGTCACTGAACGCAATTCCGCCGATGCCGAGCGCGACAGCAAGGACGTGAAGCTGTTCGCATTTTTGAAGGCGCAGTTGGAATCCGGCGATCCGATCAAATATCCCGCGCTGGTGACCGACGTGCGGAACTTCGGCTTCTTCGTGGACGTGCCGGGCCTGGCGATGAGCGGCCTCGTGCCGTTGTCCACGATCCAGGATGACTTTTACGTCTTCGACGAATCGCGGAGCAACCTCGTGGGCCGCCGCACGCGCCGAGTGATCGGGCTCGGCGACCGGCTCACGGTGCAGGTGGCCAAGGTGGACAGCTTCAAGAAACAGGTGGATTTCTGTCTCGCAGCCGGGGAAGGCAAAGTGGCTGCGCCACGGCCACCAGGGTCACGGCCCAATGCTGCGCGTCCGCAGCCACAGCCGCAGCGCGGGAAATATCCGCAATCTTCACGTCGGGATTCCAAACGTCCGCCGTCGTCGCGGCCGGAAAATTCGCGCCGGCAGGATTCACGCAAAACGGATTCGCGTCCGGGTAAATCACAGACCGCCCGCCGGTCAGAGGAGCGTCCGCAAACCCCCAACAAGCCGGCCATGTTTCAAACCTCCGGCTCGAAATTTTCCACCACGCAACGCCCGCTGATCAAAGCCAGCGGTTCGAGCCGCTTCTCCCGGCGGCGGCGTTGAGGCGGGGTGAGTGTGCGTTCAATTAAACAGCCGTTTCAGAAAAAACTGACCCAGGTTGGGCCAATCGCGCGGCAGCGTCGTGGACTGCGGCCACAGTTTTCGCTCCGGGCAAAGCCTGGATATTTCCAAACTCGACATTCAAAATTCACCACTCAGAATTTCAGCCATGTCGTTGCCCTACAAAATCGCCACGCTGCTTTACTGCTTCAATGAGGCGGGCGAAATCCTGCTGCTCGAACGCGCCCAGGAACCGAACCGCGGCTTCTGGAGTCCGTGCGGCGGCAAGCTCAAGATGGACAGCGGCGAATCGCCCTACGCCTGCGCCTGTCGCGAGGCGCACGAGGAGATCGGCCTGGAACTGCGCCCGGCGGATCTGCATCTGGCCGGACTGATCAGCGAGCACGGTTATCAGGGCCAGACGCACTGGCTGATGTTTCTGTTCGAGGTGAAGGTGAAACTAAAATCGCTGCCGCCGCCGATGGCCGAAGGCCGCTTTGAATTTTTCCCGCGCGAAACGATCGCCACGCTGAACATCCCCCAGACCGACCGGGAACAGATCTGGCCGTGGTTCTGGCAGTTTCGCGGCGGTTTTTTTGCGGCGCACTGCCATTGTCACGCCGACGGGCGGAACGAATGGATGCTGGAAGAAACGAAGTGAAGAACACCGAACATGCAACATTCAACGCCCAACATCCAAGGCAGAAACGCGGAACAGGATTTACTTCAGGGTTGAATGTTGGGCGTTGAATGTTGAATGTTTCCCCCATGAGCGACCCCATCATTGACCTGCACAGCGACGATTATTTCATGGGCGAAGCCTTGCGTCAGGCCGCCAAAGCCTATGAAGCGGGCGAAGTTCCCGTCGGCGCGGTGATCGTGCGCGAGGGCCGCATCATCGCGCGCGCCGCCAACCAGGTCGAACTGCTCAAGGACGCGACCGCCCATGCCGAGATGATCGCGCTCACCCAAGCCGAGCAGGCCGTGGGCGACTGGCGTCTGACCGACTGCACGCTGTATGTGACGAAGGAGCCGTGTCCCATGTGCGCCGGCGCCGTGGTGCACACGCGGCTCGCGCGCGTGGTGTTCGGCCTGGGTGACCCGAAGGGGGGCGCTGCGGGGGGCGCGCTGAACCTGCTGCAATTTCCCACGTTGAACCATCAATGCGAGATCACGTCCGGCGTGCGGCTGGAGGAATGCCGGACCTTGCTGCAAAGTTTCTTTGCGGAACAACGGCAGGCGGCGAAAGCCAAAAAGAACGGCGTTGAGCCGCCGGTTTAATTCTACACTCCCGGAGTGCGCCCGTCCCCGGGCGCTGCGATTTCCATCATTCAGGCCACGGGGCATTTTCAAGATGTCTGACAATCTCATGCTGCTGCGCCCGGGACGGGCGCGCTCCGTCGCCACGGCAGCGGTTTTCATTTCGACGGCGACGGCTCGTTTTTCTCAAACCAGTCCCGGGCTGCGGCGGCCACGGCGTCCTTCCATTCCTGGCGCAGATCACCCAGATCCACTTTCGAGCCGACGCGCACAAGGACCGGCAGCTGATGCAACGCCACATTGAGGGTGATGGTCTGGCCGCCAGTTTATTCTGAAAGCGCAGGTGGATAAGCCTTAATGGTGGCTGACCCGCCGGCAAGGCCGGGAGCCGACGCCGTCACGGTAATCTTGCCGGATGGCGCGGAAGCTTTGATGAACACGACGCAGCGGCCCTGCAGTGCGTGGCGTTCGCCGGCCTGAAACGGTTCATGGCTGGCGTTCCCGCCATTATCCACGGCGGCCACCACGCCCGGGCCGGAAAGCTTGAAAGTGAGGAGATCGTTCGCGCCAGGAACGGTCACGCCATTCTTGTCCACAACCAGGGCGGTGACGCGCGCAACAGAGTTCCAATCTTGCGCGAGCTTATTGCCATCCGTCGTGAGCAGAATTTTTGCCGGCGCGCCGGCAGTGCGCAATTCGTCGGTTGCAACCACCTTTCCGTCGTTTTTGGCGACGGCCTTGAGTTTGCCCAAGGCGAAGGGAATTTTCCAGACACGCGGCGACGCATCGGCATTCAGCGGCCTTGACCCCAGCGATTTGCCGTTGAGGAATAATTCAACCTCCCTGGCATTGCTGTAGACTTCGATGTGTTCGTCGTGCGGCTGCAAATTTTTCGGCGTCCAGTCCGCGAACAAGACCTGCGTGTCGCGCTCTTCTCCGCCGTCGCCGGGATCGGTGGGCATCAATTCCGTCGGCTCAACGCGACGGACGACCCGCACCATGGGCGCCTCACGCCACCAACTCTGGCGCTCATAGGCAAGCGGTTTGATTTCGCCGGTGCGGTCCAGCAGACCGGAGCCATGGCCGATGGCCGGCCAGTTCCGCGCCTCGCCGAGATAATCAACCCCCGTCCAGAGAAACTGTCCTGCGTAAGGCGCGTGATCGCGCAGGGCGACCCATTGATTGCGGTCGTGGGTGTTCTCGGTGCCCAGAATTTTGCGCGCCGGTTTCTGCTCGTGCGCGGCCAGGATTTCCTGTTCGCGATAATTCTGCCCGACCACATCCAGCAGGTCCGCGAGGCCATTGTCGTAATCGTGGCTGACGTTCGGGCGGAACAATGCCTGGGTCACCGGGCGCGTCGGATCGGTTTCATGCGCGACCTCAACCAGGCCTTTCAAGATCCCCTTCGCCAGTTCCGCTTTCGGCGTGTCGTGGATTTCATTGCCCACACTGTAAATGATGACACTCGGATGATTGCGATCGCGCCGGATTGCGTCGCGCTCGTCGGTCTTGGACCACGTGTCAAAATACAAATGATAGTCATGGGGATTTTTGGCGACGGTCCAGCAGTCAAAAAATTCGTCCATCACGAGAAAGCCCAGGCGGTCGCAGAGATCGAGAAATTCCGGCGCGGGCGGATTGTGCGCCGTGCGGATGGCGTTCGCCCTGAGTTTTTTCAAGGCCGTCAGCCGCTGCTCCCAGATGCCCAGCGGGACCGCCGCGCCGAACGCGCCGCCGTCGTGATGAAGGCAGACACCGTAGAGCTTGAAGTTTTTCCCATTCAACCAGAACCCGGTGTCGGCTTCGAACTTCGCCTCGCGGATGCCGAACGGCGTGAGGGTGTCGTCCAGCAGATGCTTGCCTTCGCTGATTTTGGTCACGGCGCGGTAAAGTTTCGGGTCGTCAAGATTCCAGAGTTTTGGTTTGGAAATCTTGATCTGCTGCGTGACGACCGTTGCCTGGCCGTTGGTGAGGGTGGCGCCGGATTCGATGGACGCCACCGCGTTGCCATCCGGCGCGAGCAGGCTGGTTTGCACCGTGATTTCCCGCGCGGTGTCCGAGGCATTGGTGACCAGGGTCTGCACGCGCACCGTTGCCTGCGTGGCTGAAACGTCCGGCGTGCTGACGAACACGCCCCACGGCGCGATATGAACGTCATCCTTCACGACGAGCCGGACGTGGCGGTAAATGCCTGCGCCGGTATACCACCGCGACGCCGGCTGGGCCGAAGTATCCGCACGAACGCTCAGCACATTTTCCTGATCGCCAAAATTGAGATGGCCGGTCAGGTCATAGCCAAAGCTTGCGTAGCCATTCGGACGCTGGCCGAGATGAAAACCATTGATCCAGACATCGCTGTTGGCCATCACGCCGTCGAATTCGACGAAGACGCGACCCTGGGAAAAAGTATCCGGCAGCAGAAAATGTTTGCGATACCAGCCCGTGCCGCTGGGCAGGAACCCTCCGGCGCCGCCGGTTTTGTTCGTCACGGAGAACGGCCCTTCAATGCTCCAGTCATGCGGCACGTCCAGTTTGCGCCAGGTGCTGTCGGCAAATTCCGGCTGCTCCGCGCCCGGCGCGTCGGCTTTGAGAAAGCGCCAGGCCGCATCAAAATTTTCCGTCACCCGCGCCCCGGCCTGCGCCGGAAGATGGACCAGCAACGCACAAGCCAATACCAGTGCGGAGAAGAAAGCTTGCGGGGTTTGCATGGGAAATGTGACGTGCAGCATCCGGCAAAGGTGACACAAACACAATCCCCCAAACTGTGGCAGGCCGGCCTCCAAGCATTAACCGGAGGAAACAGAGAAAACGGAGGTTGGTGAATGAAATCGTATCAAGACTTGGGAAAGCCCGGATGTTACCTCTCTGTTTTCTCCGTTTCCTCCTGTTGAGGTTTGGCCGCCGGGCCATTACGATAACGACATGTCCGAAAGTTACCGGCAATTGCTCGACGCGACCATCCAGCACGTCGAAGACCTGAAAGCGCGCGGCGCGCGGCATCTCGCCGTCGCGCCCGAAACGCTGCGCGCGCTGGCCACGGCTGCGCCGAGAGTTGCCGCGTCGCCGTCGGAATCTCGTAGCAGCCGACGTGAGGAGGCTCTGACTAAACAATCCGAAATCCGAAATCCGAAATCCGAAATGGATTCGAGCCTCCTGACGTCGGCTGCTACAAGTCCCAGTTCAATCCGCCATCCGCCATCCGCGATCGAAAAGGTTGCCGCGCCGCCATCCGCCATCATCCGTCCTCCATCGTCGCCGGAAAAAACCGCCGCCTTCGCCGCCTTGCGCGAACGCGCACTCGCTTGCGTGAAATGTCCACACCTCGCGTCGTCGCGCAAGAACGTCGTGTTTGGTGTGGGCAGCCTTGACGCGCAACTCATGTTCGTGGGCGAAGCGCCGGGCGCGGACGAAGATGAACAGGGCGAACCGTTCGTCGGCAAAGCCGGACAGTTGCTCACGAAAATCATTGAGACGACGGGCTTGAGCCGTGCGGACGTCTACATCGCCAACATTTTGAAATGCCGGCCCGACACGCCCGGCCAGTCCGCCGGCAACCGCAAGCCGACGCCGGAAGAGATGCAGACGTGCATCCCGTATCTGCACGAGCAGATTGATTTGATCCGGCCCAAGGTCATCGTCGCCCTCGGCGCGACGGCGGTGGACGGGTTGCTCGGCAAGACCGTCGGCATCACAAAACTGCGCGGCAACTGGCAGACCTACCGCGACACACCGCTCATGCCGACGTTTCACCCCTCCTATCTGTTGCGCAACCAGTCCATGGCCGAGAAACGCCGCGTCTGGGAGGACATGCTGGCCGTGATGGAAAAGCTCGGCATGCCCATCAGCGAGAAGCAGCGGAATTTCTTTTTGAAGGGGTGAGCATCAGAACCGGATGAACGCCCGCTGGAAAATTTTCATTACCGTCGCGGTGTTCCTGGTGCTGATGACCTGCGTCTGGCTGATGACGATCCGCATCCAGCCGGCGAACGAAGTCGAGGCCTACAAGAAATCCCTCCGCGAAAAGGGCGAGAAGCTGGAACTCAGCGAAGTGCTGCCGCCACCCGTTCCGGCGGCGAGCAATTCCGTGAACGCGGTGGAAGACGCTTTTCGGCTTATCGGCACTTCTTTGGAGAATCTTCCCGATGCGATGAAAATGGTGGCCCCCGGCAGGGCCATGGTGGGCTGGAGGCAGCCGGATGCGCGCGGGTATGATTTCACTAATTCCTGGGATGATTTTGCCGCTGAGGTTGCGGCCAATAACCCGGCCATCGAATTGCTGCACCAGGTCTTGGAGCGTCCCAGGCTGGATTTTCAACTGGATTACAAAAAGGGCAGCGCGATGCTGCTGCCGCATCTTGCACCGATGAAGCGGGCCGTCCAATTATTATGTGCCGACGCAGTTCTGGATTTGCACAATGGCGACACGGGTGCGGCGACGACCAACATCCTCACCATGCTGGGACTGGCGCAGAAAAATGCGGGAGAAGGGCCCCTGATTTCGCATCTGGTGCGGATCGCCATGACGGCCTTTGCAGTCATGCCGACCTGGGAGTTGCTGCAAACCACCAACGTCACGGACGCGCAGCTCGCCTTGGTGCAAAATGGTTGGGAGCAGTTGGACTATTTGAGTGATATAGAAAACGCTTTCGCCATGGAACGCGTTTTTGGGATGAATTTTATCGAGCAATGCCGGGCGACGCCTTTAAAATTTGAAGATGTTTTCGGAGCATCACCCACCACAAGCGGTTCCAGCAGCTCGACCAGCACCGGGTGGGATTGGGAAACTCTGACCGAAAAGCCGCGTCAAGCCATTGGTATGGTCATGTGGCGATCTTCGTGGAGTTATTCGGATGAACTGCGTCTGCTGAAAGGTGATACCATCATCTTGGAAACGCTGCGGACCATGCAGACCAACCGGAGCCAGTTTTACAAGGCGGATTACGATGCGATGACGACGCGTCTATCTTCACTCGGCATCACCAATGCCGGCGAGGCCCTTTTCCGCGCGTTGAAAATTCCCGACTTCAGCGACGCCTTTGGTGGTTGGAGCCCCGGTAACGTCGTTCAAAAAGCGATCAAGATGGAAACTGCACGGCGTGTTGTTGTGACAGCGATCGCGCTGAAGCGTTTTCAGATGAAACACGGAAATCTGCCCGAAGCGCTAAACGAACTCGTGCCGGAATTTTTGCAGTCGGTTCCGATTGACCCCAATGACGGTCATCCGTTGCGTTATCACCCCAATGCCGACGGAATGTATTTACTCTATTCGGTCGGCGACAATGGTGTGGACGACGGTGGTGATCCCTCATTGGAACCGGGTGTCACGGGTTCATTTCTACAATGGCAAAACAATCATGCGCATGACTGGGTCTGGCCACAACCGGCGACGGCGGCAGAAATCCAAAAATATTACGAGGAACAAGCCAGGAAAGCCAGGTGACGGCGAACTGGGTTTAACCGCAAAGAATGCAAAGAACGCAAAGATTTTTCCCTGCGCTTCCTGTTCTCTGAGTTCTCTGCGATCTTTGCGGTTAAATAAATCCGGGCTGATTTAATCCTGTCCATCCGGCCCGTTTTTCCGTTATAAACCACGGCCACATGCATCAAATCATCCTGAGTCTGAGCGATTGGTATAACCACGCACTGCAGACCGGCGGCTATCCCGCCATCGTGCTAATGATGGCGGTGGAAAGTTCGCTGTTCCCGCTGCCGAGTGAGCTCGTGATCCCGCCGGCGGCGCATTGGGCGCACACGGGACAGATTCCGCTCACGCTCTGGGGCATCGTGCTGGCGGGCACGCTCGGTTCGTGGCTGGGTGCCTCGGCGATGTATTGGGCGTCGCGGCTGGCGGGCCGGCCGCTGCTGCTGCGCTTCGGCAAATACGCTTTCATCTCCGCCGAAAAGATCGAGGGCGCGGAACGCTGGGCGGCGCACTACGGCGCGATGGGCATTTTCATTTCGCGGCTGCTGCCGGTGGTGCGACATCTCATCGGCATTCCCGCAGGCATCGTGCGGATGAATTTTCTCAAGTATTCCGTCTACACCCTGATCGGCTCGGCGATCTGGTGTTCCGTCCTGTGCTGGCTCGGCGTGAAGATGGGACAGGATGAAGGGCTGATGAAGGGCGAATATCATCGCGTCTCGCTCTGGCTCGCCGGCGCGATGGTGGTGCTGGGCGGGTTGTATTATTTCTTTGTCCACCAGCACATGAAAAAGAAGCCGGAAGCCGGAAACCAGACACCGGAATAAAAACGGTTCGGAGCGCGGCTGTGCGCGCAACGTCAGCCGCAACTGGTTTCAAATTGCAGCGGCTGGTCTGCGACACGGTCGCGCCCCGTTTCCAATCCGTGTTTATCCGTGTCAATCCGTGGTTGAAATTTCTTTGGCCCCGCCGCGCTCACTTCACGAATTCAAAGCTGTAGGGATACTTGTAATCCTTGCCGTCATTCGCCTTGATGCCGGCGATGATGGGAAAGATGAGGCCGCACAACGCGATCAAGATCACGAGGGGAAACAGCAAAAAGCCGATGCAGAAAAACGACAGCACAAAGGCCATCGCCGCGCTGACGAACACGGCGAGGAAGACGGTGATCTGAAAATTCAACGCCGCCTTGCCGTGGACGTCCACGGACGGAAACTCGTTCTTCTTGAGCTGCCAGACCAGCAGCGGGCCGAGAATGGTGCCGAACGGAACCCCGACAAAACCCAGCAGCGCACTCAAGTGGCAGAACATGTTCCACGTGCGCGCCTGGCTTTCGGGATTCGGCGGCGGCGTGGGCGATGAGGTTGTCGGCGCGATGGGTGGTGGCGGTTCGAGGGGCGGCGGGATTTGGGTCTGGGTTTCGGACATGGGATTTCTTTCCTTTGGGTGGCTTGTGAATACGCCGATTTGATTTGGCGCGCAACTCCGAATTTATTCCTTCCTTCGTGTTCATCTGTGCCCATCGTGGTTAAAAATTCTTTGCGTTCGTTTGTATTTGCGTGGAAATTCTCCGTGTGCCTGTCACCGAAGTCATCCGCAAAAAGCTGGGGACCGTTCCCCACAAGCCCGGCGTGTATCTGCACAAGGACCGCTTCGGCACGGTCATCTACGTCGGCAAGGCGCTCGATCTGCGCAAACGCGTCAGCCAGTATTTTCAATCCAGCCGGCGCAATGGCTGGGATTTGAAATTCAACGCGCTGGTCGAGGCGATCTGCGATTTTGACGTCCACGTCGTCCGCAGCGAGCCCGAGGCGCTGCTGCTTGAAAGCAAGCTCATCAAGGAATTCAAGCCGCGCTTCAACATCAGCCTGCGCGACGACAAGCGCTACCTGATGCTCAAGGTGAACCTGAACGACCCGATCCCGAACTTCACCTTCACGAGGCTGAAGAAAGACGACGGCGCGCGCTATTTCGGGCCGTTCGTAAATTCCTACGGGCTGCGCAATGCCGTCGCGCTCGCGCGGAAGCAGTTCAACCTGCGCGGCTGTCGCGTGTTCACGCCAGGCGAGGCGGATTACAAGCATTGTCTCTACGCGCATCTGAAATACTGCACCGCGCCCTGCGTCGGCAACGTCACGCGCGAGCAGTATCTGGAACAGGTCATCGCCGCGTGCAATTTTCTCGAAGGCCAATGCCGGGATATGCAGGGCCAGCTTGAGGAAGAGATGAAAAAAGCCGCCGCCGCGCACGAGTTCGAGAAGGCCGCCGACCTGCGCGACCTCATCCGCGACCTCAACGACACCTGGAAGAAAACGGAGAAGTTCGCCCGCGTGCCTTACACGTTGCCGCTGTCCATCAATCCAGAAAACGATCTCATCGAGCTGGCAAAGATACTGGATTTGCCCGCACCGCCAATGCGGATTGAAGGCTTCGACATTTCAAATATCAGCGGCACGTTCGCGGTGGCGTCGCTGGTGAGTTTCAAAAACGGCCGGCCCGACCGCGCGAATTATCGCCGGTTCAAGATCAAAACGGTCGAAGGCCAGGACGATTTTGCCAGCATGGCGGAAGTGGTGCGGCGGCGTTATTCGCGGTTGCTGCGTGAGTCGTTGGATGGCCAGGACGAGGATGGAGGATTGAAGATTGAGGATGGAAAGCACCTCACCCCGGCTCTCTCCCCATTGCTCGCCGACTCGCAACGCGGAGAGGGAGCAAATCCATCCTCCATCCATCCTCCATCCTCTTTCCCCGACCTGATCCTGATCGATGGCGGCAAAGGACAATTGGGCATGGCGTGCGCGGAGCTGGCGAAGCTCGGTCTGGAAAAAATTCCCGTCATCGGGCTGGCGAAAGAGTTCGAGGAAATCTATCTGCCGGGGAAAAGTGAACCACTGCGGCTCGGCCTGGACCATCCGGCGGTGAAATTGTTGCAGCGCATCCGCGACGAATGCCATCGCGTGGCGAACAGCTATAACGCGCAACTGCGGCTCAAAAAGATTTCCGAGAGCGTGCTGGACGAATTCCCCGGCATCGGCGACCGGCGCAAGGCGGCGCTGCTGAAAAAATTCGGCTCGGTGCAACGGTTGAAAATGGCCACGCTCGAACAGCTCGCTGAAGTTTCCGGCTTCGGCGGCAAGGCGGCGGAAGAGTTGAAACGGTTTTTGGAAGCGCGCAGTCGTGAAGCGACGACAGTCGTCGGCGACAGTTCCAGCACGTGTCAGGCGGACTTACCAGACTTCCGGCCAAAAACCCACTTGCAACCAAAGCCGGCCAAAAAGCCGATCAACGCCCAATAGCACATCATGACTAATAATAACTTGTAAATGCCTGCGTTGTTATTGCCCCAATCATGGGATGGTCCTTGTATCCAGTCGACAACCGGAATCAAAGGCGATTGGACCGCATTGATCGCCTTGAGAAGTAAATAATCGGGCGTAAGCGAATTGCCCACGGCGAATACAATAATGCCCATCAGCATGCCGATGGCAGCACCGAAGCCAACTGGATGTTTTTTCATCACACTGTTGTAATACACCGATGCAAATCTGCCGGCGCACGAGCTGAGAAATCCTTGCGATCTTTCAAACTCTGTTTTGATCGCGCCCGCCTGTCCAATTTTTTGAACGGCATACTTAAAAGCCTCCTGCTCGTTCAAGCTCAATCCCGATTTCATCTCCCGCTCGATTTCATCGCGCAGATGACTTTCCAATTCCTCCAGCAGCACGGGCGTTCTGATTCCCGCAGCGATCATCTGTCGCCGCCAGTCCGCCATTGCGTAGTCGAGGTTGAACATATTTTTCTTCCGTTTCAGGCACCCGCGCTGGCCATCGTTTTTCGGGCGGCGGTGGCGAATCCCCAGATCCAGCCAAGCACGATTCCAAACGGCGCAAATCCCCACAGCGACACCACCGCTCTTTGGCTCTCGTCCAGGCCGGTGTGCGGCATGATGAGGTAGGCGAAGGTCACCAGCCAAATCATCACCGGGACAAAAATGGCATTCCTGATCCGGTTGGTGCGGATGGTCGGAAATTTTCCACAACCCCATTGCATGCCCCAGGCGAGCGAAGAGAAGGCGACGGCAGCAGCCAGGCTGGAGAATTGCTGGCCGGCGGTCATTTCCGAAAAACTTCCATTTTTGAAAATGCACGCCAGGCTGCCCACCAAAAGCGGATACAAAGCCGCATAAACCAAAAACAGGAATTCAAACCGTTTCCAATTGAGGCTTTTTCGGGTTGTTCCGATTTTCTCAAATTCCTTTTTAACTGCGTGCGCCGGCCCGATTTTCCGGACGGCGGTCGCGAACGCTTCCGCTTCGCCTTGTCCTGTTTTCTTCTGCCATTCAATTTCTTCGCGCAGATGATTTTCCAGTTCGTCCAGCGGCACGGGCGTTTTGATTCCCCCGGCGATCATCTGCCGCCGCCAGTCCGTCATTGCGTGGTCGAGGTTGACATGGGTGGGAAGCGTTACGAAACGGTTGGCCGGGGTTCGGATTTTTCAATTTCCAGAAAAGAAACCGTCGGGAGCACGAGCATGGGCAGGGTCGCCCACAAAATTGCGACGACCAGTTGCCCGGGCGTGAAATCGAATCTTGGCAAAATCAGATACACAAAGGCGACAAACCAGACGGTTCCGGAAATGCCTCCCAGCATTCCGGCGACACCATGGAACTTCTGGTTGATGACCGGGGTCAGCCGGGGCACGATCTGCCACGCGAGATAAACGGATAACACCGTGGTCAGCACCGCCGAGAAACCCAGCACACGCTGGCCCAAGGTCGCGTCCTGCTTCAAGATGGCGATGCCCGCCGCCGCGGAATAAAACGCCAGCGTCGCCGCATAAAGGTAACCGGCCCGCCGCCGCAACTGCGCCCTGTCCGGATGGGCCGTTTTCATGAATTCCACGCGGAGCGTTTCCGGGTGACCAATTCGACTGACGGAAATGGCAAAGGCTTCCTGCCCGGGCAATCCCGACTGCATTTGCCGTTCGATCTCTTCACGCAGATGGCTTTCCAGTTCCTCCAGCGGCACGGGCGCTTTGATGCCGGCGGCGAGCATTTGCTGTCGCCATGCTTTGATGGATTGTTCGAGGTTGAATATCATGTCAAAAGGCGGATTGCAGGTTCTTCGGCCGGTGCAACTGCCAGATCGAAACAGCGCTGAAGATCGCGCAGGAACCGCACCAAAGCCGCCACGTCGCCGACGCACCAAAGCCAAGTGAAACCTGCGCGACGCATGCGATGAAAAGCAAAAGGGCAATCGTCCGAATGATGCTGGCCCCAAACCTTGCCCCGCGAAAAAGAAGAAAACTTCCAATCACGCCTGCGCCATAAAGAAGCGACGCGAGTGAATTGATGATAAAGATTTGCCGGTTTTGCAGGAATTGCTCCGGAGCAAGCTGGCGGCACGTGCTGTTGAGCGACCACAAACACCCTGCAAACCAAAGGAGCGCGAGGATGCGGTTTGCCAAGGGAGTGCCGTGAATTTTTTTGAATTCCGATTTTAAGGCGCTTGCCGGGCCAACCATGCGGACGGCAGTTTCAAACGCCGGTTCCGCATGGGTTCCCAATTTCAATTGCCGCTCGACTTCTTCGCGCAAATGAGTTTCCAACTCCTCCAGCGGCACGGGCGCCTTGATGCCGGCGGCGAGCATCTGTTTTCGCCAGTCCGCGATGGCTTGTTCGAGATCAAACATATTGCTCCTTTTTCAGGCCGGACAGCACATCGTGAACCAGCGTCCAGTGTTCGTGATGCTTTTGCATCGCGAGCTTGCCGTCCTTTTTAAGCGAATAGTATTTCCGCTTCCGTCCGGTCTCGCTTTCGCCCCAGCGCGATTTGATCAGGCCCCGGTGTTCCATCCGGTGCAGCACCGGGTAAAGCATCCCGTCCGTCCAGTTCAGCTTGCCCTCGGAGCGGGCCTTGACCTCCTGGATGATGGCGTAACCGTAACTCTCACCCTTCGCGAGCAGCGACAAAACCAGCGGTTCGGCGGAGGCGGCGACCAGTTCTTTGCGAATCATAGGAGCACGATACATAGAGTTTATATGTATGTCAAGCGGGAACGCTTCGGTGGCCACGGCGGCGGCGGAATTGAAAAAGTTTTTGACGGCGCCGGCGGGCTGATTTTTAACGAGGAGGCGCAAAGGCGCGGAAACGCCAGCCACCGAAAAGGAACTTCTTTGCGCCTTTGTTTCTTTGCGCCTTTGCGTTAAAATTCCCTGCATGAACATTCAAGTGCCGGTTCTCTGCGGTGCGAAGGCTGGAGGGGCTTAACATGAATCTGCGAGCAATCCTGCTAATCCTGATATTTGGGCTTGCGGCCAGCGGGTGCGCGACAAAGCCTGCCAGTGAATTACACAGCGGCACCGAAACATTGACCGGCATCGGATCTACCAACACAACCCCGATTACCATGGCCGAGCTGGTGAATGTCTTCGTCGAAGTAAAGTTGACTCAAATAAAACCAGGATTGGATCTCACAACCGGACAAGAAACCGAAATTCGTCAAATTCTGACCCGGCAAGCAAACGGGGGTTTTGAAACGGTATCCAATATCTTGCGGGGCACATTGTCGTCTCAGAAATTAGATGAAGCCGCAAAACAGCAGGCAAACTACCGGGCACAAATCAAATCGCTGCTGACACCACAACAGCTGACTGCATACGAAGAATTGAACAAAGCGCGTCTCGCCCGACAGGCTCGGGAAATGGCCGCCACCCAACTGCAACAACT
>Ga0247670_1000149_pt1 | contig 22041 bp, 18 predicted proteins | sample CNK11_metaG_FD_183042 | JGI IMG/M metagenome (GOLD analysis project Ga0247670, IMG submission 183042) | Soil microbial communities from Purdue University Martell Research Forest, Indiana, United States - CNK11 | ecosystem: Environmental > Terrestrial > Soil > Temperate forest > Bulk soil...
GGGATAACCTTTTTTCTTGCGTGCTTCGTTCCACGTACTGATACCATTTCCCAACGACAACTGGTGGATTCATCGGTCGCCCCCTCACCCGGCCTTCGGCCACCCTCTCCCCCACCGGGGGAGAGGGCAGGGTGAGGGGGGCGGTTGGATTTTCCACTGTTTCTTAATTGGTATAACAAGCGTTGCCGAAATCAAACCACCAACCAACATGCCGAAAATTTCCGTCATCGTCCCCCTGCTTCAATGAGGAAGCCGTGCTGCCGTAATTGTTCCAGCGCCTGGCCACGGTCGCCACGACCTGGGCGATGGACTACGAGATCATCTGCGTGGACGACGGCTCGCGCGACCGCACCTGGGAATTGCTCAAGGCACAAAACCAAAAGGATCCCCGCTGGCGCAGGCTTGCCTTTGCGCGGAATTTCGGCCATCAGGTCGCCGTGAGCGCCGGCCTGTATCATGCGACCGGGGACGCGGTGGTGATCATTGACGCGGGTTTGCAAGATCCGCCGGAGCAGATTTCCCGGCTGCTGGAAAAATGGCGCGCAGGTTGCCAGGTTGTTTACGCTGTGCGGACCAAGCGTGATGACGCGATGGTGAAACAATTTCTGGCCTGGGGATTTTACCGGCTCCTGTCCAAGGCGGTGCCGTTCGATGTGCCTTCGGACGCGGGCGATTTCTGCCTGCTGGACCGGCGCGTGGTCGAGGTGCTGAACGCCCTGCCGGCACGCAACCGCTATCTGCGCGGACTGCGCGCGTGGAGCGGTTTCCGGCAGATCGGGATGGAATTTGAACGGCACGCGCGCGCCGCCGGCACGCCCCAATACACGTTCAAAAAATCGTTCCGGCTGGCGATGGACGGCGTATTTTCATTTTCCACAGTGCCGTTGCGGCTGGCGACGTATCTGGTCCTGATCGTTTCGCTGGTGGCGTTTTTGGGCGCACTGTTCACGCTGTGCCAGAAACTCTTTGCGGAACAATTCGCCAAATTCGGGATGACCCCCGGCCCGCACGGCATTCCCACGCTGGTCATCTCGACCTTGTTTCTCGGCGGGGTGCAGCTGATTTGCCTTGGCATTCTGGGCGAATATCTGGGGCGCATCTGCGATGAGGTCAAAGGCCGCCCGCACTGGATCATCCAGGACAGCGCGGGGCTGGATGCAAAAACGGTGCCCGAAAGTTGTGCGAAGTGAAACTGGATGCCTGCTGGCAAAAAAGGCCGCTGACCCGCAGTCATCAAGGCTCTCGCTTTGTTTTGCCCAGCACCTCGCAGTAAACCTCCAGATGCCGCTTCGCGATGACCAGCGGGTGATAACGCTCCCGCATCGCGGCCGCCGCGCTGACCGGGTGCGGACCGCCAGTCTGGATCCAGAATGCGATGGCCGCCTCCAGGCCGGTAAAATCATTTGGTGGAAAGAGTGCCGCCCCCTCCACACCGGTCGCGATGTCCACGATCCCGCCGGTGGCCGCGCCAAAAATCTTCAAGTTGCGCGCCAGCGCTTCCACCACGACGAGGCCGAAGGCCTCCTCGGCTGGAAAATGGACGAGCGCATCTGCCGCGTCCATGGCGGCGATCAATTGCGGGGTGTTCAGATAGCCAAGGGATCGGGCATAGCCGGCCTTTTCCGCCCCGGCTAGTTCCTGCCGAAATTTTTCCCCGTAGGCCGTGCGCGCCGTGCCTTGGCCGACAAATTGGAGCTGAAATTTCAACCCGCGCCGGTGAAGACTGCGCGCGGTTTCAAGGAGCTCCACCTGCCGTTTGCGCGTATCCAAGTAACCAATGTTGAGGATGGCGGGAACCCGTGCCGGCTTTTTTCCCGGCATCGGCGTAAAAAAGGCCGAGCGCACAGGGTTGGGAACGCGCCAGGTCCTGGACGCCCGGGGCGACACAAGACCCTCGGTATAGGCGGAATTGCAAAAAACGCCGAAGGTTCGTTTCAGGGTCGCCGTTTCCAAGCGAGCCGCCAGCCAGAAAAAACTCCCGAACCGCACCCGATAGAGTTCGGCCATGGCCTGCATGTTGCCGTGAATGGTGAGGACATTGGGAAATCCGGAAAACACCGCACCCAGCGCACATTCGCGTTCGGTGCCCTGGCCGTGGACGAGGTCGGGCTGGATCTCCCGCAGCTTTTTGCGCGTCGCGCGAACGCAGCCCTGATAGAGCGTGCGCATCCAGCCCAGCTTGGGCACATGCAGGCTGTGAAACCAGATGTTGTCCGCCAGCTTGGCGGGCGAGGAAACCATCGGCCGCTGCGTGCAGGAAATCACGTGGACTTCCGCCGCCGGCAATTGTGCGAACCCCTGTAGCAATGCTTCCGGGGCCGTGCCAAACCAGGGATCGGCCTTGTGATATTCCCGATACGGCTCGCGGTTATCGGTGGTGAGGATGGCAATTTTCAAGAGACGGCCCATATGATTCAACATAATTTGCGGTTTTGCGGCGAAGGAGGGAAGGAAAATTGCCCCATTGAATCATACAGGCGGTGACAGATCGGCGCCACGCGGCGGGTGGGCTTAGGCTGCGGGGTTCCGGGACTGAATGAAGAGCCATTCCATGATGTGCGGACGCCATTCGCCCAGGAGGATTTTCCGTCCGGCGAGGTCATAGTTTTCCAATTCGGGATAGGAATAGCTTTTCGCTTTCTGGATGTCATCCACGCTGAACACCGATTCAATCCGGTGCGTCGGCTCGAAACGATTTCGCAGCATGGTGGAGATGTTGATGTCCACATCGTCATGAACCTCGATGAACACGTCATGCGGTGCGAGTTGTTTAACCACTTCCGGAGTGAACAACTGCTTTTCATAACCTTCGCAGTCGCTGACGATCAGAGCCCGACCGGTGAGCGGAAGTGAGAGCAGCACCGCTGGATCGCAAAAGGAACCGAGGATGACGCGGTCGCCCACACCGTTCAATTCGGCCAATTCCCGGCACCGGAGTTTGGCCTCCTCGTTCGTGTCAAAGGCAAACACCTTCACCTTGGGCAGCCGCAAGGCCAGTCCGACCGCGTAATAACCCTCCGCGCAGCCGACGTTGACAATCTCGGTGTAATTCTGCCGGCAGATCCGCTCAAGCACCGGATGCACCTCGCGCTCGTAGGTGCCGAGCAGTTTTGGGAACAGCGCGCCGCTGAGATGTCTCACCGGAACATATTGCATGCCGCGAAACACTCCGTGCCGCACTTTCAGGTCCGGGAAAATCTGCTCAACGGCACGACCGATAAAAATCTGATCCGGCAACCGGCCCTGGCACTCCTCATATTTCTGGCGTTCGCGCTGCATGTAGAGCATTGCCTTGAAGACCGTAGCGCTCAAAAAACGCCACAGAACATCGTTCCGAACCAGCCCGGTGGCGAAGGATTTGCAGGCTGATTTCATTTATGCGAAGCCATGGATGGCGGGTTGTTTCATGAGCAAATGGGATACTTGATACGTCTTGCGCAATCAAGCCCGCTTTGGAGCGCGCAGACATGTCTGCACTTTCTTCGACGCGACATGTCGCATCAAACCAAGGCGGTACCGTGCAGCCACGGTTCCCTATCATTTCCGCAGCCGTTGAACGTATTCCGCCAGCAGCCGGTCGCCGTAATCCTGCCAGGTGTTTTTTACCGCCCCCTTTTTATGGGCGGCTTCGCCCATGCGTCGACATAGTTCGGGGTCCTGCGCGACGAGGAGCATGGCGTTGGCGATCTGCTGCGAATCACGACCGCGCACAATGAAACCCTCGATTCCATCTTCCACCAGCGTGGTAGCCCCGCTTTCCGGGCTGGCAATGACAGGCAATCCCACTGCCATCGCTTCCACGATGGCGCGGGCAAAACCCTCCTCCTGAGACGGGAAGACAAATGCGGTGCAATTCTGCAACAAATTGGCGAGTTCCGCATGCGGTAGATGTGGGACGTGGGTGAAAGAGCCTCTCCACCGGGGCCACTCCTTTCGGAAATCGGTCTTCACGTTGCCCACGCAGATCAACTCCGCTGCGGGCATTTGCTTTTTCACCAGCTCAAAGGCCCGGAACAGATACTGATGCCCTTTGCGCAAACAGATCGTGCCGACGACGATAAACCGGGGCGTCACCGGCACGGTAGTTCGCTGTTTGAAAATGCTCACGTCCGCGCCAAAGGGGTTGATAAAACATTTTTCGGCCTGAATGCCATTGGCGACCATGGAATCGCGCACGAACCGGGAAGGACAAAGCACCACGTCCGCCCTTTCCAGCTCACGGTTCATGCGGGCGAACATCCACTGAGGAATGGGAACGCGTTCACCGGCACACCACAAATCGCACTCGCGCTGCCAGTAGCCGTAGCAGCTCGTCGGATGGCTGTTGGGGCAGTCCACCACCTTGAGCGCTCCGGTCTGATCCGCCCGGTCGAATGGTTCGGTGGCAAACCCCATGATGGCGTGAACGACCTGACAATCTGGCCAAGGCTGAACCTTAAGCCAAGATTTCCAAATCGGGAACAAAGTGTAGAAAGCCTTTTCCGTCCAGATTTGCGGCGCGCACTGAAGGAAGGGTCTCATGGCCAGATGGAACGGCCAGCAGCGACGATATTTATCCGTTGAAATGCCGGTGGCGTTTTTGTTGGAAATCCACAGTCCGGCCAGCGCGTCCCGCGTTGCCAGCCCGCGGGCGGTTTGCGGCAAATGCCAGCCTCCGGCAGAGGCGAGCAGAACGCGAATGGGCGCTCCCGCAGTCATTTCACTACTCCCATCCTCTGAAACATCTGCCGCACGCGGTCGGCGGAGGCTTCAATGGAATAGCGCTGGCAGGCCTCGGATACGTCCAGCCGGTCACGGATGGCGGCATAATGCTGAATCACCTCCCGCATGGCCGCCGCCAGCGATTCGGGCGTTTCCTCAACGTAATAAAAACAGCCCTTCCCACATACGGTCGCCACGCTGCTGGCCTGGCTGCTGATCACTAGCAGTCCGGCGGACAAATAGGCGAACACCTTGGTCGGAAACGTCACTGCCGAAATCGGATCGGACTTGCGCTGGCAGTTCAGCCCCACATGGGCGGATGCCAGCAATTGCTGGTAGGCGGCAGAGGTGGAGGCCATGGACGGATGAAAGGTCACCATTTCCCGCCAGCGTTGATCTTGGGCGGCTTGGACAACTTGGTCTTTCAACGCCCCCGCCCCGGCGAGGTCCAGATGCCAGCCGGATTCCGGCAGCAATGCCAGCGCCGTGAGCAGCAAATCCACTCCGCGCGTGGCATCCAAGGATCCAGCGTAGAGAAAGCGCACTTCGCCTTCCGGCTGGCGCGGTGCGGTATCCGGGTTTCTCAGGATGAATCCCGGCCCTGGCAGCACCACTTTCGGCAGGGCGACCGGCAGGTGTTCGCCGAGCGGCGGGGTGGACAGCACCGCGCCGTTTAAAAGCGGTCGTCCCCATTTTTCCGCCAGTCCGCTCAAAACCCGCCAGACGGAACGGTCAATCAAATGTTTTCCATCCAGATAGGCCAGGACGAACTTGACGCGGCGGAACCGCCGCAGCAGGCGGGCGGCGACGATGTAGAGAAACTCATAATTATCAATCACCACCACATCACCGTCGCGGACATGGTGGAGGACATGGCGGGCATAATAAAACCAGGCCAGGGGAATGCGCAGCTTGGGCACGTCCCAAATGGGGCAAAATAACTGGCGGAAGCCGGCAAATTGGGTCTCCACCGCCGGCAGCCATTTCCCCGACCGTCGCTCCAGCGCCTTGGGCGGAGAGGAAAGCACCACGAGTTCCCGGCTCGCGGCGGCGTTCAGGCACCGAAACATGTCCCGGCGGCAGGCAATGGTCAGACACGGCTCGATCTTTTCGCCACGCACGTCATGGTAGTGCTGGTCATAGATGTTGCTCAAAAAAATAATTCGGGGTTGTTTGGTCATGAATATTGCAAATCAGTCAGGCCGGCGGGTTACCGGTTCGCTCGCAGGTGATTTCCTCACGGGTCAAACGGCAAAACTGCCGCGTATTGTTTAAGGAATGTCCTCCCTCCCGGCGAAAATGGCTCAATTTGGTTTTCCAAGTCCGCAGCCAGTAAGGCCAGTAAGGATTTAGCTTTACCCGCAGTTGCTGAACCAATCCTTCTGGTGACTGCTTGGTTTTCTCACTCTTTTGATGTTGATCCCAAACCGCCACGTAATCGCTCTGCTGCGGCGGCGTGCTGAAAATCGGGACGGCGGCGGTCTTTTGGCCCAGCACCGCCATCGAGATCAGCTTGCGGGAACTCAATTGCACACGCGTCCCGGCAGTGGCTGGATCATGCACCTGATAAAAGGGGGCATCGGTTTGAGCGCAATCAAACAAGATGATTTTGCGAAGAGTAAATCCATTTTCTTTCTGGAAAGCCCGAAAATACAATTCCGGGCTGAATTGATAAAACCCGTGTCCCATCCACTGGTTGGCGGGGGTGATGGTGATGAAATGGCCGCCGACCGAAACCAGCTCCAAGCAATGGCGCAGAGCGGCCGGAAAATCGAAGATGTGTTCCAGCGTGCCGCCATCGATCACCAAATCGAAGGTGCCACGTAATTTTTCAGGGAACGACCGGTTCAAATCATGCAGGAGCGTGGCACCCTCATAATCGCTGCGGTCGGCTGACACAATTTCTTTTGCGCCCAGGAAACGAATGAATTCATCGGCAAAGAGACTCTGACCAAACGTCCGATGGAAACAGCGATCCACGTTACCCTGAGTGCCGGCGGGCTTGAAGTCACGCACCGCCCGCCGCAATTGCCGGGGAGAGCAGGACAAACCCAGCCGCCCCAATGTCAGCGTCCGGTCAAAGGAAACCCCGAGATTTTTCGCCCAAAGCAAAAACTTAATGGAATTGAAATCAAGGGCCATATGGCAAAGCGGTGAAGATCTGTTTTGTTTGGGATTAACTGGCCATTCCGCTTGCGAAATGGGAGGCAAAATCTAGCGGATCCGCATCAAAGCAACAGCCTAAAATGAATCTCGTCATTTTTTATGGCGCGGGTGGGGGAAACCTCCTAGTTTTCAACTTGGTTTTTACCGGCATCTAGGCAACGCATTCAATGAATCACACAGCAACAAAAGCCCAGCCGTCGCTCCCGCGCATGGCTTTTATCAGCAGTCTCGGATTCGGCGGTTCCACCACCTTCCTCTGCAATCTGGCCGGAGAACTGGTCCGGCGCGGCGTGCCGGTGCTGGTGGTCAGCCCGGAAAGTGAAAATGTTTTCGCATCTGATTTTCAGGCGGGAGGGGCCCGGGTAATTGTGCAGCAGCGCCGGTTGATCTTTGAAGACCGGCTGCATTCCGTGTTGCAAACCCTGGCTGAATTCCAGCCGACCGTCGTGGTGGGGTGTGTGGGTGCAGATTCCTATGAAGTCCTGCGCTACGTTCCGGCGGGCGTCCAGCGTCTCGCCATCATCCAGACCGATCATCCATCACTCTATGACACAGCCCTCCCCTATGCCGGATGTCTGGATGCCATCGTTGGCATTTCCACCAAAATCACCCAACGACTGGCGGAAATGTCTGTATTTCGGAGCGTCGCCAAGCTGTGCCTGCTGCACGGCGTGACCATGCCAAGCACACCCAAACCGCGCGGGACAGGAGCTGATCCCCTGCGCATTCTCTACCTCGGCCGGATCATGGATCCGCAGAAACGCGTCTATCTCTTTCCCCGGATTCTGGCTGACTTGCGGAAATCCGGCATCCCGTTTCGCTGGACAATTGTCGGGCAGGGTGACAAACGGGCTGAACTGGAGCGGGCCATGTTGTCCACCCCCGATCAACAGGTCAACTTCACTGGGGCGGTGCCGAACGCCCAAGTGGCCGCCATCCTCGACCAGCATGACATCTTCCTGCTGGCCTCGGACGCAGAAGGGCTGCCCATTAGTCTGCTGGAGGCCATGGCGCACGGCGTCGTGCCCGTGGTCAGCGATCTGGCGAGCGGCATCCGCGAGGTGGTGGATGCCAGCAATGGCCTGCTAGTTTCTGTTGATGATGTGAGTGGCTACGCGCGTTCCATAATCCACCTGCACGAACACCGGGACGACCTGACCGCCAAGTCCGCCGCCGCGCATATGCGGGTGCAAAAAGACTTTTCTGTGGCCACCATGACCGATCGCTGGCTGGCCGCTTTTCCGCCGACGTCCGCCGCGCCTCCTGTCTGGCCGCAGCGATGGAACATTTCCGCGCCGCTGGCGGCTAAAAATAAGTTTCATTTTTCACCGCCCATGCGTGCTCTGCGCAGAATCGCGGTAAAGCTGCGAGCGATGGCATAAATCAACAGGCTGGAGTAACTCATACGGTGCACGCCGCTTAATTAACGGGATTTGTATTTCCTTAAACCTGCTGTTTAAAATATATTTTCCCAACTATGTCTAGCATCCTCCCAAAAAAAATTACTGAAAGCCGGTGGGCGTGGTTTTTAAAAGGCTTGCCAATTCTGCCACGCGCCACGGCCATGTTCCGGGCCAAGCGATATACGATGACGACCCCGATTCGGTGCCGTCGGCTTTGGGATTCCTGTAAAACGGTTTTGGAGGGCAATGTTCCCGGATGTTTTGTAGAATGCGGTGTCTGGAAGGGCGGCTCCAGTGGCATCATGGCTTTGGCCATCAAAAATGCGGGACAGGAGCGGAACCTGCACCTGTTTGATTCATTTGAAGGACTCCCGGAACCTACGGAGAAAGACGGGGAATATGCCACGACCACTTATAGTGGCGGACGAAGCGGAGGGAAACTGGCCACAATCAATCAATGTTCTGCGGAATTAGACGGGGTGCGCCATTTGATTCTGGATAAAATCAAGGTGCCGGAGAAATTTGCTCATTTTCATGTGGGCTGGTTCCAAAACACCGTTCCCGTTGACGCCGTCAAGCTTGGCTCCATTGCACTATTACGCCTGGATGGAGACTGGTATGACTCGACCAAGGTCTGTTTGGAACATCTATATCCGCACCTTTCTCCGGGCGGCATTCTCATTTTGGATGATTACTTTTGCTGGGAAGGCTGCCGCAAGGCAACCGACGAATATCGCCTCAAAAACAACATCAACAGCCCGATTCAAAGGATTGACGAAGATGCTGGTTTTTGGGTGAAGGCATAACGTCACGCTTTAATAGATAGTTTTGGCCGTTTAGCTACCAATGTCCAACCAAGCGTATGGACATCATGTTTCAAATGCCGTTCGCACCAGACGAAAAAGCGGTTGATCAGCCAGTTGAACGGTTTCCCACCGATGGGTTGCGTTTGTTGGATGGCTTGGCCGATGAAGGCGTAGGAGCGGCCACGGTTAAATAATTGCACCAGTTCAAATCCACTTTCTTTGATGAGATGCAGCAGTCCGTCATAAGGGTAGCGGAAATAATCATAGGGCACTTCGTGCCTGGGCCAATACATCGGGGTGCTCAAAATCAGGTGCCCACCGGGCTTCAGCACGCGATACATCTCCCGCAGCGCCAGCAACGGATCGGGCACATGCTCCAAAACCTCGGTGCATACCACGGTGTCAAAACTCGCGTCTCCCAGCGGGATGTCGGTGGCCGAACCCACTACATCCGGCGAAGAACGGTCGGTGAGATAATCCATGCCGACATATTTTTCAGCCCCGGCAAAAAAAGTTTTTTCATAAGGCTTGCGCCCGCAGCCGACATCCAACGTGACCCCGTTGACGTAGGTTCCGCATTGCTTGAGGGAAGCCTCCAACATCAGAGTATGGAGAAAGACCCGGTGGCTGGGCGGCACAGAACACTTGAAATTCTTGGGCAGATTTTCCAGCGGATGCTTGGCCAGCGGATGGGCGGGTGTGCGAGGCATAGTTATTTAATTTGCAGGTTGCAGGAAAACGCGTTTGAGCCAGGGGGTGGCTTTGGCGGGAACCCGCCGCAGGAGTTCGACTTGAAACGCGGCGGGAATCCCGTAGCGGAGAAATAAATATCCGCCCAGCGAGACCGCCAGCGCGACGTTGATGCCGAGCCGGGCCGGGCCGGGCACCGGCGACAGCAACCACCAGGTCAAACCGGCGACCGGCAGGCAGCCGAGTAGAAGTTTAAACATGGGCCGCAGCCAGTCCACGGCAACTTCGCCCAGCGGAAGCTGAAAGAAATGGCTCATGCGCCACACGCCATACGCGCCGCTGAAGGCGGTGGTGCACAGAATCGAGCAGCCGATGATGGCGGGTAGCCCGCCCCAACGTGCCACCAAAAAAGACAGGGCCACAAAGACCACGCCCTCCAGAAAGTAAATGTAGCGCATGAACCCGACCTGCTTGGTCAGCAGGGCAAATGAATTGTGGCAATGAACCACAGCGGATAGGATCATCCAGCACGCCAGCAACCAGTCGTTCCCCGCCGGCCAGTGGATTTTGTCATGCGTCCAGATGGTGATGAACAGGCTGTTGCAGAGCGCAAAGGAAACGGCCATCCAACCGGCCAGCGAAAAAGTAAGGATGGCCAGGCTGCGGTAACGGTCGCGCAGCCGGCTGATTTCACCGCGCGCCAGCATTTCCGCCAGTGCCGCCTGGGACATGTCGTAGAGCCGCCAGATGAGCTGGTTCAGCAGGTTGAACACCCGCAGGCCCACACCCCACATCGCCGCCGCTTCCAGTCCCAGCACGCGGGTGATGACGATGGTCTGACTGGTCATGATCAGTTGTGTGCCGACGCCCACGAGAAACAAGTCTTTGCCATAATTAAAAATATCATGGAAATGCCGCCACGAGGCGCGGCCCCAACTGCCAGCCCGTGGAAACAGCTTCAAGACAACGCACGCCGACGCTTGAAATGCCACGTTCACCACGAGCGAGACGAGCGATCCCAGCGCCAGGCTGATCACGCCGAATCCGAGATGAAAAAAAATCCATTGCGCCGCAAAATTCACAATCAAGCCGCAGACACCTATGTAATTGGAAAGATCCATCCGCTGGTGGGCGTTAAGAATTAGTCCCAACATGCGTGTGGAAAACATGAGGCCCACGACCCCGCATTGCCAGTTTACCAGCCGGATGAATTCCGGTTGCAACAGTGCTGATATGGCCAGCAGCCGGGCAAAGGTTCCTGCCAGACATAACCCGATGACAAAAATGATGAGCCCCTGCAATATGGAAACGAGCCAGCCGGTCTGGACAAAACTGCCGTAGTTTCCCCCGTTCCGGTCATCCTTGTGGTCAATCAGCAGTCGTGCCGCCGCACCGGTCATGCCAGCATCAATGAGGCTCAAATAACCCGCCAGCGTGCCCATGACCATCCAAAGCCCGAATCGTTGGGGATCCAAGTAATGCAGCGCCACCGGAATGGAGGCCAGCGAATACAAGGCGGTGGCCGCCAGCAAAACATAGCTGGAAGCCACCCCGTGAATAGCGCGGCGAAAGCGGGACATCAGGGGCTGGATTCTGCCGCAGTTCACACCGCCAACTCAATTTAATTGTCAGAGGAGGCGCGATGCGCCAGCAGCCAGGATTTGAATTTTTCACCGGGCTTGGCGCCCGTGACGGGTTCAGCGGTCATTACAAAATGCGAAAGAGGGCTGCGATTTCGTAATCCCTGACGGCAACCACGCGCAGCTTCGGACAATCTGCCCGCGTCGTCGAATCAACCTCATGCTTTTTGGCAGGCGCATCCTGCCACCACCCCCGTAGCGGTGGGCCTCTGGCCTGCCGTAGAGCCGGGCGTCTCGCCCGGCGGAAAGGACGTGGGTTGACGGCGAGGCGTTGGCAAACAAAGGAGTCGCAGAGGATTCGTGCGTTTGTTCCGGGCGGCAGGATGCCTGCCCTCTACGTCCGGCGGGACGCCCGACGCTACCAATCGGGGGGATCGCGGTTTACGCCGCTTCACCGCCCGCAACCACGCCGATGGTGGTCTGCTTGTAGCGCACCAAAATGTCCCGCCAGGAGAGAAAGAAGAACAATTCGCGATACCGCCACAGGTCGGACCAGTAGGCGCGTTCAGCGTGTTCGGCTTCAATGATGAGTCGGCTCATTGGGTGAAATACAGTCGGTTCATCATGCCGCACCAACTGACGCGTCAAGAAATGGCTGCAAAACGGCGTGACCGGGGATGCTCAAAACTCCGTCGTCTGCCAGGTTTTTACCGGGAAGGACCCGCTCGCCCGGTATGGCGCGGATTGGCCCGGAACATCGGCCACGGACTGGGGGCGGGCGGCAGCAAATCCCCGGGTGGCCGAAGGGCATAGAGGCGGAAGTCTGCGCAGACGTAGAGAATGCCGTCCGGGGTCAGCGTGGGCGAGGCTGAGGCGTTGCTGTCCAGACCGGCCGACCAGAAGTCCCCATCATCGGCCGCCATCGCCCGCACCGTCCGCCATGCCTGACAAAAATAAAAGCGCCCGTTTACGGCCACCGCAGACACGTCCACCGGCAACGCCGATCCGGCATGCCACAGCTTTTTGCCGGCGGGTGAAACCGCCACGAAAAGCGCGTTGATGCCGAGGCCGATTTTACCCGTTGCATCCAGGACCGGGGACGATTCGGTGGTGCCGCCCGAATGATAGCGCCAGCGTTCCGTGCCGTCCGGGTTCAGGGCATACAGGTTGCCATCCAAGGACGTGAAATAGATGACGCCGTCCGCGCCGATGGCGGGCGAGGAGATGATGGCACCGCCGGTCGCACATTTCCAACGCACCGTGCCATCGGGATGGAGTGCATACAGGTTATGGTCGTGCGATCCGAAGTAAACCGTGCCATCCGGCGAGATGGCCGGGGAAGAGTCCACGATGGCGCCCGCATCCGTTTTCCATTTGAGCGAGCCGTCCGGGTTGAGCGCGTAAAAGAATTTATCCCATCCGCCGAAATAAATGGTGCCATCCGCCGCGATGGCCGGGGAGGAATCCACCCAGGCCCCGGTGGCGAACTTCCATTTCAAGGTGCCGTCCGGGTTGAGGGCGTAGCAATACCGGTCGCGCGAGCCGAAATAGACGGTGCCGTCGTCGGCAATGGCCGGAGACGATTTGATTTCCCAGCCCGCCTTGAATGACCACTTGAGCTGGCCTTCCGGGTTGTAGGCCAGAAAAATCCCGTGAAAGGTGCCGAGGTAAATGGTGCCGTCCGGTGCGACGGCCGGGGTGGAACTGCTGGTGTTCTCGTAGCCCGGAAAAACGGCTGTCCAAAGGTTCGTAGCCGACGGCGGCGTTTGCGCCTCTGCGCGGCCCGGCCCGGCGGCGACCATGACCAGCGCGAGCAGTGTGACCAGAAAACGGAATTGTCTCATGGCGGTCAGTAAACCAGCGGCGCCGGACTCGGGCAAATGGAAACGTGCCGGTGGGTGCCTGGGGGCCGCTGCGATTTCACCGCTCACGGTTCGGTCATCAAACGGCGCGCAGCTTTTGCTTGCCCGCACTTCGCAATTTGCCGACCATTCGGCGACGAAATCACAAAGCCGTCACTCATGTCGAAAATTTCTGTCGTCATCCCCTGCTACAACGAAGAGGCGGTCCTGCCGCAACTGTTTGAACGGCTGACCGCCGTGGCGGCGACCTGGGCGCTGGACTACGAGATCATCTGCGTGGACGACGGCTCGCGCGACCGCACCTGGCCATTGCTCAAGGCGCAGAACCAGAAGGATGCGCGCTGGCGCTGTCTGTCCTTTGCGCGGAATTTTGGACATCAGGTTGCCGTCAGCGCCGGGCTGTATCACTCGACCGGCGACGTAGTGGTGGTCATTGATGCCGACCTGCAGGATCCTCCAGAGGAGATCGTCAAGTTGCTGGAAAAATGGCGTGAAGGTTATCAGGTTGTTTATGCCGTCCGCACGAAGCGTGATGATGCGATGTTGAAACAATTTCTGGCCTGGGGATTTTATCGCCTGCTGTCCAAGGCGGTGCCGTTCAACGTGCCTTCGGACGCGGGCGATTTCTGCCTGCTGGACCGGCGGGTGGTGGAGGTGATGAACGCGCTGCCGGAACGCAACCGCTATTTGCGCGGACTGCGCGCCTGGAGCGGTTTCCGCCAGATCGGGATGGAATTTGAACGGCACGCGCGCGCCGCCGGCACACCGCAATACACGTTCAAAAAATCCTTCCGGCTGGCGATGGACGGCGTGTTTTCATTTTCCACCGTGCCGTTGCGCTTTGCGACCTATCTGGGTTTGATCGTTTCGTCGGCGGCTTTTTTGGGCGCCTTGTTCACGCTGTGCCAGAAACTATTTGCGGAACAATTTGCCAGGATCGGTCTCACACCCGGGCCGCATGGGATCCCCACGCTCGTCATCTCAACCTTGTTCCTGGGCGGCGTGCAGCTGATCTGCCTCGGCATTCTGGGCGAATATCTCGGACGCATCTACGATGAGGTGAAGGGCCGTCCGCACTGGATCATCCAGGAGAGCGCGGGACTCGAAACGAAAACGCTGCCGAAACATGAATTGAACGCGTGACGTCCAATCGTTGGGTGCCCCTCGCGAAAACCTGGTGCCGCATCGGAAAAGTGTAGTATCAGCCATCCTGGCTGACGTAGCGCCAGGGCGTCCCGCCCGGCAGAAAAAACTTCGCCCCGCAACCAGCCTTTAACATGGGGGATTTACCGTAACGTGGACGGTTCTTTCGGATGGCAAGATGCCGCCCGCTATGGCAGGCGGGACGCCCGCCGGCACGTTTTCAGACAGACGCTAGAGGCGTGGGTGAAATTTTTTAGCCGGGACATTTTCATTCAATGAGCGCGGTCAGGGGAACCGCTCACCGCGATGCGCCAGCGGCCAGGATTTGAATTTTCCGACGGGCTTGGCGCCCGTGACGGGTTCAGCGGTTATTACAAAATGCGAAAGAAGACTGTGATTTCGCAATCTCCAACGGCAAACAGGCGCAGCTTCGGACAATTCGCCCGCGCCGTCGAATCAACTTTAACCCCGTGCTTTTTGGCGGGCGAACCTTGACGCTGCCTCCGAAATGCAGCGTCGGGCCTCTGGCCTGACGTAGAGGGCGTGCGTCTTGCCGCCCGGAAAACTTCCGAACGGATGGAACAACCAAGCAACGAAGGAACAAAGTTAAGAAGGATTGCCTTGGTTCCTTTGTTGTTCAAACAGTTGTGCCGCTGGGCAGGACGCCCCGCTCTACGGCAGGCAGGATGCCTGCCGCTACGGGGCAATTCTAGATGCGCCATCATCTTCGGGACTTCCTTTTCCCGGCTTGTTCCCACCGGATTCTCTGCTACTGTCCGTGTTCCTTTGAAGACTAAAATAAAATTCCGGAGCGGCTTGAACTGATATGCCCACCATCATTTCCGCCTCTGAAATCACCGTTCGCTACGGCGACCGCGCCATTCTCGACGCCACCACGCTCGGCATCCAGGAAGGCGAACGCCTCGGCCTCGTCGGCCGCAACGGCGCGGGCAAGACGACGTTTCTGCGCATTCTCGCCGGCCTGCAATCGCCCGACATCGGCGAAGTGGCCCGGCAGCGCGATCTCGTGGTGAGTTATCTGCCGCAGGATTTCATGCTGGATGCCACGAAGTCCGTGGAGGAAAACATCCGCGACGGCGCCAAGCCGGTGCTGGATCTGATCGCGGAATTTGAATCGCTGCCGCACGACTCGAAGCGGCACGAATTTCTGGAGCATCGCATCCAGGCGCTCGAAGGCTGGACGCTCGACACCCGCGTCGAGATCGCGATGGCGCATTTGAATTGTCCCGCCGGCGACCGTCGCGTTGACACGCTGTCCGGCGGCGAGAAACGCCGCGTGGCCATGTGCCGCGCGGTGGTTTCGCTGCCCGACTTTCTGATTCTCGACGAGCCGACGAACCATCTCGACCCGGAATCCATCGAATGGGTCGCGGAATTCCTCGATGAATTTCACGGCACGTTCCTTGTCGTCACGCACGACCGTTATTTTCTCGACCGCGTGGTGAAGCGCATGATCGAGCTGTCCGACGGGAAATTTTTCTCGCACGACGGCAACTACACCGAATACCTGCTGGCCAAGGCCGAACGCCAGGCTGCCGACGCGACCGTCGAACACAAGCGCCAGATGTTTCTGAAAAAGGAACTCGCCTGGGTGCGCCAGGGCCCGCGCGCGCAACGCAGCAAACAGAAGGATCGTTTCGAGCGTTACTACGACACCGCCGCGCAGGCCGGCCCGGTGATCGAGGAAGACGTGGAGCTGTGCATTCCGCCGCCGCCGCAACTCGGCAATCGCACGGTGGAAGTCGCGGACCTGGGCATGACCCTTGGCGGGAAAAAATTATTTTCCGGCTTCTCCTTCAACTTCGCGAACGGCCAGCGTATCGGCGTTTGCGGGCGGAACGGTCTCGGCAAAACCACGCTGCTCAAGGCCATCATCGGCCAGCTGCCGCCGACCGAAGGCACGGTGAAGATCGGCCAGCTCACGAAATTCAACTACGTGGACCAAGGGCGTCTCCAGCTGAACGAAGAACGCACGGTGATGGACGAAGTCGCCGATGGCCGGGAGTTCGTGCAATGGGGTGACGATAAAATTTCCGTGCGATCCTACCTGAAACGTTTTCTTTTTTCCGACGACCGCATCACGACCCAGGTGAAAAAATTGAGCGGTGGCGAACGCAGCCGGTTGTTGCTCGCGCAGGTTTTGAAAAATGGCGGGAACTTCCTGATCCTCGACGAACCGACGAACGATCTGGATCTGCCCACGCTGCGCGTGCTGGAGGAGGCGTTGATCGCCTTCACCGGCATGGTGCTGGTGGTGAGCCATGACCGTTATTTCCTCAATCGTGTCTGCACGGACGTTCTGGCATTTGAAGGCGACGGCAAGATTCATCACAGCGTCGGCGACTACGATTACTATCTGGAGAAGAAAAAGAAGGCGGAGCAGGCCGCCGCCCGGCAGAGCGCCGCCATCCTGGCCACGAACAAGGCGGAAAAGTCAGCGGCACTCTCCCGAGATGCCGCCACGAAATCGGCCAAAGCGCGCAAACTCTCCTTCAAGGAACAACGCGAACTCGAGGGCATGGAAGCGCAGATCCACACGCTCGAAGCCGAAGTGGCGCGCATCGAAGGGCTGTTCGCCGATCCGGAATTTTTCCGCAAACATGCGGCGCAGGTGAACCAACTCACGCACGAACTCGACGCAGCGAAGGCAAAAGTGCCGAAGCTTTATGCGCGCTGGGAAGAATTGGAAGCGATCAAGCTGGCCAGCGAGACATCCGCACCGGTTGGTTGAACTTTCTGGGATTAGCGCTGCAGCTTTTCAATGGCCGGAAGAACTTCCAGCTTGGCGCGTTCGACGTCGCCCGGAAAATCAATTTCCGTCCACGGGAAACGGGTGACATCTTCGTGCCCAAATCGTCCCGCCTGGACCAGTTTCCGGAGGACATCATCGTAGGATGCGGACCGTCCTTTTCCGGTGCTCATGCTTTGCGTGAGCTGAATCAGCTCCGGCAAATCGTCGGCCGACACCTTGAAAAAGCCGATGGATTCGCCGATCTGCTCCGCTTTGCCCTGCCATTTTTTGACGAAATCAAACGGACGTCCGTTCGCGACCGGCACCAGCACCGGATCATCATCGGCGGTGGAATATTCCCGGTCAATCAACAGCGCGGTCGGCTGCGGCGAATCCACGAGTCGCTGTAAAATTTGGGCGGGATAAAGCACGTCGCTGTCCATCAGCAGGACGGATTGTTTCCGGGCCAGCGGTTGCAGCACCGGGATCGAGGTGGCCAGGCTCAAGATGCTGCCCTCCGTGAAATCTGGATTATTCAACTGCTGGATTTCGATGCCATAGTTTTGTCGCAACGGTGGCAGCGCTTCCTGGATGAGTTCCTGCTGGTAGCCGGACACAATGGTCAGGCGGGTGACCCCCACCCCGCGAAGGCAGTGAAGATGGCGTTCCAACAAGGATTTTCCGGCGAACTCCAGCAGTATCTTGGGCCGGTTACCGAAGGCGGATTTCAGTCGCATTCCGATTCCAGCGGCATAGATGATGGCTTGCATGAATGGTTATTTGAATGGGGTTGCCGGTGATGATGGTTCAGCCTGGGAGCGATTCCTTGGCCGCGTGATCCAGCACGCGCTTGAATGACGCCTCCTCCGAATAAAGCAATGCGCCGCCGATCAGGACGTAAAACAGCTCCCGTCCCCGACGGAGGATGGCGTAGGTCACCGCGATGGGCGTCGGGAGTCCAAAAGTCTCAAACAACAGCACCACGCCGGACTCCTGCACGCCCAAGGCTCCCGGCACAAAGATGCCGAGCGCCTTGGCGACGGAAATGAACGATTCGATGGCGACGGCCTCTGTCCACGCGAGCGGGAGTCCGAACAAATGGCAAACCACATAAATTTCGAGGGCATCGCACAGCCAGCCCAGCAGAAAAGCGCCCGTGGTCTGGAAGAAACGTCTGCGGTCGCGGTGATAGAAACCGTAGATCTGGTCGTCCAGTTTGCGCAAGCCCGGCCGGTTTGCTTCCAGAGCCTGGATGCGGATGGAAAGGTTGGCGAGCAGCCCGCGCAGGCTGCTGAACATTCCCCGGCGTTGCAGGAGAAAGATCAAACCAACCAGGCCCAATGCCACCACGGTGATCAACATCATCCCGGTCCGGGCGCCCGACTCGGCCGGCAACCGGGTCATGGCGGCCAGTGCGCCGAGTCCGATGAAAAACACCTGGGCCAGAATCTGGCAGGTTTTGGAAGCCACCACGCTCGTGCCTGCGGTCAGGCCGGAAAAGCCGCGCTTCCGCAAGAGATAGACCTTGAGCGCCTCGCCGCCGACGTAGCCGGACGGGATCACGTTGTTGATGGATTCACCCGCCCAACGCACGCGAAACAACGTCAGGTAGGGCGGTCGCACCATCGTGTAACTGCCGAAGGCCAGATACCAGCCCAGGGTGTCCATGACATAGACCAGGAAATAAGGCAGCACCACCACCGGCATCCACCAGCCCAGACTGCTGACGTTGGCGAAGATTTCCGCCGGCCCGGCGCGGTGGATGAACCAGCCGAACAATCCAAGTCCCAGCGCCAGGACGATGCACTTAAGAGCGGTTTTCACGATCCGGATTCGGGGTTGCCGGCGCTGGCTGACCAACCAGTTGCACGCCCAATGCCAGGAGCCAGAAAATATGAACCCCGATGGCCGCCATCCAGAGAAACAAGGACATTTTATCCAGGACGGTCAGCACCAGGAGCACCACGGAAAAATCCCGGCTGGCAGTGGCATCAATCAATTTTTTTAGACGATGCTTGCGCGGGCTCTCCGGTTGCAGCTGGCCGCGCACAACCACGATCAAGGCGATCACGACCCCGATGGCGGCGCTCACGACCAGCGGTATCAACGGATCTTCGATCCGGGCGCGATAGAGCCCGATGCCGATACCCGCAAAAATGCTGATATGCACCACCTGGTCCCCGACGATATCCAGCCACCGGCCAAGGCGGGATTCCTTGAACAGGATACGGGCCAGGTCGCCATCCACGCAGTCCACAATGGCGGAGATCTGAAATAAAATCGCTCCCCACAACGCGGCCTGATAATGGCCCTGCGCAAAAAGCCATGCCGCTGCAAGCCCGATCAGGGACGCGACGACTGAAACTTGATTGGGTGAGACGGGGGTATGGACGAGAATTTTTGAGAGGTAATGCCCGGCCGGACGGTTGAAATGTTTGTCAACGAAGCCGTCCAACGAAGTGGACAATGAAGACCATAATGCACGGGCCGCAACCGCCGCGGATGCGGCACCCGTGATGGGCACGGCGACGCCCTCCGCCGCCACGCCGGGCAGCGGGGATAATTGCTCTTCCAGCGTGCTTCCGGTGAAGCCGGTCAATACCCCGGCCGGCAGCGGCGTGCCGTCGCGCGCCATCAACCGGCCGCGCTGTTCCAAGAGTCGTTTCAAGTCGGGGGCCTGGACCAAGACGCGGGTGGAGAGGACCAGGGTTGGCTCAATCAATTCCGGACGGTGCGCCGCTGCTTTCACGGTGATGCCCAGTGCGGCGGTTCGCGCCAGAGGCGGCAGAGGTTTTTCAGAAACAATCGTGATGCTTCCGGCTCCCGCCCGATGCGCCGCCACGATCAGCCGGTCGATCACCAGCAATCCTGCGATGCGCAGAGTGGAAGTTTCCGGGTCACAAAAAATGACCGCCGGAATGCTCATGAGCGTTTGCGCCCGAAGAACACTTCTTTCAGCCCGAAGTAAGCGATGGAATCCTTCATGTTGGAGACGAAACGCATGAAGGGATTCATGTGGGCGTTGGCGACGTATTGCATGGAAACCATGTAGCGCTCCTCGCCGGCCTTGGTTGGCGTCACGGCGTGATACACCTTGTCTCCGTTGAACAGCACCAGGGTGCCGGGCGCGACCTTCAGGGTGAGATTGACCTCCTGGTGGCCCGGATTGCGGGTGTGCAGCTTGCAGACGAGCTTGGAACTGGAGTCGTCCTTGAAACCCACCAGCAAGGTCCAGCGCCGGTCCTTGTAATAGGAAGTGTCGTAGTGCCAGCCGATGTGGTCGCCTTCCTCGGTGTAGGCGTAGAACGCGCAACGATGTTGATCCGAGTCGGGGCATTCCTGCATTTCCGAGCCGGCGATTTTTTTCAGCAAGGCCAGCAGGGCCGGGCTTTGGTAAACCGAGTTCATGGCCGGGGCGACCGATTTGACGGTGTCATAACCGACACTGCCACCTTTCTTGTGCTTGGGAATGAAGTTCCGATGAATATGCAGCTTGAGCGCCTCCAGTTGTCGGTCCCATTGCGCCATGATTTCCGGGGAGAGAAAATCATCCACCACGATGAATTCGTCCTGGTCCAGATAAGTCTTGTGAAGGGCGGCAGCATCCAGTTCAGAAATTCGCCTGGCAATTGCTTGTTCGATGTCAACGGTTGTTGTCGTGGTCATGGCGCGATAATAATACTTATAGCTACAGCCTCAAGATGGCCCAACCGTAAAGGGAAGTTCAAGCGCAAACGGGCCGGCGGACGGGGCACGGGCGCATCCGCGCACCGCCCTCGAAATGTAGTGTCGGGCCTCCGGCCTGCCGTAGCGGGCGGGCGTCCCGCCGCCCGGAATGACTCGCGATTGAACCAAGTCTCCAAAATATTCCGAGGCTCCTGCACGATTCACCTCTGTTCCGCCGGGCGGGACGCCCAGTTCTACGGAAGGCCGGATGCCTGCCGCCCGGCAGGACAGCCGCCGGCAAAAGATGGTTGCGCTCATGGCCTGTTATGATGTCAAATTCCCGGACTCTGGATGAAGAAAACGACGCAGTTCCGACAATTATTGAAAGCCAACCGGCTGGAATTCCTCATGGAAGCTCATAATGGATTGAGCGCCACCATCGTGGAGGAAACCGGCTTCAAGGGGATTTGGGCCAGCGGCCTCTCCATCTCGGCCGCTCTCGGGGTGCGCGACAACAACGAGGCGAGCTGGACGCAGGTGCTGGAGGTGGTCGAGTTCATGAGTGACGCCACGAACATCCCCATCCTGCTTGATGGCGACACGGGTTTCGGCAATTTCAACAACGCCCGCCGCCTCGTGCAAAAGCTTGAAAAGCGCGGCTGTGCGGCGGTTTGCATCGAAGACAAACTTTTTCCCAAAACGAACTCATTCATTGACGGCGAAAAACAGGCGCTGGCGGACGTGGATGAATTCGCCGGCAAGATCAAATCCATGAAGGACGCGCAAAGCGACCCGGATTTTTGCGTCGTCGCCCGGTTGGAGGCGTTCATCGCCGGCTGGGGCCTGGACGAAATGCTCCGCCGCGCGGAGGCGTATCATGCCGCCGGCGCGGACGCCCTGCTCATCCACAGCAAAAAGAAAACGCCCGACCAGGTGCTCGCATTCGCCAGGGCGTGGGGTGGCAAATGCCCGCTCATCGCCGTGCCAACGACGTATTACTCGACGCCCGTTGAAGCGTTTGAGCAGGCTGGCTTTAACATCGTCATCTGGGCGAACCACAATTGCCGCGCGTCCATCACGGCGATGCAAAATGTCTCGCGCACCATCTTCCAGGAACGCTCGCTCGTCAGCATTGAAGACAAGGTTGCGCCGGTGAAGGAAGTTTTCCGCCTGCAACGCGCCGACGAACTGGCCGCCGCCGAGGAACGTTACCTGCCGCGCAAAGCCGAGTTCGCCCGGGCCATCATCCTCGCCGCGTCGCAGGGCGTGGAA
>Ga0247670_1000150_pt1 | contig 21998 bp, 18 predicted proteins | sample CNK11_metaG_FD_183042 | JGI IMG/M metagenome (GOLD analysis project Ga0247670, IMG submission 183042) | Soil microbial communities from Purdue University Martell Research Forest, Indiana, United States - CNK11 | ecosystem: Environmental > Terrestrial > Soil > Temperate forest > Bulk soil...
CCATTCTTCAATCCTTTCCCGGACGCCAAAAACCGTCGCTGGTTCTGCGCACTGACGTTGCGAATGTTTATGGCCAGGCACTGCCCCGCGTTCTTTTCAGCCGCATGATTCGAAATCCGGTCGAACAAGCCGTGCGCTTGGATGCGACCTGCGTGGTGGTGAATTTGTTCCAGATTCCCAACCAACCCGAGGTCGCCGATCAATGCATCCAGAATATTCTTGCGATCAAACCGGATTGCGACCATTACGGCATGCCGCTCATGGTTGAGCCGCTGGTGTTTCAAGCCAACGAAAAGTCCGGCGGTTACATGGTTGATGGTGACGCGAAAAAAATCCTTCCGCTGGTTCGTCAAGCCGTTGAATTGGGGGCCGACATCATCAAGGCCGATCCCACCACCGACGTGAATATTTACCACAAGGTCGTCGAAATTGCCGGGCGCCTGCCCGTGTTGGTTCGGGGCGGTGGCCGGGCGTCCGACGAGGAAATATTGCAGCGCACGGAAGCATTGATCAAACAAGGTGTCGCCGGCATTGTTTATGGCCGCAACGTCATCCAGCATCCCAACCCGGCAGGAATGACCAAGGCATTGATGGCCGTCGTTCACGACGGAGCCAGCGCCAGCTCGGCGGCGCAATTTCTCAAATAAATCATTACGATGAGCACCAAGGTCAAAGTAGGCATTATCGGCGGCGGATTGATGGGGCGCGAAGTGGCGGGCGCTTTGAGCCGCTGGTTCGTGCTTGAGAATTTTCCAGTCCAAGCCGAGCTCGTGGCCGTTTGCGACCTTGCTGAAAAGCAGCGCGCTTGGTTTCGACAGGTTCCCACCGTGAAGCTCCTCACTGCCGACTATCATGAACTGCTCGCTTCCCCCGAAATTGAGGTGGTTTATGTCGCAGTGCCGCACCATCTGCACGAGTCAATCTATCTTGACGTGCTCAAGGCGGGGAAAGATCTCCTGGCGGAAAAACCCTTTGGCATCGACTTGAAAGCGGCCCGCACCATTGCGGCCGCGGTAAAATCATCCGGCCGTTTTGTGCGGTGCAGTTCGGAATTTCCTTTCCTGCCCGGCGCGCAGCGTGTCCACCAGATTGCCCGTGAGAATAAACTGGGCAAGCTGCTTGAGGTCCGGTCCGGTTTTCACCATAGCAGTGATTTGGACCCGTCAAAGCCGGCGAATTGGAAGCGCCAGGTGAAAACCTGCGGGGAAATTGGCGTCATGGGAGACTTGGGCATGCATGCGGTGCATATCCCCTTCCGGCTGGGATGGAAGCCGGAACGGGTTTACGCGCAGCTTCAAAAAATTTATCCCCAACGGCCCGACGGCCATGGCGGCGTGGTTGCCTGTGACACCTGGGACAATGCGATGTTGCATACCGACGTGAACATGGATGGTGCCGAAGTTCCGGTCCGTTTTGAGATGAAGCGGCTGGCCCCGGGTGAGACCAATACCTGGTTCCTGGAAATCCTCGGCACCGATGGAGGAGCAAGGTTCAGCACCAAGGAACCCAAGACACTTTGGACCTTCCACCGCGGCAAGGAGCAAAGCTGGCAACGCACGGATCTTGGTTTTCATGGTCCTTTTCCCACCAGCACGGGGGGCATTTTTGAACCAGGGTTTCCGGACTGCTTTCTCCAAATGTGGGCCGCTTTTCTCGCCGAACGCGCCGGAAAACTGGAAGGCCGTTTTGGCTGCGTCACCCCGGAAGAGGCGGTGGAAAGCCACCAACTGTTTGCGGCGGCGCTTCAATCCGTCACCGAACAGCGGGCGATAGCTCTCGACGAAACGGCATGAACCGAATAGTCATTTCAAACTAAACCGCCCATGAAACGAAGCGTCATCAACCGCCTCATCCGGTCTGCCCAGGCATGCTATCAGTCCCATGGTTGGACGCTCCCGCCAAACCCGCGCTGGGATGTCACCGATTTTGGCCTCGGTGATTGGCGGCGCTTCGGCCTGGTCCTGGTCAATCTTGCCGAGGAGCCGGAGTATTGTGAAAAACTCATGTATGCGCAGAAGGGAATGACCACGCCGGCCCATTGCCATCAAAAGAAAAAAGAAGACATCATCTGCCGCTGGGGCAGGCTGGCCGTGCGGGTTTGGGCGGGGCCGCCGGACAAAAGCCCGCCGGAGCAGTTCATCCTTGCCGTCAATCACGAGTTTTTGCAGGTGCAGTCAAACCAGGTGGTGGCATTGGAGGCCGGGTCGCGGGTCACGCTCGTTCCGGGGATCTATCATGAATTTTATCCCTTGTCCGACGAATGCATCATTGGCGAAGTTTCAACCGCCAATGATGATTTGCACGACAATTATTTCGCGAATGGCGATGTCGGACGCTATCCCGGGGTTGAAGAAGATGAACCCGCGATCGTCCGGCTCCTGGGCGACAAACCGGCATGAACGCAAACCTGGGCGCACGCGCCGGCATTCTTGCGGGAGGCAACTGGATTGTGGACAAGTTAAAATTCGTTGACACCTATCCCCAGCAGGATGCCCTGGCCAACATCCAGTTCGAATCCACCAGCAATGGAGGCAGCCCGTTCAATGTCCTGGTGGATCTTGCCAGACTGGGCGCTCCCTTTCCGCTGGCGGGAGTGGGACTGATCGGTCCGGATGCGGATGGCGAATGGATTTCCAGACAATGCGCCGCGCATCGGATCAACACGGAACAGGTGCGCATCCACCCGTTGGCGCACACCTCCTACACGGATGTCATGGTGGTTCAATCAACGGGCCGCCGCACCTTCTTCCACCAACGCGGAGCGAACGCCGCCCTCGACAACGAGCATTTCGACTTCAACTCCCATCCGGCGAAAATTTTCCACCTGGGTTATCTGCTCCTGCTCGACCGTTTGGACGGCCCTGACCCGGAATTCGGCACGGTTGCTGCCCGGACATTGCAACGGGCCAAGGCGGCCGGCTGCCTGACCAGCATTGATCTCGTGAGCGAAGACAGCCAGCGCTTCCGGCAAATTGTGCTGCCGGCCTTGCCTTATGTTGATTTTTGCATTTTGAACGAGTTCGAAATTGGGCGAACCACAGGGATTGAAACAAGGCGAACCTCCGGCATGGATCTGGCAGCCCTGCAGGCCGCCGCCCAACAACTGCTCAACGCCGGAGTGGGAAAATGGGTCATCGTCCATTTTCCCGAGGGCGGCTGCGCACTGGGCCACGACGGACGGCTGCGAGTCCAAGGCAGCCTGAACATTCCCCAAGCTGAAATTGTCAGCACGGTCGGCGCGGGCGACGCTTTTGCCGCTGGCATCCTCTACGGGCTGCATGAAGGAATTCCCATTGAAACCGCGCTCGGGTATGGAGTCTGCGCGGCCGCTTCGTGCCTGGGCGGCGCAGGAACGTCGGATGGCATTCGTCCGTTGAACGGGTGTCTCGAACTCGGGAAAAAATTCGGGCTTCGCTCCCTGGTTCAATGTTGACCGCCCTTTTTTTGAAACCAATTCAGGATTGCTGATTGAGCAATCAGTGGAACGTCAATAAGCTGATCCAGCCATGTTCGCTCAAGAACGATCCAACGTCATCAGGAAGATAGTCCGCACGCATCGTCGGATGACCTTTGCCCAGCTTCAGCAGCTGGTGAAAGTCTCCCCCGCCACGTTGCGCCGGGATCTGGCCGAACTCGAGCTCGCCGGCGATGTGATCCGCGTCCATGGCGGCGTGCTCGACCCTTGTTATGTCCGCACGGAAGTGTCGTTTGACGAACGGGTGGTGCTGAACAGCCCGGCAAAAAAATCCATTGCCGCCACCGCCGCGCTTCTGGTTCCCGCCGGCGCCACCGTGCTGATTGACGCGGGCACAACCTGTCTGGAACTCGGCAAGGCGCTCCTGGGCAGAAAGGATGTGACCATCATCACTCACTCCGTGGCCCTGGTGTTGGCCGCCTTTCGAGGTGAAGCCACCGTGCTATGCCTGGGCGGAGAACTGCGAAAGGTCAGCGGGGCCTTGATCGGCGGCGGCGCCTTGGGGGCGCTAAAATTGATTCATGCCGATGTCGCCTTCATCGGCGCTTCGGGGCTGGATCCGGCGGAGGGTTGTTCGACCACCGAGTTGTTTGAAGCCGAGCTGAAAACAAACATGATTTCCAGGGCGGCTCGAAAAGTTCTTTTGGCTGATCACACAAAATGGAAAAACCCAAGCACCATCCACTTTGCCAACTGGAGCGACTTCACCGATTGGGTTACCGATGAAATAATCGAACCGGAAAAAACCAGGCAATTATGCGCCGGTGGATTAAAAATCCATGAGGCTTGATCCAGCTGGAATTATCGGTTTCTCAATTCTCCGACAAAAACGCCGAACCGCTACCACCGGGTGGCTTGGAACATTTTATTTGAAATTTCAGCGCCAAAACACATCAAGCACAAATTAGAATCTGTTTTCCTGACAAATAAAGTTCGCATTACTTCATTATGACAACTTTTGTCCAAGAATGTGAAATGGCGAATTTTCCCTTTTTTACGCGGTTTTTTAGATCGTCTTAACAAAGCAATGCGAAGCACTTCAAACGGCTTCGCTTGCCCGCAGCGTGTTGGCTCATGAGTCGATGTTGTCTGGTTCGTTCAAGCCAGACGACACTGCCGTCGGCCGATACAACTTCCAACCCCATTACATAATCACGGGTTACGCCATATTTTAATCCACGTAGTCCGCCGGACTTTTCAGCGATATTTCCTCCAATCGTGGATATTTTGATAGAGCCGGGGTCTGGTGAAAAAATAATCCAGCCATCTCCGCAATCTCAGCAATTTTCTGAGTTATGACTCCCGTTTCAACTAGCAACGAGAGGTTCTTTTCATCCAATTTTAACACCTGATCCAGTTTTACGATGCACAGCACGATACCGTCTTTTACGGGCAGGCTGCCTCCGCTCAGACCCGTGCCAGAACCACGAGTGACCACCGGCGTTTTTTGGGCTTTGGCGATTCGCAATATCGCTGATGTTTCGATCGCGGTTTTAGAAAATACCACACAATGTGGTCGTTGGCGCAATGCCGCTGTGCCGTCAAACGAGTATGGAATCAAATCTTCCGGCTCCTTCAAAACGCGGTCTTCTCCGAGCAATGAAATAAGTTCAATCGTTAAAGAACTCATTGCTTTATGGCTGATGGCTCCCGACCAAACGCGTGTTAATTTTCATTCATGACGGAATTGGTGAGGGCGCCGATTTTTTCGATCTCAATGGTCACGCTGTCGCCAGGTTTCAACCAGCGCGGCGGCTTTTGTGCCATGCCGACGCCGTGTGGTGTGCCGGTCAGGATCACCGTGCCGGGCCATAGTGTCGTGCTGCCGCTCAAAAACTCAATCAACGTCGGCACGTCAAAAATCATGTCGTTCGTGTTCCAATCCTGCATCACCTGTCCGTTCAACACCGTGCGGATTTTCAGCGCGTTCGGATTCGGGATTTCGTCACGCGTCACCAAAACCGGACCGAGCGGGCTGAAGGTGTCGAAACTTTTGCCGCGACACCACTGTCCGCCGCCGCGCTTGATCTGCCAGTCGCGCGCGCTCACGTCATTGCAACAGGTGTAACCGAGGACATAATCGAGCGCATTCTGTCGCGAAACATTTTTGCAGGCGCGGCCGATGACCACCGCCAGCTCGCATTCGTAATCCACCTCGTCGCTGCGCATGTGCGTTGGAATTTGAATTGGCTCGCCCGGATTCAAGAGCGTGTTGATGCCTTTGAAGAACACGACGGGATATTCAGGAAATTTCGCGCCGGTTTCCTCGGCGTGCTTGCGGTAATTCAATCCGATGCAAATGATGGAGCTTGGCTGGATCGGCGCGAGTAATCTTGTCACCACTGCTTTTTCAGTCGTGACTTTTGGCGAATTGAAAATGTCGCCGGCCAGTTTTAAAGCCGTGCCGTCGGCTTGTTGTGCGGCGTGGCCGATTGTGCCTTGCTTATCCTGATAACGAATAATGTGCATAAATTATTTCCCCGCGCTCCAGCCGCTGTCAATTACCAGTGAACTGCCGGTGACCATCACGCTTTCGTCCGCGGCGAGATACAGCGCGGCGGCGGCGACTTCTTCCGGCTTGACCATGCGACCGTTCAATTGCGTCGAAGCCATGTCGCGATAAGCGGCCTGCGGATCGGGATATTCCTTGAGCCGCGCGAGCACAAACGGTGTTTCCACGCGGCCGGGACAAATGCAATTGAACCGGACACCGGTGTGCGAATGATCCAGCGCGAGCGCTTTCGTCAAACCGACGACGGCAAATTTCGTCGTCGTGTAAGCAAGCCGTTCACGCACGGCCACGATGCCGCCGATGGACGCCATATTGATGACGCTGCCGGATTTGCGTTCGAGCATCGCGGAAGCGAAGGCTTTGCAGCCATTGAAAATGCCGCGCACGTTCACAGCGTAAAGCTTGTCGAGATCCGCCACGCTCGTGTTGAGCAGCGTGCCGACGTGGCCGATGCCAGCGACGTTCGCCAGAATATCGAGTGCGCCGACCGTTTGTGCCGCCTGCGCGCAATCGGTTTCACTCGCGACATCCAGCGAAATAAATTTTCCGCCGATACGCCCGGCTTGTGCTCGTCCATCCGCTTCGTTGCGGTCGGCAATCCAGACCGTTGCACCGGCTTGGACAAAGGTTTCCGCGATGGCCGCGCCGATGCCCGACGCGCCGCCGGTGACGAGGGCAATTTTATTTTCAAGGCTAAACACGATAAATTCTTTCCGCATTGGTCTGGAACAATTTGATTTGATCCGCTTCGGTTGCGAATGAAAAAAGTTCCTGCACCGTTTCGATCCAGCGCTCGTAAGTAGTCGCCAGCGTGGCCATCGGCCAATCGCTGCCAAACATAAGACGGTTGAAGCCGAAGCATTCCAGCGCATGCTCAAAATAAAACTTTAACTCCTTGGATTGCCAATTCCCCCAATCGGCTTCGGTCGTAAGACCGGAAATTTTGCAGACAACATTCGGCAAGGCCGCGAGTGCCTTTAGGTTCTTTGCCCACGGCTCCGTTGTTTTGCTGCGCACATCTGGTTTGCCGAAATGATCCAACACGAAAGTGACTTGCGGGACGCGCCGGACCAATTCGGCGGTGGCAGCCAGTTGCTCGTGCCGGATGCAAAGGTCAAACGTGAAACCAAATTCGGCGAGCACCTTGACCCCGGCGATAAACTCCGGTCGCAGACCAAACTGGACCTCGTGCTCGCCTTGTAAATTTCGCCGCACACCTTTGACAAGCGGACGGCCAGCCAGCATTTCCAGATCAGCACGAATGGCTTCACCTTTTTCCACCGGCGCATAAACAACGGCACCCTTCAATCGCGGTTCGTTGTTCGCGAAATCAGAAACCCAATCAATTTCGGCAAGATTTTGCGCCGGTCCACAATCGCATTCAACGAAAATCATTTTACTTACGTTTGCCTTGCCACTTGCAATCGAAAAATCTGCCGGCAGAAATGCCCGGTCCAAAGCAGGAAAACCGCGATTCCAGGCATAACGAAACCGGGCTGGGTCCCAGAAATGACAATGCGAATCAACGATGGTGGGAACATTCATATTAGCTGGATTCTTCTTTCAAATTGTTTCAAAACATCCGGCGATAACCCAGCTCTGCGCCGCCGCTGACATGCATGATATGGCCTGTAATAAAGCGCGCTTTTTGTGAAAGTAAAAATACACACGCATCGGCGATGACTGTGCTTTCGGGACAATAGCCGAGTGGATGAATTTCGTTCAGATATCGCTCGGTGGAGCCAGGATCAGGCTGTTCGGAACACCATTGACGCAGCATAGGTGTCCAGGCACCGGCGGGGCAAACTGCGTTCACGCGAATTCCATGTTTTGCATAATCCAGTGCCATGGATTTTGTTAACGCGTTCATTCCACCTTTGGTCGCTGTGTATGCCGCGTGTATTTCCTGGCCAATCACGCCAACCATGCTGGAAGTATTTAACACGCAACCTTTGCTCGCAACCAATGCGGCAAACGCATGACGAGTCGTATGGAAAACACTTTTCAAATTCACATCGAATAACGCATTCCATTCATCGTCGGTGGTTTCATGAAGAGGCTTTGAAGGTGTGACAATGCCGGCGTTATTATGAACCGCGTCTAATTTACCATAACGTGCCAGGGTTTTTTCAATCGCAATTTTAACTTCTGCGTCTTTACTTACGTCGCAGACGATGCCGAGATGTTCCGGCCCGAGTTCGGTGGCGGCTTTTTCGACGCCTTCCTTATCCAGTGCAGCGATCACTACTATCGCACCTTCCGCGGCATAGGATTTTGCGCAATCGCGTCCGATGCCGCATGAGCCACCGGTTAGAAGAATAATTTTATTTTCAAGGGCTAGTTTCATGGAAATGTCATTTTCAGTGAAAAATTAAATACAATGTGATAAAAACAATCAGCACAGCGACGGACGCCAGCCGGTAATTCCCCAAACCGCGACCGTTCGTTTCACCACGCAAGGGTTCGCGCCAGTTTTTCCAAACAAGCAATCGAGCTTCGTCCTTGAGAGCTTCGGGGAAAATAAAAGTCGTCGTCACCATGATTACGAGGCAGGCAACAAACAACCAAAATGCCATCAGCATGAAATCGCTGCGATAAATATTGTTCCAGTCCAGGAAAAAAGTGACGAAACCAAGAATGATTCCTGAAATCAGGGTAATAAAGGCGGCCTTGCTTGAGGCGCGTTTCCAAAAAATACCCAGCAAAAACACGGCCGTGACCGGCGGCGAGACGTATGAAATCAACTTGTTGATGCCCTCAAAGATTGTGGTGTAATGACCGAACAAAGGCGACGCAACAATTGCGAGAAGCGTGCCGGCAATGGTGGTAATCTTCCCAATGCGGACGAGTCCGTGATCTCCGAGGCCGGGCTTATAACGTTTGAATATATCATAAGCGACGAGAGTAGCCGTTGAATTTAGTGCAGCCGAACAGGTCTGCATTGCGGCGGCGAGCAGAGCGGCAGCCACCAATCCTTTTAAGCCGACCGGTAGCAGATGGGTGAGCATGAACGTGTAGGTGTCGGCCGCCGTTTGTGGCGCAGCGCCGTTAAAAAGATTTTTTTGCACGAGAGCGACACAAATCACACCCGGCAATACGAAGAGAAAAACTGGAAAAATTTTCAGGAAGGCGCAAAACAGCGGTCCGAGCCGGGCGTGTTTTTCATCCTTCGCCGCAAGCACACGTTGAACAATCGTTTGATCGCAGCAAAAATACCATATTCCAATCACGGGATAACCGAGCAAAATAGAATACCATGCCAAACCACTGGGATCCTTGCCATCGCGCGTTACATTCAGAAAATTTCCGGTGTTCCAAGTGACATGGCTGTCAGTCATGGCCGCCAATGGATGTGGATGCGATGCCAGAGTATGTGCAAGTTCCGTCCAGCCGCCGATCTTCACATAAGCTGCAACTGTGATGACAACAGCACCGACCAGCAGCAAAACTGTCTGCATACTTTCAGTCCAGACGACGGCCAGCAAGCCCCCGATCATCGTATAAATCCCGGTTAAAATGCCGAGGACGGCTATGAATAATAGCAACGCATCAATACCGAAAATTGTTGTGCCCGGGGCGAGACCGAGAATTCCGCGCAAGACCCATGCGGCGGTGTAAAGCGCCACGCCCATGTGAATGACGATGGCGGAGAACAATGAAATTACAGAAAGGACGTCACGGCAACTGCGATTAAAACGGCGTTCCAAAAAATCCGGAGCCGTCGTTACCCGCGAACGCAGATACAAGGGAGCGAAGAATAAAGAAAGCAGGATAAGCGTAAATCCAGCCATCCATTCAAAATTGCCATAAACAAGGCCATATTTGTATGCGGCTTCGGCAAGACTGACCAGATGGACGGTGGAAATATTCGCCGCGAACATTGCCAGACCGATCACGGGCCATTTGAGGGTGTTGCCAGCGAGAAAATAATGACCGCCCTCGCCACCGCGTTCATTTTTTCGCCGTAAAAGGCCAGCCACAATACCGAGACTGACCACGGCAATAAAATAAGTTGCGATGATCGCCCAGTCGAAACTGCTCATTAAACTATTCATTCAAATTTCTTGATACGGAAACCGCCTTCGGATTTTCTTCTTCCCATGTTGGTGTGATTAATTGGGTGTCGTCAGGTTGCCATTCAACATGATTGATTTGCCTTTTTTAATTACTAGATCTTTAGTGACGCTACCATACTGCACGCGGCAAGGACTTCCGTTCAGTGAATGAATCGCGGCGGAAATTAACTTTCCATTGGCCCATTGAAGATCCACGGTAAAACCACCGCGTGCCCGCAAACCCTTGACGCTGCCGTTGGGCCATATTTTAGGTAATGCCGGCAATAAATTGATTTCTTCTTCTTGCGATTGCATCAGCATTTCACAGATGGCTGCAGTGATGCCAAAGTTGCCGTCAATCTGCATCGGTGGCAGCAATCCGAATAAATTCAGGCATGTGTTGCGGGTGGAAAATAATTGCTGCAATTGGCCGTGAGCCGTTTCCCCGTCTCGCAGTCGCGCATAGAGCGCGGTGCGCCAGGCGAACGACCATTCGCGCGTATCGCCGATGTTTCCGCGTGCCTCAAGTGAAACTTTCGTAGCGGCCGCCAATGTGGGCGTTTTCTCTACGCTGATCTGATGACCGGGATAGAGCGCGAACAGATGCGAGGTGTGGCGATGCCCATCATTGGGTGTGTCAAGTTCGGGCGAACCTGAGACCGCGTTCGTGCCGGTTTTCTCGGTCATCCATTCAAGCAGCTGTCCCCAACTACCAATGCCCGGCGTCACCATTCTGTCCCGCATGGCCGAGATTTGGTCGCGATAATCTTTATCCACGCCAAGTGCCTCCGCTGCCTTGACGTAATTATTGAACAAGTCCCAAACGATTTCCTGGTTATAACTCACCCCATCTTCAGTCGGCCCATGTTCTGGTGACCATCCTTGAGGCACAACCAACCTTCCATCGGGCAGAGCTATCAGGTGATCCTCCCAAAATTGACATGTTTCTTTCATCACCGGATAGGCGACATTCTTGAGATATTTTTTATCTTCAGTGAACGCATAGTGCTCCCAAAAGTGGGAACAATACCACGCATTTGCCGTCTTATCCCATTCCCAACCTAACCCGCCATTGATGTTGTGCGAAACGCGAATCGCCCATCCCCGGGTCGCAAACTGTCCGGACGGAGATTTAAACTTGGGAGAACCGGCGGTCACATAACGCCAGGCCGGAATCTGACTTAAAGTTAGATCAAAGAATGGCACATGGCATTCGGACAAATTTGCAGTTTCCGCCAGCCAATAGTTCATCTGGATGTTGAGGTCTGTGTGATAATCCGAATACCACGGTGGATTGTTGGTGTCGGCCCAAAGTCCTTGTAGGTTTGCCGGCAGACCTCCAGGACGAGAACATGAAATCAAAAGGTAACGACCATATTGAAAAAGCAGTTCTTCAAGTTCGGGATCATATGTCAGTGCCGCCTTGATCTTTCGTTGATCGGTTGGCATGGAGTTCAGATCATCGGAAGACGTTCCGAGATTAAATTTCACCCGGTCAAATAAAGCATGAAAATCCTGTTGATGTGCCGTTTTTAGAGAATCATAGCTTTTTTGAGCTGCGTGATCAACCAGGTCAGTGACCCGAGCGCGGGGATCCTCGCCATGATAATGTTTTTTGTATTCCATTACATAATCCGTGCCGGCTGCGATCAATAGGGTAAGGCTGTTGCAATTGGCGAATTCAAGCGTCGCTCCGTTGGATCGCACAACACCGCCTTCATTTAGAACCACCAATTGAGCTTCATACTTCAAGCCGTTTATCAATATGCCGCTTAACCGAAGCCTGCTGTCAGAAGCGGCGGTGACCGTGTCGCGCGAATCATTCAATTGAATGCTTCCAGTGTAACTTCCAGGCTTATCCGCGCTAAAATGAAAAGCCAAAACATGATCGGCATGACTGGCAAAATATTCGCGTGTAAATTTAATGCCATTTACTTCGTAGCTAACATGGGCCAATGCATTGGCAATATCTAAATCTCGGCGATAATTGGAGAATTTTTCGTGTCCGGGCAGATTGACAATCAAATTGCCGAGCATTTGATATGTGCCCATCGTGCCGTAATCGCCCGACGTATTTGCATCGCCACTCCAAAGACTATCTTCATTCAATACGATATTTTCACGCGCCACTCCTCCCGAAATCAGTCCGCCGACCCGTCCGTTGCCAATCGGCAGGGCTTCATCCATAAAATGTCCCCGCGCCATTGGTTGCTTATACCACAGCACTAAATCGCCGGCAAATGCCTCCATGCTCATAGAAAAAGCAGTCAATATGATAATAATATTTTTCTTCATAGTGGCCTTGCCCCAATTGTATGGACAGAGTGTGAATGCATGAGCCATGGGTATTTTTAGTTGAGCTTGATTTCAAAGTTCACGGGGGAATGATTGGCCTTGCCCCGGTTGTGTGGACAGGAGCCATGTGACAGTGTGAGCTCGGGACCACACAATCAGGACAAGGCCAAACGAATATTTTACATTGTGAGAGGACCGCCAGACTAAACTTCAGTCTGGCGGTCCCGATCTTCATAGTGACATGCCTTGGCTGGCTTTAATATTTCTATGGCGTTCTGATCGTGTAGAAACTTTGGGCGGTTCCGGCACTGATTGCGTTGGTGACACTAAACGCTCCACTGCCATCAAAACTGCCGGTTGAAAGCAATGTCCAGTTCAACAGCGGTGTGACCAGATTGGTTGTCGTCAGAACCGAGTAGCTGGCATTTGCCGTTCCGCCGGTGCCGCTGAAGATTAGGTTGCCGCCCGACACCGTGGTGCTGCCGATAACCGGTGGCGAAGCCCCAACCGCCACTTTGATAACACCAGTGTTCAACTGCGTCGTGTCCCAGGCCAATCCAGCTCCCGGCGTCGCCGGCGTGATGCTTGCAAACGAACCCGTATACGTGGCCGCGCTAAACACCTGGAAGCTGTTTCCCATTGCCAGTGGTGAGCCGCTGATGTTCACCAGATTCAATGTGCCACCGTAAGTAATATTCGCTCCGGCTTGAACCATGTCGTTCGTTCCTGAACCCAACTTGATCACCGTCGTGCCATTCAGTGTGACGCTGCTGCTCGCCGCAATTGTGCCAACAGGATTGGCATAAGTCTGTGGACCTTCCATGGTCACAACAGTGTTCGTGCCCGCTGGAGAAACAATGGCTCCAGAGGAAACTGCCAAACTGCCATTGACGCCGCCGATGCCACCCAGTGTCTGACCACTGGCGAGAGTCAAAGTCTGGTCGGGACGTCCCGTCGCATCCAGATGCGTTGTGGTTGGATTACTGCCGCCGAAGAAAATCAGCGAGCTATGCGAGATGGAACCATTGCCGGTCAAAGCTATCTGCGGGCCGTCAATAATGGTCGGGCCGGCATAGGTGTTCGATGCAGACAAGATCATCGCACTATTCCAGAAGTGCAAGAAAAGACCGCCCGAACCACTGATTACATTCGTATAAACTGTATTATGGTCACCAATGATGATACGAACGATGCCATTTAAGACCACGGCGCTGTTAATAGTGATGGCGCTGCTCGAATCGCCCCACGTTGACCAATCCATCGGACCGTCAAGGGTAATCGTGCTGCCACTATAAACCGAGCCGGCAGACCAGAGACGCGCAATGCTGTTTGAAAGCATATGAATGCTCCCATTAAACCCACCGGTGCCATTCCACCAGGCAAATGTCGTGTTGGTGCCGGCAGTAAGGACCGTATTCGGATTTTGACATGCCGTGGTCAAATACTTCATCCCGAGAGTGCCGTTGGTTAATGTAATTCCGATCACGTCTGCGCCGATAGCAATAGGTCCAACCCATTCATTATAGCCGTTGACATTTTGCCAGTCCAACGTCAACACATGCGGGCCACTGATCGAACCGCCATTCAGGCCAAGACCGCTGGTTCCACCAATACAACCGATTGTTGCGTCGCCGGTGAGGACAATATTAAAGATAAAGCTGACACCATACAGACTGTTAAAGAGCGCCCCCTGGCCATTTATTCCCGACCCGGACATATAAATATATTGATTGGGATTGCTGTAATTACCTCCGCTCAGATCCACCATGGCATTGTTGGTGATCGTGATGGAAGGAACGGATTGGAAGGAGTAACCTTGGGCAAGAATTACGCCGGCTTCGACATCGACCGGCCCGCTGAATTGGCCAGCAGTGCCAAGCGTCAAGGTGCTGGTGCCCTTCTTGATCAATTTAACCGGACCACTGACCGTGTTATTGCCCGGTGAATAAGGCCCAAAGCTGAAGTTATTGACGCTGGAATTAATCGTCATCGTGCTAGGCGTAACCAGACCGCTGAAGGTGATGCTGGTCGGAACGCCCGGCGTGTCGTCAAACAGGACGGCATCACCGTATTGAAATACCGTCGTCGCGCTGTTCGCCAAATTCAACCAGCTGGCCGTAGTACCGGTGTCCCATGTAGCCCCGCCTGTGCCAGACCACTTCAGATTTAAAGGCGTCGCCACTGTAAGGGCCGCCACCGCACTATTTGTCGTGCCATTTATATTCCCCACCACCACGCTGTAGTCGCCTGCATCACCAAGGGCCAGATTAGTGAGCACCAATGTCGAATTCGTCTGGCCGATAGGATTGCCATTTTTTAACCATAAATTTGTAGTTGAAGTGGCACTGGCAACAACAACACTTAATGTTACATTGCCACCTATATAGCTTGCCTGGGACTGTGGCTGCGTTGCAATTACAGGCCGGGCACCAGCAGCCGGCATATTAAGTTCAGCAACAATATAATGGTTGATGATTTGAGCAGGTGTCAGCGCATTGGTATAAAGAGCTGCCTGGCAGATATTACCATTAAAATTACGCGTGCCTGCCGCGTCTACTGTACCATTTCCGATTGCCCATGTATCCGAAGAATAGATGGCGCCGACATTATCCGCAGTCTGTGCTACTAAGATCGTATTTACATATGTATTCCAATTAGTTCCATCAAATGTTGTCACAACATACGCCCAATTGGTGGTGACTACTCCCCCATTGGCCATCTTTGACACGCCATTGGTATAACCACCGCCTTGAAATTGATTTTGATTGACCCGAAGGACATTTTCAATATTAGCCGTAGAATCATATCCTTTGGCAATTATATCACCCAGTGATTGAGCGGGATCGGTCGGTTGCACCCATGCTTCCATGGTAATTTTACCTGGAACGTTTAATATTCCAGCGCTAGGCAGGTTGACAGTCGAGCCTAAAGTAGGATCAAATAATCCGGCGTTGGGAACATATGCAGTGGGACCGGGAATTGGATAAACATTGACATAGGATGAATTGTTGCCGTTTCCGGAAAGGTCGGTGGCTGCACCACTACCGCCAGGGTCTATTGTGTCCAGCGCAAAATACGCTACGGGATTATCAGCCTGAACAGTACTTTGATAACTTGCCTGGGCCGAGCCAATGGCCATTAACGTCAGGCCCGCGGTGATGATAAGCCTGCCGTAAAGGCAGTGGATGGCACTTTGTATTTTCATTTGTTGTTTTGGTTGTGGTTTGATTGCGGGGAGCAAATTATCAACAGGTCATTCAAGGATTTTGCCCGGAGGCATAACCGTTGCAGATATAAATCATGTCGCGTGGAGCTGTCGTCAGATTAACACGGGCGGGAGCGTTCACCCACTTGTTGGGTGTCATATCCAAAGCGTAATCGACGGTGGCGGATTCCAGCCATTTATGCATTTCAACATGACCATCCGCGAAACTGAAAGTGCTCGTTCCACCATGCCAGGCAGCTGGTCCATCAACAGCAGTTGAACTCGACCAATTTGGCGGATTTTTCGCATCTATTACCCATGCGCCCAAACTTTCACCTCGGGTATCATTTTCTTCAACCCATAAGAAACGCTGGCTTGAATGCAAAATAGCCGACTGTTTAGTAAGCATAATGCTGGCATTCCAATCGTCACCATTCATGCCGCCCGCTCCGGAGTAACTGCCCCAAGCAAAAGTTCCTGGTGCCGTCTGAGGATTGGCAACTACAGGACTATTGGCCCGAAGATCACCCGGACAATGCACCACATTTACATTTGGAGCATATTGGTAAAGACCGCCTTGCTGATAGCCTGCTTGAACCATTTTTTTCCTTTTGGTCACCGCGTCATCAGTCGGGGAGATGCTTGGCGGGATGGGCGGGTTATTCCAACGCCAAAGCAGCTTACCCTGGCTTGCGGCCACACTGGGCGCAATGTTCGGGTCAAAACAAACGAGCCGGCCTTGATTGTCATCGTTATACATCATCCAGGCCATAGCCAGCTGCTTTTGATTACTCAAGCAGGTCGCGCCCATCGCCTTAAGTTTCGCCTTGCTGAGTGCAGGCAACAACATTGCCGCTAAAATGGCGATGATGGCAATGACCACAAGCAGTTCGATCAAGGTGAAAGCACGCGATTTAAATTTTTGTTTAATTTTCATTTTACGTAATTCGCTTGCGGCAAAACGTGCGCGCGCTGACCGCAATATGAACAACAAGGCAATTCAGTATGCTGGGGGGAGGGAAAGTCTCGCGCACATGTTTCTCAGTGGTTATATTCACACCTTACTTCAGTGAATAATTCCCGTCTTTCGATTTTAATCGGCGTGCAATTTTGCACACCACTATGCAAATGATTGAAATTGAAACAATCAGCTTGCGGTGTATAATTTGGGATAATCTTTTGCTAAAGTAAGTTAGGACGCTCGATTAAAGCCGATCAATATGGAGCAAAAACCGATTTATAAATCTCGCGACACGCGTTATGAAATTGATACCTGTGATCCCCAAAATCGGGCGATTGAATCAGGTAAAGTCCGTTGGCATGGGCTGACAAAAGGCCATTATCCTGGCACGTTGATGCCACAAAATGTTCTGCCGGGATTGAACTCCATTGGGTTTTGGGATACTGATGGCACGCCAGATTGGGGTGAAGAACCGCATCGAAACGAAGGAATTGAAATCATTTTTCTCGAAACCGGCACCATGGTTTTTACTGCGGATGGCAACCAATATAATCTTCGAGCAGGACAATTTACCATTACCCGGCCGTGGCAACTTCATAAGCTCGGTGCACCCAATATCGGTCCCGGGCTATTACATTGGTTAATCCTCGATGTCGGAGTGCGGCGGTCTCATCAAAAATGGGTATGGCCAAATTGGATAATGCTAACCAAAGAAGATCTCGCCGATTTTACACTAAAGTTACGTCACAATGAAAATCCTGTTTGGAATGCGACCCCGGCTATTGTTGAATCTTTTCGTAAAATTGGACGTGCAGTTGATTCTTGGAATCAACCGCGTGTAGTTTCCCACTTGGTTACTCACCTAAACGGGCTTTTTTTGAACATTTTCGACGCATTATCTACTCAACAAATAGAGGAATCCCCTGATTTGACGTCACCGCGCCGTACGATCGAATCATTTTTGAATGAATTGAAAAACAACCCAACAGTCTGCAGTGAGCGTTGGAGCAAGTCAAACATGGCTGAACACTGTGGCTTAGGTATTACAACGTTTTCAAAGTATTGTCGCGAACTTGTAAATATTGGAGCAATGGAATTCCTTAACCGCTGTCGTTTGGATTTCGCCGCTAAAATGCTAACGCAAAAACCAGGCAAATCTATTACTGAAATTGCGTTCACGTGCGGTTTTAATACCAGTCAATATTTTGCCACCTGCTTCCGCAAACGTTTTGGTTGCACTCCAAATGACTTCCGTCAGCGAACCATAGCACACGCCAAATAGCGAATTGATGGTGTGACCAGTTAAAACTGGACCGGTGTTTGGATCTGGGTTCATTTGCATAAGATCATTCAGGCCTTTCAAACTGTCCAAATCTCAACTGGGGACAGACCATTTATATTAATGGTTTGCTGAATTGTTTCTGGGCTTCTCTTGTTAGGGTGCTGCCAGCACCCGCCAATTCCGGAAGTTTATAATAGCCGTTTTCAACACAAGCTGGCTCTCTAAAGCAATGACTTATCCATGGTATATATTCCAGCATGGTGGTCGCTGGATGCCAATAAGCGAGATGTACATGAATTTGTCCCATGTCTCCAATATGGGCCGCTACAGGCAACCGGTAACTGTGTGCAGTATGCGCGACTTGTATGTATTCAGTTATTCCGCCGAGACGCGTAACATCGGGCTGGACAAAATGGACGGCGCCAGCCTGAAGGAAGGAATTAAAAGCCTCGGCTGTGTAGAGTTGTTCGCCTAGTGCAATTGGTATGGATGTTGCGCGGGCCAAAGTCGCGTGGGAATTTATGTCATCGTACCAAAGCGGTTCTTCAAACCAGAAAACGTTGAGTGGTTCGGCCAGCGCGCAAAAGCGCTTGCAGGTCGGGAGATCCCATTTACCATTTGCGTCCACCGCAATATCAATGTTGGAACCAACAGCATTTCTAACAGCCTCGAGACGTTCAAGGTCACTGTTCGGATTAGCCTGGCCAACTTTTAATTTTATCCGTGTAAACCCTTCTTTCTCAACTGCGCGTTTACTGCCCTCGACAAGTTTATCCTTTGGAATGGAAAGCCAGCCAATATCTGTGTTATAGGCTATGATTTTTTTTGATGTTGCGCCGCCAAGTAATTTCCACAAAGGCACGCTGGCAGCCTTGGCACGCAAATCCCACAAAGCGATGTCAACTGCCGCTAGGGCAATGTGTGTAATACCGGCACGGCCGACCCATTGAATAGCAGGGAAACGTGCAAGTTTGAGCCAAAGCCGATCAATATCAGCAGCGTCTTCCCCGAGCAGCATTGGCCCATAACAATCCCGAATGCAATTCGTGATAAGACGATCAGAAGCTAAATGCGCATGGGTTCCAGTAAAGCCATAGCCTTCGAGGCCGGTATCGGTAAGAATCTTTGTTCCGACAACACCCCAATGTGTTATTGTATTAGTTGAATCGGAAATCGAGTTTGTATTCAGCGGAACGTGAAGGATGAAAGGTTCTACTCCGATAATTGTCATAATGTTGGGAAAAAATCTATCGGTGATGGCTTTTGGCTGCTTTAGGCTTCACAAGAGAAAGGATAATGGCCGTTATCTTAAGGATGTTTCGTGCAAGCCACTGCTGGAAATAATATTTCAATCCTATTAGTTACGCGTTCAAATCCGAACGGCGATTAAAATTGCACGGGATATCAATAATCGCTGATGTCGATGCATTCATGTTGGTTCAAACTGCTAAAAATTAATTTGTGAAATTCGTTTTCAATGTCACTTCGCGCCAAGCTTCAATCTCCTTTTGAAGGCTATCCAATTTCACTGTTGGCTAATAACGACTGATGCCGCGACGTTCATGTGCGTTTTTGCTTGAAAAACAAAAGGCTGAATGAAAAAGCAGTTTAAGATTTCATGGTCTTGGCGAACGGGCTGTCCCACAGGATCAGACGAAACCCGCGAGATAAGCTTGTTGTGGCGTGCCCAGAAAGCAACCACCACCACCATCTGTCCCATAGACTTCCAGCGGACTGCGGAGTTCCCAGTTTTGCCAGAGGGGCGGAGCGGATCAGGGCCAAGAGCCGGATGAAACTGTGGCCCTACTGACCCAAATGGGCGCAGAAGCGCAAGAGCAGATAAGCCAGCAGGGCGGTCCAAACGGCAAGGATTTCTTCAAACCATATCCGTGTCAACTGGCGGGACTAACTGCGAACGCATCAGGCGTGACAGGTAAGCATCCTCTCGCCCCTCTCCGATAATTCCAGAGGTGGAATGCAGCGGAATGAAAGCGCGAGCCAGCGGAGCGGATCGTTGGCGCTGAATTGGAGCGGAGTGGAACCTCAGGAAATTATCGGAGTCAGACTCCCCCCAAGGCGGCAGTCTGCGGTTAAATGGCTTGCACCACGGGAATGGTCAGCGCGACCAGGTCATCCCGCAGCCTGTTTTCCTTGATCCCGTCCTGAAACTTGCGTCCGACCTGGCATTGCAGGTTGTCCTTGGCGCGCGTGACCCAAAAGACCTCGCGTTGGGACAGGTCGGCGAGGTGGGTGAAGTCGAGGCAAGCCTTGTCGAAGATGATGATTTCACTCGCTTGAACATTGGCGCAAAGCTCGCTGGCCCGGCGGTTGTCATGTTCGCCGGTGGTCGCCACGATGGCGCAGCGCGGCTGAGAGGTCTGGAGATCCGGCCGGACATGGCTTTTGGCTGCGGCCTTTCGGCGACGCTGCTTGGCCCAGCCCAGCCTGACGCAGTGAGTTGTGCGTCAATCTTCCGCAGGCCTTTTCCTCTGGTGTCATGACTGACGTTTACCCAAGTGTCGAATTGGGTCACATCGTAGGCGAAGCGATTTCGGAGGTAATGCAAAAGGCATTCATCCTGTGTGTCGGCAAAGCATCGCACGATTTACAGGTCCGTTAAGCTTGTTTCGATAAGCACAAGTCTTGAGATTCAAACTTGCTGGAAGTCACACGATCTGAATTTCAAGTCCGATGGTGTGGATTTCCAGTTCAGCGAACGACCCGCACGCAGGCGAATTGTTGTTGCTCCGTGGGTCAAAAGTTCACAATCCCATTTGTTTACAAGGGTTGGAGCGGGTGAAGGGAATCGAACCCTCGTATGTGGTATAGTGGCCTAAAGTGGTTCCAAATGGCCTATTTCATTGGATTTTTGGATTGAAATGCAGGGGCTTTCCTGCATATCCTGCACTCAACATTATGGCATATTTATACCCGAAACAGAATTCGCCTTTTTGGTATATTCAGTTCGTAGACACGGATGGCCGCAGGCGCGACAAAACCACCGGCCTTCGCACCGACGATCCGAACGACACGATAAAAGCCAAAGCGCTCCGCGCGGAAATGGAGGCGAAAGAATATCGGCGCACGCCGGACATTAACAGCGATTCTTGGGACACATGGGTGGACAAGTTTTTCATACGCCACTGCAAGTGCGAAAGAACACTGCAACGGTATCAAGGCAATTGGAAATGGATTTCACTATGGCTGCTCCATAGTCATCTGCATTCACCACGACAAATCTCCTACAAAATCGGACTGGAGTATTTGGACTGGCGAACAAATTTCAAAAAGCGGACGGGAAAGACTGCCGGGCGAAACACAGCCATCATGGAATTGAAGCTCCTGGCGTTGGTCATGGGCGAAGCGGTGCGCTTGGGCTATGCCGATGGAAACCCGCTGGCGAAATTGAAAATTCAAAAAGAGAAGTCGGCCAAGAAGCCGGAAATGACGGATGAAGAAATCATCGGGATTAATGAGGCGTTAAAACAAGAACCTGAATGGATGCAAATTTGTTTTCAGATCGGCTTGCATACGGGTTGCCGGTTGCGCGAAACACGAATCCCGCTTCGCTGTGTAAATTTCCGCGAAAACAAAATCACATTCCCCGCTCCCAAAGGCGGCGAGGAGCGCGCGTTTTCAATTCCGATGCCGTCCGTTTTGAAACCATCGCTCATACAGCTTAAAACGGCGGGAAAGCAAAACACGTTGGAATTTCCGTTCCAACCATCTCGGCGCTGGCAACAATTTTTCATCAAACTTAAAAAGCCCCATCTGACTTTTCATTGCCTGCGGGTGACTTACATCAACCGCCTGCGCCGAGTTGGTGTGCCCCGTGAAGATGCTATGCGTCTGGTTAATCACGCTTCGGCATTGGTTCATGAAATTTACCAACGCGAGAAAGTCGAAGACGTGATGCAATGGCGCGATGCGGTGCAATTTCCAATTTCAAAACCCACGATTAGAAAGGCTGCATAAATGCCAATTGTAATTTTCAAAAATTGCGCCCGACACGATTGACTTTTCTTTACGCTCGGCCATTTTTTTACGGGCATGCGACAACTGATTGGATTATGGCGCTGGTTAAATGTAGAGAATGTAACGAAACTGTCAGCACGCAGGCGGTTGCCTGCCCTTGGTGCGGCGCACCTCAAGAGCGGTCGATGCCGCCGCCGCTTCTCGCTTCGCCGAATGAAGAAACGATCTATTCTGACAA
>Ga0247670_1000151_pt1 | contig 21650 bp, 34 predicted proteins | sample CNK11_metaG_FD_183042 | JGI IMG/M metagenome (GOLD analysis project Ga0247670, IMG submission 183042) | Soil microbial communities from Purdue University Martell Research Forest, Indiana, United States - CNK11 | ecosystem: Environmental > Terrestrial > Soil > Temperate forest > Bulk soil...
CGTTCCTCTCGGTGATAGGGAGCCCACTGTAATGGCGACGGTACCACACGTGGCGGTGGACGGCGACGGCCAGGCGATCACCATCTCGGTCATCGACAACGAGACCGGTCTGCTGGCCGCGGGCTTCGGCTCGATCGTCATCGCGCTCCACGACCTCAAGCAGGGCGACAGCGTGGTGAGGCGCGCCCGGTTCCAGTGGCTGCGCTTCAAGGACGCGAACAACAACTGCGCTCCGATGAAGATGCTGGTCCTGGCGACCGACCCGGAGGCCGACTCCGGGTGAGCGCGCCGCAGATGGACAACTGCTGCGGCTGCGTGCAGCAGGCGGTGCGCATGGCGCTGCTCCAGGCCAACTTCGTCTGGCCGGGGTTCGCCCCGTTCACCAGCCAGGGCTTCCTGGACACCTTCGGAGTGCGCTACCTCACCCTCACGGTCAACTCATACTGGAACATCGCCGGCTCCTCGCAGGTCATCGGATTCGCGGCCTCGATCACGGCCGACCCGGTCAACGGCACCTTCGTCACCGACCCGGTCACCGGCATGAACGTGACCGAGCTGACGAGCCAGGGCTACGACCTGGCCGCGCCGATCCTGGGCGACCCCAACCTCATCGTCACGGCGACGCAGCTGCGGCTCCCGGGCGGGCTCGGGCTGCCGGACATAACAATCACCCTCTCCAACCCGTTCACCCTGGCCCAGTGCAAGGCCGGGGCGATAGACTTGCTGGCCCGGGTCGACCTTGCGACAGTGGACTACGACCGCTTCGAGGAGGCGCGTTGGAAGCTGACCGGCGGCAACGTGGTGGGCGGGCTCAACCAATCCCAGTCGCTCTACGTCATCGCGCCGCAGGCGGTGCAGATGACCAACAACCCGGCGTACTTCAACCCGGCGACCGGTGGCTACGGCAGTATCCTGGCGTGGTCCAACCTGCTGGGCGGGAGCCCGGGCGGGACGCAGAACATCATCACCATCGCTCCGAAGACCGACGCCCAGGGCAACGTCCTGTACTTCGTGCCGGCCCCGTTCACCCACGACCCGCACGTGGTGGTACTGAACGATCTGGAGATACAGCCCGGGACGGTGGTCGGGACGAGTAGCTTGTACGCCCAGGAGTTCTACTGGGTGCTGAGCAAGGCCAAGTACAAGCCGGTCACCGCGGACTTCTGTCAGGAGACCGACTTCTTCTACGGTCCCAACGCGGTCGCGCCGACCCCGCCGAGCGCCTGTCAGATGATCCCGGCCCCCAACGGCGGCGAGTACTTCCTGGACCCGCCGGACCTGGACCCGGACACCCGGGACAACCAGCACATCGCCGTCACCACCCCGCTCTTCGGCTACGTGCTGACCAACGGTGGCTGCCCGTGCACACCGCCGTGAGCGACTGCGCCAACTGCCCCAAGACGGTGGTACAGGCCGCGGCCAAGCTGGTCAAGGTCGCGCTGGGTGTCGGGCTGGTAGACGCCGAGACGCTCAAGGAGCGCGACGCCACCTGCGGGGCCTGCCCGCACCTGCTCCCCGGGGCGGTTCGGATGCTGAGGAAGTGCGAGCTGTGCGGGTGCTTCATCGGGGCCAAGACGCGGCTGGCGGAGGAGCGGTGCCCGGACCAGCCGCCGAGGTGGGAAGCGCTGGCGCAAAATAAATAGTTGACCTCAAGGACCTCTCGGCGCATACTCGCCTTGTGAGTCCGAAAAAGTTAAACAAAATTTCCTCCCCGCTCGGTGCTGCGTCGTTCGGGCTCACACTTCGTCTGGCGCGCCTGGGCGGAGGAGGATTTTGTTTAGAAAGGTCGAAATATGCCACCGAGAAAACCAGCAGGTTCAGGGACTAAGAAAACTCTCTATCAGGGGGAGCTAGTGAAGATGGGTCCGGTCTTCGTCACCGTGAAGAGCGACGTCCTGGAGTCGCAGTTCAAGAAGGGCCAGTACTACGTGGTCCTGGACATCGACGGGGTCGAGCGCACCTACAACATCGAGAACGACAACTGCATGACGGCCTTCGACGGCCAGAAGGGGGCGAGCTTCACCATCGAGGCGCAGGGCTCCCGGGACGAGGCGACCGTGGAGTACATCGGCGACGAGCCACCCGCTCAGGAGCAACAGCAGCAGCGCCCACCGCCACGCGGCAACGCGCCGCCGCAGAGTAGACCGGCGCAGAGGCCAGCGCCACAGACCAACGCGCACCGCCCGGCCAACCCTCCGCAGCGCGACAACGGAGGCGAGGTGGCCACCTGGAGCAGGGCCAAGGTCACGGTGGCGAGGCGGCTGAGCCTGATGAAGGTGACGCTCAACGCGGCGCTGTCGCTGGCGGAGGACTGGAAGGCATGGACGGGGAACGCGATGGAGTCGGACTTGTTCCAGTCGCTGCACGCGCAGCTCTTCATCGCCAGCGAGCGGGCCATGGTCAAGGAGACGGTCAAGTACGCCTTCTACGCCGACGCGATGCCGGCCAACGTGAGCCTGGAGAAGCTGGAGGTGGTGCACAAGGAGAAGCAGGCGGACGCGCCGCCGGCCAAGCCCAAGCAGGCGCGACCGGCCCCGGCTGCGGAACCGGAGCCGGCAGCGGCAGCCCCGGTGGAGGAAGACGACGTCCCGTTTTGACAATTAACCAAAAGGTCGAAGTGAAAAACGAAACACTGGAAGCATTTAAAAACTGGGCGCACGCAGTCACTGCTGAGCTACAGTGCCTCTCCCTAAAGCGAGGCGGCGGTATTGTCACCGTTGACCAGCTTGGTGAGGCAATGAAGATACTGCATGACGCGATTCAAAACGAGGAGGTTTCGTCGTGAGGCTCAAGTCCATCACCGCTACCAACTTCAAGGGGCACCAAAAGTTCCACTACGACTTGGCACCCGTCACGCTGCTCCACGGCGACAACTTCAGAGGCAAGAGCGCGGTGGTCGAGGCGGTCACCCTGGCGCTGCTCGGGTACGTGCCCGGGGTGGCGACCAAGCAGAACGAGCTCTTCGAGCGTCTGGCCTCGGGTAACCCGATGTCGGTCACCGCGAAGTTCGACGAACTGCACGGTGTCAAGGACGTCTGCTGGACGAGGCAGTACGAGCAGGTGGGAGGGGCGGTCAAGCACTTCGGCACCGAGCACGTATTCCCGCCGATAGCGGGGGACGTCTCCAAGTTCCTTGGGCTGAGCGGGCCGGCGCAGACCCGGTTCCTGTTCGAGTGCGCGGAGCTGGGGCCGGAGTTCTCCATACCGGAGCTGTCCAAGCTGGTCAGGGCCAAGCTCAAGAACGTGAAGCTGGACCCGCACAACAAGGAGGCCGAGGCGGCGGTGGACGAGCTGGCCGAGTTCGTGGCTAGCGGCGACGCGCAGGCCGAGCCGCAGGGGTGGCTCTCGGTCCTGGCGGAGAACCTGCGGCTGCGCAAGAACTCGGCCCAGGCTACGGTGGACCGTATGGCCAAGACCGGCCAGGGGCTGGCCCAGGTCGCCCAGGCGCGCCCTACGGCGCCGCAGGACGCGGAGGCGCGGTGGGAGCAGGCCAAGCGCCGGAAAAGCGAAGTAGGGGCCGAGTGCGCGAGGCTACATGCGCAGCTGGAGGCCAAGCGCGAGGAGTGGCGCAAGCTGGACACGGCGGCCAAGGCGGGCCAGGCGGTCGGGGAGCAGGCCGAGAAGCTCAAGGCGGAGCGGGAGGACGCGGAGTCCAAGCTGGCCAAGTGGACGCACGAGTTGCCGGAGACCGACTTCAGGCCGGCGCTGGACTACTACGAGGACATCAAGGTGGCGGAGAAGGCCAGGAGCCGCGCCGACACCGACTGGCAGCTGGTCAAGGCGCGCATCTCCGAGGCCAAGGCGGTCGAGGTGACGGAGGTCTGCCCCACCTGCGGGCACAAGCGCAGCGCGGCGGACGTCGCCAAGTCCAAGGCCGCGCTCAAGAAGCAGCTTAAAGCCCTCAACCTCGACCTGGTAATCGCGAACGAGAAGCACCTCAAAGCGTGCGCCGAGGCGGAGCGGCTGGAGAAGCTGCGCGACGGGGCCGTGGAGCGCGAGAAGCACACCCGGAGCCTGGAGGAGGCCATAGCCGGGGCACGACAACTGATAGCCAGGATCGACAACACTCTTGAGGCGGCCACCCAGACCGATAACTTCAGGCAGCAGGCCGAGAAGGCCAAGGCCGACGGGGTGGCGCTCTCTAGTAGGGTGATCAATGCGCAGAGCCAGCTGGAGGCCGAGACTGAGCTGACCAGGGTTGCCGAGGAGTCCTACAAGCAGCTGCTGGCCGACCGGGCCGACGCCAAGTCCAAGGCCAGCGCGGCCAAGGAGCTGCGGCGCGCCAGGGCCGAGATCGAGGTGGCCAAGCAAGCCTGTGCCATCGTGGCCGAGCTGCAAGGCATGCTGGTGGAGAAGGGCGTCGGGCCGCTGGTGGCTCGGATGAACGAGTTGGCCCACCCGGTCCTGCCGGCGCCGCTGGAGTTCCGGGACGGGGAGCTGGGGTCGGTCAACCAGGGTAACTTCTACTCCTGGCGCACATTCAGCGGCACGCAGCGGGCCATGGCCCAAGCGGCGCTGTGCCTGGTGCTGGCGAGCAAGGCGCCGATGAGGCTGGTGGTTCTTGACGAGCTTGGTCGACTGGACAAGTCGAGGAAGCGCAGGCTGTGCGAGCACCTGGTGGACCTGTGCGCGATGGGCAGGATCGACCAGGCGATACTGGTGGACACCGAGTGCGACTTCTCGCACCGGCTTCTGCCGCAGTGGTTCCAGGCACTGGAGGTCAAATGAGCAACAAGAGACTTGCTACGTTCGAGGGCGACGTGTTCGACCTCTCGGCCATCGTGGCGGCGACCACCGAGGGCGACACGGTCTACATCTACACCCTGGACCACCACGAGTTCGAGTACGAGTTCAAGGACAAGTCCACCGCCCAGGGCAAGCACTCGGCGCTGGTCACCGACTGGCGGCGCTACCTGGAGGGAGATCAGGCGCCGGAGAGGGGGCAGGGATGAGGGCCAACCGCACGCCGCACAAGATCCACCGCAAGCACTTCGTCATGCACGCGGTCACGGCGACCACGGTCTTCCTCTGCGGGGTGGCCGCCGACGTCGGCGTCATCCACTGGGAGCGGGCGCGTCCGGCGCCGGTGCTGTGGTCGACCGGGGAGTACGAGAGCAACCACGTCTGGCGGGGCGAGCTGGTCATTCCAGGGATGCACGCCGAGCTGGGGCTGTCGCAGGATGGCACGGCGGTATGGAGGAAGAGGTGAATATGGTAATTAAGGTTTTAAGAGCAGCCGTGCTGGGGTGTCTGACAGGGGTACTGGTATCTTGTTGCGGATTTGGCTGGTACGACTTCAAGGCAAAGAAACTTAACCTCAAGAACCTTCTAATAACTATCATCGCTGGGGCACTAGTCGGATTACTAGCCGCTGGTCCATAGGAACTCAACAAATGACCGACTACTACCAAGTCCTGGGCGTCGCGGCGGACGCGACCGACGAGGAGGTCAAAGCGGCCTACCGCAAGGCGGCGCTGGAGCACCACCCGGACAAGGGCGGTGACGCCGAGCGGTTCCGGGAGGTCCAGGAGGCCTACGAGGCGCTCCGGGACGACGAGTCGCGCAGCCACTACCAGAGGACTGGGGAGGCCAACTCCAAGGCCACTGAGCGGCGGAGGCGGGCCGAGCGCGAGCTCTCCGAGATATTCACCGCCATCGCCGTCGGGGTGGAGGACCTGGCGCATGTCGACGTCGTGGCGCTGGCCGGGGAGAAGCTGCGCGAGGCGCTGAGGCAGGTGGTCAACGCCGGGTTCACCGCACGGGCCGACGCCGGGCGCTTCCGCAACGCGGCGGCGCGGTGCAAGGCCAGGCGCGGGGCGGAGAACCTTCCGGCCGCGGTCTTCAGGCGCATGGCCGAGCAGGCCGAGGTCCTGGCCGACGCCAAGGACGAGGGCGTAGCCACCATCAAGGAGATGCTGGCGATGCTGGAGGGGTTCAGCTACAAGGTGGACGCTGACGTCAAGCCTGACTTGAGCGCTGTCCCTTGGTGGCACGAGCAGAAATTTTACACACGGTAAACAAACCAACAGAAAGAAAGGAACTATGAGCAAGAAGCAGGCGAGCGCTAAGCTGGACGACATCAAGCGGTGCGAGGTGCGGGTCAAGCACCAGTTCACGGTGGAGGAGTACCAGGAGAAGACCCAGCACCTGACCTCCCAGATGAAGAACGTGGAGCTACGGGAGGAGGCGATCAAGGCCTCGGCGGCCACGGCCAAGGCGGAGGTCAAGGCGATGAAGGCGGAGGTCAACGAGCTGGCCAACCAGCTGCGCAACGGGTTCGAGGAGCGGGTGGTCAACGCGACGGTAGAGTTCAACGCCAAGCGCGGGGTCAAGTCGTTCTTCCACTTCTGCCCGGAGAACCGGGACCTGCACAAGACCTTCATACGTGAGGAGGCTATGGCCCAGGAGGACTACGAGCAGGAGCTGCCGGGGATGCCGGAGAAGGTAACCACGGCCCAGCCGCCACCGGAGGCCAAGCCGGAGCAGCAGCAGGCGGCGGGAGAGGAAGGTGAGCCGGTGTGAGATTCGTCGCGACACTGACCGTGTTTGTACTGGTGATGTGGCTCGCCTTTCAGGCGCTGATGTGGGCCTTCCCGCTCTTCGGCAAGCCGTTCTGGGTGCGCATGTCGTGGCCGGTCGACCCGTTCTGCCCGCCCCACTACCACGTGCTGAGCAACGGCGGCAAGTACCACTACGCCGAGCCGGACGGGTCGGAGAGCTGGTTCGACTTCGACAGCTACGCCGCCGCGACCAACGGTGCGTGGGCTTGCTACTGGTACCACCAGAACAAGAAACAGGAGTCCAAGAAGTGGAGGATCGTCACGTGCAAACCTTGAACGAAGAGCAGCAGGCTGCGGTCGACTCCGACGCGCCAAGGCGGCTGGTTTGCGCCGGACCTGGGAGCGGCAAGACCCGGGTCCTGGTCGCCGCGGTGGAGCGCGAGGCGAGGCAGCACGGCGCGGCGGGGTGCGTGGTCATCTCCTACACCAACGCCGCGGCCGACGAGCTGCACTCGCGCCTGGAGTCGCTCGGGGTCCAGAACCTGGGTTACACTGGGACGCTCCACGGGTTCCTGCTGCGCTGCCTCCAGGAGTGGAGCGCGACGCCTGTCAACGTCATCGACGACGAGCAGCGCCAGGCCCTGGTCGAGGGCATCATGAAGGACATGGGCGTCAAGGCGCCTCTCAAGTACGTCATGGGCCTGCTGGACGAGCCGGTGAGGAACACAAACCTGGACAAGTACGAGTGCGTGGCGCTGGAGTACCACCTGCGCCTCAAGGCGGCTGGCATCGTAGACTTCGCTGGCATCCTGGCGCAGGGGACCGAGGCGTGTTGCGCGATGAAGGCGGCGGGACGCTGGCACTACGCGGCGCTCTTCGTCGACGAGCTCCAGGACGCCGCACAGCCGGACTGGTGCTTCTACGGGATCAGCGAGCTGTTCAAGCGCAAGTTCCTGGTCGGGGATGCCGATCAAGCGATCTACAGCTTCCGTGGCGGGAAGGTCGACATGTTCGTCAAGCTGGCTGAGCTGGCTGGCAACCCGAAGGCCGCGGGGCCGCAGTACGAGCTACACGTGCTCGACGTCAACTGCCGCAGCGGCACGGCCATAACCGGCCCGGCGAACAAGCTCATCTCGCACAACATGAACCGGGTGGAGAAGGACATGGTGGCGATGGCCGCCGGCGGGTACGGGGAGTACCACGCGTGCGGGAGCGCGGCCGAGGAGCTGAGTTGGGTCTCGGACCGGATGTGGCAGCTGGCTCAGCAGTCGCTCTACGAGCCGAAGGACTTCGCCATACTGGCGAGGACCAACCACCTGGCTCGGCAGTTCGCCCAGCACCTCAAGGCGGTCGGCGTCCAGGTGGCCGAGGTGGAGCAACCGCAGCGGCCGCTGGACTGGCGCCGGGCCAAGCTGCTGCTCTCGGTCTTGGCCAACCCGTGGTGCGACACGCTTGCATTGTCCTACCTGGTGGCAGAGGGCGCGGACGCGGAGAAGGCTGCGAGCGACGCGGCCGAGCGCATGTGCAGCGTGAGCGAGGCGACGGGCTGGCGCTTCGGCAAGGGGGACGGCCACGTGGACGACCTGCACAAGTTCGACCTGTCGACCGAGTCGAGGCAGCTGGTGCACGACGCTGCGCGGGAGCTGAGCCGGCGCGGGCCTTGGACGCTCAACGACCTGGTGGTCTACCTGGGCCAACAGGACGGCGCGGCCAGGGTGGTCGGGGAAGGCGTGACCTGCTGCACGGTGCACGCCGCCAAGGGGAGGGAGTGGCCGGTCGTCTTCGTCGTGGGTTGCGAGGAGAACGGTTTCCCGACAAGCGCAGCTCGGGAAGGACCGGAGTTCATGGAGGAGGAGCGGCGGCTGATGTTCGTGGCGATGACCAGGGCCAAGGAGCGGCTGGTTATGACCTGGTGCAGGGAGCGGCCGGAGTGGCGCGGGGTGAACCTGCCGGTGGGCAAGGTGACGGCTAGGGAGCGCAGCCGGTTCCTGACGGAGGCCGGGCTATGAATCTCAAAGGTAAAACCCCTGAAGAGGTGATTCAGAAGTTGCGCAGCTACAAGGTCCGTACTTGCATCTATCTCAACGAGTGCTGCTGGTGCGGAAAGGCTATTCGTGCTGGCGAGCAGTACTTCGACGGTGGTTACGGTCGCCGGGCTCACGTCAACTGTATTGGAAGAGGTGGCGAGTGAAAGCTTTATCACTCTGGCAACCGTGGGGTTCGCTAATGGCGGTGGGTGCCAAGCACAACGAGACCCGGGACTGGCCTACATGCTACAAAGGCGAGCTGGCCATCTGCGCGGCCAAGCACCCACTCCCGGACGAGGTCGACATCAGCCTGAGCGCGGTCATACTTCGCTACTGGCCGGAGTGCGCCAGCGTCGCGCAGGCGTTCGCGCAGATGCCGCTGGGCAAGGTCCTCTGCGTGGTCGACCTGCTGGACTGCGTGCGCACGGAGGAGTCGGGCGTCACCAACAACCTCATCGAGTGGTACTGCGGTAACTACGAGCGCGGCCGCTTTGCGTGGCGCACGGGCAACCTGCGCCGGCTGCGCGAGCCGGTGGCGGTGGTTGGGCGGCAGGGGTTGTTCGAGCTGCCGAAGGACGTCGAGGCCGAGGTGAGGAAGCAGATATGAACTGCCCGGTCTGCAACGCACCCGATTGCGTCGAGGTCGCCGAGGAGGTCGACATCGGCGTCGGCAACCTGCGCCAGGTGATCGGTTACGAGTGCAAGGTCTGTGGGCTCATCCCGGTCTGCCAGGCTTGCGGTGGCGTGTTCGGAGCGCACCGATTAGAGTGCGGCTTAATTAAAGAGCTGCTGAATGAGCCGCCGGACGATGGCCCAGACACCAAGCCGTTCTAACATGTTGATAGGTAACAGAAGAAAGATGTTGACTCCCGGCGCCGACCCGCGCATATTGGTAACGTGAAGCTACGGAAGACAGTTCAAACCTTTCCCAGCCCGGGAGTCGCGCAACCCGTAGCTTCACAACTTACGCAAGCGCGCCCCGGGTCTGGGTCTTCATCAAACGTTATGACGACCGACACCGTGACACCAATCGCCGAGGCCGCCTGCGCCATCGCAAAGCGCGGGGCCGCCGAGTACCTGGCCCGGCACGACTTCACCGCCGACCCGGAGGCGCTGGCCGCCTCGCTGCGCACCTGGGTCAAGGCCAAGCTCAGCGAGGCCCTGGCCGACGCCAAGCAGGCCCTGGACTGCGGCATGGGTCAGGCCGCGCAGGCGACCTTCGCCGCCACCATGGTAAACGCCGGGGTCGAGGCCGCCAAGGAGTGCGCCATGCCGGCGCGGGAGGTGGCGCTGTGAGCAAGACATTCATCCGCGGCAACACCTTCCCGGTCAAGGAGGAGTTGAAGAAGCTCGGCTGTCATTGGAACTCTGACGAGAAGTGCTGGGTGGCGTTCAGCGACGAGGCGGCCGCCAAGGCCAAGGCCCTGGTCGAAGCCGCCCCGGAGGGCTGGGTGCCGGCGCCACGCGGGACCGCCCCGGCAGCCGGGGTCACACCCGGCGCCACACGGGCCGACTTTAACGCTAAAGCTGGGGTCCAGGCGCGTTTGAACGCCCAGGAGGCGCATTTACCCCAGAACGCCGCCCAAGCGCGTGTAGCGCCAGGGAGCAAAATCGTCCTCTCCGAGGAGCAGTTGGCCATCCTGCAGTGGGGCCGGACTGGCAAAGGCCACTTGGTCATCCGCGCCAGGGCGGGCACCGGGAAAACGTTCATTTCTGTTAAGCTCTTCGACGAGTGCCCGGAGGAGGCCATGTGCTACCTGGTCTACAACTCCCGCAACCGGGTCGAGGCCAAGGAGAAGATTTCCAACCCTCGTGTCGACGTGCACAGCCAGAACAGCCTCGGCTACCGCTTCGTGCGCGAGGTGTGGCCGAAAGCCAAGCCGGAGGAAGGCGACCCGGTGGAGTATGAGCGCGTCGAGCGCGCCTGCGGCAAGGACACGCCCGCCGAGGTCCAGTCCCAGGTGTACCGCCTGGTCGGCTTCGCCAAGAACACCACCATCGACCCGAGCGTCGAGGAGCTGGCCGACATTTGCGAGGAGCGAGATATCCGCGCCGAGGCTTTCGAGGACGAGGGGGCGGGCGGCTGGCTCCCGGTCAAGCTGGCGCGCTGCGCCAAGCTGGTGCTCGACTACTCGTTGGAGAAGGACCCGGAGAACCGGATCAGCTTCAACGACCAAGTGTGGCTGCCGGTTCGTAAGAACTGGGCTCACCCTTGCTACGACCTGATCCTGGTCGACGAGGCGCAGGACACCAACGTGGTACAGCTGACCATGGCCAAGAGGGCGCTTCGTCCGACCGGCCGCATGGTCGTCGTCGGCGACGACTGCCAAGCCATCTACGACTTTCGCGGGGCGGCCTCCGACAGCCTGGATATGCTCAAGGCCGAGCTGCACGCGGCCGAGCTCGGGCTCACGGTGACGCGCCGGTGCCCGAAGAAGACAGTCGAGCTGGTGGCCAAGAGCCTGGTGCCCGACTACAAGGCCGAGGACGACGCACCCGAGGGGCAGTTCGAGACCATCGTCGAGACGGTGCTGCTGGACTGGGCCAAGCCTGGCGACGCCATCCTCTCGCGCATCAATGCCCCGCTCATGGGCTACTGCCTCCAGCTGCTCAAGCGCGGCACCCCGGCGCGCATCCAGGGCCGCGACATCGGCGCCAGCCTGCGGGCTACGGTGCGCAAGATGAAGGCCAAGAGCGTCCCGCACTTCCTGACCAAACTTGAAGCCTGGGCCGACAAGCAGAAGAACCGCTTCAAGAACACCAAGCGCTACGAGCAGAAGTGCGAGGAGATCAACGACACCCGCGAGACCCTGGCCGCGGTGGCTGAAGGCGCTGCGAGCGTGGCCGAGATAGAGGCGCGCATCTCCAGGCTTTTCCAGGACAACGACAAAGAGAGCGGCCCGGCGGTCGTGCTGAGCTCGGTCCACAAAGCCAAAGGTTTGGAGTGGGACCGCATCTTCCTACTGGAGCGCACTTTCAACCGAAAGCGGCCAGTCAACGCACCGCCACCGACAGCGCGCCAGGTCAAGGAGGAGAAGAACATCCGCTATGTGGCGCTGACCCGGACCAAGTCGACCACGGTCTTCTGCATGGACCCGAGCGGCAGCGGTCAGCGCAACGTGGACCGGAACTAGTGGAGGAATTATGACTTCTTCTATAACCACCGATATGCCGCGCAACTACGTTGTATGCTCATGGCACCGCACCGGAAACCACTGGGTACAGCGTGGCAGATTCAATAGCATTAGGGACGCTGCCGAGCGGGCTGCCCAGTTCAGAAGCGCGGTCATTATCGACCTACTATCCGGCAGGTGCGTCTGGCGCGCCGGCAAGTTTATGAACCAAGCTTGTCCGGCAGGTATCAGGGTTCTGCCGGTACTGGAAACATATCATTTATGAGCGACGAAACCAACAAAGACATGCTGGCCAAAGCCTTACTCGGAGACATCGAGCGGGCCTTAGCCAACGGGGTCAAGCACTTCACCGTGGAGGGCAAGCCGCTGGGCACAGCCCAGGAGGTACTCGAAGCGCTGAACCGGGACGGCAAGATCGGCATCAAGCAGGTCGACGGCGAGGCGCGCCACATCGCGGTGCCGTTCCAGCCGGTGACCTTCACCATCGCCGAGTCCTGGGAGAACTACAAGCGCTGCTACTCGCTCTGCGACGGCGGCGACCTTGTCGAGATCCAGACGGCCTTTTTCACCGGGGCCTTCGTGGCGCTGAACCTCATCAAGAAGTTCGCCGACCTGGGCGAGCCGGACAAGGCGCTCGCGCTCATGGCCGAGGCCGACACCTGGGTACTGGCCCGGGCGCACGCGCTGAGGCAGGGGAGGAACTGAGCCATGGGCGCACCCAAGACCAACCTCGAAGCCAGGAAGCACCGGGCCTCAATGCGCAACCACGCCCTGGAGTGGCGTCAGCATGTGACCGGCGACTGCATGTGCTGGGCATTGACCGAAGGCGAGTGTTCAGAGGCGAAGGAGTTGTACCTCAAGCTCGCCAAGGACTACCGCGACATGGCGCTGAGCGCCGAGAAGCCGCAGGTAGGGCCTGCTCCGAGCCGTGGCGAACTGATATTTTAACATATGGACACCTTAGATGAACTACTGTCAAGCGCGGGCGCCGAGCCGACGCCGGGTCCCGATGAAATCCAGCGCTACCCATTGTACGTTCCAGACGAGGAGTGGCCCGCGCTCTTCGTGGACCGTGACACCGTTCGCTGCTGGTGCGAGTTGGACGAAGACTTCGACATCCAACTACTCTCACTTATTACCGGCTTCCAGCACTCGGTGCCGATTTTCATTGAGGAGGTCGGCATAGGAGAGCTAGTGGGTTGCACCAGCTACCGCGACGGCAATATCGCCTGGGCGCTCGAAAACGCCGTAACCTACCGCCAGCCGTTCTATATCGAGCTCACGGCTCACTACTACATCTCCTACACGGAGTACGGACCGGAGGGAGACTGCGACACCTACTTCGAGCTGCTGGAGCGCAAGCCAATCAGCGACCAGGAGATCGCGGCACGCTTTCAGGAGTGGATCGACAGGAAGCCAGCGTCATGAGCAGACAGCGCAAACTCAGAGGTATCGAAGGCCCCAAGGAGCCCACCTGGACCGAGACCGGTGTCTCCTCCGAGCGCTACCTGGAGCTCTGCGCCCAGCACCGGGCCGGCGCGCTACGGCTTGAGCAGGTCGGGGTAGGCGCGCTCTGGAACGTCAAGTACGTCGCCTTGGAGCCGGCGCCAGAGCCAGACTCGGGCATACCCTGGCGATGAATTTCCCCGCGGCCGAGTCATTATCAACGGCGGGCTGCAGCGCCGGTAGGCTCCGTGGGTGCGACGCGGTTCGGCCGTCGGGGTGGCTGGTCAGCCGCTAACGGAGCCGACTGCAGCGGTCTTTTTTACGGGCAGAGAATTTAACGCTTGACCCGGGGCGAGGAGCCTATATACTCGCGCTTAGGTCGAAACTCCGCGGGGCGCCGAAGTAGGGAACGGCGCACTGGCGGATAAGAGTCGGTGCTTGATTTTGGCATGAAACATAGTATATTTTTCGCGCCCCGTAGGTTCGGGGCTCGGCAAACTGCCGGTGTTAGTAAGCGGTGCAAGGCCGCGTTCATGTCGCACCGAGCTGATTCCCGAGCCGAGTCTCGAACCAACGGGGCTCTTCTTTTCACCACCACCAATGAGTATTCAGGCACTCTCCTGGGCGTTCAGTCAGGAGCTATTCTCATCATCACAGAAGTTCGTCCTGGTAGCTATGGCCAACTTCTGCAGCGAGACGGGCAAGTCTTACCCGTCTGTAGAAACCGTGTGCGGCATGACTTGTCAGAACGACAAGACTGTCCGCCGGGCACTAAAGCAGCTAACCGAGTTAGGGTTCCTCACGGACACCGGGAAGAAGGCGGGGCCGACGCAACGCGTGAAGGTCTACCAGCTCCCGGAGGAAGCGTGGAAAGTGGTAATCTACCCAAAAACGGGTAGATTAAAAGTACCCAGCAATCCCCCCGAAATCCCCCCTGAATCTACCCAAATTAGGGTAGTAGAACCTGGAACCGGGAACCAGGAACCGAAGACAGGGGATGGGACCCCACGCCAGCAGTGCCTCAACGGCAACGGGCTAGCACACCCTTCCCTGGAGGAGATGGTAGCTTTCGGTCGGACCATCGACCTCCCCAAGTCCGAGTCCGAGGGTTGCTTCTACTACTACGAGTCCAACGGGTGGAAGGTCGGCAAGAACCCGATGAAGAGTTGGCAGGCTGCCATGCGAAACTGGTACCGGACCTACAAACAACGAAACGGGCACGCAAAGCCCGACATGAGCGGGAGGCGTTATTAGCAAGAAGACGCCACCCGTCCGCAACGCCGACCTCACACTTCCCTACAGCCTTGAGGCCGAGCAGGGCGTACTGGCTTGCTGCCTCCTGGACCCACCCAACTGCCTGGGGCGCTGCGTGGCCGAGCTGCGGGCCGGCGGCGAGGAGTTCTACGACCTCCGGCACAAGACGGTCTTCGAGGCGATGCGCGATATGTTCGCCGAGGACCGGCCAATCGACTACATCACTCTGCGGCAGTGGCTCAAGGATGGCGGGGTCCTGGCCCAGGTTGAGGGGATCGGGCTGGCCCACCTGCCGGACGCGGTCCCGAGCGCGGCCAACCTGACAGCCTACCTCCAGGTGGTCAGGGATAAGCACCTGTTGCGGGAGATGGCCAAGGCCTGCACCGAGACATTAGCCAAGATACAGGAGTGGGAGGGCGACGTGACCGCGGTACTGGACGAGGCCGAGCGTGCGGTCCTGGCGGTGCGCACGCTGCGCGGTGAGAGCGAGGAGCTAGACCCGCGGGAGCTGGTGAAGCGCTCCATCGGCAACATCGAGGCCATGCACCAGCGCCAGGGCTCCATCGACGGGCTGGCCACCGGGTTCGCCGACCTGGACAAAATGACCGGCGGTCTGCACCCGGGCGACTTCTGCGTCATCGCGGCCCTGCCTGGGATAGGGAAGACCTCCTTGGCGATGAACATCGCCGAGCACGTGCTGCTGGAGCTGCACAAGCCGGTCGGGGTGTTCACGCTGGAGATGTCGGCGGTGGCGCTGGTCACCCGGGTCATCTGCTCCAACGCCCGGGTCAACCTGCGCAACGTGCGCGAGGGGTTCCTGGCCGAGCGGGACTTCCCGCGGATCACCAGCGCCTCGTCACGGCTCTACAAGGCCAAGATGCACTTCGACGACTCCAGCGACCTGACGGCCTTCCAGTTCCGGGCCAAGGCGCGGCGGATGCGCCAGGAGCATCAGGTGGAGCTGATCGTGCTGGACTATCTACAGTTGCTAACCGCCCCCAGTGGTAAGCGTGACACCAACCGACAGCAGGAGGTGGCCGACATCAGCCGCACGGTCAAGGCCACCGCCCGGGAGCTCGGGGTGCCGGTCTTGGCCATGAGCCAGGTCAACGACGACGGGCAGCTGCGGGAGAGCCGGGCCATCGGCCAGGACGCGGACCTGGTCGCGCTGCTGGACCCGGAGGACGAGGACGGGGACGCGGAGTACGACGAGGCCGCTCCCTACGTGCTGCGCATCAAGAAACAGAGGAACGGGCCGACCGGCAAGGTCCGGCTGACCTTCGTCAAGGGCTACACCCGCTTCGAGAGCGCGGCCAAGGTGGAGGAGCGCGACGTGCCACAGCAGCGACGGTTCTATAACAACGGAGACTAGACGACTATGGACGGCATACAGTTCGCACCCGGCAAGGAGGCCAGGCGAGAGCCCAAGGCGAACGAGGTGGTGACCGAGTGGCGCTGCCGGGAGCCGCACCCGGACTGCGAGGCGAGGAGCTGGCAGTTCTACAAGCTGGTGCCCAAGGGCGAGGTCGCCGACCGGCTGCGCGACTGGAACACCTACTCGACATTCTTCGAGTACCGGGCCAAGCCGGCAGATTTGAAAACTACAAACAAACGAAAGGTAAAATAACTATGAGACTGGACAGGAACACGATGGTAGGCCGAGGTAAGTACGCGCTGGTGAAGCTGCGCGAGGTGGAGAGGTTGACCGACAAGTTCGCGCTGCACCCGGTCAAGCACGCGCTGGAGGTCCTGGCCGATCACGGGGTCCTGGACCTTGGCGACACCCACGACACTGACTTCTTCGTCATCCGTATCAAGGACGAGTTCGCCGCCCCTGCGCTGGCCGCCTATGCCATTGGCGCGGTAGCCAAGGGAGAGGTGGTGTACGGTCAGGACGTCATGGCCCTGGCGAGCGAGGCCGCTACTCACCCGAACAAACACACCCCGGACTAGCTTATGACTTTCAACAAGGTAATCATCGCCGGGCACCTGACCCGGGACCCGGAGCTGCGCTACACCCCGAAGGGCACCGCGGTGGCGGGCTGCTGCGTCGCGGTCAACCACACCTGGAGCACCCCGGAAGGCGAGCGGCGCGAGGAGGTCTCGTTCGTGGACTTCGACAGCTGGGGCAAGCTGGCGGAGAACCTGTGCCAGTACAAGAAGAAGGGCGAGCCGGTGCTGGTCGAAGGGCGGCTCAAGCTGGAGACCTGGGACGACAAGGAGACCGGGCAGAAGCGCAGCAAGCTCAAGGTGGTGGCCGAGAACGTCGTCTTCCTGGGCTCCAAGCCGGAGAACGGCGAGCGCAGGGCGCCGGCGCAGCGCGGGCAGAGGGCGGTGGAGAACCCGCAGCCGGACGCGGAGTACGGCGCGCAGCCCGACCCGGTGGACGACGTGCCTTTCTGATCTATGAGAAACAAGCTGACCACATTCAACCATAGTGCAGTCGAGGAAGTCCAGACGCTGGCCACCTACGTGGCTGGGTTCGCAGAAGGCCGAGACGACGAGAAGCTGAAGGAAGCGGCCAAGTGGCTCGACAAGCTTTCCGACCACGTGTGCGGTCAAGGGTACATCGGATGCGTCGGCGGACCGCAGTGCTCATCTGACCATAAGTAATCCTATGACATTCCAAGACTTCTGCGACAAGCACAATGTGACAGGCCATGAGCGGCGGGCGCTGCGGCTCTACCTCTGTGTCCTGCGGCTACAGGAGACACTTAAACTATGACTACTTTCACCGACGGACCAGCCAAGGGAAAGACCCTTATGCTCAAGCGCGCCGCACGCTTTCTGCGCGTGGTGGAGAGCTTTGGTAAGTTCGATGCCTTGGATCAGCCAGGAGACCGGCCGACTCCGAGCGAGAAGCTCTACGCCTACGAGATAGTGGAGAGCCCGGGGATGGCGCACATCAACTGCGGGCGCGGCAGAGGCAGCGGCTTCTACCCGGTGGCCAGCTACGCGCTGGTCAAGGAGCAGCCCAGCGACGAGCAGATGCGCGACGCTAAGCAGTGGCACGAGTGGTGCGTGGCGCACCCGCAGCGCGAGGACCTACCAAGGCAAGTATGAACAGCTCCCCATTACCGATGACCAAGGGCGAGCGCGTCGAGCTGGGTCAGCTCATCCGTAAGCGCGAGAAGGTGATGAAGTCCATGGCCAGCGAACGGGCCGCGCAGATGCTGGCGGAGTTCGACCGGCAGAGCGCACAGCTCTACAGCTACGACCAGGACGAGGTCTGGAAGCAGGCCGCCGTGCTGGCCGAGCAAGCCGTTAACCAGGCTAACGAGGATATCAGGAAGCGCTCCCGAGAGCTCGGTATACCGGACGAGTTCGCGCCGTCGATTAGCTCATGCTGGATGGACCGCGGCCAGAACGCGGTGGCTGGGCGCCGGGCTGAGCTGCGTCGGATGGCCAAGTCGAAGATCGACGCCATAGAGGCCGAGGCGGTCACCAAGATCGAGCGGCTGAGTCTGGTCGCGCAGACCGAGGTCATATCCAACGGTCTCCAGTCCCGTGCGGCGCGTGAGTTCCTGGACAAGATGCCGAGCCTGGAGTCGCTGATGCCGCAGATCACGGCGACCGAGGTCAAGAAGCTGGCCGACGAGAAGCGCAACAATAGGCGGCGCATGTATGAGTAATACATTCGAGACCTACCCGATGGAGACCCACGCATTCGAGGGCGGCGGCAACGACTTCCTCTGCGGCCAGTGCCGGCGTCCCCGGGCGCTGCACTACCGCTACCCGTTCCACCCCAGGCCGGACCCGGAGCACTTCTTCGTCAAGCCGTACGTGCGCTACCGCGGTGCGCACCCGATGTTCGTGCCGCTGGGCCGGACCATCAACGAGCCGGTGCCGACGGTGACCGAGGCCAAGCGCGCCGAGGTCGAGCGCTTCCGTGAGCAGGAGCGCCGGTCGATGGCAAGGACTACGGGAGGGCGGCTGTGAAGACCGCCGACCTGATGCAGGAGGACTTCGAGTCGCTGAGCGGCTGGCGGCGGCTGCACTACCTCTGGCTGCTGTGGACCTGGACCCTGGTGCTGAGGCTCGGCAGGATGACGCGCCACCCGTGGTGGTGGAACGGAGGCCGGCACAGCGATGGCGACCCGACGGTCTGCCGCAACTGCGGCTGGGTCGGGCGGGTGCGCGACAGCGTGCACGGCTACCAGGACGACGGCAGCGGCGAGGACGTGGAAGGCGTGGAAGAGTGCCCGCGCTGCGGGAGCGAGGAACTATGATCGGCGATGTCATAAACCACATTGGTCTTTCATCCGGCAAGGATAGCACCGCGCTCTGGGGGTGGGCCATCAACGACAGCGGCTACCCGATCGAGTCGATACGCGGGAGCTTCGCCGACACACAGAACGAATACGACGAGGTCTACGAGCATATTAGGAAGCTGGACGAGTACGGCCAGGAGCGCGGCGTTGCACCGATCCGCACGCTGCACTCGGAAGGATTCCTTGCGCTGGCCATCAGGAATAAGCGCTTCCCGTCGGCGCGAGCGCGGTTCTGCACACAGGTACTCAAAATCATTCCTTTCCTCTACTACCTGCAGGAGCTTTGGGTGGACGGCTGCGAGGTGGTGCTGCATGTAGGTGTCAGAGCTAGTGAGTCGACCGAGCGCAGCTTGCTGAGTGAGTGGGGTGAGCAGTACGGGTGCCGTATCCGCAGGCCGTTGCTGCGAAGTTCCATCGCGCACGTCTGGGAGCTACACAAGCGCTACGGGTTGCCAATCAACCCGCTCTACTTCACCGGACGTAGGCGCGTCGGTTGCAAGCTCTGCTGCATGAGCAACAAGCAGGACGTGCGCATCACGGCCAAAGCGAAACCAGAAACAATCGCTCTCTACCGTGAGTGGGAACTGGCAGTCGATGCTGTCAGTAACTCACCGGCTTCCTTCTTTCAGTCACGAATGATACCAAAACAACTGCACAGTAGGATAGTCGCTGTAAAAAAGGACACTCCTAGACTGAAGGCCGGACAACAGGTCACCGCTTGCACCATAGACGATGTAGTCAAGTGGAGCATGACGCTGCGAGGCGGCAAGCAGCTCGGTATGGACTTTATGTACGACGACTCGCCGATATTCGAGGTGGACGACGCGCATGCGCCTTGCCAATCGGGGTACTGCGAATGAGCACCTTCACCACCTACTGGAAGCCCAGCGACCCGGACTGGCACCTGGTGGCAATACCGGCCCGGCCCTGGCAGCGGCTCTACGTCAAGGCGGTGGACGGAGAGCCAAACCGCTACTGGGTCGAGTCGGAGTCGCTGCGGTGCGTCGCCTGTAATAAGAACTTCGACGCCAAGTACGCGGCTAGGCACAGGCTTGAGTCCGGCGACAAGTGTCCAAAGTGTGGCGACGGTGAGCTGGAGAGGTTCTGGTATGTCACCGACCTCTCGGACTACAAGCTGCATGGGAGCTGCTCGTGTCCACATTTTACGGGGACATTGGCTAAGGAGTTGAGCAAGGAGAAACCGGAGACTTGGATTATGGGGCAACACCAGTGTAAACATATCCAAGCCGCAATAGCGCTGAGCAGCTTGATACATGTCGAACTAATGGAGCGCGAGCGCTACAAGAGCCGACCAAAGGCGCGAAGACAGGAAGGGGTGGGAGCGTGAGCCTTCGGGGGTACATCAAGAAAGGCAAGCCGGCTACCTGGACCATGGTGCATCCAAAGGTACAAGAAGCGCCGAAGCTTAAGCGCGTGCGTAGTGTCAGTAGGCGATTGGCCCCGCTCAAGGCCATCTACCGCAGGCGCGCAGAGGCGTTCGTCGCTGCGGCCGTTGGCAGAGGCGAACGATGCCAAGTCGTTGCGCTTGTCCCGGAGTTACGGAACGGCCGCAAGTACGGTCATCCGATCAGTGACCGACTTAACGAAGTACATCATAAAAGAGGCAGACTTGGGGAGCTGCTCCTGGATGAGAGGTTCTGGCTTGCGGTTAGTAAGCAGGGTCACCGTTACCTCCACGAACACCCGGATTGGGCTCGCCAGAACGGGTTCATGTCACCGAAGGGACTCTGGAACAAGCCGCACCGCGCCGGAATGTGCATGGGCTGCGGCTGCGACGTACACCCGAGCTGCGAGTGGTGCGGAGAATGTCTTTGCGAGCAGGACGGACTGTGAACCGCACCGCCAAACTCCTCGCCCTGGACCAGCTCTTCGCCACGCTGCCGAAGCTGGAGTGCCAGCGCAAGTGCTCGGCCTGCTGCAAGACCATAGGGATGAGCGGCCTGGAGTTCCAGCGCCTGGAGCAGGCCGCGGGCCACCGGCTGACCTCCAAGAGTCGCTGCTGCCTCACCCTGGACGGCAAGAGGCTCGGGATGCAGAGGGTGGTCTACGGGGTCTGCCCTCTGCTCAAGGACGGCGCGTGCAGCGCCTACGACGCACGGCCGACCATCTGCCGGCTCTGGGGCCTGACCCGGGAGATGCGCTGCCCGTTCGGCTGCGAACCGGAGCGGTTCCTGACCGAGCGCGAGGCCTTCGACATCGTCACCGCCGCCATGCGGCTGAGCCTCGCATGAGCATGGTCCACCGATGCCACCTGTGCCAGCGAGTCACCACCGACTTCCCGGCCTTCGACAAGCGGCTCTGGGCCTGCAAACCCTGCTGGAAGGATTACGTCGCATACCGGCGCGCCTTCAAGGCCGAGCACGGGCGCTACCCGACAGTGGCCGAGTTCCGGGAGGACGAGGCGTGAGAAATTTGCAAATAACCGTTGACGCCCGGGGCTATATTCGCTTTAATTCAGGACATGCGAAGACTGGTTCAAAACTTTCCCGGGCAGCCAAGTGCCTTCACCGGCGCTTCAACAGTCTTCGCAGACCGGCTGTCCCGGGTCTATTCCGTCAACTACTGAAACCGTGAGCAAGACCATCATTGACAAGCTTAACCAACTTGGTGCGTGTAGCGACGCCTGCGACTGGCTGGAGAAGTCCAACTTCAAGACCTCACAAGCCGCCTGGGACGGGTGCGAGCGCGGGGACTGGATGCTGTGGCTCTTAGGCAAGCTCTCCGGCAAACCCGAGTCTGCGAAGCGCAAGCAACTGGTACGCGCGACCTGCGGCTGCGCCAGATTGGCGCTCAAGTACGTCAAGGATGGCGAGCACCGGCCGAGAATCTGCATCGAGGCGACCGAAGCATGGGCCGACGGTAAATCCACAATCGAGCAAGTGAAGGAGGCTAGGAGCGCCGCCGACGTCGCCGCCTACGCCGCCGCCGACGTCGCCGCCTACGCCTCCGCCTCCGCCGCCGCCGCCGCCGCCGACGCCGCCGACGCCGCCGCCGCCG
>Ga0247670_1000155_pt1 | contig 21529 bp, 8 predicted proteins | sample CNK11_metaG_FD_183042 | JGI IMG/M metagenome (GOLD analysis project Ga0247670, IMG submission 183042) | Soil microbial communities from Purdue University Martell Research Forest, Indiana, United States - CNK11 | ecosystem: Environmental > Terrestrial > Soil > Temperate forest > Bulk soil | place...
GGGTGAAGCCGGGATCAGGCCGTGGCTGGTTAACTTTTTCTTTGATGGTCATTTTCATGGTTTCATTTCAACCCAAGTTGAGGCGGGAGCAGCCAGTATAAGGCCGCCCCCGCCGATCAAACTTCATCAGACCTGTTCTGCGGGTAGACGGATCAAGGATGACGCAGGCGGAAGAACACGGTCGGATTTGCCGGATTGATGGGGATGTTGGTTGAGGTGACATTGACGCTGCCCGATACGTCAAACCAAGCATTGCTATTAACCGTCAACCCGGTGCTCAACGAATTGGTCTGGTCCTGGAGAATCCAGCCCAGATTCGTCGGCCAGGACAAGGCCAGCGTGCTGCCGGAGACACTGAACTGAATCGGGCCGGGCAGCGGATTGATCGTGCTTAACGGAGTCACCTGCAGGCTGCCCGTGCCGCTAATATACGTCGGATCCGTGGCTGCGTTATAGATTCCGGCGGGCTTGCTGACCCCGCCCAAGGTGAGGACTGATATTGTATTCGTCTCTGAGTTGGCAAAGTTCAACGTCAAAACCCCGTTGAGGCCGAGCGCGGCATTGGTATTGACCGTCACCGTCGAGTTGGTTGACAGGAATGGGAAGTTGAGCACCAAGGTGCCGTCGCTGATGGTGGTATTGCCAGTGTAACTATTGATGCCAAGCAGATTCACAATACCCAGTCCCGTTTTCACCAATGACCCGCTGCCAGTCACTTCGCCGGCAATATCCAGTTCGGCGTCCGGGGTCGGGACGTCAAACCGGTTGTTGACGTCGCCCAGTATGACCGCGTTGGTGCCATGAACTCCGGTCGTGGGAGTGACGGTCAAAGTGGCGATAGTTCCGGGATTGCTATTGCGCAATACGCCGTTCGTGATGGCGAGGCCGTCAACGGTTTCCGGCTGGCCATCCATGTCCAGCACGCCGCCAGCATTTAAGATTGGCACAATGTAGGAGGATGCGCCGAATCCGTTTAAAATCTGGTTGCCATTGCCGCCGGGCAGAAGTTTAACCACGGCGTTGGATTGCACCTGAAATCCATGCCCACTGCCACCAGCTCCGAAGGTGACACCCACGACTCTTTGCGCATCCAGTTCACCTTGGTTGACGATGAATGAAGATTGGGCGGCAGTGCCTACGCCGATTACCGCCAATGTGCCGTTGCCAATTTTAGTAATCGTTGCGTTGCCGATCAGGAGATCACCTTCCAAAGTCAGCGTGTTGCTGACTATGTTCCAGTTCTGGCTTGCGCCAGTAGTGATGGCAACCGTCGCCCCTCCCAAATCCAGATTGTTGCTGGTGCCAAGGTATGTAAACGTGCCATTAACGGCAACCGGAAATGAATAAGAAAGCACGCCGCTCAAAGTCATATCCGCACCGCTGACGTTATCAATGGTGCCGCCGTCAAACGTAGCGACGCCGTTGCCGAGGCAGTTGGCGCTTCCAAGATTCACCTGGCCGGAGACCAATTCAAGGCCACCAGCAAAGCTGTTATCCACGCGCAACGTCAACGTGCCGTTGCCAGCTTTTTGAATCTTGTAGGTGTTGCCGCCGTCGCCAATCGGGCCGCTCACCGCGAGCGTGTTGGAAACCACGTTCAAGGTGACGATGCTGCTGCCCAAGGTAACCGTTCCGAGGCCGGTATCGAAGTTAGTTGAACCCAGATAAGTCCAATCATCCAGCCAATTTTGCACAATAGTTGGCTGCAAGGTGACACTCTGGCCGCTGGTATTGTCAACTTTTGATCCCAGATCCAAAGTCAGCGGCCCGGTGCCAATGGCTGAGTTCAGAGTGCTACTGCCACCAAAGTTGATGTTCAACTGACCGCCGATGACCGTTGTGCCACCCGCGTAAGTGTTGGTTCCCGCCAGGGTCAGCGCACCACTGCCCGCCTTCGATACGGTTGTGCTGGCACCAGCAATGGTGCCGGGACCGGAAATGGTATAGGCGTTGGTTGAGGTAACTTTCACAGCCGGGGGAGTCACAGCCGTGGTATTGGCGATAGTAACCGGAAAAGGTCCGCTGGCCGCGTCGTTAAAGGCTGCACCGGCGACATCTGTATAATTTGTAAGAATGCCAAGCCGTATCCAATTCTTGGTGACCAAATCCCAATTGCCACTCCCCACTGCCCACACATAGTCGGCAGATACAGGCGACGCGGTCACAACCAAAGCGATGGTTTTCGTGGCGACGATGTTAGTGATGTAACCACTCGTCGAGGCTGGTAGCGAAGCCGGAGTCGTCGGCATGGTGCCGGATACAGCCCCCGCATAACTAATCAGTGGGTAGGTTCCGGCAGGGATTGCGGTGCCCTCAACTGTGATATTTGGCGTGGCCGTGAAGGCAACATTCCCACTCCCGAGCACCTGGATGGGAGCAATGCTGGTGCTGGGTGTGAATCCGCCGAAATTAAAATCTGCCGTCGGCGTGCCGTTGGCAAATGTCAGGTCGCCATTGAGGGTCAGGGATTGCGGCACGCTGGAAGGCACCAATGACAAGACAGGCGACCCAGCCGAACCATCCAAGGTCAGAGAACCATTCGTGGGCGACAGGGCGGGGACAATTTTCAATGTGCCATTGCTGACAACGGTGCTCCCAGAATAATTGTTGGCGCCGCTCAAAGTCAGCGTGCCACCGCCCGTTTTGTAAAATCCGCCGGGGCCCGTAAGCGCACCGGAAAGTCCAATGCTCCAAGGGCTGCCACCGCTGTCTGCGGTTTGGAAGGTAATATTGCCGTTGAGCGTGGCCAGCGTCATTGGCATGGATGAAATCCAGCCTCCCAATGCCCCCACAGTGCCGCCGGAAAGCGTGATATAGTTGGTGGCTGCAGTATTCGCAAATTTAGAGATGCCAATCGAACCGCCGGGACCGATGTAGAGGAATCCCCCGGAATTGGTGAGGGCCGCAACACCTGAATTGATGACGGTGCCAGATGCTATGCCAAATTGAATGCCTCCCCAGGCGTTGACCACACCACCCGTCTGGTTAAATGTCGCAGTTCCACCACCGCCCGCGTTCACACCGCTCTTATAGAACCAAATTGAATTAATCGAAGATGATCCCGTCCCCAGGTTTAAAGTTCCGCCAAACATATTGAATGTCATTTGCATGAGGGACTGATTGTCGGTGCTGATCTGAATATGGTTGGCTCCTGAAGCCATGTTTACGGTGGCGCCGTTCTGCACATTTACAGTGGCACTTCCTTTGGTGTTTCGACCCATCTGGATTGAGGTGGCCAAAGTCATGACCGTGCTGGGACCGTCCAAAGTGAATGAGGCAGGAGCATTGGTAGCGCCGGCCGTGGGTTGCAAATTCACGCTGCCACCAGGACGACCGATTGAAAACCCAGTTGTCGTAAAGGTGCCATTGGTCTGCCTCACATCCGCGTTAATAGTCACCACTGACGGAGCGCTGGCACCGGCCAACCAAAAGGTGCTGCCATTGGTACTGGTAAAAAGTATCTGCTCGCCTCCGATGGCGCCAAAAAAGGAAGCGCTGGACGCAGCGCCACTAGTGCCGAGTTGCCAGGCCTTAGCGCTGTTGTTGTTAGGAAAGAACCATCGGTTACTGAAAGTCACGCTCTTGCCGCTGGCGACCAGCATAGTGGGGTTGGGAGGGTTAAGAGCCGTGTTAATGAACAAGGTGTTGGCGGTGTTGCCATTGTCGGTAAACACATAACCATTCGCGTTGATTTGCAAATTGGTAACAGCCATCTGAGTGCCTGAATCAAGCGAAATGACATAACTGCCAGGGGCGGCGTCCGGGCCACTAAATATGGCACCGTTAAGACCCGCGGTGGTGCCGGTTTGAGTCCAACTCACATTACCACTGCCGTTGTTCCAATTAAGGTTGGTGGTGGTATCAAGATCCCAAGCGCCGCTCGCCGAATCAATGGTGGCTCCGTTGTTGGTGTTGCCGGCGTCCCAAATCAATTGAGCCGCCGAAGCGTTGTTGGCATAAAAAGCAAAGATGCCGAGCAAAAGGCATATGAACGCAGAAAAATTTTGCAATACCTGCACCTGCTTTGGATATTTGCCGCACCCGGCACGTTGATTATTCATTTTCATAGGCGTTGTTGTTGGTTTTAGGTTTTCAGTTTTTTGGGGTTGGGGTGAGTTGGGTTGGATCATACTTCGTCGGGGAGGAAATTTTTATGCAGATCATGCGTGCCGGGTGTTCTGGTTAAGGATTTGAAAAAATTTACTTCAGTCCATCTGCCGGTTATATACCCGAAAGCGGGTAGTTTTTCGAAAAACAGCCTGACGGACCGAAAGAATGGGTTTGAAAAAATGCTGTCGCCGCTCGGATTACTGAATTGATTGTTGCCAGGCTGACTCTTCTGAAGGGTTCTCAACGACATTTAACCAAATTCAATATGTCGTATCAAAATGGTTTGGATCTGACGCAAAAACGGAATCAACTATTTGTGCATGGCCATCAGCGAAATTGGCGTTACCGCGCTTGTTGTGGCGTGTTGTAATGGTGTTGCCACCCCATGTCGGACCAGGCAGCCCAGCCCCGGCACCAGCGGCCGGCAGCCACCGGCCATCGTCAGCATAATCGGTGCCCGGGTAACCTGTCGGAATATCCAGCGTTGAGACCGGTTCCTCGGCCAGCATGATCTTGTCTGCGGTTCTAAAAATGCCGGCCAATTTTTTAGCCACGAAATTGCCACTGTTCAAAGAATTAGCATAGGTTGAACCGCAGCCAGCGACCTGGTGTGCCGCATTTTCAAAACCATTCATGGTGTAACTAAAATTCCAGTTGTTCACTGTCGTTGATTGCCTTTGGATGGTTGCATAATTATCCAACGGACAGCGAAATATGTTCGTGTTGCCATTTATCAACAGCAAAATCGGGCTTTGTTTGGCGGTGTGAAAGAGATCCGATCCATTCCACCAGATCCACATGTCAGGTGCCGCGGCTGGGTCATGAATACGGGAACCGTCAGAGGGCATGACATCATTGAAATCACCCGCATACATTATGATCCCCAACGCCAGTTGTCTTTGGTTATTAAGACACGAAACTTGGCTTGCCTTCTGTTTGGCCTTGGACAAGGCCGGGAGCAGCATGGCCGCAAGAATGGCAATGATGGCAATGACCACCAGCAATTCTATCAATGTAAATGCCAGCCTGTGTGACGATTGGTTAATTTGCTTCATACTTCAAAATTCGCACTTTCAATGGCAGCCGGATTTAAAGCGGCAGTGACATGGCGCCGTGTTGCAAAAGGACTGTCGAGCAAGCTACGTAGCCCGAACCTGAATCGCCATACCCGAAAGCGGGTAGAGCCAAAATAGAAAGCCGTGCTACTTTTCATCGATGCCCCGTGCTTTCATCCCAGTTTTTTTGCCCGCAGTTCAAGCAGCATGGCTCTTAAAATCCAAGTCTTGCGAACAAATAGCTGGCAGCTTTCTGATTTCAGCCAGCGGCTCCGGGTTGATTTCCAGCGCCACTGTGTCGGCGACTGACACCACGCTTGCCCCCGCCGTAACGGACATTCTGCCGCCCATCAGCAACCTGACTGCATCCGTTCATTTGAATTTCAGCGACGGCGGTGCTTAACCAGCTGGTTTCTCCAGGACTGCCGGAAGCCAGGTTCCATTGACACAACAAGATATGAAAGCAAAGTCACGCACCAAGTTTACTCTCCTGCTCGCCATGGGTCTTCTGTGGTTCGCGGTTGGCCAGCCGTGTTTTGCCGGCGGCTGGTATGTGGGTAATACGGCGCCGGGTGAATGGATCCAATATACGAACGTGTGGCTCTCGGCCGGCAGCTACCGGTTCACGGCCAATGCTGGCGCGCCCACTACCGGAGCGGTGATGCACCTGGAAGTTGATGGCGTTACTCTTCGCCCTAACGTTGCGGTGCCGAACACCGGTCGAGTTGATTCGTTTGCCCCAGCTCATCTCGGTTCCACCAATTTGTCGCAAGGCTATCACACGCTTCGAGCTGTATTTGAAACATCAGAAATTTCTCTGGATTGGTTGATGTTGCGCAAGGACAGCGACACGACAACGAATCTGAAAGCATCCGACACTGTCATGGTTCGGCCTTCGACCAGCGGGATGTTGATTGCGCCGATTGTTTCATTCAACCAACAGTCGGATCACAATTCCGTTTTCAACGCCAGTGAGGCTTCGTCCATGTTCGGCGCGTATCCCCAGACGGACACGAACGGCCTGCGCTACTCGGATGATCAGGAGCGGAACTGGTATCGGGCGCCGATGTTCCAGGATTTCGACCGTCGGACCGATCGTTACTGGGACATCGTGGTGGATCAACTCCTGGCTTCGCGCGCGCAGGTGCCGCTGTTCCATTGCCGGAGCACGGCGGATTTCACCCATGATTTGCAGGACCGGGCTTATATCCGCGGCGACGGAACCTTTGAAGGGCACTGGCTCAAGAAGCTGGTGGAAGCCGTCAAACGAAATCCGCAGGCGGCCAGTTCCCTGCAAATCGCAACGTTCCTGGAAGACGGGCCGATGGCCAGCGACTACTTCACAATGTATGGAAGTTATCCTGCGTGGGGTTCGACCAATCTTGCCGACTACGTGATGCAATACTGGTTGAGTCCGTGGTTCGACAATGTTCCCAGCACGATGCTTTACCAGCCATTTCCGTCGCGGCCCATTATTAACATCTGGACGGCGCATCCGACCGGCATGGTGCAAGACGGCAATCTGTCCGTTTTCATGGCGAACCTCCGCAGCCGGATGATCGCAAAATATGGCCTGAATCCTGTGTTTATTGTCTCTCCCGACGCGGATGCCAACGCGCAGGCTGCGGCATGGGGCGTGGCCCCCTGGTATAGTTGGGGTGGGACGCTTTACACGTCTCGCCTATTCCTGGATGGTTCGCGCTGGGGATTCTCCTCCTGCGGCAGCCGGAAGCGGATCGATACGGTTTGGGCAAACGACTGGGACCCGGTCACCAATACCGGCACCCCCAGCGGATCGGATGCTGGTGATCCGGATTATCAATCACCATTGGACGCCAATGGAAATTCCACGCTCTTGAACTTTTATGCGCAGGCCAGCGCCGCCGGCACCCGGCTGATTCAGGAAGAAGGTTTCTTAAACATCCCGGAAGGCAGTCCTATTTTTGCCAGCTGTGCGCCGGGATGGAATTTTCCAAATCAACACCTCGCCGCCATGCGCCAATACGCCGATCCGACGACCGAGTCGCTGATGTTCGAAGCGGAAAGCTGCGATGCCTATTACAAAACCAGCGCGCATGAAAACCTCGGCGGATCGTATCGGCGCCAATGGTATTCCACGACCGGGTTGGATGTTTACCGGCCGCTCCATAATTTGAATGCCTGGACAAACAAAAGCAGCGGACCGGGAAATCTGGTTGAGTTGTCAGCCGGATTTTTCGACGTGTGGGCATTGGATTCCGCCGGCCAGGTTTGGGCGCACGTTATCAGCGATGGCGCGCCGGACACTTGGACTTCGACATCCATGAACGGCATTTCCAAATTCACCTGTCTGTCCGTTGGCAAGCATCACGCCTGGGCCATTAATGGAACTTCCGTTTACACTTGCAAGCTGCCCTACGGCCAAGCGACTCAAAATCATACCACATGGACATTGGAAAGCGGCAGCATGGTTCAATTGTCGGTAAACGAGGCGGACGTCTGGGCGCTCGATGCTGCGGGTCTGATTTATCGCAGATGGGTGAATGAAATTGACAAGCCCGGCGGTGTCTGGACTCCCGTGGCCGGACCGGCGTTGGGCAAAATCAGCACCGGCGGAAATTTTGTTTGGGGAATCAACGGGACCAATATCTATTACACGCTCACCACAAACGTTTCCTGGACGCAGGTTTCCAATCCTCAAAGCATCACGAATATTTCCGTCGGGTCAGAAGAGGTTTGGGGCGTCAACGCGGCGGGAAATGTTTTTCGACGGAGCGCCTCAGGCGTGGGCGGATGGGACGCAGTTGACGGAAATCTGAAGAAAATTGCCGTGGGCGAAAATTACGCTTGGGGACTCTCAGGAACGACTCCGGCCAGCAGAAGGCTGACCGGATTTCTAGGTGCTCCGGTTCCGACAGTTCCGGCAGCACCAACCAGCCTGACCGCAGTTGCGGGCTCTGGCGCTGGGCGGGCGTCCTTGAATTGGACCGCATTGTTGGGAGCGGCCGGTTACAATGTGAAGCGCTCCACTATCGCAGTCGGACCTTACACAACAGTTATGGTGACAACCACCAACACGGCGGTGGACACTGGTTTGACGGACGGGACGCAGTATTACTACGCGGTGACAGCGTTTAACGGACTGGGAGAGAGCGCGAATTCAGACCCGGCCGGAGTTCTGATTCCGATTCCCCCGATTCCTGACATGCCCACTGGATTGAGTGCGACTGCAGCCATCGGCCAAGTTTCATTGAGTTGGACGGCATCACTGAACGCGGCCGGTTACAACACGAAGCGCTCCACGGTTCTGGGCGGAGCTTACACGACCGTTGCTGCTGGTTCCACCAACGCCGCGCTCGATGCCAGCGTGACGGGTGGAACGCGTTATTATTATGTTGTGACCGCCACCAACGGAACCGGCGAAAGCGCCGCTTCAAGCGCGGTGACGATTGTCGCCCCTGCTCTGTTGTCCGCAGCCCAAGCCGTCACGGCCAGCAGTTTCCAAACGGGCAATGACCCATTCCAAGGCAACGATGGAAGCCTGGCGACGCGCTGGGCGGCAAACGGACCGATTTACCCTTCTTGGTGGCGAGTGGACCTGGGCACAAACCATGCCTTGGGGACGGCCATCATCAACTGGTTCGGCGCCGGCGGGCGGAGCTTTCAGTATCGGATTGAGACCAGCACCAACGACACAAACTATGTCACCGTCGTGGACAAAACAGGCAACACATCGGTTGACAACAGCACTGACACATTTTCGGCCGTTGCGCATTATGTGCGAGTCACGGTGACCGGCTCCAGTCAGGCTGGCGGATATCCGTCATTTTATGAGTGCAAGATTTATGGTGCCATTGGGTCTGGAATTTCCCTGGCTCCAATAAATCTTTCCAGTGTGAAATCTGGCGGTTCGCTCGCACTTTCGTGGCCGACCGATCACCTCGGCTGGCATTTGCAGATTCAGACCAACGCGCCGGGAGCCGGCCTGGGCACCAATTGGGTGACGTTGCCCGGATCCGATGCTGTTACCAGCACCAACATCACCATCAATCCAGCCAATGGCGGGGTGTTTTACCGTCAGGTTTATCCATGATTCATTCTCAAAAATTGCAAGCGGATGAAAATAGTAAAAAATAATCTCTTTCTGCTTTGTGGATTCACGTTGTTCCATGCGAGCATCAATCACGCGCTGGCTGCGGGCGCAATCACTCCCTTCACCGTTCTGGAAGCCGAAGCCGGGACCTTGGGCGGCGGCGCAACCATTCACGCTTTTACACCGGGATCAAACGTGCCCAGCGCGCCAACCATGGAGTTGGAGGCCTCGGGCATGGCTTACGTCTGGCTGACCAATCTCAATGATTCCGTGTCGTGGACAAATCCTGTGGCGGGCGCCAATGCCGTTGTGATTCGCAACTGTATTCCCGATGCTCCCAACGGCGGGGGAATTACGAACACAATCAGTCTGTATGTGGATGGAGTATTTCGCCAAGCCATCACCCTGAGTTCCAAGCAATCGTGGAATTACCGGAATAATCCCACCAACACCACTCCCGATGACCCCAATGCCGGCGGCACACCGTGGATATTCTACGACGAAAACCGTGCCTTTATCACCGGCGCGCCGATTGCCGCCGGAAGCACAATCAAGCTCCAGAAGGATGCCGCCAATACAGCGACGTTTTACGACATAGATTCGATTGATCTGGAAAATGTTCCTTCCGCAAAAACCCAGCCGGCCAATTCGCTTTGCATAACAAATACACCTTACAATGCGGATCCGACTTTTACTACCGATTCGCTTACGGCAATTCAGAATTGCATCAATGCAGCACGTTCTCAGGGCAAGACCGTCTGGATTCCACCAGGCAAATTCATGGTCAACAGCCTGGCAGGAGTCGCGTTGGATATAAAGGGGGTCACGGTTGAAGGGGCAGGAATGTGGTATTCCACGATCTATAAAAATGTCCCAATGCCTCCGCCTGCTGGCTGGCGATCCGAAATCAGTCTGAATACCAATTCGGTGATACGCGATGTGTTTGTTGATTCAAACGGCATTTATCGAGGAACTGCCAGTTCCGGGCTTACCTCTGCCGGCAGTAATTGGCTGGTGGAAAGAGTCTGGGTGCAACACTGCGATGCCCAATGGATGAGCGGCAGTTTTGGAACGATCCGGGACTGCCGGGTGGCGGACAGTTGGGCGGACGGCATCAATCTCAACAATGGCAACACACCCAATTCATCGAAATTAGGAATCAGCCTCACTACTTCGAACTGTTTTGTTAGAGGCTCCGGCGATGACGGCCTGACGACTTATTCCGACGCGGGAGCCAGCGGCACCAATCCCCAAATGCAAAACACCAAAATTGTGAACAATACTTCGGTTGCCACCTATTGGGCCAATGGCCTCCGCATCGCGGGCGGCACGAATGTAACTGTGCAAGGCAACCTGATAGATAGTGTGGCGGCAAACAATGGAATGGAAGTTAGTATCTTCGGCGACACCGGACGACCGCTGGAATCCGCGTTGGTTTCCGGCAACGTCATTCTTCGAGGCGGCGGTTGGAATGGAACAGACCGACATGGAATGCACGTCGGTTCACCCGGCAGCACCAGTTTTTTTCCCAATGCCTACACCCGGGCGATCATCACCAACAACCTTATTCAATACGCGCTTCGCGACGGTCTGAAGATAGGCACCGTCTCCGAAAATCTGACCGTGTCACACAATACCATTGATCATCCGGCGCAGATCGGCGTCCATGTTCAATCGGGCGTAACCGGCACGGGAATGTTTGAATACAATCTGGTGACCAACTTTAACGCCGGCAAAGTTCAGTATCAAAACGATTCGCCCACGACCTTCCTGACGACTCAGCTCAGCAATAGCTGGACGTTTGTCGGACCGCTCATCAAATCCGACACGACGACGATGAATTCGTCTGCGGACTGGAGCGGCACCACACCGACGGCAGGCAACACCGGCCAGATTGACAACACGATCAGTGCGGTCACTGCCACGAATCTCACGCTCGGCGGCAATGTAACTCTCGATGGTTTGATTTTCTTCGGCAACCTGAACGGCCCGGTCAGCATTGGAGCGGGCAATACCTTGACGCTGGCGACTTCGGCCGGAATCAGCATGGTGGTGGCGAATTTCGATGTGACAATGAACTGTCTCTTGTCGGCCACCACCTTCAACATCGCCGGCGGACGAACACTGGCGTTGGGCGGCGGTTCGACTGCCCTCTTGAGCGGCACTTCCACCGGACTGGGCACGCTTCAGTTGAACGCCACTTCCGCAAAATCTTTTACCGCCAATGGCAACCCTGTCATCAACCTGGGAAACCCCACAACGGGAGTCGGCGGCTTGGTTATCAGCAACAACTGCACGCTAACGGACAGTGGCTCCTTTCAGATCGGCAACACCGGCAGCTCGGGCCTGGTCACGGTCAACAGCCCGACGGCAGCGTTCAATGCCACCGGCGGCGCGGGAGTCATCATGATTGCCCGCAATGGCGGCGCAAGCAGCGGCAAGCTCGTCCTGATCAACGGCAGCCTCAGCACTGGCAACACCGGCTCTGCCGGCATCATCGTTGGGCATCAACTCAGCAGCGCCTCGGCCAGGGGAGTGCTGGATATTCAAGGCGGCACGCTCACGGTTCCCCTGACACTGAACATTGGCAGTTCCATGACGGCGGCGGCGCAGGCGGCGGTCACGATAGCCGGCGGCACGGCCACCATTGGAACGATCAACTTCGGCACGTCTTCCACGATCGGCAATGGCGGCCTGACCTTGACCGGCGGCGCGCTTTATCTCGGCGCGGGTGGCATGAATCATTTGGGCACGGGGACTTTCACCAGTTCGCGCACGCTTTCCGGCGGAACCATCGGGGCCACGGCAAACTGGTCTTCCTCGCTGCCCATGACGCTGGCAACCATGAACGGGCCAATCACTTTCCGGGCGGCAGACGCCAACAGCAATCCATTCGACATCACCTTGTCCGGCGTTCTTTCCGGAAACGGTGGCTTGATCAAAACCGGCACGGGGAAGCTGACGCTCTCGGCCAGCAATACGTTCACCGGTGGTATAACCATCAACTCTGGAACATTGAATCTCACGACTACCAACGCCGTTTCGCTGGCTTACACCCACAACGGTGGAAACCTGAGTTTGCGTCGAGCCAATGCCAATACGTTCCTGCAATGCGGTGCTTTCACCCTGGGCAACAGCAATCCACAGTTGACTTTCGACCTTGCGAATTTTGGTGCGAGCCTCGCACCCATGCTCACCAATACTGGCAGCCTGGTCATGAATGGCGATGTCATGGTCAATGTGGGCAACGCGCCGGCCAGTGGCACGAGCGTCCTGTTCTCCTACGCCGGCACGCGGAGCGGGGCAGGAAACTTCGTGGCCGGCACAGTGCCCGTCGGCGCTTCCATCATTGATGATCCGATTGGCAGGAAAGTAAGTCTGGCGTATTCACCGGCCACACCACCAATGATTACCAGCCTGCATTACGGTTCCGGTGGCATCGGGCTTTTCGGCAGCAACGGCACCCCATTCATCACCTATCGCATCTGGAATTCAACCAACCTGGCTGCACCGGTATGGGTTCCGGCCTGGACCAACTCGTTCGACGCTTCAGGCAATTTCAACGCAATCATACCCGTGGTGGGTCCATCGGTTTTCTATCGCCTGACGACGCCTTGACGGCTGATTCCTTGAAACCTCTGAAAATTTTTATGGTTAACCAAATTTGAAAGCATCCCACTTAAAGCTGGGCCGCCATTTCAAATTCGCCTTTGAGGCGGATGTCTTCGGACGATGCTCCGACCATGACTTTGAATTTGCCGGACTCCACGATGCGTTTCATCTCTCGATTCCAAATTGACAGATTTTCCGGCGCAATGGTCAGGGTAACCACCTTGCTTTCGCCCGGCGCCAGGTGAATGCGATCAAATCCGCACAGTCGTTTCTCCCAGGTCGTCACCGAGCTGACTTCCTGATGAATGTAAAGCTGCGGGATTTCATCACCCTCGCGCGAGCCGAGGTTCGTCAGTTTGAAACTCACGTTGATATTTCCGGCGGCGGATTGCTTCGCCGGCTGAATCTTCAGCTCGCCATATTTGAAAGTTGTGTAACTCAAACCGTAACCGAATGGCCAGAGTAATCCGGCAACATTCACCCGGTCTTTGCCGGTGGGTTCGTCGTTGGCGGCGGGCTTGGTCGGAAAATTCATCGGCAATTGTCCGGCGCTCTTGGGAAAAGTGCAGGTCAGTTTGCCGCCGGGATTGTAGTCGCCAAAGAGCACGTCCGCGACCGCGTCACCGCCGAACATGCCGGGGAAAAACGCCTGGAGGATCGCCGGACACGAACGATTGGCCCAGTTCAGGGCGACGGGTCTTCCGCTGATGTTGATGACAATGGTCGGTTTGCCAACAGCGGCGACGGCGCGAATCAAATCGTCCTGACGACCGGTCAAATCCAGGCTGGTGCGGGAACTGTCCTCGCCCACCGTGCTGCGGATTTCGGGAAGACCGCGCGGCATGTCGCCCACGACAATGATGGCCACGTCCGCTTGTTTTGCGTTGGCGACGGCTTCGTCAATCCCGGCTTGTTCTTCGGAAGTTGGCGGCTCGCGCATGATTTCGGTGTCCGGCCATTTCGCATCGAAGAAATCGCAGCCTCTCGAATAAAGCACCCTGGCACTGCCGGCAAGACGGTCTGCCAACGCACGACGCAAAGTAATGACCTCGGGATCATCAGGCCCGTAATGACCTTTGGCGTAATTTTCGTTGTCGGCGTTCGGTCCACAGATGGCGATGGTTTTAATTTTGGCGGCATTGAGCGGCAGCAAATTATTTTCGTTCTTCAACAACACCAGACATTCACGGGAGGTCTGCCGCGCGACGTCGAGATTTGTTTGATTGAGAACCGTTTCATCAACATGTGTCAACGGTCGGTAAGGCTGGTCAAACAAGCCTTCCCAGAATTTCACGCGCAGCACGTCGCGGACGCGGTCGTCCAAAACGGACATCGGCACGCCCCCTTCCTTCACCAGTTCGCGCAGTGGCAGAACGTAATCTTCCGGCGGGGTAAAAGTGGTGCGAACATTCAGTCCGGCCATAATGGCCTGTCGCACGGCCTCTTTATAATCGGCGGCCACGTGATGTTTGAGCGTCAGAAATTCCACCGCGTGACTGTCGCTGACCACGTAGCCTTTGAAACCCAATCGAGTCCGCAACACATCAGTTAAATAGTAATGGCTGCCGGTGATCGGGACACCGTCGTAATCATTGTAGGAACTCATCACGCCCAACGGATTGGCCTCGCGAATCACGCGTTCATACGGCCAGAGATGAATCATTTCGGCTTCGCGCGGCGAGACCTGCGGGTCGGTGCGCGCGTGGCCTTCGCGTGCGCCCTTGTTGTTCGAGTAAATGGCGAAATGTTTCATCGTCGAAACGATGTTCTGGCTCTGAATCCCTTTCACCATCTGAATGGCAAGTTCGGAAACGAGGAAGGGATCTTCGCCGTAAGATTCCTCGCAACGTCCCCAGCGCGGGTCGCGCAACACATCCATGATGGGCGCATAAACGTTCGCGTAACCCAGAGCGTGCGCCTCGCGCCCGGTCACTTCGCCAACCCGCCGGATCAACCCACGATCCCAGGTCTGGCCCATCGAAAGCTGGGTGGGAAAATCCGCGGCCTTGAAATGTTCAACGCCGCGGATGCCTTCGTCCGTAAATTCCGCCGGCACGCCCAATCGCGTGTCCTCGATGAAAAAGCGCTGGATTTCATTGAGCGCCCAGGTGTGCTTCGCTGCCGGCCAGATGTAAGCGACGCCGGGCAGATTTTTTTTGAAATAGGGATAGCCCGTCAGTTGCTCGTCAATGTTCGCAACCCCGTCCTTCCACAACGCGGAACTCCAGCTGCTGGTCGGCAAATAATCTTTGAGCACGCGCTGATAGCCGTAGAGCGTGGCCGTCTGGCAGGTTTTTTCCTCCAGCGTCATTTGCGAAATCAAATCGTCAACGCGCTTCCCGACCGGCTGGGCTTGATCCTCGTAAACATCTTTTTTGCCGTTCTTGTTCAGGTCAATCCAGCCGTCGTGGTAAATATCCCTGCGGGTGACGACGGGCTTCGACGATTGAAAACATTCTTCGTAACTGGGCGGATGCAACAGCTGACTTTGGCCGCCCGCAATTTCTCCGCCTGTCAGCGGACCTCGTTCAGCGGTGTTCGTGCTCTGCCCGGAAACATTGACGCCAACCAGCAGCAGAACCAAGAGACAGAATGAATGCGCGCGGAACGCCAAAGAAAAACGGCCATGATTGCCTGGTGGGCGATGGCTTACAACCGGCAATTCGATGAATGTGAACTCCCTGCCAGCAGGACGTGATGATGATGGATCTGATGCAAAACATTTTGTGTTCATGATTGGGGCTTCATCGTGCAGCAACTAACGCCATTATCAGCCTGCTCACCATCCCCATAAACGGGGATTGCAGCAAAACTGTTCCAGTTATTGACCAGACCTTGACGGAATATTTTTGATTCTGGATTCAGGCGTCCCGGTTAAATTTGCAATCAAGCCATCTTGAATATGTCTTTCCACCGTCCCGATAGGCCAATCGGACAACCGATTCGATTTGAATTCTCCAACACTCCCCGTTTTCGGGGATGACGCCGTGGGAAACATTGCGGTTATTTTCAACCATGAACTTCTCAACCCCCTCCGAAAAATCCATGGCGACACGGACGCAAGCCATCGTGCTGATGGTTTGTGTCATTTGTGGATTGGGCCTGGCCGGACCGGTTCGCGCCGCTGAAGCAGCGGCACAAAGTTCTCCGCCAGCCTTTGAAGGTGATAAAACCGCCTGGCATGGATTTGACCGTTACGATTTTTTGATTGATGAAGAAAGTCTCGCCATAACTCCCACCAAGGCGCAACCGGACGAAGGAGACGGCATCAAGCATCAGGTCCAAGGGCAGCGGCGGTGCATCATCGTTATGCCGAAGCAGGCGGCATCCGGAAACCCGTGGTCGTGGCGAGGCGTCTATTGGGATCATCAGCCGCAAACTGAAATTGAACTGCTCCGGCGCGGTTTTTGCATCGCCTACATCGAATCCACCGAGGTGTTAAAGCCGGACAAATCATGGGATGCCTGGTATGAATTTCTCACGGAGAAACACGGGTTGTCCAAAAAACCCGCCTTTGTGGGCATGAGCCGGGGCGGAGAATACTCCTATATCTGGGCCACAAAAAATCCGGCCAAAGTTTCCTGCATTTACGCGGACAACCCCGGCGGAAATTGGGATGTGATGATGCGAATCGCCGCGCTGGCGACGAACGATGTCCCGCTGCTTCACGTCTGCGGCAGCATTGATCCGATTTTGGGAAAGTTCACGCTGCCGATCGAGAGCATGTATCAGCAATTTGGCGGGCGGATTTCCGTGCTGATCAAGGAAGGTTACGGTCATCACCCCCATGGTTTGACTGATCCCAAACCCATCGCGGATTTCATCGAGCAAAGTGTGCATGAAACCAAAACCGCGCCGCCTGATTTCGCCGTGGACAACACCAAAAATTGGACTAAAAGCCATTACTACAGCGCTGCCAGTTCTTACCAATATTTGCCGGGTCAGAAAACCTATGTCACTTTGCGCGGCCCGCTTTTCACAGAATGCTATGATCGCTACCAAATACAACTCGCCAACGTCGAGGCGTTCACCACCATCATCGTTCCGAAAAAACCGGCTCCTGGAAATCCGTGGGTGTTCCGGGCTGATTTTGTGGATCGTGACGCGGTGGTTGACCAGGCATTGCTCGCCAAAGGCTTTTACATCGTCACCGGCGCTGTTCCGTATAACGGCGATGGACCTGACGTGAAGCAATGGAACACCATTTACCAGCACTTCACCGACCATGGCTTTTCCAGCAAGCCGGTGATGGAAGGTGACGGAGGAGCCGCCGGGGAAGCTTATGCCTGGGCGATTGCAAACCCGGACAAAGTTTCCTGCATCTACGCCGAGAATCCCGTCATGCACAGCAACACGGCAAAAACGCAGCCGCTCAACAACCTCGCTCCACTGGCCAAAGCCGGCGTGTCACTCCTTCATGTTTGCGGCAGTCTCGACCCTTGGTTCAAAGACAACACGCTCATGCTTGAAAAACGATATAGGGAATTCGGTGGCAAAATCACGGTCATCGTAAAAAAAGGCGAAGGACATTATCCGCTTGGACCGGAAGACCCGAAACCGGTCGTTGATTTTATTACCAAGAATGTCCAGTGACCCGTGAATGAGAGTTGGGATTTTCAACGGCTCGTCACAAAGGTTTAATCAGAGACGCCACATCAGGTCAAAGGAACGGTCCTAAACCGAGGGCGAATTTCTCAGACGTCGAACCGACGCTTGCAGGTTGGTCCGCGCCTGAGTTTCCAGCCGGCGAAAAAAGCCATCAGTGTTGTAGATGCGCCCACGGGAGAGAAGTCCATCAAGGATCTCCGCGCGCTTGACACAGAAGACTTCCGGCGGAACCCATGAGTATTCCGAGCGGATCTGTGTTTCGTATTCCCAGAACCGATCCTGAGGCTGACCGAGGATGTTCAGGTCCACATCCACCAGCAACGCGGCGTCCACATGCAGGGAAGCATCGTGCTTCTTCGTTGCCAGAATCAAGCGGCTCACGGCATCCGTCAACGCCGGCTCCGCGCGGGCCGCACCGAGCCATGCCTGCGCCAGCTGGGCACTGCGCTCTTCATTGTCCGCCGCCCGCGTGTCATGCACCGCGTCGTGGAACCAGATCGCCAGCTCCACCGCCAATGGTTCGCGGGCCAGCTCCCGGGCACGGTCAAACTCCGCCAGACAGTCAGCGATGTGGGCAAGGTTGTGATAGCGACGATGGGGCTCGGAATACATCGCCACCAAACGTTCATAATATCCGGTAGTCGCGGGTTCCTTCGCCACCGCGCGCCAGAGTTGCGACCAGCGCTCTGAAGTCAGCGTGCTCACTTTCACGGACACAGACTAGCACCGCCGGTTTGAGTGTCAGCAATCAACACGCGCCAGCTTTGGAAGGCTCGGTAGGCGCCCGGCGATTGTTGTGTTTTCCCCGCTCATTTTTTATTAATTTGAAAATCAGCCAGGGAAAGCTTCTTCAACTCAATGGTTCCAAGGTCCACCACCGACTCATCATTCGTGCTGACCGCCGGAGGAACCACGAGTTGTTGCGGCGACATGAAAACTTGGGATGTATCCGGTGAAAATGATTGATGCTGCTCTGAGAAATCAACCGCCACCTCATATTTGCCCGCCGCAACGGCCTCCGCCTTAAACGAACCGTCACTCGCCAGCTGGATGGTGTATTCATGCGGGTTGGACATGGCCTGCTGATAGGATTCGGATTGGAACAACGCCATGCGCTCCTCCGGCGTCTTGGCTTGTTTCAATTGTTCAATCATTCGGAAGGAAGCCCCCGCATGCAATGTCGCCCGGGCATGGCTGAAATTGGCCGGCGCATTCGTTGCAACAACGGTCACCTTGCCGCTGACGGCGCGCTCATCTCCACCGTAATGGACCTGAACCGTCTCACCCGGCTGGACATGGATGTTGCCCAGTCGCTGATGCATCCGCGACCCATTGCCCATGGGCACCAGCTGGGCCAGCGTGCGCTCCCCGGGCGGGACATAGGTGATGATAAAACGGCCCTGTTCATCCGTCCGCGCCTGAAAATCGTCGTAATCATAGATGACCGGTTCAAATAATTCCGGACTGGTATTGGTAAAATCGAGGCTGTTGGTTCCGCCTGACTTGGACGAGCGAATTTGCCGGGGCCGGATCTGCGTATCGGAAAGCACGACGATTTCGTTGGTCGCGGCATGGTGGCCACGCCGCAGGATCCCATCCACCTTGCCCCAGGGTTGCAGGGTGATCTGCGGGGAGCGCTTTAAGTCGGTCACCGGCACCTGCGCGTATCCTTTGTCATGGACCGCAATCACCGTCTGCGCGTCAGCATACATCGGCAAGGTGAATCCGCCATCCGCGCCGGCGCGCACAATGGATCCGTCCTGCAACGCACCGGAGGCTTTGAAAGCAGCCCGGCCCAGCGAAAGGTATTTTCCCTTCACCTTCACCGCGACTTGCGCATCGACCGCCGGTTTTCCATCGGGCAAAAGGACGGTGCCCTTGATTTCCTGATCCGGTATGGGAACCGGGGCCGGCTGCGGTTTAAAATTGGCCCGGTCCTCCGCCTGCCTGGCCTCGGCCTTGATCTCCAGCTCCAGCGTCTGTCCCGGCACCAATTCCACCGGCTGCAACGGCGGCTCCATCCAGCCGTTGCCATCCTGCATTTTGACCCGGTAGGAGATCAGCAGCTTGCCCGCCGGCACCTGGTCGAATTCAAAACGGCCGCTGGCGTCCGTCACGGCATGTTTGGCAAGGTTGAACCGTTGACGGGTAAGGTTGTCGGAATCCACAAAAGAAAGATCCAAGTCCTCGTTCGTGCCGGGGCCGTTGGGACGGTGCAGCACGCCCCGGATGGTTCCGAAGGGTTGAAGCATGATGTGCGGATCAGACTGCAACTGCTCCACGGCAATCCTCGTAAAACCATTCGACGAGGCCACCGCGATGCTCTTCATGCCCAGCTGGGGTTTGAGATGAAAGGCGCCATTGGTGTCCGTCTGGGTAACCAGCTCCTTATTGCGCCAGGAATTCAAATGCCCTTCAAAATCAAAACCCGCCTGCTCCGCATCGTCGCAAATCAGGAGCACGTCGGCCTGCACGACAAGCTGGCCATTCGTGGTGACCACCTGGCCGGTCGGGCCAGTTCCCCGCTCAAGGACAAAGTCTGCGTTCGTCTGTTCCAGGGGCCGCAGCAACGCCGAGGCGGGCAGATATCCGTCGGCCTGAACTTTCAAAATCGGTTGCGGCCATTTCTTGTCCACATAGACCGAAAAGATGCCGTTGCTTCCCTCCGTCTGATTTTGGACATCCCAAGTATTGCGGTTCCACGTCAGATCAGACCGCCCGGGTAGGACGCTGAAATGCGCCAGCATTTCGCCCGTCTGTTTATCCGTGACGCGCCCGGTGACGGCCAGTTGATACGAACGGTCCACGCCGGCTTCCGCGCCGCGCAGGGGTTTGTTCCTCGGCCAGTCCGTTTCGGATGAGTTGCCACCATAATCCGGCGTCAAATCACTTCCTTTTTCCATCAGGTAGACCAGGTTGGTCACATCGCCATTCAACCGGCCGATCAATTGAAACGGATTCATCCGGTCCAGGCTCGCATTCTTGGCCGACACCCGGTAACCGGACAAGCGCAGGCTCAAGCCGATGGTTTCGGCCGGCACGCCGGAAACATCAAAATGCCCGTCCGGTGGCAGCGTCACCTGCACATTATCCCAAGCATTTTCACGGCTTACCAACAGCCGCGTCTTGGCCGGAATCTCCGCGCCATCCGCCAGCACGACCCGGCCCGCCAGCCGGTGAGCCGGCCCCACCACCAGATCGCCGATGTCCGTGACCTCACCATCTTTCCCGGCATGAATTGTCTTGAGCGGAATCGCGCCCAGCTTCTTGAAGGAGTCCATGCCGCCGTAAATGTAATAGTCCACGTCCGGCGGCAGGGTGACGAACAGGAACCGGCCGGCCGAGTCCGTTCCAATATCAAAATTGCCGGTGAAGTGTTCCATGTCGCGGTTCACGGATACCACACCCACGGCGGCGTTCGTCACCGGCTGCCCGTTGAACAGAACGCGCCCGCGAACGGCCGCGCCTTCGGTCAGTGTCAATTCATACACGCTGGCACCACTGGCCAGTTCGGTGATCGTCTTGTTGGCAAATCCGCGCGCGCTCACGCGGACATCCATCTGATCAAATGGCTTTTGGGAGGTGATCAGAAACTCGCCGTTCTCATCCGTGACGGCGAGCGGATCCACCCCGGGCAGACTGCCCCAACGACCTCCGCCGTTGCGGGTTCGGATGCCATGCGCTTCGACTACTGCGCCCACCACCGGCTTGCCTTTGGCGTCCTTGACGCGCCCATGCAGGCAATTCCCCGGAGCGGCGGCGGCCAGCTCAATTGGATCGAGCGACACCGTGATCGGGCCATTGGCCGGGTCAACCTTGTTGGCATATTTCGGCTTGAACCCTTTGGCCACGGCCAGGACTTGGAACCGCAGCTGCGGATCAAGCGACAGGATCTCGAATTTTCCAGCGGCATCCGTCTTCGCGCTCTTCTGGCAATCGGCATAGCACGACGGGCAGAATGGACTTGTCCCCACTTTCGGTCCAGCCGTCGCGATGAAGACGGTCGCCGCCACGGCCTCGCCATTTTTGGCATGGACCGACCCAGTCAGGTTTGGTCTGGCTGTTTGAAGAA
>Ga0247670_1000156_pt1 | contig 21470 bp, 23 predicted proteins | sample CNK11_metaG_FD_183042 | JGI IMG/M metagenome (GOLD analysis project Ga0247670, IMG submission 183042) | Soil microbial communities from Purdue University Martell Research Forest, Indiana, United States - CNK11 | ecosystem: Environmental > Terrestrial > Soil > Temperate forest > Bulk soil...
CATTGTGTCAGCCATCGCAACCCAAAGGAAGTTTCTTCCATGATTAGCCCAATCGTCGAGAGGGTGGGGGCTTTGTAGAACCATAACCCCAAACAAAATTTCAGCCTCGTCGGGGCGGCATATTCCGAAGATGTCGCTCCTAACGGAACTTGATTGGTCCTTGATTGCCAATCTACAAAGATGCCAGCCCTAACGGGCTTTCCCCGGAGCGTGTCGCGTTAATTTTATGTAGGAGACGAGGGGACGAGACTCATTTCAAATCCGGGGCTCCAGTCAGAGCCTCCTCACGTCGTCTCCTACGGGTTTAACGCTCGGCGACATACTCGCTCAAAACGCCGTTGCTGACGGTGCGTTTGACGTTTTTAAAGCCGCCCGCCTCCAGCGCCGCGAGGATGGTCGCAGGCGGAACACATTCGGCAATCGTGGCCCAGTAATATTGCATCAGCTTCACCGTGGATTTATTCCGGCGGCGCAACCAGCCGATGCGCGGCACGAGTTGCTGCATGTAGAAACGGATCAGCGGCAACGCCACGCGATTGGTGGGCCGGGTGATTTCCAGGATCAACACTTTCCCGCCCGGGCGCAACACGCGGCGGAATTCAGCAAAAAGCTTTCCCAAATCCTCCACGTGACGCAGGGCGTAACCCATGCAGACAAAGTCGAAGGCTGCATCCGCGCACGGCAATGCTTCTCCCTTGCCTTCCAGCAACGTCACCGGATTGCGCTTCCGATTCTCGGCCAGCATGCCCGTGCTGGGATCCACACCAATCACGTTGGCAGGATTCACCCCAAGTTCGAGCGCGGCCTTGATCATCAGCCCCGTGCCGGTGGCGACATCCAGCAACCGCAGCTCTTTCGTGAACCCGGCGCGCTGCATGGCTTCCCGGCGGTAAATCTGGTCGCGTCCGAACGACATCATGCTGCTCACCCAGTCGTAATCCGGCGCGGCTTCATCGAACAGTTCATTGATAAATTCCTGTCGTGCCGCCGGGGCCTCGTAGAATTCGGAAAGCGGCCGGTGCGGCGACAGCGGTGTCGCCGGCAAATTTGTTTTCGGCAATTCAGTCATCCGTTCACCTTGCCAACAGCCAGCGGGAAGTCAAACGCGTTTGGTCCTTTGCTTCTCCCTCGCCCCTCCGAGGGGAGAGGGTCGGGGTGAGGGGTGAGGAGTCAAATAAATTGATCTACCAGGAAGAACACGAAAGGAACACCATCCCGAATCATTGCCAGTTATTGAAACCGGCTAACGCGTGGGGCCGCCCCGGGCCAGATGCTCATCGTAATGAACACCGCCACCTATAAGGTTCGCCGAGTTGACAATGAATGCGCCGAATGCCGCCGCGACAGGACTGGACAATGTGAACGCCGCCTCCGGCGCGTTCACTACGCCATAAAAATTCGCAGAGCCGCTGTAGATTATTTGCGTGCAGGTCGGCAATCCGTATATGGTCAGTTTGCTGGCGTCCTGGTTGCCATTGACGATGCCGCCGCCGGACATAACCATGTTGCCGGCGGAGTAAATCGTGAGGCTGGATCCCGGCGTGATGTAAATGAAGCCGCTGCCGCTGACGACGACGGCGTTGTTTCCCGTGTAGGTGACATAAACGACCGCGTCGCCATTGACCACCATCTTGCCACTGCCAATATTCAAGGTGCTTACCTGATAATTTCCCGTGGTGGCGACGAAATTGTAATTCGTGCCATTGACTTGTCCGGCTGGCAGAGTGGTGGAATACGTGCTGAACACCGGTGCGGTAACGTCGTCAATCTGGATATTCGCATCGTTACGGGTGGATCCTTTAATGGTGGCACTGCCGCTTAATGTGATCGTGCCGCCGGGGCCGGTGGCCGCAACGCCGGCGATATAGCCGCCGCTTAAACTAATCGCGCCAAAGTTGGCGCTGTCAGTCAGGGCCACTGCGTTGGACCTGGCCGTCCCTGCACTGTAAGGACCATTGGCCGAATCATAACTGTCGAGGTAAGCACCGCCGCTCATTTGAATCTTGCCCTTGGCTGTAATGCCGCCGCCGAACAGCGGCAGCGGAGCGCGCGCAGCGCGAAAATAACCTAGGTCGGCTGGAGGATTGGTGATCGTGATAAACCGCAGGATGCCCGGGCCGGTGTTGGTGTCCACCGCCACCCAGTCCAGCAAATTGCTGGAGGCTTCAATGGTGTAGCTGACACCGGACTCGGCGTTTAGCGTGAAATTGAACCCGTTGCCCGACACGACGGGTGAACTTAAAACCATGCCCGGGTCTTGCGCGGCGAAGATCATGGATGCGCCCGCGAACAAGCCGAGCAGCACCCGCCAGCCCACGCGACTGGCGCGGTGTTCAATCATGCGCGGGACAATAGTCCATCGGCGCGGAATTACAAGCCCGCGCGCCCGGCGATGAGAAACTATGGCATGAGAGCAACAAGCCCAAGGAGTGTCCTGATTTGCCAATGGAGCGCGGATTGTCCCCAATCCGCAGCGCATGACCGGACAAAAGCCTTCGCTCCACGCGAGCCGGTCTGGCGAACTCGCTGCGAGTTGGGACAACTCGCGCTCCGAAATCAGGACACTGGCCAAACCCATGCGGATTGACGCCGCCGCCGTGCTTCTCTAATCTCGACCCACTTCATGAAATTCCACTGGCGCACATTTTGTTGTCTGGGGTTGATCCTCCACAGTTCGGGCTTCCAGTTGCACGCGGCAGAAAATAATTCACGCTCCGCTGCCGTGATCATCCACGTGAATCAAGTGGCCTACGACCAGGCGGCACCCAAATTTGCCGTGGTCGAAACCTCCAGTCCACTTCCGGCGGTGAGCCGGTTTCGCGTGCAGGACGCGCTGACTTTGAGCAACGTGTTTGAAGGAACGCTGACTGGTGTCCAGGAGTGTGGCGAGTGGTTTCCGGGGAAATATTTTTATCGGGCAGATTTCTCGTCCTTCCAGCAACCGGGCCATTTCCGGCTGGAGCTTGAGCAGCCTGGCAAACCCTGCAACTCCTTCGACTTTGAGATCGGGGAAGACGCACTGGCCGCGCAAGCCATCCCGGCCATCATTGGCTTCTACCAGCATCAGCGCGCGAACACGCCGGAGGAATTGAAAGCCGACCAGCACCTGAAACTTTTTGGGAGCACGAACACCGTTGATCTCCATGGCGGGTGGTGCGATGCCTCCGGGGATGTGAGCAAATATTTTTCTCATCTGGCTTATGCCAATTTCATGTCGCCCCAGCAGACGCCGCTGGTGGTCTGGTCCATGGCGAGCACGGTGGAGACCGCCTCTCCCCTGCTCGACCGCCTGAACGCAAAAACGTCGTTGATGGAGGAAGCCCTCTACGGCGCCGATTACATCATGCGTTCGCTGTCGCCCAGCAATTATTTTTACATGACGGTGTTCAGCTACTTTAACAAGGATCCCGAGGCGCGCCGCGTGGTGGGACTGCTGGCGGACAGCAAGACCACGTCCGATTACCAGTGCGCCTTTCGCGAAGGCGGCGGCATGGCCATCGCCGCCCTGGCGCGCGTTTCGCAGTGGAAGAAGCAAGGGGAATTTTCCTCGCAACAATATCTGGCTGGGGCGGAACGCGCTTTCGCGCATCTACAGGCCAACAACACCCGCTACGACGATGATGGCAGGGAGAACATCATTGACGATTACTGCGCGCTCATGGCCGCAGCCGAATTATGGATCGCGACCGGCAAGGAAGTTTATCGCGATGCCGCCCGTCAGCGCGCGAAAAATCTGGCCGGAAGAATGACGCCGGCAGGTTACTTCATCGCCAATGATTCCAACCGCCCCTTCTGGCACGCGGCGGATGCCGGGCTGCCGGTGATCGCCCTGGCGCGTTATCTGGACAAGGAGACGGACCCGCAGGCCCGGGCGACGGCGCTCGCCACCATCAAGCAGGCCTTGGATTACAATCTGCGCGTGACCGGCAACACCAACAATCCGTTCGGCTACGCGCGACAAACTTTCCTGTTTCGCGGGCAGGTCCGGGACGGATTTTTCATCCCGCACGAAAACGAGACCGGCTGGTGGTGGCAGGGCGAAAATGCGCGGCTCGCCTCGCTGGCCGCCGCCGCCATCGTGGGCGGACGTCTGGTTTATCCCGGCCCGGGCGCTTTCGGCATCAAACCGGAGCTGGCCGATTTTGCCGGCAACCAGGTCGCGTGGACCCTCGGTGAAAATCCCTACGACATGTGCTTCATGTATCAGTTCGGAAAAAATAATGTCCCGCACATGAGTTCAAGTTTTGGCCACGGCTCGGGACGCGGGGGCATCTCCAACGGCATCACCGGCAAGGACGGCCAGCCTGACGGTTCCGGAATTGATTTCAAGATGCACGCGAACGGCAACGAATGGCGCTGGACGGAACAATGGATTCCCCACTCCGCCTGGTTCCTGCAAGCGGTCGCGGCCATGTCGGCAACGAAATAAAAATCTCATGCGAACCACTTTCATCAAAACGTCCGCCACCATCGGCATTGCGGCAGTCATCCTGACCTTGGTGACTTTTCAAGCGTTCGCGCAAACCGACACCAACCGGTTTCGCGCCCTGGTGCTGGCGGAGCGCGGAGACCAGCACGAACCGTTCGTGGCCGCCGCGTTGGCATGGCTCAAGACCACGGCCACGAACGACCATTTCACCATTGATGTCTTTGAAAATCCCGACAAGTTCGACAAGGTGTTTCTCGCCAAATACCAGTTGTTCATCCAGCTCAATTACCCGCCCTACCGCTGGAGCGATGAAGCCAAGGCCGCCTTTCAGGATTACATCGAGCAGGGGCGCGGCGGCTGGGTGGGTTTCCATCACGCCACCTTGCTGGGCGAGTTTGATGGTTATCCGATGTGGCCATGGTTCTCTGATTTCATGGGCGGAATCCGTTTCAAGAGTTACATCGCCAAGCGCGCTTCCGGCACCGTGGACGTCGAGGACGCGGCCCATCCTGCCCTGCGCGGATTGCCTTCAACTTTCGTGATCGCCGAGGAGGAATGGTATACCTACGACAAAGATCCCCGGCCCAATGTGCATGTCCTGGCGCACGTGGATGAAGCGTCCTATCAGCCGCCGTCCGACATCAAGATGGGCGATCATCCGGTGATCTGGACGAATGAAAAGATGAAGGCCCGCAACCTCTACATTTTGATGGGACACCATCCCACCCTGTTCACGAACGCCGCCTACAAAACTTTGGTTCACCAGGCGATTCTCTGGGCGGCCGGAGACACGACGAATTCCGTGGCGAAATAAATTTAATCCGGCACCAGCTTCCGCAGATCCTTCGGCAGCCACCAGCGCAGCAGCGGCCCGCACATGGCGGTGGTCAGCAGCGCCATGATGACCAGCATGGTAAACAGTGCGGGCGTGAGCAATCCCAGATCGAGCCCGATGTTGATGGCGATGAGTCCCATGAGCGCACGGGTGTTCATCAGGGCGGCAACGCAGCCGGCTTCGCGCGGCGGCTGGCCGGTAAGGCGCGCGCCGAGGTAACAACCACCGAGTTTGCCGGCGACCGCGGCGGCCAGCACGAGCGCGCAGGCCAGCCAGGCTTCGGGCGACGCGAGCGAACCGATCCGGGTGTTCAAGCCGGTGTTCGTGAAAAAGATCGGCACGAACGCGACCAGCACCAGGCCGGAAAACCGGTCGCGCCACGCCTTCACCAGGCTGGTTTCCTGATGCAGACAAACGCCGAATAGAAATGCGCCAAAGATGACGAAGATGCCCAGTTCGTGAGTGATCAGGCAGCAAACGAACAGGCAGATGAGCAATATTGCGAGAAACGAATTCGACATCCCATGATCGTGCGCGCCGGTGATACCCTTGCGCCAGAGCCGCCGCAGCGCCGGGCCGATCCATTTTTGCAGCACCAGAAAAAATACCGCGATGCTGACAAGCTGCAGCAGCAGGTGGCCGACGTTGAAATGGCTCGTCACCAGCGCCGTCGCCACGCCGAGCAGCACCCAGCCGATGACATCGTCAATGGCCGCCGCACTGATGCCCATCGCGCCGATGGCGGTGCGCTCCAATTTCATCTCCAAAAGAATCCGGCCCATGATCGGCAGCGCGGAGATGGAGAGCGCGATGCACAGAAAAAATTGAAAACCAAAGCGCGGCGTCTCGGGTGCGAATTTTTCATGCAGCCACGGACCGATGACCAGTCCGCATAAAAATGGCGCGACCATGCCGAGCAGGGAAACCACCGTGACCGTTTTTGATTTCGAGCGCAGATGGCTGTAATCAAATTCCATCCCCACCTGAAACAACAGGAAGACCAGGCCGAGCTTGCCCAGGAGCTGGAGCGATTGCTGCGTTTCCTTGGGGAACAACACCGGCCAGTCCGCCGGCCAGATCAAACCGAGCACGGACGGACCGAGAATGATGCCCGCGGCGATTTCGCCCACGGCGAGCGGCTGGCCAAACTTTTTTCCCAGCCGCCCGAACAACCACGCGGCGGCGATGATCACGATCCACTGGATCAAAACCAGCTTGAGATGTCCTTCAATGGCGACTGGATTCATAAATTAGGTGCCCGCAGATAAAGGTTGGACGGCAGCGAAGCAAGAACAAAGACTGGCGCGGAGTAGCGGCGGGCGTCCCCGCCTGCCGTAGAGCTGCGGCGTCCCGCCCGGCGGAAAAAGCTGTTTGAGGAACCAAGTAACGAAGGGATCCATCGCAACTTTGTTCCTTCGTTGCTTGGTTGTTTATTTCCTTTCGGGGGTTTCCGGGCGGCGGGACGCCTGCCCTCTACGTCAGGCCAGAGGCCCGACGCTACTTGGCGTGAACGCCGCGGTTCGAAGATAAACGCTGACGCCATTCAGTCCGCGAAATTTTTCCGCGCGTGTTGGTTGAAAGCGAATCAACAAAATGCCATTCGCGCGGCACCTGCCAGGCCGGCAGCGATTGCAGTAAAAATTGTTTTAATTCCGTTTCAGCCGCGTCCGCCACGATGACGGCGACGATGAGTTCCGTCCGTTCCGCCTCACGGCTCGGCGCGCCGAACACCAGACACTCGCGCACCTGCGGATGCGCGAGCAAAGCGCGCTCGACGGTTTCCGGAGATAATTTGCGCCCGGCCACGTTGATCTGATCGCCCAGCCGGCCGCGTAGAAAAATTTGGATGTCGGACCGCGAACCGTCCCGGTTCGCAGCGCATGAAACCTGGTCCATCGCTGAACCTTTTCCCGCGCCCGCTACCTTTCCACGCGCTGCGGACGGGGACCGTCCACGGTCCGTCGTAACAATCTCCGCCAGATCGCTTGTCTGGAAAATTCCGCCGCCGAGCGAATCCGATTTCACTGGCCAATACGTTTCCGCCACAGCCCGACTGCGGACGACCAGGCATCCGTCGCCGCTGAGCGACAATTTCACATTTTGCATCGGCGCGCCGGCGAGCGCGGCATCCGTTCGCGGCGCTTCGCCGGCGTCGTAAGCGATGCCGCCGCATTCGGAGGAGCCGAGGAAATTATGAATTTTGATCCCGCGTGATTTGAAGATTTCCTGCTCCAGATTCACCGGCAGGGGCGCACCGGCGGAGATGGCCAGCCGCACGTTTGGCGGAATCGCTCCTGCCGCGTGCCATGCGCGCCACATCGCGGGCACAGCCGGAAGCGTGATGGCTGGCGCGGATTCCGCCGCACGCCGGATGATTTCCGGGAGCGGCGCCGGCGCGAGAATCAACGGGACGCCGTGAAGCAGGAGCGGCAGCACCAGATTGGAAAACCCATACGAATGCGCCAGCGAAATGACGCCGAGGTTCGGCCAGTCCGGTCGCAGGCCCATCGTGACGACGATATTTTCCGCGTCAGCCATGAGTTGTTCGGCGGTGAAGGCAACGAAACGCGCCACGCCGCCGGTGGCTGACGTGGATTTCAGATGAACGATGGACGGGGAAAGCGTGCTTACCGGCTGGCTCGCGAGGACGCTCGCCCCACCCTGCCCGGCTTCGAGCGGACAGGCTATTTTATTTTCCCGCCACGCTGCCAGCAAAGTGAAAATAAATTCCGGCGAATGGCCTTGTGGAAAGACCGTGCCGGTCGGGCCAACGGGCCAAGCCTCCCCGGCGGCAAGCAGCTCTCCAAAAGTCCAATGCCGGCCCGACGCCGTGTCACGCAGCGCGAGTTCATCGCCCCGTTCCGCCGCAATTTTCCGCCACCGTTCGTAAAGCATTGTCAGTTTGGTAACGCACCCTTAACTTGAGGCGCAAGTGAATTGATGATTTTGACGCAAACAAATTTGACCGGAACCGGCGCGCGACGTTTTGAATTCGAGCGCGACAGCTTCGCCTTTCCCAATGAGTTGGTGTGGGAATACCAGACGGACCCGGCGACCGGCAAATGGACTCTTGGCCCGCGTGATCCGAAACCGCAATACGCCCACCGCTGTTTCGCCCTCGCGCGCGTGGCGCGGCAATTTTATTATCACGCGCGGTTTGCCGCCGACCAGCCGGCGGAATCCGACGGTGTCTGCCGTCAGCTTATCCGCTCGGTGATGGCCCGGCATCCGCGGACACCCAGCCAGCCCGGGAAGCAGCTCATCATCCCGGGTTTTGAAGGGCTGCGCGAATTCAGCCGGGCGCAGGAAACACTTTTCAAGGCCGCGTGCGGCGGCGCCTGGCGCTCGTATTTTTTGCGGAGTCATTGGCGGATGGCCGTGCCCTTCCCTCGTGCGCACCAAACGCGCACTGCCGGGGAACTGGCGGTGGCGCTCCGACAGAACCGCCTGCCCATCCTTCATCTGGTGAAATTCCCGGCGATGACCATCAATCATTGCATCGTCCTGTTCAGTGCAATGGAAACTGCACGCGGCTGGGAATTTGAATCCTACGACCCGAACAATGCCGACGAGTCGGAGCGGCTCACGTTTGACCGGGCGACGCAGACTTTTTATCTTGAGCCGAACGCCTGCTGGCCGGGCGGCCCATTGAATGTCAGTCACATCTGCCGCTCCTGGTTCTTTTGAATCGCTTCGCGGCGGCGGGGCCGCCAGAACAGCGGACCGAAGAAGCTCAAACCACAGACGTTGATCCCGCAGATGTAACCGATTTTGTAGATGCGCCCGGAATTGTCCCTCGCAAAGATCTCCACATCCTGGCCCATCAGCAGGCTGGGCAGCGCCAGCGGCATCAGCGCCCCGTGCAACATGCCGTAGCCAAAACCCATTTCCCTGTTTTTGGGAAAAGCCCGGGGCGACGCCCAGCCATAAAACCAGCCCAGCAGAAGGGAGGCGGTCAAAAACCAGGCGATTTTTTTAAGCCACAATTTCTGGCGCGCGGTGAGGGTTGGTGCGGGGGCGGATGATGACGGCATTTCAGCCACAGCATGATTTTCCCTGCCGGTGGCGCGCAAGGAGAATTTCTAAAAATGAAAATGGGAGACCGGAGGGCGCAAACTTCGCGCAAACTTCGCCCTTGAAAAACGCTTTCCGGAAACGCAGGCTGGCGGCACCGGATTGCGAGAGCTGAATTTTGCGCGGATGGCGACACACCCTAAATACTGGTTCAAAGACATTTTGCACGCCGTGGCATTCTTTGGGGCGTTTGCTCTCTTCGCGGTGGTGGGCTCGCTGGTCAGCGTGTTGTGCGTGCTGCCGGCGATTTTATTTCGGGGGGCGCGGGCCCGCTTTTTTGGCCAGCGGCTGATCCATCGCTTGTTCCGGATATTTTTGGGATATACGCAGATGTTCGGCCTGGTGGAACTGGATGCGTCCGGATTGTCCGGACTGCATGCCGGTAACGGAATGATCGTGGTGGCCAATCACCCCGGCCTGCTGGATGCGGTGTTGATGATCGCTCAAATGCCACGGGCGGTCTGCCTGATGAAAGGGAGCCTGGCGCGGAATATTGTATTCTCGGGAACGTCGCGGCTGGCCGGGTATATCCACAATAAATCCAACCTGGGCCTGGTAAAAAAATGCGAGGAGCGGTTGAAGGAGGGAACGAATCTGCTCGTATTCCCGGAGGGCACGCGAACCGTGGGCGGAAATCTGCTGCCCTTCAAGATGGGATTCGCCCTGGCCGCGGTTTCGACCGGGTCGCCGGTGCAGGCGATCCTCATCACGGCCGACAGCAACTATCTGGGCAAAGGCCAGCCGCTCTTCAAGCTGCCGTCGTTTCCCGTGCGCTTTTCCTTGCGGCTGGGCGAACGTTTCCTGCCGGAGCCGGGAGAGGATGCAAAAGTTTTTGGCGGCAGGGTGGAGAATTATTTCCAGGAAAAACTTTCCCGCCCCGGCAAGAAAACTGCACCCGCGGCCCACGCACAATGACGCCGAGCCAAACCCATCTGGTCATCATCCCCAGCTACAATTCAGGGACGAAGCTGGCTGAGACCGTCCGACAAGCCCTGGCCTGCTGGCGGCCTGTCTGGGTCGTGATGGACGGCAGCACGGACGGCAGCGCGGCGGCGCTCGCACAATTCGGCGGTGCAGAAACCGGCCTGCGGGTTTTGTCCTTGGCACAGAATTCCGGCAAGGGCGCGGCCGCGTTGCATGGATTTCTTGCCGCCAGCCGCGAAGGGTTCACCCACGCGCTGGTGCTGGACGCGGACGGCCAGCATTGGGCGGCCGACATTCCCCGCTTCATGCAGGCCTCACAAAAAAATCCCGCCGCCATGATTCTGGGCGTGCCGCAATTCGCCGCGGATGCACCCGCATCGCGCAAGTATGGCCGGCTGGTGGGAAACTGGTGGGCCAATCTGGAAACGTTCTGGGGCGGCATCGAGGATTCGCTGTTCGGCTTCCGCGTTTATCCCCTCCGGGAATCCGTGCGCATTTTACAGGGCACCCGCGGGGCGCGGCGTTTTGATTTCGACACGGAACTGGCCGTGCGCCTGTTTTGGGCGGGCGTGCCGCCGGTCAACCTCTCCACGCCAGTCCAGTATTTCAAATCCCTTGAAGGCGGGACTTCTCATTTCCGTTATTTACGGGACAACTTGCTGCTCATCCGGCGGCACACCTTGCTGGTGTTCGAGATGCTGCCGCAAATGCGGCGGATCTGGAAATTACGGCAACAAGCTCGGCAAATAACCGGACGTTCCACCTTAAAATAACAACCTTTCGGTGCTGGCCGGTCTATTGTTCGACGCTCTTGACTTTGTTGTCTTCAAAATGCACGACGAACGTGCCGAACGTATTCCGCCAATAACGCCATTGATTGCCTTTCAGCGTCGGTGTCTGATGCTTCGGCGGATAACCCAGGGAAGCGATAACGGCATCCTTGCTCATGCCCGGCTCCACCTCGCCCGCCTCAATGCTGTTCTTTTCTGTGGCGCTGAAATGCGCAAGGTCCAGGGGGGTTTTACCCAGGGTGCGATGAAAGATGCCGACGATCTTTTCGCCGGAATACTTTTCCACGTTTTCAATTTTCAAGCTCGTGCCGTCCGGAAGTGTGACAATAATTTCCTTCTTGCTGGCCTTCACAAAGGTGACCTCCGTGTTGACCGGCACAAAGGTGCCGCTCCGATAATTGGTGGTGCGGTGAACCTTGTCCTCGTAAAACAGACTGAATTGAGTGTAGAGTTTGTCACCTTTGACGGCCGAAACGGCATTGGTGTCCGCCGCGATCAACGGCTGGGAAGATGCAAATAAAATTCCGCACGCCATGGTCAACGCCAAAATGAACAGCTTTGAAAAGTTCTTCATGCGCGGAAAACTTTCATATCTGGATGTCATGTCAATTTAAAACTGAGATGGACGTGAACCGCGTCGTATCCGAAACCACCCAACCCTGGCCCGGCCGCTGGTTTTTCACCCGCCGCCGGCTGGCGCTGTTTCTGATACTGGGCGTTGGGGTGACCACGCCGGTCCTGCTTGCATCCAATTGGGATCACAAGCTGTTTTTCATCAGCCTGGAGTTGGCCACAAAATTTCTGATCGTCTATCCGGCCATCCGCGCCAATTGCCGCTGGTTCGGTCCGGTGGTCACCCGTTTTCGCACGCCGGAGAAAGCCGTCTGGCTGACGATTGACGACGGTCCGCATCCCGAGGACACGCCGGCGTTGCTGAAGCTGCTGAAAAAGCACAACGCCCGCGCGACCTTTTTTGTGATTGGCGGGCGCGTTGAAAAATATCCCGAACTGGCGCGCGCAATTGTGCGCGAAGGTCACACGCTGGCCAATCATTCCCACACGCATCCGGCTTTGTTCTTCTGGTGTCTGCTCTCACCCTGGTTGTCGCGGCAGATTGACCAATGCACCCAGGCCCTGCACGCAGCCACCGGCGAATCATCCCGCTGGTTTCGCGCGCCGGCCGGCATGGCCAACCTGTTTCTGCATTTTTTGCTCCGCGACCGCGGAATGAAACTCATCGGCTGGACGGCGCGCGGGTTTGATGGAGTGCTCCGCGACACGGACGCCATGGCCAGCCGGATTGGCAAATCAATCCAGCCCGGCACGATCATTCTGTTGCATGAAGGCCGGCGCGACCGTGAGGGCCGGGCGATCAATTTGATTCTGGCCGAAACCATTCTGAACCGGCTGACGGCCAAGGGCTACGTGTTCATCGTGCCCGAAGAAAATGATTTCCGGTGAATCCAGGCTGGCGCGTTGTTTGCAGTTGAACGGAACGCCGAGCACCGCCTCGGACCCCCGCCGGGAGCGCCGGCGGCTCGCCGGCCAGTTTCTTAACACCCCGCCGGCGCTCCCGGCTTTTGCGACGGAAGCTTGTGTTCTGTTCCGACTTGGCATATTTGACATCATGTTTTTGCGTCAACGTTCCACGCAAACCGAATATTTTGATCTGCCCGACCGCGCGGAGGCGGAGATCGCCGCGGAGTTCCGTGAACTCAACCGCATCAACACCCTCTTTCGCTTCTCGCATCCGTTCGAATCGGTGTTGCCCGGATGGCTGGGCCGGGCGAATTGCGAACACCTCAAAATCCTCGACGTGGGCGCCGGCACCGGACTGCTCGGCCAGACGCTGACCACCTGGGCGCAGAAGCAGGGCTGGCAGTGGCAGTTCACTCATCTGGACTCCAACCCGGTCGCCCTCAAGCTTGGCGGCCAGCCGGACAGCGTGGTCGGTTCGGCGCTGCAATTGCCCTTCGCCGCCGGCAGCTTTGATCTCGTCGTCGCCTCACAAATGACCCACCACCTGACCAATGAACAGGTCGTCACGCATTGGCGCGAAGCGTGGCGGGTCACCCGTGACGCGATTTTCATCAGCGACCTGCACCGCAACGCCCTGCTTTACACCCTGGTCTGGATCACGCTGCAGCTGATGCGGTCGCATCGGAGCACGTTTGAGGACGGTTTGATTTCGGTGCGGCGCGGTTTTCAGTTGAACGAGTGGCGGGATTTGGCGGGCCGCGCCGGAATTCCGGCGGCCCATGTCTGGCGGTATCATGGCACCCGGATCGTGTTGCAGGCGCGGAAAAAGATTTCGTAAGCCGGCCGCAACCTGCCGGGTCAATCCGCGTTGTTCGGATGCAAATCGTTCTTGATCACCGAACCGTCGGCGCTTGAAAGCGTGATGCTGCCGATGCCCGTGTCGTCATCGGGATTTTTGAGCTTGGCGGCCCAGAGGCTGACACGCCACTGCGGACCGAGGTCGCCATGTTCGAGCTTGAGCTGGGTGGCCTTGATGGTGAGGTTCTTGAGCAGCGGCTGCTGGGTGGCAAGCTTGATCGCCTGGTCGGAATCAATTTTCAGCTTCGCCGTATCCAGCGGGTCTTTGTCTTTGCCGATCAATTCCAGAATCCGCCCCGGGTGCGACACGTCCATTTTCTGGCCGGCGCCGAATTTCACCTGGACGGCCTTGAACGTCGAGTCGGGATCGTAATACACCACATACCAGATGTCCGGCGTGAGGCTGGCCACGGATCTTTCCGAGCGGATTTGCACCACCTTGTCCTTGGATTGCACGCCGACATAATCATTGCCCAGCTTGACCAGTCGAAACGCCGTCGGCCCGTCCGCCAGCGCCAATTGCGTGGCGGCGAACATCATCAACGCGCCCGCAAAAATCGTGCGGGTCAAAATCTGGAATTTCATCTTCACGGTCGTCACACCTTAATCCGACTGTCTGCCGGCGGCAACGTTCAAAACAAACCGGCCATTCAGCACAGGGACCAGGCCTGGTTCACCGGCGGTTCTCTGGCGGGTTTTGGTTTTTGCCATGGGAAATTCACCCCATTGGTTGCGTCCGCCCGTTTCGCCTATTATCATCAGCCAGTGTCAAGTCACAGTTACTTTCCAACGGAGTCGGACCTCGCTTTGAGCGGCGCGGCCCAGCAGGCGTTTCATGAACGCGCCGCCGCCGCGACGCGCCAGACGTTCGGCAATGAAGTGTTCGTGCGGGCGGTGGTGGAGGTCTCGAATTTCTGCCGCGAAAACTGCTCCTACTGCGGCATGCGCCGCGACAATCGCCAGCTTGCCCGCTATCGCGCCAAGGCGGAGCAAATCGCCGAACTGCTGATCGAGCAGCGTCCGTCCAGCGTGACGGACGTGAACATCCAGACGGGTGAGGATCCCGTGGCGGTGCACGAAGTCGTGCTGCCGCTCATCAAAACCCTGCGTCGTGAAACGTCGCTCGGCATCAGCGTCTGCCTGGGAACCTTGTCGGCGGAACTTTACGCCGAATTGCAGTTCGCCGGCGCGAGCATCTTCATCATGAAATTTGAGGCCGGCAACGCCGCGCACTATGAGCAGCTCGAAGCGCCCGGCACGCTGGCCGAGCGACTGCGGCACATCCGCGTGCTGGCGAAAAATCATTGGAACGTCAGCTCGGGCTTCATCGCCGGACTGCCAGGCCAGACCCTCGCCGACCTGGTGAACAATCTTGAGTTGGCCCGTTCACTGCCGCTGAACGGCTGCAGCGTCAGCCCGTTCATTCCCGGCGAGGACACGCCGCTGGCCGGGAATCCGACGGCCAATCCGGACTGGACGTTTAATTGTGTGAGCGCGTTGCGGCTGATGCGGCCGGACTGGGTGATCCCGGCGGTCAGCGCGTTCAATCTGGCGGCACAGGACGGTTACCGGCGCGGCCTGCGCGCGGGCGCCAATCTGGTGACGATCAACCTGACGCCGACGGATCAGCGCGGCGATTACGTCATCTACAAGCGCGACCGCTTCATCATGACCGAGGAACGCGTGCTGACGGCGATCGCGGCGGAAGGACTCGCGCCGGCCAGGTCCGGGCTCGCGACTTTCTACCGGTCGCCGGATGGGATCAAGGCTGAAGGCCAGTCCAAAATCATGGTGCATTCCTGAGAAGCCCGTGTTGTTTCCCCCGCCAAAATCTTCCGCCGCTGCGCAACCCCGTCGCGTCGTCGTCACCGGCGCCGGCATCGTCACGGCGCTCGGACTCGGCTGGCAAGTGAATGCCGAGGGGTTTCGCTCCGGACGCCGCGCCTTCCGGCCCGTGACCCTGTTTGATGTTTCCCGGCAACGCGCCAAGATCGCGGCTGAGATTGCTTTGCCTGCGGAACTTCCAACCACCCAACTTTCCGCCAACACCGCGCGCCGGCTGGATCGCGCCAGCCGGATGCTGTTGTACGCCGCTCATGAAGCGTGGACGCAGGCCGGCTGGGAGCCTTCGGACAATTTGCCCTTGGTGCTGGGCACGACCAGCGGCGAAATGTCGCTCGGCGAAAAATTTCTACAGCAAGCCATCTCACTGCCGGCACATCATCGGCGGCAGGCGACGCGCATCGTCCACTATCAGGTGCAACAGCAGGGACTCAATCTGGGCAGCGCCTTCGGCTTTCAGGGCCCGCTCACCACCATCTCCAACGCCTGCGCCTCCGGGGCGAACGCCATCGGCCATGCCTGGGAAATGCTGCGCTCCGGCCGCACGGAAAAAGTTTTGGCCGGCGGTTACGATGTGTTGTGCCAGTTGACCTATGCGGGATTTGATTCGCTCCAGGCCCTTTCGACCACACCCTGTCGTCCATTCGACGCGCAACGCGACGGCCTGACACTCGGCGAAGGCGCGGCCGTCCTGACCTTGGAAACGCTCGCCCACGCGCAAAATCGGGGCGCGGAAATCCTGGGCGAACTCATCGGCTACGGCGCGGCGACCGACACGCATCATCTCACGCAACCGCATCCCGAAGGCAAGGCCGCCCTGGCCGCAATGACCGCCGCCTGTCTGAGCGCCAATCTTGCCCCGGCCCAAATTGATTACGTCAATGCCCACGGCACGGCCACGCCGCACAACGACGCGACCGAAGCCGCCGCGATCAATCGCTGGGCGGGCGAACGCGCAAAAAATCTATCCGTCAGTTCGACCAAATCCAGCATCGGTCATTCGCTGGGCGCGGCGGGCGCCATTGAAGCGGTCGTTTGCCTGATGGCCTTGCGCGGTCAATGGCTGCCGCCGCAGGACGCCACCGGCACGACCGATCCCGCCTGCCAGTTCCAGATCGTGCGCGAACCGGTGGATGTGAAAATCGAAACGGCGCTCTCCAACTCGTTCGGCTTCGGCGGCGCAAACGCCACGCTCATTTTTCGGAGGTGGCCATGAACCGGATTTTTGTCTGCGGCCTCGGCGCGGTTTCTCCGGCGGGCTGGGGCGTTGAAAAGCTGAGCGCGGCCCTGGACAAGGGTGAGCCCATCCCGGTGCAGAACATCACGCGGCCCGGCTGGGAAAAACCGTTGTGCGGCCGCACGGTGCCGCCGCCCGAAAAGCGCCCGGATTTTTTCACCCATCCGCGCTTGCGGCGGGCGGGCACCACCACGCAGCACACTGTGGCCGCCGCGCTGGAAGCACTCGGTGCCGATGCGGCGCTGGTCCAATCCGGCACATTGCGGCTGGGCATCGTGGCGTGCACGATGTCCGGCAGCGTCGCGTATTCACGGCGGTTTTACGAGGAGGTCTTACGCGAACCGGCGATGGCCAGTCCGCTGATCTTTCCGGAAACGGTCTTCAACGCCCCGGCCAGTCACCTCGCCGCCTATCTCAACACGCATGGAACCGGCTGCACGCTCGTGGGTGACGGCGGAACCTTTTTACAGGGATTAACGCTGGCGGCGGACTGGCTTTTGAGTGACCAGGCGGATGGCGTGATCGTCGTGGGCGCCGAGGAAATGGACTGGATCGCCGCCGAAGCCATGCGGCTGTTCCACCGTTCCGCCATCCGCAGCGGCGGGGCCGGCGCCGTCTATTTGCGCCGGGAAAAATCCCCGATGGCCGGCGCCGAACTATCCGCCGTCACGGATTCGTTTTTGTTCACGCAAAACCAAACCCGCACGGAGGCGGCGCGACGCATGCGGGCGCAGTTGCCGGCGGATGCACCGGATGAATTGCTGTGCACGGGTGCGCAGAACCTGTCGCGTCCGGACGCCGCGGAAAATCTGGCGTGGCGCGATTGGACCGGCGCCCGGCTCGCGCCCAAGACCATTCTGGGCGAAGCGTTCCTGGCCTCTGCCGCCTGGCAATGCGTCGCCGCGTGTGCGGCCCTGGCGCGCGGATGTTTCTCCGCCGCGAACGTCAGCGTGGTCGGAACCAACCAGCAGGCGATTGGCGCGCGTTTTCTGGCTTGCGCCAAGACGGCTGAAATCACAGGCTCCGGGCAGAAAGCGGTCGGTGACATTTGAATTTTCCATGAGCAACGCGATTGAATTAAACCAACAGGTCAAACAAATGCTGGTCGAGAATCTGATGCTGCAGATCAGCGCCGAAGAGATCGGCGACGCGCAGCCGTTGTTCGGGCCGGACAGTCTGGGATTGGATTCGGTGGACGCCCTGCAACTGGTCGTCGCCTTGGAAAAGGATTACGGCTTGAAACTTGCCGACACGGAAGCCGCGCGGAAGACCATGCAGTCCGTCAACACGATCGCCGCCGCAATCCGGGCGCATCAATCCCTGCCAAAATAAGCGAAACGGGTTAAACTCTGCAGCCGCCGGAGTGCGCCCGTCCCCGGGCGCTGCAACGTGAGAGGGAATGGCGATTGAAGAATATTCCGCAGCTTGCATAAAGGAAGTGGCGCGGAAAACAATGTAGTCCGTGAACACGATCGTCGCCGCAATTCAAGCGCAACAATCCCTGCCAAAATAATACGAAACGATTGGGTTTAGGGAAACTGGTCGGCGATCTTTGGGCCATGGTTTGCCATTCATCCTGACCCAGAATTGCCGGTTGCCAGCGAACGAAAGCCGGACGAGCTGATTTTTAGAATTTTATTTCGGCGATAATCCTTGAGAGAAATTCGCCAGTCCGCTTTCATAAGCCCATGAAAATACCGGCAGTTGGAAAAGTCAACTGTGCACGATATCGTGCACGCACGCTGCCTAATCAATAATGTTAGGCGGCTTGAGCGTTTATGTTTTCATATCGTCCACCCAAGAGTAGTTGCTGGGGTCATGCCATCCGCCCCAGCGACCCACTCAAAGCCAAGCAGAAGGTCAACGCATTCTTTGAGACTTATTTTGAGCGCCTAGACCCGCAGTGGGACACGACCAGACAGTTTACATTGTCTTTGACTTGGAACGCTTCAGCTTTACCAAGCGTCGAGTCGCCAGACTATTTACAGCAGCGAGTTTTGTTTTTAGTCACAGGCAATCGGATCATGTTTGCGGGAGGTTTGTGGATTCCGATTTCATTCACAGAGCCTACATCTTACGAGTTTATCAGGAGATTTAGTGGAGACGCACCATTCAAGATGAGTGCCAAGCATTTCAAGGTGGGCGTGCTTGTTGGGCAGGATTTGGGAACATTAAGGAAGCCTGACGCAGAGATTGCCGCGCGCTTGCAGTCGGTTTTAGTTTGAGATATGAAGATAGCGCGGCCTAACCATTCACCGGAGCCGACACCGATTGGCGCAATGAGTCCGCTTTCGCGGTCAGCGTCACCGGGTTCGGCGCGGCTCAGTTCTTGTCGTTAGCCAGCATCGAGCATCTTTCGCATATGGGCATATTCAAGAAGCTATTCGGGCAGAAGGACGACACCGGAGAGACACCGGAGTTCAAGGCATTCATCGAGGGCAGTATGGAGGGTTTACGACTCCAGACCGAGGCACATCAGAACACATGGCACTTTGGCAAAGAGGAGCGATGGGATTTTGCGCAGGACACAGGTGAGTTAGTTTTTACTTTCCCCGACATGATTGTTCGCGCACCGGCTCAGATTGTTGGTTCCTTTGATAGTCAGGCAGGCACTTGGATGTGGGCTTGGGCAAATTCGTCCATCGCAGAGCCTCTTGCGCGGGATTCAGTCAAGGCCCGAGAGTATGGCGAGCAGCATCACATCAGGCGTCTCACGGCGCCTAGTTGGTCAGCCGAGGAGACGGACGGTTGGCACATGGCAGCCCTCGCTAATCGGCTGTGCGAGTCGAACGGCATTTACCGCGGTCCAGCAGGCACGTCGTTTGTTTTTATCACCTTTGGAAAGGTTCAGTTGAGCAAGAAACCATGAAGCTGGCTATCGCTGCAGGCAACGCGGGATGGCGCCTTCAGTTTGTCGAGAAGTCGCTGGTTGGCGGCTGTCATCGACCCCGCGTGCCTGATCTCTGGACGTTAGGCCACATCAGGAGCACGTAATGCGACCCCTTCGGTATTCCATCAACGTCACGTTGGACGGCTGCGTCGATCATCGTGCAGGTTCCACAGACGAAGAACTGCATCGTTTCTGGGCCGAGAAACTCGCCCAAGCCGATGCCCTGCTCTTTGGCCGGGTCACTTACGAAATGATGCAGGCCGCGTGGCGGTGGCCGACAAATGGGCTGCGGCCCGAATGGATGGCCGAGTGGACGGAACCCTTCGCCCGCACGATCGACGCCGCAAAGAAGTATGTCGTGTCGAACACGCTGGAGCGGGTTGATTGGAACGCGGAGCTGCTGCGCGGAGATTTGGCCAAGGCCGTCGAGGAGCTCAAACAGGGAACAGGCAAAGGGCTGTTCGTGGGAGGCGTGACGCTCCCGCTGGCATTGGCGGAGTTGGGATTGATCGATGATTACGAGTTCGTGGTGCACCCCAGGCTCGCGGGCCACGGGCCGACGTTGTTCGCGGGGCTGTCAAAGCATATCGACTTGAAGCTCGTAAGCCGACGGGAGTTCGGCTCGGGCGCGGTGGCGCTGCGGTATGAGCCGAGGAGGTAGCCGGACGTTTTCTGCATCCCGAAACACTGATTCATCTGTGCTATGATGCCTAACCATGCAGCAGCGAACCCGGCGGGGGCGACGTGGTTGCAATCCTCGCGTCCCGTGCGCCGGGTCGCTGAGCTTGGGTCGCAAAACTTCGTGTTATGAAGCGCACTGTTCCTGCAGCAAATCCCGAAGCTTACGTGGCGGCGTTGGATGGTTGGCGACAAGCATGCGTCATGGCGCTAAGGAAAGAGGTGCGCGCGGCGGCGAAGCTGGAAGAGGTCATCAAGTGGGTCACCTGGTCTACTCTGGAAACGGACCGGTGTTGTTGATTCGAGCCGAGGAGAAGCGAGTGTTGTTTGGCTTCTGGCGTGGACAGCGCTTGCGAAAGCTTGAGCCGCGGTTGAAGGCCGGAGGAAAATACGAGATGGCGACGCTTGAACTGCGTGCGGGAGATATGATTGAGCCGAAGTTAGTGCGAACGTTGGTTCGCGATGCTGTTGGGTTGAATCAAAGCCTTGGCGACCCCACAGCGGTTGCAAGAAAGTGAAAGGCCTCAAATCCCAAAATGCCTAACGTCCCGAATCGGACGTGATGCCCCGGAAAAAGAGCACGGCATTGATACCGCGCTCCTTCATATTCAATCCGCCGGACGCTCGCCAATCATCAGCGCCATATGGCGCGGGGCGAGCAGGCTGACCAACCTCGCACAGCGTCCATAGCGCAGCGACTCCACTTCCAGCCGGCACAGACTGCCCTTTTTTAGATCAATCTCCATGCTGGTGTTGCCCGCGGTGAGCAGCGCGATGAGCTGGCTCAAATAAGGTTCGTGGCCGACCAGCAGGATATTTTCCGGCCGCGGCCGCAAATCATTCAACCGTTGGATGAGCGATTTCGGATTCCCGCCGGGTGTCAGCTCATCGGAGAAGCTCAGCTGTTTGCGGCACTTGAGCGATTTGGCTACGATCTCCGCCGTTTCCGCCGCCCGCACATACGGGCTGGAAACAATCACGTCGAAGGAGAGGTTCAAAGCCGCCATCGCCCCGGCGATCTGCAGCAGCCGGCGTTCTCCCTTGGGCGTCAGCGGACGTTCCGCGTCGCTGGCGAAAACCGGTTCGCTCGGATCCACGGCGATTCCATGGCGCAATAGATAAAGGTTCATGATTTTGGCAGCCGGCTTTTTCGCACCTGGGCGGCGTCAGATTCCGGCCGTGACAACAACGTGACGCGCGGATACTTCGTCCGCCCATTGACCGACCGTGCCGGTTCGTCCGGCGTGGCCAGCGCCATGAGCTCGGTCTGGCTGCGCCGCAATTTTTCGCCGCGCCCCGGCTTGGAACTCCGATACGTGCCGTCCGCGTTCAAAAACCGCGCCTTCACATTGTCGGCGAGCGTCACGGCAAGAATTTCGCCGATGACCCGTTCACGCAAATTACCGTCCTCAATCGGAAAGACCACTTCAATC
>Ga0247670_1000158_pt1 | contig 21386 bp, 10 predicted proteins | sample CNK11_metaG_FD_183042 | JGI IMG/M metagenome (GOLD analysis project Ga0247670, IMG submission 183042) | Soil microbial communities from Purdue University Martell Research Forest, Indiana, United States - CNK11 | ecosystem: Environmental > Terrestrial > Soil > Temperate forest > Bulk soil...
CATGATGGTATGGACATCCGGCGCAAATTTCCGGACGAGGGTCAGACATTCAATGCCGGACATGCCGGGCAGCTTGATGTCCATGAGAATGACATCCGGCATTTTCCTGGCGATTTGCGGCAGGGCCTCCTCGGCGGAAATAAATGCACCGACACATCTCATGTCTGAAGCGGTCTCCAAAATTTTAACGAGTTGCTCCCGCAATCCCTGGTCATCTTCCACCACAATGACTGATCTTTTCATAGCTTGTGTTTGAATTTTTCGCCGCCCGCCCGCCATCAGGCGGTGTCCGCCGGTTTGATTTTGAGTTGCAACTGAACCGTGGTTCCTTGTCCCGGGCGGCTCTCAATCCAGCAGGTGCCGCCAATGTCCTGCAGGCGTTGCTTGAGATTTTTCAATCCGTTGCCGGCAACAATGCCCGCCGGTTCAAAGCCGCAACCATCATCCTGGATGGAAATGGTCAGGCTAAGGTTCGTGAAGGCCATGTTGACCGTAATTTCAGTGGCCCGGGCGTGTTTCTTGATGTTGTTGATCGCTTCCTTTACCGCCATGCAGATGTTATGCCGGATCTGGCTGGGAACGATGTTTTCGCGGGGCAAGTCTTGAATGTAAAAACGGCAGCGGCAGGACGTTCGTTCGCACAATTTATTGACCATCTGGAACAGGTAGGTGCCCAGTTCGTTGAGATTGTCGTTTTCGGGGTTGACCGCCCAGACCGTCTCATAGAGTGCGGTCACCAGGTCGCGCGCCATTTCGGAAATCCGGTCGAAATTCTCACGGGACTCTTCCAGGCTGGTCGAATTCGTGCGGGCCATGGCGCTGACCAGGGAAATTTGCGTCACTCGTGCGCCCCAATCGTCATGAATGTCCCGGGCGATGCGCATGCGTTCATGCTCCAGCAGATGCTTTTTTTCCAGCTGCAGCATTTTCAGGCGCATTTTCCGCAACCCGGCATAACGGCCGATGACGATCGCCAGCGCCGCAATCATCGTAAACATGCCGCCCCAAAACCAGTAGGTTTTCCAAAACGGCAGCGGCACCCGGATGCTGATGGAGGTTTCATCGCCCGTTGGCACCCCCATGATGTCAACCGCCTGGACATGAAATTGAAAATTCCCCGGGGGCAGGCTTTTGTAAATGGCCAGCCGCGTATTGCCCACCCCGATGCTAAACATTTCATTCCATTCGACCACCAATTGGTCACCCGGAGTCACCCGGGGCGCCGAAACCATGGTGTTATGCCACTCCGCATGACCAATCAGGCTGTCGTCCAGGATGCCGAATGCCTGGGTTACCGGCTCGTGTCCCAGTTTGACAATTTTTGCCATGCTTGGACGGTTGCCATCGCGAACCCAACCCGGCGGAGTCTGGTCAGTCAGGTTGGCCGGGTCGCGCAATTGTTGGTCGAAAGGTGACTGAAGCAATATCGTCGGCGATGAATTGCCGGAGATCTTTGACACGGTCAGGTTGGCCACGGTATAAACGCCCAGGGTGGCCGGCGGCCCGGCCGAGGAAATGACCACCATCAGCCTGGCCGCCTGCGGCGGCACCACGAGGGTTTCCCGGCGATGGGTGAGCAGGGATCCATCCAGTGAACCATTCCAGCCGGCGCTGGCTCCGCTGGCGACAAACATCTTTTCGGTTATCAGGTCTCCCGCCTCGCTGTAAAAACGAACCGCCAGATGCATTTCCCCGTTGCCTTCGGTGGATCTTCCTATCCAGTCCTTATCGTATCCTTCCAACTGATATCGTATCCGGATGGGCGACTGGCTGAAATTGGTGTCTATCCTGAAATAAAAATAAATGTCTTCCGGAAAGGGTTCCAGACTCACTCCTTTCCCCGCCACGAATGGGATGCCTTTCCCGCTGGCGTTGATGGTCTCCATATGGAGCAAATGGGTGGCTGAAACCCCCGGCAAAGGCCCGGTGGCTAATGCGAAGCCGGCCCAACCGGCCAAAAGCACCGGACCGAAAAAAATGATCCGTTCACGCATGGCGGTGCACGGGTTGGCTGTTTTTGGATTTGATAATACCGGGCTTCAAGCGGGGCTAGTGTAACAGAAACGGCAAATCCAGACGAACTTTTTTGAAGGGATAACTGTCCGTCGCCTGCTTGATCGGCACCTATCCCCGAAAGCGGTATCACCGATGTTGATGGTTGTCTTAGCCGGCCGTCCATGCAAAATCCATATCGACCACCCAAACCCGCAACGAGAAAAGCAATGATCTTTTATTCAATGGCGGCTTGCTGGTTCAATGAAGCTGGGAAGTCTGGTGCCCGCGTCCTTGCCTTGACTGAAGAAAATACAACCCGATCACAACAACCAAATGAAATACATTACATCCCGGTTTTTAAAAGTTGCCTGCAGTTTGATCATCATCCTGTTTGTCCAACAGATGCGTGCCCAATATATTGGCGTGACCATGGGGTATCAGTACCATCCGGTGCTGACCGGGCCGCTGGATTACAGCACCCTTAACTTGCCTCTCTATACTCCAAACTGGCCGGGCCAGTATGACGCCAATAATCCCACATGGGGTGTCTGGCTGGAACAACTTCAGCAGGCCGGAGTGGATTTTATCTGCCCCAACTGCACTGGTTCGTGGCCGCATACAAATAATCCACCTTCACAAATGGCACCCTTGGTCACGCTGGTGAACAGCCGGGGCCTGGCCAATCAAATCAAGTTCGCGCTTTTCGATGACAACGCGGCATCTTGGTGCGCTCAATATAACCAATCCATTGGGAACGGATTCAGCTATGCGGCCCCGATGGATATGAGCAACACCAACAATTGGAGGTTCCTTTACGACTATAATTACAAGCTATTCTACCAGACGGTTCCTGACGCAAACCGGTTTAAAATCAATGGCCGCCCGGTGATCTTTATCTGGTCATCCAGTCCAACGATGTTCACCAATCAGCAGGGCAATCTTTCCCGCGCATTTACCTATGTCCGCCAATGCTGCCAAAGGGACTTTGGATTCAACCCGCTGATCATTGATGATTGGGCAACCACCAAGCGCGATTCAACCTGTACCAACGCGGGGATATTAGATGGCATGCAAGGATGGTTTATCGCTGGTCCCACCGGTCCTTCATATACGCTGACTAATTGGAACGGCTTTCCGGTTGGCGTGGCCGTTGCTGAATTCCAGCATCCGGGCCAAAGCGGGTATCTCGATCCAAACCATGGCCAGCTGTTTAAAACCGGCCTTGCCGGAACCGTCGGCGCCGGTGCGACCTATACCCTATGCGAGGGATTTACTGATTCGGCCGAAGATGCCGCCATCTGGCGCGCCCGAAATGTAAATACGAACGGTGCGCCCCTGAATTATACCAACGTTCTCTACGACTATCCGAACCAGCGTCTGAATATTCTGCGCCAGTTTAGCCGGGTTCCCTTCCCGGCAACGCTGGCTTGCGAAGCCGAGGGCTGTGATTGGTTCGGCGGCGCCAACGGTGGCAACGGCCGGACAAATTTCTATCGCAACGGAAACATAGCCATCGAAACCACCACCGACACTCCTGGCGGCGGTTACAATGTGGGCTGGATACAGGGTGGAGAATGGCTGGAATGGACCAACGTGCCCTTGAATGGGACCCCTCATTTTGTAATGCGTGTCGCCACGCCGAATTCCGGGGTGATGGCTCATTTCGTGATTGATGGGGTGGTAAAGTCATCGCAGACGTTGCCGATCACCGGTGGGTGGCAAACATACACCAACATGGATTTTGGTTCGTACGGAACCTACACCCAATCATATCACGATGTGAAACTTGTCTTTGACAACGGCGGTGAAAATATCAACTGGTGGAAGATTGCCACGCCGGGCAGCGGTGACGCCACCTTCTCCAGCGGAACGTTTGCATCGGATGACGTATTAAGCCTCATTGGCGCTCCCGCCAACGAACTTTATGGAGTGGCGCTTGGCGGATCCTTCACGGAGTATTCAGCGAATGGTTACTCGTTTGGGTCCTATCCAAGCACAAATATTACCTATGGCGGTGCAGGGGCGTATGGATATTCTGGATTCCTCAACGGTGGCGGGACCAGCGGTGATTCGAGTTTCGACACTGTTCTTAATAAAGGGGAGTTAGGCATTAATAATGGTGTGCTGACCCTGGGCGGCCTGACCTCCGGCGTGACCTATAATGTATTGCTTTTGGAGGCCGACACTCGTGCCGTGGGCACACGCGCCTTTCAGATGACCGCCGGCTCTGCATCCAGTCCAAGTCAGTCATATGCCTTCACCGGTGGAACGCCATCGCTTGGCGGATATATATTATGCACGTTCACGGCGGCGGCGTCATCCTACACAATTACGAACACGGCTTCGGGTTATGGCTATCAGCTTAACGCCGTGCTGGTGGGGCAGCAATGAGCCGCCTGGCTTGATGCGTCCGCTCCCGCCGTCATGGCGGGAGCGACCTCAGGTATCCTTTTTTATGCGTGCGTCAGTCCTGCTTGTCTGTATGAGCTGCTTGTTGTTATGTGGGATCATTGTTTTAACCGGAAGACCTTCCCACAGGGCGGCTGAATTGCCAATGGATCATAATCAGGTTCCGCCTGATTTGCACCAATCGGGGAAGCCCGTTTTTAAGGTAGAGCCTTCGGCAACACCTGTCACGGATTCCGGTCCTGACGCAATGACTTTGATCCGGCAAATCAAAGACGCCTTGAATTCTGGCAACCCTGGTGATCAGGAAATGATTTTCACCAATCAGTTGTCGGCCTTGATAAACGCCGACCCGTGGGCTGCGGCACAGTTTGCTGAATCGTTGCCGGCTGGATTGTCGCGCACGGACGTGATGCGTGTGATCGTCCAGAATTGGTCCGAATCGAATCCCGGTGACTCGGCCAAATGGGTGTCGCAACTTGCCGACTCAAATGAGCGCAATACCGTCTTGAGTTGTCTGTGTTTTCAGGTCGCCCGGGCGGATCCCAAATCAGCGATTCAAATCCTCGAACAGCAGGGGATTGATGACGACCGTCGGAAAGGGATGTTGGGTAACCTGGCCCAACAATGGGCGTCACAAGATTTACCGGCGGCTCTCGCCTGGGCCGGAAATTATGGTGGTGAAGACAAGGATAATTTGGTCGCTCAAATTGCGCTGGCGGAATGCAAAACGGATCCCGCAGGAGCAGCAACGCTCATCGCCCGGCAAATATCTCCCGGAGCAGTTCAGGACGAAACGGCATTGTCCATCGTCAACCAATGGGCCCAAACCGATGTTGCTGCGGTCACATCCTGGGTGGATGAATTTCCGGCTGGTGAATTGCATGACCAGGCAATTGCTCAAATCGATCGCATTGCGGCACATTCCCATGCGCAATCAAACTAACATGCCAACCGGCACCCATCCCCGAAAACGGTATCACCGCTTTGGCCTGTTGGGTTCTCGTGCGGTTTGTTTTATTTTCAACACCACACATGAATTGCAACAAGGCCCGCGACGGGCGTGTGGTTATTGATGCCATGGTCACCGTCACATTTTTTGTATGATATCTTTATCCAAATCAAAGCACCGCCTGAATCAGGATGGATGCTTTGATTGCCGGTTGATTGCGCCCCTGGCCGGGCGGTATGGCGGCTCCGGTTTCACGCTGATCGAACTGCTGGTGGTCATTGCCATCATCGCCATCCTGGCCGCTTTGCTCCTGCCCGCCCTGGCACAAGCCAAGATCCGGGCCCAGGGGATCTCATGCATCAGTAACATGAAGCAATTGCAGATGGCCAGCCTCATTTATTCCGGCGACAACCAGGATTTGGCGCCCGGAAATAACGGCAGTCTCCCGGGGGGTGGAACCATCATCGGAGTTTCCCCCGCGTTGCCAAATTGGGTGGCAGGTGCCATGGCGACGTTAAAAGCCGGCGGCAATGGTTCAGATCCATTTGGAGCCGGAACAAACATTTTTTTATTGGGGGTGCTGGGGGATGCCGACCCTGGCGGAACCGGCATGAAATTGGTTGGTTCCCTGGGAAGCATCGCCAAGGGAGCAGGGGTGTTTCTTTGCCCTGCGGACAAAAGTCTGGATCTGGATACGAAACTGCCGCGCGTGCGCTCGGTTTCGGCGAACGCTTATATCGGTTCCGACCCCAACGAGTCTAATGTCGGTGCAAACTCATACCACAAATTCAGGAAGACCTCGGATTTCCATTCGCCGCTGGGCAGTTCGGATGCGATTTTCTATATGGATGAAAATCAGCAGACCATCAACGATGGTTTCATGAACGGAAATCCGGATCCAACCACGGTTGGCCAGAATGACCGGCCAGCCCTCAATCACGGCAACTCCAGTTCGATTTCATTCGCCGACGGTCATGCGGAACTCCATCGGTGGTATAACACCTATTTACGGGCCTCTGGTGGATTCACCAGCTCAGACAACCAGTGGTTTTCAACCCATCTTACGTATTAACAATCAAGAAATGAGTGTCACGCTAATGCCTACCCCGCTTTCGGGGATGGCGATATGGGCCATAACACTAAAAAAGTTTTTCTGTTAATTTATTTCGGAACCCAACCATCAAACCCCAACCCCTAAAAAAGCGATGAAACATAATGCCAATTCAACCAAACACCTGTCGTGGTGTTCACCGGCAACGATGCCCCGTGGCAAGTCCCGGTTCGTTCATGCAATGACCATTGTTCTTTTGGCCATCCTGTCGCCGTGGGTGGCTTCCGCCGCCGGGCCGGTCGTGCAATTACTGTGGTCGGTCCAGCCCGGTTCGGCCGCCATTGGTTCCCCGTTCGGGCAGCAGCCCACGCTCGTAACCGCTGATGCGGCGGGCAATCCGTCCACGGTCGGTTTGGCGGGTTCCGTTTCCGTAATTGTGGACACGGCTCCACCCGGTGGACTGAACGGTGGACCCCGGACGGTTGACATTGGCACCGCGGCGGGCAACGGAGTTATAAATTTCAGCGGTTTGCAAATTGATACGGCGGGAGGTTATACGCTGGCGGCCACCACCGGCAACGGAACCAACGGTGTGATTTCACCCACCAATGGCATTGGCACCTGCCAATTGTGGTTGGATGCGGCGGATAACACCACTCTGACCGTGACGGCGAACAACAACCTGACATTTTGGGCGGACAAGAGCGGGACGGGCAATAATGCCACGAATGTCACCGGTGGCAGTGTTGCCAATACTCCGTTGACAAATATCAACTCCAGCCTGGCGGCATTTGCCTCGGGTGCACAACGGGTGGTTGGTTTTTATGGGACCAACCGGCTGAATATCGATTTGACGAGGATTACCAACAGCACGTTTAGCATAGTTGCGCTGACGATTCTTAACCCAACCGTGACACCTAATAATGATTATTTTGCAGGTACTGCTTTCAATAATGTCGATAATACCCTTCATCTCGGCTATCGAAATACTCTCCAGTATACCTTCGCATTTTATGCTGACGACTTGAATGTTACCACGCCTGGCTCCGCGCCGGTGGTGACATCGCACATCCACCCGGCGGGGTCGCAGCAAATATTCATCAACGGCACATCTGCCGGCTCACGCGGTTCACAGAATCTTGGCCCGGTGCTGCAAGGCAACATTGGGCGGGGTAACGGTGGAAATTATCACGGTGACATGGCTGAATTCATCGTTTACCGGACAAACCTGACGGCTCTGCAACGTGTGGGCGTGGAAAACTACCTGGCCAATAAATGGCTTGGACAACTTTCCGGCGCTTCAACCACGGTGCCGTTCTTTGTGAGCGGCGGCAGCACTCCCAAGGGAATTAACATCACCCAGCAGCCAACAACTACGGTGGCGGGTGTCAATATTTCGCCAGGCGTTGCGGCCACGGTTACCAACGCTTCCGGTGGCGGGATATCGGGCCTCACGGTGATTGTCTCCCTGCTCAATGGATCGGGCACCTTGAACGGGACATTGTCTCAAGTCACGGATGGCAGTGGCAATGCTACGTTCAGTGATCTAAATCTTACCGTGGCCGAGCAAAAACAGTTGCGTTTCACAATTCCTGGCGTGGTTACCAATGACAGCAGCACGTTCAACATCATCGCTGCTGCAGCATCCCAGCTGGCATTTAAAACCCCGCTGTCAACGACCGGCACGGCCGGCGTCGCTTTGGCGACCCAGCCTGTGGTTGCGGTTGAAGACGCCTTCGGCAATGTGGTTTCCAATGTGACGGATGTCATTACTGCCTCGCAGACCGCCGGCGGCAATCTTAACCAGACGGCCGGCAATTCTGTGCAAGTGGCGGCCATGTCGGGTACAGCGGCTTTCTCCGGCCTTTATCTGACCAACGCGGCTACGTCACAACTAACTTTCAGTGACGGAGCTTTAAGTTTAACGGTCAATTCGGCAAATATTGTCATCACGCCGAATATTCCCAGCAGCATGGTCGTGCAGCAGCAGCCGTCCTCAACCGCCCAGGTGGGGGTGGTGCTCGGCACTCAACCCATGGTCAGTGTGCTGGACGCCTATGGGAACGCCGTGGCCAACGGAACTTCCGTGGTGGCCAGCGTCGGGTCGGGCGGTGTGCTTGGAGATGGGGCCGAAACAACAACCGGAGGCGTGGCAACTTACTCCTCAATCAGCCTCACCAACGTGGGAAATATAACCCTGACCTTCACGGCGGGTTCTGTGTCCACAAACTCCACCCCCATCAGTGTGAGTCCTGGTCCGGCAACCACCGTGCAGTGGACCACTCAACCTGGTTCAGCTCTGGCTGGTTCTCCGTTCGGCCAGCAGCCGGTGCTGAAAACCGTGGATGCCGGCGGGAATGTCACCACCCTTGGACTGGGTGCAACCCAATTGGTGGTTGTGCATCTGATCTCCGGTAGCGGTCTGGTCGGAAACTCGCTGACTTACAATATCGGAACCAGCGGTTCGAATGGCATGGTCACCTTCCAAAACCTGCAAATCAACACTCCGGGCGCCGGCAACATTTTGTCGGCGGATTACCTTGCTGATCCCACGGTTCCGACCAATGGCATCCCCGATTGCATCCTGTGGCTGGATGCTTACAACAGCAGCGCATTGACGCTGGTCGACACCAATCTCACCGCGTGGGCGGATGAGAGCGGCACCGGCAACCATGCGGCGAATACCGCTAATTATCCGACTACCAATCTGAACACCGCTCTGCCGGTTCTGGGCTACGGTGGCCAACATACGGTTAGTTTCTTGGGGAACAACTGGTTGAACGTAAATGTAAGTTCAATCGACAATGACGTTAATGGTTATACTGTCATTGCTGTGGACGTGGCAAACCCGGCAGCCCTTCTTTCAACCAGTTATTTCTTTGGCAGCCTATACAACGGGATAGATGCGTCGCTGGGCATGGGCTATATAAGTCCAAAAGCCTTCAGGTTTCAACAATATGCAGATGATGTGACTTATACTGCTCCTGCCAATTTCACGGCCGCGACCCCTCGTTTATGGACCGGGCGGTTGGATAGTGGCGCCAATCAAAATATCTTCCTGAATGGCGTTTTGAAAGCCACACGCGTTGCCAACGCCCCTCCGGGAATCCTGCTCGGTGGTCTTGTCGGTGCTGGCAGCGGTGGCAATTATAATGGCGACCTGGCTGAAATCATCGTTTATAACCGGGGTTTGAGCGATACGGAGCGCACCCTGGTGGAGCAATATCTCGCCCAGAAGTGGCTGTCCAACAGCCGCAGTCTTACGGCTCCCTTTACCGTCACCGGCTCGGGAACACCACCCACCTTGGCGATTACTCCTGGTCCATCGGGAAACGTGACGCTGAATCTTACGGGATCTCCCGGTGTCCAGTATCGCATCTTGGGAACCACGAATCTGACCCTGCCGATCGCATCCTGGCAGGGTGTGGCCACCAATACGCTGGATGGCAGTGGCCTCTGGCAGTTGATTATCACCAACAACCTTCCCGACCAGTTCTATCGGGCGGTGACTCCTTAATTCCGACAGTAACATCGGGGTCCACTGGTTCTTGCCGGTGGGCCCCGTTTTATCTTAAAAAAATCCGAAGTAGGGATGAACCACGAAATACACGAAAACAAAGGATACAATGCCTGTTTGGGTTCCATTCCAACATTCACCCTCCGGGTGAAATAGAGAGGTTCGGCAAGGCCTTGTCTCTTTTGTGTGTTTGGCGTGGTTTCAACTGCTGTTTCCAGGCTTAATCACCGGCTCGTCAAAATAAATGGACAACGTAAACAATGCCCGGGTATATCCGGCGGCGCGGCACGGCCCCGGTGGCGGGGTTCCGCCGGCGAGGGATGAACTGCCGGTTCATGCCTGCTCCCAACTCGAGTTGGCAACGAAGCAGCCAATGAACGAAATGAATCAATGTTCAAATGTCAGCTGAGAAATGTGGAAATGTCGTATTGATCATGTCACATAAAAGTAAAAAATCTTGCCGGTGGGTGGGCGGGAAAAAACGGCAAATGCTTGTCCTGCTCCTGCTGTTTGTGTCCATGGCAGTCCGCGTTCAAGCACAATATCTGGGGATGACCTGCGGATACGACTACAGCAGCGACCTCAAAGGCCCGAATACCGGCACCGATAATACGCCGTTGTTCAATTCCATGTCGGACAATCCCAATGCCACCTGGGACGACTGGGTGGAGGAAATCGCCGCCAGCGGCGTGGACTATGTCTGTCCCAATCTGCGCGGATCCTATCCGAACACCGGTGTGAATCCCACCAACATTGCCGGCCTTTTGCTCGCTTTAAGCAACCGCGGATTGACGAATCAAATCAAGCTGGCCCTGTTTGATGACAACGCCAGTTCATGGACGGCCCAGTATAACCAGGCTTTGGGCTACGGTTACGGCTACACCGTGCCTTTCGATATCGGCAACACGAACAACTGGGTTTACCTGTGGGACTATAACTACAAGCTGTTTTACCAAACCGTGCCGGACAGCAATCGTTTCAAAATCAACGGCCGGCCGCTCATCATCATCTGGACCGGCAACACATACTTTATCACCAACATGCAGGGCAATGCGTCCAGGGCGCTCACCTATGTCCGCCAGCAGTGCCAGAGCACGTTTGGATTCAATCCTTACATCATTCTTTCATCCGATTTTTTGCCTCATGATACGACCTGCAACGACACCAATGTCACGGATGCGGTTGAAGCCTGGTTCACTCCCAACTCCACCCACACCAATGGCTCGACGCTCTCCACATTCCATGGAACTAAAATCGGCGCGCTCTGCCCGCAATTCCAAAACCCCAACACCCAGCCAAATGCCTGGCTTGATCCCAAGCATGGAACCAGCTTTGCCTATGATCTGAACAAAACCTGTGGCGGCGGGGCATTGCTCACCCTGGTTGAAGGGTTTAGCGATTGGGAGGAAGATGCGGCGTGTTTCCGGGCGAGAAACCTTGATGCCAGCGGCAACGTCCTGGGCTACGCGAGCACCTACTATGATTATCCGAACCAGCGGCTCAACCTTCTGCGTCGGTATGGCAACCATCCCTTTCCGGTGGAGTTGAAATTTGAAGCCGAAGGCTGCGATTATTTTGGCGGAGCCGCCGGCGGCAACGGCAAGACGAATTACTATCGCAATGGCAGCATTGCCATTGAGCCGACGAGTGACGCCGGCGGCGGATACAATGTCGGATGGATTCAGGCGGGCGAATGGCTGGAATGGGAGGAAGTTCCGATCCAAGGGAGCCAGGTGCATTTACAGGTGCGCGTCGCCGCCCCCAACAACACCAGTCAAATTCATTTTGTAATTGACGGAACCAACTATCCCGCCTTGACGCTGCTGAATACGGGTGGTTATCAAACCTGGGCCACAGTGGACAGCGGAACGCCCTATCAGTTTGCCAAAGGCAGTCTTCATACGGTGCGGCTGGTTTGCGATACCGGCGGGTTCAGCCTCAATTACTGGAAATATCACGATGACATTCCGATCGGGGCAAATATCCGCTTGCAATCCAAAGCCAGCAGTAAATGGGTGTCCGCCACCAATGTCAGTCTCTTCGCCAATGTCTCAGTCCCCGGAACGAACGAGTTGTTTACGGTCCATGACGCCGGCGGCATCTACGGTTTTGGTTATGGTTATGTCGCCTTGCAGGCGCAGGCGAATAATAAATATGTCACGGCGGATACCAACGGCATCGCGCCGTTGATTGCCAATGCCACCTCGGTGGGAACGTCGCAACTGTTTGAATGGGTGGACAACGGCGACGGAACCATCTTGCTCCGCGCGGTGGCCAACAGCCTGATGGTGTCGGCCACCAACAACCCCGGTTCCTATCCGCTCATTCCCAACCGAATTAGAAACAATGTCGGACTGCCAGAAACCTTCGTGGTGACACAGGTTTCATCAAATGCGCTTTCCTTTGTGGCGCAGCCCAATGACACAGCGGTGGCCACCGCCATCACCGCCGGTGCCCTGGGCGAAGTGCAGGTGCTGGCGTTGAATGCCGGCAATGTGCCGGTCTCTGGTGTGGCAGTCACGATTGCCATTGCCAGTGGTACCGGAACCATCACCGGGAACAGCGCCATCACCGACGGCAGCGGCATCGCCCATTTCACCAATTTGCAGATCAACCATGTTGGCGCCAAAACCTTGCAGGCCGGCAGCAGCGCGTTTTCCTCAACTGCTTCTGGTTCATTCAACATTATTGCCGGCCCGCCGGGCGCGCTGACGGTGGAAACGCAACCGGATGGCAGCGGATCAGTCGTGGCGGCCCAAAACATCCCTGCGGGCGGTTCGCTCAACGCCTACGCCATCTATCGGGATACTTATGGCAACTTTGCCACCAATGTGCCGGCCACCTGGTCGTTGGTGAACCTTGCCGGCGGCGTAACCGGCGGTGATCTGGTTCCTTCCGGCGATGCCCGCAGTGCCATCTTCACCGGTCATCTGGTGGGAAGCGCGGTTATTCAGGCGGCGGCGGCGTTCACCGGTCAATCGGCCGTGCAGACAGTTACCGGAGCTGCGGCCGCCAATCTGGTCATCACCCAGCAGCCATCTGCGAGCGGTAGAGTGGGACTTCCTTTTGCGCAACAACCCATCGTGACCGGGACGGATGCTTATGGCAACCTGGCCGCTTCGCCGGTCACCGTCACGGAAACCGGCGGAGCCGGCAATGTAAACCGTAATCCGAATGGAATTGTAGCAACGCCTATTAATGGCGTCGCCACCTTCTCAGGCTTGTATCTCACTAACTTGGGAATTAACAGCCTCACCTTTACCGCTGGCAGCGCTTCAATTCAATCTGGCAATATTATCATGAGTGTCGGAAACGCGGAGCGGTTGGTTTGGGCCACGCAGCCAGGCAAGGCTACCAATGGGTTTGTGTTCGGCACCAGTCCGGTCATTCAAACCGTGGATGCCGGCGGCAATGCCACCACCCTGGGACTGTCGGCGGTCAAATACATCTCAGTGAACCTTTATTCGGGTGCCGGCACCTTGTCCGGCACCATGGTGACGAACATCGGCGCCTCGGGCGCGAACGGGTCAGTCACGTTGGCGAACCTTGGCATCAGCGCGCCGGGCACCTTCCAGCTTGGCGTTCAAGACCTCGGCAACGGATATACCCCCACCAATATCACCGGTGGCGGCAGTTGCCAGTTATGGCTGGATGCGGCCGACACCAATACCTTGAACAGTTCGGTGGTCGGTTCGACCATATCGCAATGGAGCGACAAGAGCGGACATGCCAACAATGCCTCGGGCGCGGCGACGCTGGCGATTGATCCACTGCTGACGGTCACCAGCCCCGGCCAGGCCCAGACGATCCATTTTAACGGCAGCCAGCAGTTGACCATGAATTTGAGCCGCTTGAGCAACTCACCCTATACGATTCTCGTCATGGAGGTCGGGGCCGGCAAGGCGATCGGAAACAGTTATTTCATCGGCAATAATGGCGGCTTTAGCACAGACCTTACGCTGGGCATTGGCTACCAAACGCCCACGCAATTTAGGTGGCAGCAGTATGCCGACGACTTGAATTACAACGCCACCCTGACCAATGTCGCCGTGCGGCAATGGACGATGAACTTGAATGCCACGCCCCAAAAAAGCCTCTATCTAAACTCGGCGCTGGTTGGGATGGCCGCCAGCGCCTATCTGAAAGGCCCGAACCTGGTCAACGGAACCGTGGGTTGCAACAGTTACCTGGGTGATCTGGCCGAGATCATTGTCTATAATACGTCCTTGACCCTGACCGACCAGACCAACCTCCAGAATTATCTGGCGAACAAGTGGCTCACCAGTTTGTCAGCAGCGGTCACGCAGCCATTCGTCGTGGTCGCGCCGGTTTATTATCCGTCGTTAAACAGTGTCACCCCTGGCGCGACCGGCGGAGTCCTCTCAACCATCACCATCGTGGGGGCGGGCGGTCCTCCCGGCGGTTCATACCGGGTGTTAAGCGCGACGAACCTGACCGCGCCGGTGACGGTGTGGATTCCGGTCCGGACCAACCAGTTTGACAGCAGCGGTGCGTTTTCAAATGCGATTCCGGTCAACCCCGCTGAACCAACCCGCTTCTATCGGTTGATACAACCCTGAGGATGTGTTGGCGGCGAAAAAATTTAACAGCTGGAAGCAACCAACGAACTCAGGGTGCGTGTGAATTATATATGAAAAAAATGTCTTCGATTCCGGCGTTTCGGCAGGCCGTCAAACTGGCCATTTTTTATTGGGTGATAAACCTGCCTCTCTACGGCCAGTCAATTCCAGATATTGTTCCCTGGCTTGCTTCCAACAACGTGGCCTGGAATGTTCCCGGTCCGACGTCATCGCAATCCATGCCCTTGGGCAACGGCGATATCGGCCTCAATGTCTGGGTTGAAACCAACGGCGCGGTGGATTTCTACATCGGCAAGACCGATGCGTGGGGTGACAACGTGCAAGGCGATCAAGGACTGATGAAAGTGGGCGGAGTTCGCCTTACCATGAATCCCAATCCACTTTCCCAAGGTGCGTCCTTTTCGCAAATATTGATGCTGCATGAAGGGCAAATCCAAATCACGGAGGGTTCGGGCGCCAATTCCGTGGTTGTGTTGATCTGGGTGGATGCCAACAACCCGATAATCCGCGCCGAGGTGACCAGCGGGGGAACGCCGGTGACTGTTCAGGCTGGTTTGCTGGACTGGCGGCTGGGCAGTTCAAATCCCGGCATAGCTTCTCCCGACGTGGTGCTTACCGGCCAGACGAATGACATCGGCTGGTATCATCGCAACAGTTCGTCGGCCAATTCGCATGTCGCCAATTGGACCTTTGGCGCGATGATTCAGGGAGCTGGCATGACCAACACCAGTTCCACCAATCTGACCTCCGCGCCGGTGACGTATCAGCTGATCTCCGTCTATCCTTTGACCACCCGCACCGGAACGGCCAGTCAATGGCTGACGCAGTTGCAATCGAACATAAACCAGATGGCAACCCTGGATCTGGGGACGACACGGACCAACAGTCAGGCATGGTGGGATTCCTTCTGGCACCGCAGCTGGATTTTCGCCACCGGCGGGCAGGATGCCACGAACACCACCCTGGGATATGTGCTCCAGCGTTTCGTTTCGGCCTGTGCCGGTCGGGGCGCTTACCCGATTAAATTCAACGGGTCGCTCTTCGTCGTGGATAAGACCAGCTCCAATCCGGGACCCTATACGCCGGACGGCCGGCGATGGGGCGGTCAGTATTGGATGCAAAATACGCGCCTGATGTATTGGCCGATGCTGGAATCGGGTGATCTGGACATGATGCCGCCTTTTTTCAACATGTATGCCCAGATCATCTCCAACAATGCCGCGTCGGTGCAGAATTACTATGGTCACGATGGATCTTATTCGGCTGAAACCAGCCCGTTCTGGGGCGGGATTAATAATGTCAGCACCAACGCCATTCCCGTTGGCAGTGGTTCACTATTTACGGTCCGCTATTTCGAAGGCGTTCTGGAGTTGGGCATGATGATGCTGGATTACTACGATTACACGGGTGACACAAATTTTCTGGCAAACACGCTGATTCCGACGACTTCGGCGGGGCTTGACTTTTATGACCAGCACTTTGGTTTGGATCACAACAACAAAATGCTGCTGTCTCCCGTCAATGCCATTGAGACTTACTGGGATGTTTATAATCCCGCGCCGGACATTGCCGGTTTGCGCGCCATTCTGCCGCGCATGCTCGCCTTGCCGACCAATTTTGTTTCGACCACCCACCAATCGCAATGGTCAAGGATGCAGTCGGAAGTTCCTCCCTTGCCGACAGGCCTGAACGGCAGCACCACGGTACTTCTGCCCTATGCCGGACCGCAGACCAACCAGATTGAAAATGGCGAGAACGCGCAGCTCTATGCGATTTTCCCCTACCGGATTTACGGTCTGGCCAGGCCCGATCTGGCTTTGGCGATCAACTCTTATAATCTGCGCCTGTTCCGTGGTTTGGGCTGGGCGGATTGGATGCAGGATCCGATTCAAGCCGCGATGCTTGGACTGACCGGTGAGGCGCAGCAATACACGGTCTATGCCATGACCAATAAAGACTCATCCCTCAAATTTCCAGGGTTCTGGAGGATGCAAAATGATTACATGCCAAGCGAGGATACCGGAGGGGTCGCCCAGGATGCGTTGCAAAAGATGATCATGCAAACCGATGGCAGCAAAATCATGCTGCTGCCGGCGTGGCCTTCCGGATGGAATGCCATCTTCAAACTCAACGCCCCTTTTAACACCACGGTGCAGGGGACAATCTCCAACGGGCTGGTGAGTCATCTGATCGTCACGCCATCGTCGCGGACGAACGATGTTATTTTTTATAACGGCCAGGGTTCTCCGCCGTCCGCTCCGAATGGCTTGACCGCCGCCGTCGGCAACGGACAGATCACATTGAGTTGGGGTGCCTCACCGGGCACGGCCGGCTACAGTGTCAAACGTTCCACCGTCAGCGGCGGCGCTTATGCCGTCATCGCCGGGAGCGTGGGGAATACGAACTATACCGATACGGGCCTGGTCAGCGGAACAACCTATTATTATGTTGTTTCCGCCGTGAACCCATCGGGGGAAAGCACCAATTCCAACCCGGCCAGCGCCACCGCGTCCCTCGCCATCCCCGGCATGCCCGCTGGTTTGATCGCCGTTCCCGGAAATGCCAGGGTGACGTTGAGCTGGATTGCTGCTCCGGGTTCAACGAACTATAATTTGAAACGTTCCACCGCCAGCGGCGGCCCTTATGCTCCCATCGCCAGCCCGGCGATAACCAGATACTTCGACACCACCGTGAACAACGGGACAACCTATTACTATGTCGTTTCCGCGCAGAACTCTTTGGGCGGGAGCGCGGATTCCGCCCAGGTCAGCGCGATGCCATCAGCCCCATCGGGCGGCGTTGTCTTCGCCAGCGGGACATTCACGAATGATTCCATTTTAAGTTTGATTGGCGCCGCGTCCCAGGAAGTCTACGGGGTCAGTCTCGGTGATGGCACCTCCCGAACCACCGCCAATGGCTATACCTTTGGCAGTTATCCCAATCCCAACCTCAGCTTCGGCGGTTCCGGAGCGTATTCGCCGGGAGCCATATTTCTGGGCGGCGGCGGAACCAGCGGCGACAGCGCCTTTGATGCCGTGCTTAAAAATGCCGAACTGGGCATTAACAGTGGCGCAATCATTTTGAGCAATCTTACTGCCGGGGCAACCTACAACGTGTTGTTTCTGGCCGCCGACACTCGCAGCGGGGGAGTGGCGGGCCGGGCGTTCAACCTCAGTTCCGGTTCCGTCACGAGTCCAAGTCAAACGTATGCTTTCCTGGCGGGAACACCCGCCTTGGGAGGATACATCCTTTGCAGCTTCATGGCGACAAACACGACCCAATCATTTATCAATAATCAATCTGGTTATGGCTATCAACTGAACGGCCTGCTGGTGGGAAAGGCCTCGACAGGAGCTTATCAGATAAACCTGGAAAGCATCCAAATGCTTGCCGGAACAAATATCATCATCAACGGGACCAATGGGCCGGCTGGTGGCGTCTATCGAATTCTGGTTTCAACTAATATTGCCGCTCCCTTGGAGACGTGGGCCCCCATTACGACTAATTATTTCAATGCCGCAGGCGGGTTTGGTTTCACCAACCCATCGAGTCCGGGGACGCCGGCCATGTTCTATCGGTTGATCTCCCTTTAGGGGGTGGGGGGTGGTCAAAGGGTGCAGTAAGCCCGTGTGGATTTGCGCCCGTCAAACCTTCTTTATTTGAACCAACTACTTCAGTCAGGAAATGAGTTGTAAGCGCAATGGGCTCGGGCGGCGTTCCCAGGTCCGTTATCAGAGAGGCACCGCTTTGCTGATGAGCTGGCACCTATACCGAGGTTAACAATTGTAGATTCGGGCTTTCTTCGGTTTGCCTTGGTGCTGAAACCATCAAAGAATGGACAACGATGAGGCGAAACTCACCCTGCGTCCGACGTAGCGATAAGGAAAGCCCGATAAACTCCTGCCGGTTCCGGCTGATTTTAGTTCTAGGTTTCATTTTTTGCCGCCTTTGAAGGCAAACCAAAGGAAGACAATCGAAATCAGCGCATAGCTGCCGACGATGAACCAAAAAAGTCGTGGTTCTTGCGCAACATGAACATAGCTTCGATGGTAACGTTTCCCAATTCCGACACGCCCGCTGTGAATCGCCATAAAAGCGATGACAGCGAAGAGCGAGCCGAGAACGATGCCGAAAATTTTGTTGAAGAGTGGCCTCATACCATTTTCTTGCCGCTTGCCAAGCCTAACCCTACATGGACCGGACAATGCCAAGCCGTGGCGAAATACTCAAGCAAAGCGCGTTTCCGGTCGTCGGACACCGCTAGAAATTGGAATGTATAACCATCGCGTAAAATACTGCCGTCGCCGAAATGCTGCGTTTTCATAAACGAGGATGCTCCTCGGATAGCGATGACACCTTTGAGATGACCTCAGGCCGGGAAACCTGTTGGCGTCTGTCAGGAAGGTCCCGGGCGTGACGCTTGCTTTTCTCAGGGAGATCCGAATTTGAAAACACGGTAGAATCTTTGTGAATCAAGGGGGGCGTTATCGGTCCAGTTTGCGGTGGAGGCTGTGGCGATGACTTCCCCATTTGGTGCGGCGAACCACGTGAATAGGTCCTTGGAGTATTCGACTTGATAAGTGCTGCCAGCCGATGCACTCCAAGTCATGGTGAAGGCGTTTTGCGCCGGCAAAACCTCGATGCTGAGCGCCATCCACGGCAACGGAATAAAGCCCGCTTGCGCCAGACCGCGTTGGATCTCCGCGTTCCGCATGAAAAGCTGCCAGGGACGCTGGGTCCGATAGTTCTCGATCATGATGACGATCGGACCCTGATCGATTCCCAGCTCAGCATTGTCATACCAATTGGCACTCTGGTTAAACGCGTCGATGAAGCCATAGGCCGTCCATAGGGCGTTCCTGCCGTTGGTGTAAAGGTATTGCAAAGTTGGTATCGAAATGTCTGGGGCGAAAGCGACCGCTCCGCCCGCGGCGGTGGGGGCAATTGTGCCGTCGTCATTGAGGGCCGGGGGAGCGCCGCGCGCCGTGTAGCCGGATGGACCGTCAGAAGCGGTCAATCCCCAGACATTGCTGCCATAGCCCACCCAGCCCAGCGGATTGGCGATGCAATAGGATTGCTGGGCCAGCGCCGCCCTCCGTGAGTTTTCGAAGTAAGTGCTGTTCTTGCCATTCATGTAAGCATCCGCGGTGTGACGGAAATCAATCCAGCAATGGGAATATTCATGTCCAAACAGGGGGGGGAACTGGACGAAGGACTGTCCGTAATAAGTTGCCCAGATATATCCGCTGGTCCAATAATTCCACGCTGCAGCGGGCAGGGGATTGGTGGCGGTGCCCAGGCCGAGCAAATAAATGATCATCCCTTCATCGTAGCCGATCCAATTGCCGAAACCCGAGAAACCCGAAGTGGGTTGCCAGCCCATCGCCACCGCCGGGCTTCCTTGTGCCATCCACGTCCAATTCACCCGATTGAAGATTGAGTCTGACATCATCCGAATGCTGGTTTCGCTGGCGTTGGTGCCGGTGAAATACTGCTTGCAGTAGAGTATTCCCGAGAGCAGCAAGGCCGTGTCAATGGACGACAGTTCCGAACCCGGTGAGCGCAGGGCAGTATTCATGTCCAGGAAATGATAGAACCATCCATTATAGCCAATGACGCCGCTGCTGCCGGAGCCCTGAGGGCCGTTAAGAAAGGTATTCAAAGTCGCCATCACTCTGGTGACACCCTGAGTTCGTGAGATCCAGCCATGATCTATTCCAATACCGATGGCGGTCAACCCAAACCCGACTGCCGCGATGCTGCAAGCCGAACCGGCCGTGCTCCGATCCGGGACGAGACCATTGGCCGGGTTCGCCGCATACCAAAAGTAATCGAAATTGGCCTGTTGCAGATAATCCAGAAAGGCATCGCTGTTGGAAAAAGTGTTTGGAACGGCGGGCAGCGTGGCCGAGGGAAGGCTGTTCTGGGCAGTCGTGCTCACCGCAGTGATCTGGTAATAGTTGGTCACTCCATTGTTAACGGTGAGATCACAGAAACCCAGCGTCGTCAACACGCTGGCATTTTTTTTGACAAACGGACCACCACTGGAAGCTGAACGATAAACGTTATATCCCGCCAGGTTGGGATCCGTGTTTGGATCCCAGTGCAAAATAACGCTTCGATCACCCGACGAGATCACCAGCCCGGTCGGGGAGTTGATGGCGAGGGCCGTGGAAGCAGTGGCGGTCAAAAACAGCAATGGAATAAACAGGCTTGTTTTCAAGCGCCAGGTTGGGATCGGGTTGGTGATGAAATTACATTGCCACTTAATTTCTTAAGTTCAACGGAATTTAATGAATATTGGAGCACCAGAACACCGGTGGCAGCAGCTGCCAGCTGCCATCAATGGCTTTACCGGGCTTGAATGCGTTGCAAATTGAGCGGTCTGTGAGCGCCCGCCACGATCTCGAATAGACGATTTAAATGCAAAAAAACGGTTGACAGATCATTTCACGAGAACTAGTTGTAGTGCCTACCCATCCCATGCCAAAAGCATCCGCACCAATATTTTTATGAACCCGTCAGAATCCTCCACTGGCAGTCGCCAAGTCCCTCCAAGCCGGAATGAAATATGGCATTCTGCATCCTCATTTTTCCCACTCTTGGCCCTGACCGCGGGTTTGCTGCTATCCACCGGCACGGCTGAAGCCGCAAACCTTCTGGTGAACCCAGGGTTTGAGACCCCACCGAGCGGGCACGCCACTTACGTGACAAACGGGACCACAATGCCTGCGACTAGCTGGACGTATTTTTCACCCCCGGAGCCGCCAGGTTATTTTGGTGATTATTGGGTCCAAACTGGTAATGCCCACGGTCTCGCCGCGCATTCGGGTGTTAATTATTGGGGTCAGTGGAGCGCCCTTA